>ENA-OZKV01000001-OZKV01000001.1-human-gut-metagenome-genome-assembly--contig:-NODE-1-length-354258-cov-19.147495_pt1 | contig 354258 bp, 333 predicted proteins | sample MGYA00244829_ERZ653770 | MGnify/ENA primary metagenome ERZ653770 (study PRJEB26926, sample SAMN06165244) | human gut metagenome | biome: ENVO:00009003; feature: ENVO:2100002; material: ENVO:00002003... | reverse complement strand
CGGGGGTACAGGGGGCGGCGGCGACTGGCCGCCCCCTGTGCGCTCCCTGCGCCATAAGTGACAGAACGCAGAAGATCAACCGGGAGCGCAATCTGCCCGGAATTAACATAGAAGTTGTAGCCCTGCCAAACATAGTGCGAACAGGGACATTTCCGGTTGTGCCGTTATTTCGCCGGGTGGCGGCTGCGCCTTACCCGGCCTACGGGGTCTACAGGCGATCTTCGCTTCCCAGGCCCGGCAAGCGCTGCGTCGGAGGGCAATCTATCGGCGCCGTACCCGCCATTTCGCCGGGTGGCGGCTGCGCCTTACCCGGCCTACAACGACTGCCGGGCAATCCGACTCGGACGACGACTCAACCCTGCGCGGCGTCGATGTCGTCAAACACCTGCTGCGCCAGATGCATCGTGGCATTGGCCGCCGGCAGCCCGCAGTACAGCGCAGAGTGCATGATCAGCTCTTTCAGTTCATCGCGGGTCACCCCGTTGTTAAACGACGCGCGCAGATGCATCTTCAGCTCCGCCTCGCGATTGAGAGCGATCAGCATGGCAATAGTGATCATGCTGCGGGTATGGTGATCGAGCCCCGGACGCGTCCAGGTCTCGCCCCAGGCATAGCGGGTAATAAAGTCCTGAAACTCATCATTCAACGGCGTCAGATGCTGCAGCGTACGGTCGACGTGGGCGTCGCCCAATACTTTGCGCCGTACCGCCATCCCGTCCTGATAGCGCTGTTTATCATCCATGGCGTTCCCCCTGGAAAAAGCTCAGCAGCGCCGAAGTAAAGCTTTTCGGCGCCTCAATGTTAGACAGATGCGATGCCGCCAGAACCACCACCTCAGAGGCGGGGATCTGCTGCTGCAGGAAATGAGCGTCACCGACCGTGGTGACAGGGTCACTTTCCCCGGCGATGATTAGCGTCGGCAGCGGGATCTGCCCCACTTCGCCCCGCAGGTCGGCGGCGGCCAGCGCCTCACAGCAGGCGGCATAGCCTTCAGCATCGGTATGGGTCAGCTGGTGACAAAGCGCCTCGACCACCTCCGGCGCCTTCTGGCGAAACGCGTGGGTGAACCAGCGGTCTGCCGCTCCGGCGGCCACCACCGCCATCCCCTCCTGACGTACGGCCCGCGCCCGCGACAGCCAGCTGGCCTGATCGCCAATGCGCGCCGCGGTGTTGGCGACCGCCAGACCATGAAAACGCTCCGGCGCAAAGCGTCCCAGCCACAGGCCGGTCAGACCGCCCATCGAGATCCCGCAGAACCAGGCGCGGTCGATATTCAGGTGATCGAGCAGCGCAATCACATCCTCCCCCAACTGGGCGAGGGTCACTTTGCCATTTTTTGTCGTTTTACCGTGGCCGTGCGTGTCGTAGCGCAGCACCCGGAAATGGGCGGTTAACGCCTCGATCTGCGGCTGCCACATCGCCCGGGTGGTGCCCAGCGAATTGGAGAGGACGATAACCGGCGCGCCATCCGGCCCGTCGAGTTGATAATCAAGATTCATCACGTTGCTCCTGATAACGCGCCAGCACCTGGCGCACAAAGCGTTCGGCGCTGCCGGTCGCCGTTGCCGGGTCCAGCAGCGTGGTTAAGCGTTCACGAGAGAGATACTGACTGACCTGTGGGTCAGCCGCGAGCAGATCGACCAGCGGGTAGTGACGGTCCAGCGCCTGGCGGCACAGCGCTTCGATGTGATGATGCGCCTCGGCTTTGCCAATGAATTCCGCCAGCGCCAGAGTCACCGCCTCAGCCATAATCAGCCCGTGGGTGATATCGAGATCGGCGCGCATTTTCTGCGGGAAAACCTGCATGTCGCGCACCAGCGCCTCGCTTTGCGCCAACGCCCCGCCCACCAGGGTAATTAGCTCCGGCAGGGTCTCCCACTCCGCCTGCCAGCCGCCCAGCGCCCGCTCATGCTGCTGGAGTTGGCTGGCGTAGAGCGTCGCCATCAGCCCCGGCGTACGCTGGGCGGCGGTCAGGATCGCCGCGCAGGCCACCGGATTGCGCTTATGCGGCATCGTCGACGAACCGCCGCGACCTTCCGCCACCGGCTCGCCCACCTCAGCCACTTCGGTCTGCATCAGCAGGGAAAAGTCGTTAGCGAATTTCCCCAGCGTGCCGCAGACGCCGGCGAACCAGGCGCCCGCCTCCAGCAGCCGATCGCGCTGGCTGTGCCACGGAGTATCCGGCAGCGACAGCCCGAGGATCTGCGCCAGCGCCAGGCCAACCGCCGGCCCTTTCTCTTTTAGCGCGTCCAGAGTGCCCGCGGCGCCGCCAAACTGCAGCGCCAGCAGCCGCGGACGCATCTCGCGCAGCCGCTGCTGCCAGCGCAGGAGCGCGTCGAGGGTGCCCGCCAGCTTCAGGCCAAAGGTCACCGGCAGCGCGTGCTGCATCCAGGTCCGGCCCGGCATCACGGTATCGCGATAACGATCCGCCTGGAGAGCCAGGGCCGCCAACAGCTGCTCAAGCAGAGTCTCAGCGGCATCCAGCGCCCCGCGCAGCTGGAGCACCAGTCCGGTGTCGATGGCGTCCTGGCTGGTAGCGCCCCAGTGAACGTAGCGCGCAGCCTCAGGATCTTGCGCTTTTACCTGCGCCGTCAGCTGTTTCACCAGCGGGATGGCCAGATTACCGGCTCCCACCGCCGCCTCGCCCAGCGCGGCAAAATCGATGGCCTCGTGGCGGCAGGCCGCCACAATTGGCCCGACCGCTTCCGGCGGCACCATCCCGCAGGCGGCCTGCGCTTGCGCCAGCGCCGCTTCAAAATCCAGCATGCCCTGCACCCGCTGCGCGTCGCTGAACCAGTCGGTTAGCGGACTGCTGCGCAGCATCGGGGTCAACAAACTCATTCTGGCTCCTTAAACACGTTCAATAATCAGGGCGATCCCCTGTCCGACGCCGATGCACATGGTGCACAGGGCGTAACGACCGCCGGTCCGTTTCAGCTGATAAGCCGCGGTCATCGCCAGCCGGCCGCCGGAGGCGCCGAGCGGGTGGCCCAGCGCAATCGCCCCGCCGTTAGGGTTCACGTGGGCGGCATCGTCCGGTAAGCCTAAATCGCGGGTCACCGCCAGCGCCTGCGCGGCGAAGGCTTCATTCAGCTCAATGACATCCATCTGGCCTAATGTCAGGCCGGTCTGCGCCAGCACCTTGCGCACCGCCGGCGCCGGGCCAAAGCCCATGATCCGCGGCGCAACGCCCGCCGTCGCCACGCCGACCACCCGGGCCAGCGGCTGAAGATCGTTAGCCGACAGCGCCGTCTCGCTGGCCAGCAGCAGCGCGCAGGCGCCGTCGTTAACCCCGGAGGCGTTACCGGCGGTAACGCTGCCGTCGGCGCGCACCACGCCGCGCAGTTTAGCCAGCGCCTCCAGCGAGGTGCTGCGCGGGTGCTCATCGCGGCTAAACAGCAGCGGCTCGCCTTTGCGCTGCGGCACCTGGACGGCGATCAGCTCATCGGCGAAACGCCCCGCCTCTTGCGCCGCGGCGGTGCGCAACTGACTGCGTAAGGCGAACGCGTCCTGATCGGCACGGGAGATGGCAAACTCATCGGCGACGTTTTCCGCCGTCTCCGGCATGGAATGCACGCCGTACAGGGCTTTCATCTGCGGGTTAATAAAGCGCCAGCCGATGGTGGTATCCTCCATCTGCATGCTGCGGCTAAAGGCGCTCTCCGCCTTCCCCATCACAAACGGCGCGCGGGACATGCTCTCCACCCCGCCGGCGATCATCAGCTGCGTCTCCCCGCTTTTAATCGCCCGCGCCGCGACGCCAATCGCGTCAAGGCTGGAACCGCACAGGCGGTTGATGGTGCTCCCGGGCACGCTCTCCGGCAGGCCGGCCAGCAGCAGCGCCATCCGCGCCACGTTGCGGTTGTCTTCCCCGGCCTGGTTGGCGCAGCCAAAGATCACATCGTCAATGCGCGAGGGATCCAGTCCTGGGTTCCGCGCCAGCAGCGCTTTCAGCGGCAGCGCCGCCAGGTCGTCAGCGCGCATCGTCGCCAGGGCACCGCCGAAACGGCCAAAGGGTGTACGCACCGCATCACAGATAAATGCCTGATTCATCATAGGTTCCTTACGCGCTTTCCGCCAGTTGTTGAAAGGTCAGCGCCACCGGAGTGATGCGCTGCAGCTCTTCAAAAGAGAGGCCGTTAAAGATTTCCCGCACCACCGGGCCGCGGTCGGTGATGTCGATCACCGCCAGGTCGGTATAGATCCGGCTGACGCAGCCGACGCCGGTCAGCGGGTAGCTGCACTGCGCCACCAGCTTGCACTCGCCGTCACGGGTCAGGTGGTCCATCATCACAAACACCTGGCGGGCGCCGATGGCCAGATCCATCGCCCCGCCAACGGCCGGGATCGCATCCGGCGCACCGGTGCTCCAGTTGGCGAGGTCGCCGCTGGCGGAAACCTGATAGGCCCCCAGCACGCAGATATCGAGATGACCGCCGCGCATCATGGCGAAGGAGTCGCCGTGGTGGAAATAGCAGCCGCCCTGCAGGAGGGTGACATACTCTTTACCGGCATTGATCAGCTCGGGATCTTCTTCCCCGGGCTGCGGTTTCGGCCCCATCCCCAGCAGGCCGTTTTCGCTGTGCAGGAACACCTCTTTGTCAGCGGGCAGGTAATTGGCGATGCGGGTCGGCAGGCCGATGCCGAGGTTGACGTAAGCGCCTTCGGGAATATCGCGGGCCACGCGCTGGGCCATTTCGTCACGGGTCAGTTTTTGCATGTCGGGCTCCTCAGGCGCGTTGTGCGGCAGTCAGGTTTTCCAGCGAGAAGACGCGCTGGACGAAAATGCCGGGGGTGATGATGTTTTCCGGATCGAGGTCGCCCAGCGCCACCAGCTGCGAGACCTCTACGATGGTGGTTTTCGCCGCTGTCGCCATGATCGGGCCAAAGTTGCGCGCCGCCTTGCGATAGACCAGGTTGCCCCAGCGGTCGCCCTGGTGGGCTTTAATCAGCGCGAAATCGGCTTTGATCGGGTACTCCAGCACGTAGTGGCGACCGTCGATTTCCCGTGTCTCCTTACCTTCCGCCAGCGGCGTGCCGTAGCCGGTGGGGGTAAACACCGCCCCCAGCCCGGCGCCAGCCGCCTGGATCCGCGCCGCGAGGTTGCCCTGCGGCACCAGCTCCAGCTCCACCTTGCCGCGACGGTAGAGATCATCGAAAATCTGCGAATCCACCTGGCGCGGAAAGGAGCAGATCATTTTGCGCACCCGGCCCGCCTTGAGCAGCGCGGCGAGACCCACTTCCCCGTTGCCGGCGTTGTTATTTATGATGGTCAGGTCGCGAGCGCCCTGGTCAATCAGGGCGTCAATCAGAAAGGTCGGCTGGCCGGCGGGGCCAAAGCCGCCGATCATAATAGTCGCCCCATCGTGGATCCCGGCGATGGCCTCGCTCAGCGTCGATACGCTTTTATCAATCATCAGATCGCTCCAGTGATGTGCGGTAATCGCACTTTTATTCGTTGTTCGCACAAAATGTGACCCGCTTAACGATGTCGGTCAAGGGCGATAATCGAAATATGGTGCGATAATCGAACATCGGTTATCTTTAGCGAAAGAATGTGATCGATGGCAAATATGGGGAACAGAAATGGACAAGCATCCAGACGATTTACTGACCGGCGACGGCGATCCGTTTAAAGGCGATCCTAACTTTATGGCCTCCCTGGCGCGGGGTCTGGAGGTGATTCAGGCGTTCACGCCGCAGCGGCCCCTGCTGTCTATCTCACAGATCAGTCAGAAGACCGGCATCCCGCGCGCCGCGGTACGCCGCTGCCTGTATACCCTGAGCAAGCTGGGGTTCGTGTATGCCGAAGACGGTAAGAATTTCCAGCTGCGGCCGCGGATCCTGGCGCTGGGCCACGCCTGGCTGGCCTCGACGCCGCTGGCGCGTTCGGCGCAGCCGGTGCTGCGGCATCTGAGCGAAATGCTCAATGAGTCCTGCTCCATCGCCACCCTCGACGGCGACGATATCCTGTATATCGCCCGCGCCTCCAGCTCGCGGATTATGACCATCGACCTGGATATCGGCAGTCGCCTTCCGGCGTGGGCGACCTCGATGGGCCGGGTGCTGCTGAGCCATCAGCCGGAGGAGAAGCTCAACGATATGCTGGGCCGGGTGACCATGATCCGCTATACCCCACAGACGGTGGATTCGGTGGCGAAGCTGCGCGCCGAACTGAAACGGGTGCATCAGCAGGGGTATGCCCTCAACGATCAGGAGCTGGAGATGGGGCTGCGCTCCCTCGCGGTCCCGCTGTTTAACGCTCAGGGGCAGGTCCAGGCGGCGCTCAACGTCGGGGTGCATGCGGGCCAGATGACGGCCCGCGAGATGATCGAGCGCGTGCTGCCGGAGCTGCAAAAAGCCGCCCGCGAGCTGACGCTGCTTCTGCGCTAACGACTGCGCTTGGCGTGCTGCTCCCAGGTCTCCTGCTTCGCCTGCGCCGATTTACGCAGCGCGACATAGCAGGCGCCGCTGCCGCCATGATGCGGAAGCGCGGCGCAGAAGGCCTGCACCTCCGGCAGCTCTTCCAGCCAGCGCGCCAGATAGCTGCGGATAATATTGGCGTGGGACTGGTCGTCGCGGCCTTTGCCGTGAACGATCAGCACATTGCGTAACCCCTCTTTCTGCGCCTGTACCATAAAGGCGAAGAGCATCTGCCGGCACTGTTCCACCGGCTGGCGCAGCAGGGATAGGCTCGCCTGCTGGCTGTATTTCCCCCGCCGCAGCTTATCCAGCACGCCGCTCTGCAGCCCTTCTCGCTTAAACTCCAGCGGCGTGGCGAGCGGCACGATATCGAGATAGCCGGTGGTGAGAAAATTATCCAGCTGCAGGGTATCGACGCGTTGCGGGGCCCGGCTGTTACGCCCGGGATGCCAGTGCACGTCATTATTACGTTTCAGAGGCTGGACATCTTCCATGGCGTCAAGAAACAGGGATTTGTCATCAAGGTTCATGGGCTCTCCTCCAGCGGCTGTCGCCAGCTACTATAGCCGCCTCGCGCTCCCCTCTCAACGCGTTTAGCCGCGTTCGCTGGTAAAGTGAGCGCGACGGACGATTAAGGAAACAATTGTCGGCTCTGGCGGCGGAACAGGGTGATTAACGACGCCGTGAGCGGCGTTTGCCGGGTATCGCGCCGCTGGATCAGATAATAGGTGGCGGTGGGTAACACTTCACGGATGGGGATCATCACCAGTTTGTCGGCCATCAGCGGGTCGTTGCCCAGCTCCACCGGCAGGATGCTGAGAAAATCACTTTTCACCACCAGGCTGATGCAGGATGAGAACGTTTCGCAGACGATCCCCACCTTTGGCTCCCGTCCCAGCTGTTCGAAGCGCTCCTGCAGCTGCTTGAAGTAGCTGCCGCGCGGCGTCGGCATGGTCCAGTGGTGATCCATCAACTCCCCCAGCGAGGTGGCCTGCGCCGCCGGATGGCCCGCGCGGGCGAACACCGCGAACGGTTTCTCAAACAGTTTCTCAAAGCTGAACTCATGGTCGTACGGCCCGGGGTAATAGGTATTAATGGTGAAATCCAGCTCCCCCTGGCGCAGCTCATTAATCATCGCCAGCAGCTGACCCTCCATGATCCGCACCTTCACCTGCGGATGCTGCTGATGAAAGCGGCAGATCACAGACGGCATCAGCGACCGGGCGACGCTGGCGCCAAGGCCAATATTAATTTGCCCGGCCTGTTCCCCCTGGCGCTGCAGCAGTTCATCCTGCGCCGCCCGCAGCTCCTCAAGGATCAGGCTCGCATGTTGATAAAAACTTTCGCCATTGTCGGTTAACGCCACCCCCTGGCTGCGGCGGACGAACAGCTGGGCGGAAAGCCCCTCCTCCAGCTCTTTAATCGCTTTGGTCAGCGCCGGCTGCGAGACCGCCAGCGCCCGGCTGGCGCCACGGATACTGCCTTCCCGGGCTACTTCGACGAAGGCGCGAATTTGATGAAATTTAATCTGAAATGCCATGCTTTTAGTGATAACCGTTGCTTATCAGACAGAAGAAAATGACATCTACTGTAATCCATCAGGCTGTGGCAGGTTAAGGGTGTTAAGGCCTGTAGCGCGTCAGTGATAAACAAAAGCTATCACATCGTGAACGCCGTCACATTTTTTACTTATGACAGGATAAGCTATGCCGCAACTTGATGAATACCTCCGCCAGCTGGCGCCCTCCATGACCCAATGGCGCCGCGATTTTCACCTGCACGCTGAATCCGGCTGGCTGGAGTTTCGCACCGCCAGTAAGGTCGCGGATATTCTTGACGGGCTAGGCTATCAGCTGGCGCTAGGCCGCGACGTCATCGATGCCGACAGCCGGATGGGGCTGCCGGACGAGGAGACCCTGGCCCAGGCTTTCGAACGCGCCCGCGAACAGGGCGCGCCGGAGCGCTGGCTGCCGGCGTTTGAAGGCGGTTTCGCCGGCGTGGTGGCCACGCTCGACACCGGGCGGCCCGGACCAACCCTGGCCTTTCGCGTCGATATGGATGCCCTCGATCTCAACGAACAGCATGACGATAGCCACCGCCCCCATCGCGATCATTTCGCCTCCTGCAACGCCGGCATGATGCACGCCTGCGGCCATGACGGCCATACCGCCATCGGGCTGGGGCTGGCGCATGTGCTCAAGCAGTATGCCGCCCAGCTCAATGGCGTCATTAAACTGATTTTCCAGCCTGCTGAAGAGGGTACCCGCGGCGCCCGCGCGATGGTGGCCGCCGGCGTGGTTGATGACGTGGATTATTTCACGGCGATCCATATTGGGACCGGCGTGCCGGCAGGTACCGTCGTCTGCGGTGGAGACAACTTTATGGCCACCACCAAATTCGACGTGCAGTTCAGCGGCGTGGCCGCCCACGCCGGCGGCAAGCCCGAGGACGGGCGCAACGCGCTGCTGGCCGCCGCCCAGGCCGCCCTTGGCCTGCACGCCATCCCGCCGCACAGCGCCGGCGCCTCGCGGGTCAACGTCGGGGTGATGCAGGCCGGTACCGGGCGCAACGTGGTGCCCTCTTCCGCGCTGTTAAAAGTGGAAACCCGCGGCGAAAGCGAAGCCATTAATCAGTACGTGTTCGAGCGGGCGCAGCACGTCGTCGCCGGGGCTGCGGTGATGTACGAAGCCCGCTACGAACTGCGCATGATGGGCGCGGCGACCGCCAGCGCACCGTCGCCGGCGTGGGTGGACTATCTGCGCGAACAGGCCGCCCGGGTGCCCGGCGTGCAACAGGCGGTGGATCGCATCGCCGCCCCGGCGGGCTCGGAAGACGCCACCCTGATGATGGCCCGGGTCCAGGCGCGCGGCGGCCTCGCCTCGTACATGATTTTCGGCACTGAACTCAGCGCCGGTCACCACAACGAAAAGTTTGACTTCGACGAGAGCGTGATGGCGGTAGCGGTCGAAACCCTGGCGCGCGTCGCGCTTAACTTTCCCTGGCAGCGGGGGGTGTAATGGAAGCCATTTTTCAGTTTGTGGACGAGGTGGTTGAGGCACAACGCGACACTTACTGCGCCATCGCCGACGACATCTGGGACCACCCGGAGACCCGCTTTGAGGAGTTCTGGTCAGCCCAACGGCTGGCCGACGCCCTGGAGGCGGAAGGTTTTCAGCTCACCCGCGATGCTGGCGGGATCCCGAATGCCTTTATCGCCAGCGTCGGTGAGGGCCAACCGGTCATTGCCCTGCTCGGCGAATTTGACGCCCTGGCGGGACTCAGCCAGCAGGCCCACAGCGCGGAACCGACGCCCTTGACACCGGGAGCCAACGGCCACGGCTGTGGGCACAATCTGCTCGGCACCGCGGCCCACGCCGCTAATTCGCCGCACCTGGGCCGGAGCGCGCTGGATGCCGTCACCCTGATGACCACCGGCAGCAATTTCCTCAATGAACATATCATCGAGAAGGCGCGCGTCCATTACGCCATTACCGATACCGGCGGCGTCTCGCCCAACGTGGTGCAGGCGCAGGCGGAAGTGCTGTATTTGATCCGCGCGCCGGAGATGGCCGACGCTGAGCAAATCTTCGCCCGCATAGAGAAGATTGCCCAGGGGGCCGCGCTGATGACCGAGACCCAGGTCAGCTGCCGCTTTGAAAAAGCCTGCTCCAGCTATCTGCCCAACCGCACGCTTGAGGCGGCGATGTATCAGGCGGTCTGTCATTACGGTACCCCCGCCTGGAGCGACGAGGAACGCGCTTTTGCCGCGGCGATCCGCGCCACTCTCAGCGCCAATGATATTAACAACAGCCTGAACAATATTGCCGGCACCAGTGGCGAGGAAGGCAAAACGTTCGCTCGTCGCCACCGCGACACCTTGCTGATTGATGAGGTGGCGCCCTGGGCGGCCACGGATAACGTCCTCGCCGGATCCACCGACGTCGGCGATGTTAGCTGGAAAGCGCCGGTGGCCCAGTGCTTCAGCCCGTGCTTCGCGGTGGGTACCCCGCTGCACAGCTGGCAGCTGGTGAGCCAGGGCAGAACCTCCATTGCCCATAAAGGGATGTTGCTGGCGGGGAAAGTCCTCGCGGCGACCGCCATCCGTTTATTCAGCGACAGCGCCCTGCTGGAGGCCAGCCAGCAAGAGCTCAGGCAGGTACTGGCCGAACGCCCCTATCGTTGCCCGATCCCGGCGGAGGTGAGTCCGTCCGTTTTACGATAACCACTTAGAGGCTACTCCTGGCCAACGCTGACCGGATCGCGGCACGCACCGCCCATAATAACCGCCGGCAGTACGGGAGCAGGCCTGCCCAACACAACAACGACAACAGAGGAATGCCCATGAGTATGTCATCCATACCGTCATCTTCCCCCGGCGGAAAGCGCTATGGCTGGGTAGAGAAGATCGGTAACAAGGTCCCGCACCCGTTTTTGCTGTTTATCTATCTCATCGCCGTGCTGATCGCTGCCACGGCAATCCTCTCCGCCCTCAACGTTGGGGTACAAAACCCAACTGACGGTTCGCGGGTGGTGGTCAAAAACCTGCTCAGCGTGGAAGGATTGCACTGGTTTTTGCCGAACGTGATTAAAAACTTCAGCGGTTTCGCGCCGCTGGGCGCGATCCTCGCCCTGGTGCTGGGCGCCGGCTTTGCCGAGCGGGTGGGCCTGTTACCGGCGTTGATGGTCAAGATGGCCTCGCACGTCAGCGCCCGCTATGCCAGCTATATGGTGCTGTTTATCGCCTTTTTCAGCCATATCTCTTCCGATGCGGCGCTGGTGATTATGCCGCCGCTGGGGGCGCTGATGTTTCTTGCCGTCGGTCGGCATCCTGTCGCTGGTCTGCTGGCGGCGATAGCCGGCGTGGGCTGCGGCTTTACCGCCAATCTACTGATTGTCACCACCGACGTGCTGCTCTCCGGGATCAGCACCGAGGCGGCAAAGTCCATCGATGCCTCTTTGCACGTCAGCGTGATCGACAACTGGTACTTTATGGCGACCTCGGTGATCGTTCTGACGCTCGTCGGCGGACTGATCACCGATAAGCTGGTCGAGCCGCGGCTGGGCCAGTGGCAAGGCAGTCGTGATGAAAAGCTGCAGACGCTGACGCCCGGGGAGCGGTTCGGCCTGCGCATCGCCGGCGTGGCGACGCTGGTATTCGTGGCGGTCATCGCCCTGATGGTGGTCCCCGAAAACGGTATTCTTCGCGATCCGGTTCAGCATACGGTCATGCCCTCGCCGTTTATCAAAGGCATCGTGCCGCTAATTATCTTTTTCTTCTTTGTCGTGTCGCTGGCATACGGCATCGCCACCGGCAAAATTCGCCGCCAGGCCGACCTGCCGCAGTTGATGATTGAGCCGATGAAAGAGATGGCCGGGTTTATCGTGATGGTCTTCCCGCTGGCGCAGTTCGTGGCGATGTTCAACTGGAGCAACATGGGCAAGTTTATGGCCGTCGGGCTGACGGATCTGCTGGAGAGTTCAGGCATGAACGGTGTTCCGGCGTTTGTCGGTCTTGCGCTGCTGTCGGCTTTTCTGTGTATGTTTATCGCCAGCGGCTCGGCCATCTGGTCGATTCTGGCGCCGATCTTCGTGCCAATGTTTATGCTGTTGGGCTTTCACCCGGCGTTTGCGCAGATCCTGTTTCGTATCGCTGATTCATCGGTGCTGCCGCTGGCGCCGGTGTCACCGTTTGTGCCGTTGTTTCTCGGCTTTCTACAGCGCTACCGGCCGGATGCCCGCCTCGGCACCTACTACTCGCTGGTGCTCCCTTACCCGCTGATTTTTCTCGCCGTCTGGCTGCTGTTGCTGGTGGGCTGGTATCTGGTGGGACTGCCGATCGGCCCTGGCATCTATCCGCGGCTGTCTTAACCCACCGATGCGCCAGGGACGGCCGCCTTAGCTTAACGCGATATCTTCACTTTGAACTTACGGGTCGCTTCCCCGGCTCCGGCGAATATGCCGAAAAGCGCGCGATACCCTCGCTCAAGCAACAGCGACATACCGTGAATAACCAGACCGCTGAAGATCAGTACGATTACGCCAGTCAGTATATATTGCATAGCTCCACCTCTGAGTTATTAACCGCGCCGCGCCGACGCGGTAGCACTTTCCCGAGCGCGCACAGCGGCGCGGAGGACCGACGTCGTCAGCTTAAAAGTAGCAAAAACCCTGTCCGGTAACCCGCCAGGATCGATCCAAAAATAAATCATCGTGGCGATCGCAGAATGCCTCCACGGCGGATAGCCCGCCGTGCTATCTGGCGATGCGGTTTTACCTTTTGGGAGTATAGTTGACTGCCGTCAGCGCGTGGTATCGTGTGCCTCTCATGTACGATGGTGGATGACAGAAACGATGTTGACCTTGCTGCAGGATAAAATGGATACCCCGCTGGGGCCGTTGTGGGTGCTTTGCGACGAACAGTTTAATTTGCGCGCCGTCGAGTGGGACGAGCACCGCGATCGGATGGAAACGCTGCTCGACGTTCACTATCGCCGGGAAGGCTATCAGCGCGTCGACTGCCGCAATCCCGGCGGTCTCAGCAGTAAGCTGAGCGACTATTTTGCCGGCGATTTAGCCATTATCGAGACTCTGCCTACCGCCACCGCCGGCACCCCTTTTCAGCGCCAGGTCTGGCAGGCGTTACGCGATATCCCCTGTGGCCAGGTGATGCACTACGGCCAACTGGCCGAGGCGCTCGGTCGTCCCGGCGCCGCGCGCGCGGTGGGCGCCGCCAATGGCGCCAATCCGGTGAGTATCGTGGTGCCCTGCCATCGGGTCATCGGGCGCAACGGCACCATGACCGGCTATGCCGGCGGCGTACAGCGTAAAGAGTGGCTTTTGCGTCACGAGGGCTATCTGTTGCTTTGACTGAAAATGCCTTTTCTGGAATTTTCAGGTAATTTTACAATCAAAAGTGGCGTAATAATCTGTTTTTAATCAAATAGATACACAAGCGATTTGATTTACCCTGCTGATATTACGTGTTTCCGGGTCTGAAGACTTACCTGCTGATCAAAAAGATGTTAAAATTGACCAATATCAATTAAGGCCTGAGCAGACATATGATCCCTGAGAAGCGAATTATTCGACGCATTCAGTCTGGCGGTTGTGCAATCCATTGTCAGGATTGCAGCATTAGCCAGCTCTGCATCCCCTTTACTCTGAACGAGCATGAGCTTGATCAGCTGGATAATATTATCGAGCGGAAAAAGCCTATCCAGAAAGGTCAAACCTTGTTCAAAGCCGGTGATGAGCTGAAGTCGTTGTACGCTATTCGCTCCGGGACCATCAAAAGCTATACCATCACCGAGCAAGGGGATGAGCAGATCACTGGCTTCCATCTGGCGGGCGACCTGGTGGGCTTTGACGCCATCGGCACCGGTCTGCACCCGAGCTTTGCGCAGGCGCTGGAAACCTCAATGGTCTGCGAGATCCCCTTCGAAACCCTTGACGATCTTTCCGGAAAAATGCCCAATCTGCGTCAGCAGATGATGCGCCTGATGAGCGGTGAGATTAAAGGCGACCAGGATATGATCCTGTTGCTTTCCAAAAAGAATGCCGAAGAGCGCCTGGCCGCGTTTATCTATAACCTTTCTCGTCGTTTCGCCCAGCGCGGCTTCTCACCACGTGAGTTCCGGCTGACCATGACCCGCGGCGATATTGGCAACTATCTCGGCCTCACCGTCGAAACCATCAGCCGTCTGCTGGGCCGTTTTCAGAAAAGCGGCATGCTGGCGGTGAAAGGCAAATATATCACTATTGAAAACAGCGATCTGCTGGCCCAGCTGGCCGGACAGGCGCGCAACGTCGCTTAATCTCTGCGCAATACCTGGTCACGATCGGCAATTTTTTCAGATTTGTTGATCTGACCAGGCTCCTCCCCTGTTTCAATTCATCCATATAGGTTATCTTTTTAATAACTGACGGTAGCTGCAGTTGTAAGGAGACCCTGTATGGCGAAGTATCAGAGCATGCTGGTAGTAATCGATCCTAACCAGGACGACCAGCCGGCGCTAAGGCGAGCGGTGTACCTGCACCAACGGATTGGTGGACGCATCAAAGCCTTTTTGCCGATCTATGATTTTTCCTATGAAATGACCACCTTGCTGTCGCCGGACGAGCGGACGGCAATGCGCCAGGGCGTCATTGCCCAACGAACGGCCTGGATCCGCGAGCAGGCGAAATTCTACCTGGAATCGGGCGTGCCGATTGACGTGAAAGTGGTGTGGCACAACCGTCCCTTCGAAGCGATTATTCAGGAGGTGGTCAGTGAGAAACACGATCTGCTGCTGAAGATGGCCCACCAGCACGACAAACTGGAGGCGGTGATCTTTACCCCGACGGACTGGCATCTGCTGCGTAAATGCCCTTGCCCGGTGTGGATGGTCAAAGACCAGCCGTGGCCGGAAGGCGGCAAAGCGCTGGTCGCCGTCAATCTCGCCAGCGAAGAGAATTATCACAACACCCTTAACGAGAAGCTGGTTCGCGAGACGCTGTCGCTGGCGGAAGAAGTCAACCACACTGAAGTGCACCTGATCGGTGCCTACCCGGTGACGCCGATCAATATCGCGATAGAACTGCCGGATTTTGATCCCAGCGTCTACAACGACGCGATCCGCGGCCAGCATCTGCTGGCGATGAAAGCGCTGCGGCAGAAGTTTGGCATCGATGAAAAATTCACCCACGTCGAAAAAGGACTGCCTGAAGAGGTGATCCCGGACCTCGCCGAGCATCTGCAGGCGGGGATCGTGGTGCTGGGAACGGTCGGACGTACCGGCCTGTCGGCGGCGTTCCTCGGCAATACCGCGGAACAGGTTGTCGACCACCTGCGCTGTGACCTGCTGGTGCTGAAACCGGAGGCCTACCAGACGCCGGTGGAACTGGACGACGACGACGACGATTAACCGCCACCGCTCATCTTCCCCCGCCTCGCGGGGGATTTTTTTGCTTGCTGCCAGCCAGGCACAAAAAAAGGGCCGTTGGCGGCCCCTGTCGCTGTCCAGCGAGAATGGCTTAGTGGATACCCAGACGCCAGGCCAGATCGATCTCTTCTTTCAGCTCCAGCGAGGAGAGCGCCATCAGGTCAGCAAACTCCAGCTCCAGCAGTTTAAGTTTTTTCAGATACTGCGCTGGGGTCATGACGGTGGGGTCGCGGCGTAAGAATTCGATGGCCATCTGCGTTGGGGTTAACTCGGTATCCATAATATCCTCTGTCTGATGTAAGAACCGGAACATTATATCACCTCTTGCCGCTTATTTTATGAACAATTCCAGGCATCCCCCTGCATATAAAAAAGCCGTCTCACAGGAGACGGCTTATAAACAAACGTTGTAAAACAATTATGTTACATTACAGCGCTTTCAGGATCGCATCGACGCTGGCTTTAGCATCGCCAAACAGCATATGAGTGTTCTCTTTAAAGAACAGCGGGTTCTGTACGCCGGCGTAACCGGTGTTCATTGAACGCTTAAAGACCACCACATTCTGCGCTTTCCACACCTCGAGCACCGGCATGCCGGCGATCGGGCTCTTCGGATCGTCCTGCGCCGCCGGGTTGACGGTATCGTTGGCGCCGATCACCAGCACGGTGTCGGTGTCGCTGAAATCGTCGTTGATCTCATCCATCTCCAGCACGATGTCGTAAGGCACTTTGGCTTCCGCCAGCAGGACGTTCATATGCCCCGGCAGGCGCCCGGCCACCGGATGAATACCAAAGCGTACTTTGATACCCCGCGCCCGCAGCTTCTCGGTAATTTCTGCTACCGGATACTGCGCCTGAGCCACCGCCATACCGTAGCCCGGGGTGATGATCACCGAGTGCGAGTTTTTCAGCATCTCCGCCGTCTCTTCGGCGCTAATCTCACGATGCTCGCCCACTTCTTCATCGCCGCCGCTGGAGGAACCATCGGTGCCGAAGCCCCCGGCGATCACGCTGATAAAGGAGCGGTTCATCGCCTTACACATAATGTAAGAGAGGATGGCGCCGGAAGAGCCCACCAGCGCGCCGGTGACGATCAGCAGGTCATTACTCAGCATAAAGCCCGCCGCCGCTGCCGCCCAGCCCGAGTAGGAGTTGAGCATCGAGACCACCACCGGCATGTCAGCACCGCCGATAGAGGCCACCAGGTGCCAGCCAAAGGCCAGCGCGATCGCGGTCATCACCAGCAGGCACAGGACCTGGGTGCCGGTGCTGTCAGAGCGAACAAAAATCACCATCAGGATGAAGGAAACCACCAGCGCCGCCAGGTTCAGCTTATGGCGATTGGGCAGCATCAGCGGCCTGGAGGAAATTTTGCCGCGCAATTTACCAAACGCCACCACCGAACCGGTGAAGGTCACCGCGCCGATGAAGATCCCGAGGAACACTTCGGTCAAATGAATATTGACCAGAATTTGCTCCATACCGGTTTCATGCTGCAGGTAGCTGTTGAAACCCACCAGCACCGCTGCCAGCCCCACGAAGCTGTGCAGGATAGCCACCAGCTCCGGCATCTCGGTCATCTCGACCTTCTTCGCCAGACGAATACCGATCGCCCCGCCGATCACCATCGCAAGAATAATCCAGCCGACGTTGCCGGCGTCCGGCCCCAGGATGGTAGCAATCAGGGCAATGGCCATCCCGGCGATGCCGAAATAGTTGCCCTGCTGCGACGTTTCGTGTTTCGACAGGCCCGCCAGGCTGAAAATAAACAGGATTGCAGCAACAATGTATGCAGCCGTTACTAATCCACCAGACATGTGCTACCCCTTATCCTTTGCGAAACATTTTCAGCATGCGCTGAGTCACGGTAAAACCACCGAAAATATTAATGCTGGCGATCAGCACCGCGATAAAGCTCAGGAAGCTGACCCAGCCGCCGTGGCCTATCTGCAACAACGCGCCAACCACGATAATGCCCGAAATGGCATTGGTCACCGACATCAGCGGCGTATGCAGCGCATGGGAGACGTTCCACACCACGTAGTAACCCACCACGCAGGCCAGCGCGAAGACGGTGAAATGGCCGAGGAACTCTTTTGGCGCCACGTTGGCCAGCCAGCCGAAGAGAATAATCGCCAGCGCCATCAGCGCATATTTGCGCCACGGCGACGCCGGTTTCACCGCTTCTTTCGGCGCTTCCACTTTTTTCGCCGCGGCCTGCGGCTGAGCGGAGACCTGAATCGGCGGCGCCGGCCAGGTGATTTCACCTTCGCGAACAACGGTCACACCGCGCACTACCACGTCATCGAAATCGATAACGATATTGCCGTCTTTCTCTTTGCACAGCAGCTTCAGCAGGTTCACCAGGTTGGTGCCGTAGAGCTGGGAGGACTGGGTCGGCAGACGGCCAGGAAGATCGGTATAACCGATGATTTTCACGCCGTTGGCGGTGGTCACCACTTCGCCCGGTACGGTGTACTCACAGTTGCCGCCGTTTTGCGAGGCCAGATCGACCACCACGCTGCCCGATTTCATGGAGTCGACCATTTCGCGGGTGATCAGCTTCGGCGCCGGTTTGCCCGGGATTAACGCCGTGGTGACAATGATATCGACCTCTTTCGCCTGCGCGGCGAACAGCGCCATTTCAGCCTTAATAAAGGCCTCAGACATCACCTTGGCGTAGCCATCGCCGCTGCCCGCTTCCTCTTTAAAATCCAGCTCGAGGAACTCGGCGCCCATACTCTGCACCTGCTCCTTCACTTCCGGACGGGTATCGAAGGCGCGAACAATAGCGCCCAGGCTGTTGGCGGCGCCAATCGCCGCCAGACCGGCTACCCCGGCGCCAATGACCATCACCTTGGCGGGCGGAACCTTGCCTGCCGCCGTAATCTGCCCGGTAAAGAATCGACCAAATTCATGCGCCGCTTCAACGATAGCGCGGTACCCGGCGATGTTGGCCATTGAGCTGAGCGCATCCAGCGACTGGGCGCGGGAAATACGCGGCACGGAATCCATCGCCATTACGTTGATATTACGGGCCGCCAGTTTTTCCATCAGCTGCGGGTTTTGCGCCGGCCAGATAAAACTAATCAGCGTGGTCCCCGGATTCAGCAGGGCAATTTCATCGTCATTCGGAGCATTGACCTTAAGGATGACATCAGACTGCCATACCTCGTCGCCGGTCACGATTTCAGCTCCTGCCTCGGCAAAGGCCTCATCGTCAAAGCTGGCCAGCTTCCCGGCGCCGCTTTCTACCGCGACGCTAAAGCCGAGTTTGAGCAATTGCTCAACGGTCTTCGGCGTGGCGGCGGCCCGGGTCTCCTGGGCTAGCCTTTCTTGTGGTACACCAATACGCATAGTTTTCCCTTCCATCGGTTTTTGATGATGGTTTACTTTTCTGCCCAACAACGCCAGGACGGCAAAATCTTCCTCGCCATCTTTCGCTGTCTACAAAATGAAACAGTAACAAACTTTTTATAACCTACTGAAAATACCGATTGTGATCTACTGCGATAAAACACAAATTTTGATTTTATTGCTTATTGTCAGCTCAGATGGGTCCGGGCAGCAATATTTACCTGAATTTGCCGCCCAGGCCTGATAATCCGCTTATCCTGCGGTATAAAACGCCATTTATCGCCATTGAGATCATTGTGTTAACATTACATTAACTAATAAAAGTGGTATTGATTATCGTTTTTGCTGGTCAAGCGCCTGTTTTTTCAACATATCGAAAAATGTTATCTTTCCGTAGTATACGATTCGGGCGGCAAGCAAAAATTGACGCAGACAGTCGCGGCGATTAAATGCAATAATCAAACGTTTTCAGTCAACAACAACACCAGTATATGGTTTGCGCAAGGCAAAGGATTATTTTTATGAAGCTTAAAAACACCCTCCTGGCGTCTGCTCTCCTGACAACCGCCACGTTGTCTGCCCATGCAGCGACCGAGTTGACCCCGGAGCAGGCGGCTGCGCTGAAGCCCTACGATCGCGTTGTCGTCACCGGCCGGTTTAATGCCATTGGCGATGCGGTACAGGCAGTATCGCGCAAAGCCGACAAAGACGGCGCGGCCTCATTCTATGTTGTCGACACGTCGGACTACGGCAATGGCGGCAACTGGCGCGTCACGGCTGACCTTTATAAAGAAGACGCGCCGAAAGCGGATGCGCCGAAGAATCGCATTATCAACGGCGTGATGGAGTTGCCGAAAGATCAGGCCGTTGAGCTGATGCCTTACGACACCGTCACCGTTCAGGGCTTCTATCGCAGCCAGCCGGAAGTCAACGACGCCATCACCAAAGCGGCGAAAGCAAAAGGCGCCTATGCGTTCTTTATCGTCCGCCAGGTTGACGCCAACCAGGGCGGCAACCAGCGCATTACCGCTTATATCTACAAAAAAGATGCTGAAAAACGCGTGCTGCAGAGCCCGGACGCTATCCCGGCTGACTCTGAAGCTGGCCGCGCAGCGCTGGCCAAAGGCGGCGAAGCGGCGAAGAACGTGGAAATTCCGGGCGTTGCCACCACCGCCGCGGTGGGTTCGGGTACCGGCGTTGGGCGTTTCTTTGAGACTCAGTCTTCGAAAGGTGGACGTTACACTGTCACCCTGCCGAACGGCACTAAGGTCGAAGAAGTGAACAAAGTGACTGCGGCGCAAATGGTGCCGTTCGATAACATCCAGTTCACCGGCAACTACGGCAACATGACCGAAATCTCCTATCAGACGGCGAAACGCGCGGCGAAGAAAGGGGCGAAGTACTACCACATCACCCGCCAGTGGCAGGAGCGCGGCGGCAACATCACCATCAGCGCCGATTTGTACAAATAATCGCTGCTGGCTGGCTAAAAAGGCGGCGCATTGCCGCCTTTTCATTTTTTTTCATCCCCCGCCATTGCATGGCCCCCGGACACTCCGTAAAATCCCGCGCCTTAGCGCAATCCTCCATTTTTATGCGATTTCGCAAAATAAATATTCTGGAACAGCCATTTTCACCTCGGGAATGCAATGGAAAAGAAACTGGGCCTGAGCGCCCTGACCGCCCTGGTCCTTAGCTCAATGCTCGGCGCTGGCGTATTCAGTTTGCCGCAAAATATGGCTGCCGTGGCCAGCCCCTCCGCTCTGCTCATTGGCTGGGCCATCACCGGCGTCGGGATCCTGTTTCTCGCTTTCGCCATGCTGCTGTTGACCCGTATTCGTCCCGACCTCGACGGCGGGATCTTCACCTACGCCCGCGAAGGATTCGGCGAACTGATCGGCTTCTGCTCCGCCTGGGGATACTGGCTGTGCGCGGTGATCGCCAACGTCTCCTATCTGGTTATCGTCTTTTCGGCGCTCAGTTTTTTCACCGATACCCCTGAGCTGCGCCTGTTTGGCGATGGTAATACCTGGCAGTCTATCGTTGGCGCGTCGGTTCTGCTGTGGGTCGTCCACTTTCTGGTCCTGCGCGGTGTCCAGACGGCAGCGGGGATTAACCTGGTGGCCACCCTCGCCAAGCTTCTGCCGCTGGGCGCCTTCGTCGCGCTCGCCGCCCTGGCCTTTCAGCTGGATACGTTCCGCCTCGATTTTAGCGGCCTGGCGCTGGGCGTGCCGGTATGGGAGCAGGTCAAAAACACCATGCTGATCACCCTGTGGGTGTTTATCGGCGTGGAGGGGGCGGTAGTCGTGTCCGCGCGGGCGCGACACAAGCGCGACGTTGGCCGCGCGACGCTGCTGGCGGTGCTGTCGGCCCTCGCGGTGTATCTGCTGGTCACCCTGCTGTCGCTGGGCGTTGTGCCGCGCAGCGAACTGGCCGAAATGCGTAACCCGTCGATGGCGGGACTGATGGTCAGGCTGATGGGGTCATGGGGGGAGATCGTCATTGCCGCCGGGCTGATCGTGTCGGTGTGCGGCGCTTATCTCAGCTGGACCATCATGGCCGCGGAGGTGCCTTTCCTCGCCGCCACTCATAAAGCCTTCCCGCGCCTGTTTGCCCGTCAGAATAGCAACAACGCCCCCTCCGCCTCATTGTGGTTGACCAATATCAGCGTTCAGGTATCGCTGGTGCTGATCTGGCTGACCGGATCGGACTACGGCACGCTGCTGACCATTGCCTCTGAGATGATTCTCGTGCCCTATCTGCTGGTCGGCGCCTTTCTGCTGAAAATCGCCACTCGCCCGCTGCATAAAGCGGTGGCTATCGGCGCCTGTATTTATGGCATATGGTTATTATACGCGTCGGGGCCTGTGCATTTGCTGTTGTCGGTGGTACTTTACGCTCCGGGTCTTCTGGTCTTTTTGTACGCCCGACGTACGCACCAGCACGATCGTTCGCTCAAACGCCGCGAAGTGGCGCTAATTGGTTTATTGCTGGTTGCCGCTGTGCCGGCAACGTGGATGCTGGTGGGGTAAGCGGTCGCCCTGCCGCAGAACGCATAGGAGATACCCATGGCTGAACAACAGCCCCGCCCGATTCTGATCACAGGAGCAGGCCGCCGCATCGGCCTCGCTCTGGCACACCATTTTCTGCAGCAGCGCCAGCCGGTCATCGTCAGCTATCGTACGCCCTATCCGGCGATTGACGGCCTGCGCGAAGCGGGCGCGCTCTGCCTGCAGGCCGATTTTAGCAGCGATGACGGCATTCTGACCTTCGCTGAAGCGGTCAAATCACACACCGACGGTCTGCGCGCCATCATCCATAACGCCAGCGACTGGATGGCGGAAAAGCCGGGCGTCCCGCTGAGCACCGTCATCAACCGCATGATGCAGATCCACGTCCACGCCCCCTATCTGCTCAACCATGCGCTGGAGGCGTTGCTGCGCGGCCACGGCCATGCCGCCAGCGACGTTATCCATATCACCGATTACGTGGTGGAGCGCGGGAGCGACAAACATATCGCCTACGCCGCCAGCAAAGCCGCCCTGGATAACATGACCCGCTCCTTCGCTCGCAAGCTGGCGCCAGAGGTTAAGGTCAACGCCATCGCGCCGTCGCTAATCATGTTTAATGAGGGTGACGACGAGGCCTATCGTCAGCAGGCGCTGGATAAATCGCTGATGAAAATCGCCCCTGGCGAAAAAGAGATTAGCGATCTCATCGATTACCTGTTTACCAGCCGCTACGTTACCGGCCGCTCATTCGCTGTCGACGGCGGCCGCCCGCTGCGCTAGTGGAAACGGCTCCAGCCGAGGATTAACAGCCAGGCGCACAGCCCCCAGCATCCCACTGCGCCTGCCAGCGCCAACGGCAGGCGCATAATCCCGGTGAAATACCACAGTGACAGCAGATAGATAAAATAGGGAAGAATCGACCACATGCCGAATACGATGGTCGCGCGCAGGGCTTCGATCCCCCGCTCGCTGGCGACAATATAATGAGCGATGAGCGCAAAGGTGGGAAACAGCGGGACCAGGCCAGCGATAGCGTAGTTTTTGGTTTTCGCCAGCACGCCAATCAGCACCACCACCAGCGCTCCCAACAGCCCTTTGATTAACAGCCCCATGCCCGTATGCCTTAACAGTGAATCAATAAGTTAGGGCAGCATAGCGGATTTAACGCTGTTTATAAAAGAGTAATGGCGGGTAAAATAAGTGCGGTGTATGTTACTTCTTTTACTGATGTGCAATAGACATGAATAAAATCGTTTTTGTTGAGGATGATCCTGAGGTAGGCACGCTGATCGCCGCCTATCTCGGCAAGCATGATATGGATGTGGTGGTCGAGCCTCGCGGCGACCGCGCTGAGGAGGTGATCGCGCGGGAGAAACCGGATCTGGTGCTGCTGGACATTATGCTGCCCGGCAAGGACGGAATGACGCTCTGTCGCGATCTGCGCGGGCAATGGCAAGGGCCGATTGTCCTGCTGACTTCGCTCGACAGCGATATGAACCATATCCTCTCCCTGGAGATGGGCGCCAGCGATTATATTCTGAAAACCACCCCGCCAGCGGTACTTCTCGCGCGACTGCGTCTGCATTTGCGCCAGCATATTGCTCCGGCAGGCGCCGGATCCGCCTCCTCAACGCTCACGCCACATAAAACCATCTCCTTCGGCTCGCTGACCATTGACCCGGTCAACCGCCAGGTGCTGCTTGGCGGAGAAAACGTCGCCCTGTCGACCGCCGATTTCGATCTGCTGTGGGAGTTGGCCACCCACGCCGGGCAGATTATGGACCGCGACGCACTGCTGAAAAATTTACGCGGCGTTACCTATGACGGGATGGATCGCAGCGTCGACGTGGCTATCTCCCGCCTGCGCAAAAAACTGCTCGACAACGCCACGGAGCCCTATCGTATTAAGACCGTTCGCAACAAAGGCTACCTGTTCGCCCCTCACGCCTGGGATAACTAAGCGTCCCTTCTGCGGCCCTGCGAGGGGCCCGCTCATCGCGCGCTCGCCGGCGGCAAAGTTATCACGTTTGCTGCCTGCTGCGTTCGTCCCTGGCGCGCACATTCATCACCGGAACTTGTCATATTGACTAAATCAATAGAATTAGCCGTACAGAACCCCATCACATAACTCCTCAATATGATTGTGCTCAAGGACTTACCGCTGTCAGAGTGGCATAAAGCCTGAAAACACAGGACTTTTGCATGATGAAATACGTTGTACTTTTGGCACTCTCACTGTTCACTTCTCTCTCTGGCTGGGCTTTTTCCCTCGACAACGCCGATATTCGACTCCTCTGTCCGCAGCGCGGGCAAATCGAGGTGATCCTTCATCGCTATGAACATACCCAGCAATCCTGGGGGCAGCATCACTTTGAAACCGGCGGCGGCCACGTTCGCCAGGGGCCGCTGCTGGTGATCCCGTTTGCCAACCTCGATCAGATGATTTACCACCAGACCACCGGCGAGTTTGCTTACTGGTATGCCGAAACGGAAAAGCTGGTGCGCTGTCGGCTGCTGAGTCTGACGACCACCTATCCGGTAGACATTCCTTATTATCGTGAGTAGCGTATCCATCGACGCACAAAATACGATTGCCCTGCTCCCCCCGAGGGTGAAGAAATCACCGCATCGAGTGACACTGTCACCTTTTCACCGTTCTGTCTCCAGGCTGGCTATTGTCAGGGGGCATAAACCCTGCTTTGATAGCGTATCTATGATTTCCCCGCGCCTCGCCCGGGGATATCGATAACATTGACTCCCCGACGCGCAGAAGATGCCCCTGGGGCGCCAGACAGGTTTCTCTTGAATACGCGGTAATGTAATGAAAAAGCTGTTCGTGCAGTTCTATCTTCTGCTCTTCGTCTGCTTTCTGGTGATGACCATGCTGGTCGGTCTGGTCTATAAATTTACCGCGGAGCGCGCCGGACGGCAGTCGCTTGACGATTTGATGAAAAGCTCGCTGTATCTGATGCGCAGCGAGCTGCGGGAGATACCGCCGCGCGACTGGAGCAAGACCCTTAAAGAGCTGGACCTGAATTTATCGTTTGATCTGCACATCGAGCCGATCAGCAAATTTAAGCTGTCGGAAAGCTCGATGCAGCACCTGCGCGCCGGCGATATCGTCGCCCTCGACGATCAGTACACCTTTATTCAGCGCATTCCCCGCAGCCACTATGTGCTGTCGGTGGGCCCGGTGCCCTATCTCTATTTTCTGCATGAGATGCGCCTGCTGGACGTGGCGCTAATGGCGTTTATTGCTATCTCTCTGGCCTTTCCGGTGTTTATCTGGATGCGCCCGCACTGGCAGGACATGCTGCGCATTGAGACGGCCGCCCAGCGCTTTGGCGAAGGTCACCTCAGCGAGCGCATTCACTTCGACAGTATGTCCAGCTTCGAGCGGCTCGGGGTGGCCTTTAACCAAATGGCCGATAACATTAATGCGCTTATTGCCAGCAAAAAGCAGCTGATTGACGGCATCGCCCATGAACTCAGGACACCGCTGGTACGCCTGCGCTACCGTCTGGAGATGAGCGAGAATCTCACCGAGGCGGAATCGCAGGCGCTGAACCGCGATATCGGTCAGCTGGAGGCGCTGATTGAAGAGCTCCTGACCTACGCCCGCCTCGACCGCCCGCAGACGGAGCTCAGCCTGACGACTCCCGATTTTCCCGCCTGGATCAGCGATCACGTCGAGGATATCCAGATGGTTAACCCACAGCGCGAGGTCGCCCTGGCGACGCTGACCCACGGTAACTACGGCGCGCTGGATATGCGACTGATGGAGCGGGTGCTGGATAATTTGGTCAATAACGCCCTGCGCTACAGCAGCCAGCGGGTAGCGGTCAGCCTGACGCTGCAGGGTTCGCGCGCATCGTTGCTGGTTGAGGATGACGGCCCGGGAATCGCCCCCGAGGAGCGCGAGCGGGTGTTTGAGCCCTTTGTCCGCCTTGACCCCAGCCGGGACCGGGCGACAGGAGGCTGCGGCCTCGGCCTGGCGATTGTCCACAGTATCGCCCAGGCGATGGGCGGCGAGGTGCGCTGCGAGGCCAGCCCTCTCGGCGGCGCCCGCTTCTGCTTTAGCTGGCCGGTCTATCATCAGCTGCCTGATTTCACCTCTGCCTGAATAAAACTTGCGCAGAAGCCGCGGGCTGGGTATGCTGCAAAAATCTAATAGTATGTTGTAACTAAGGTGGTAATAATGGCCAGCTACGACCTCGTTGAACGTCTGAATAATACCTTTCGCCAGATCGAGCTGGAGCTGCAGGCGCTCCAGCAGGCGTTAAGTGACTGCCGTCTGCTGGCGGGCCGGGTATTTGAACTGCCGGCGATCGGTAAGGATGCCGAGCACGATCCGCTGGCCACTATTCCGGTGGTGCAGCACATCGGCAAGACGGCCCTGGCGCGCGCCCTGCGCCACTACAGCCATCTGTTTATCCAGCAGCAATCGGAAAACCGCAGCAGCAAGGCCGCCGTACGCCTGCCGGGGGCTATCTGCCTGCAGGTTACCGCCGCGGAGCAGCAGGATCTGCTGGCGCGTATTCAGCATATCAATGCCCTGAAGGCCACCTTCGAGAAGATCGTCACCGTCGACTCCGGCCTGCCCCCCACCGCCCGTTTTGAGTGGGTACACCGTCATTTGCCGGGGTTGATCACCCTTAGCGCCTACCGCACGCTGACGCCCCTCGTCGACCCGAGCACCATCCGCTTCGGCTGGGCCAATAAGCACGTCATCAAGAATCTGACCCGCGACCAGGTGTTGATGATGCTGGAGAAAAGCCTGCAAGCGCCGCGGGCGGTGCCGCCGTGGACCCGGGAGCAGTGGCAGAGCAAACTGGAAAGGGAGTATCAGGATATCGCCGCCCTGCCGCAGCGGGCGCGGCTGAAAATAAAACGACCGGTGAAAGTCCAGCCGATCGCCCGCGTCTGGTACGCCGGCGAGCAGAAACAGGTACAGTACGCCTGCCCCAGCCCGCTGATCGCCCTGATGTCCGGCAGCCGGGGGGTCAGCGTACCGGATATTGGCGAGCTGCTGAACTATGATGCCGACAATGTGCAGTATCGCTACAAACCGGAGGCGCAGTCGCTGAGATTGCTTATCCCGCGCCTGCACCTCTGGCTGGCTAGCGAATAGCCAGGCTGCCGACCATCTCTTCCGGGCGCACCCAGCTGTCGAATTCGGCTTCCGTCAGGTAGCCCAGCGCCAGCGCCGAGGCTTTGAGAGTCAGCCCCTCATGGTGCGCTTTTTTAGCGATTTCCGCCGCCTTGTCGTAGCCGATATGGGTATTCAGCGCAGTAACCAGCATTAGCGACTCATTGAGCAACTGACTGATCCGCTCGCGATTCGGTTCAACACCCACCGCACAGTGCTCGTTAAAACTCGCCATACCGTCCGCCAGCAGACGCACCGACTGCAGGAAGTTGTGGATGACCATCGGGCGATAGACGTTAAGCTCAAAGTTGCCGGAAGCACCGCCGATATTCACCGCCACGTCGTTGCCCATCACCTGGCAGCAGACCATGGTCAGAGCTTCGCACTGGGTTGGGTTAACCTTGCCCGGCATAATCGATGACCCTGGCTCGTTTTCCGGGATGGCGATTTCACCAATGCCGCAGCGGGGGCCGGAGGCCAGCCAGCGGACATCGTTAGCGATTTTCATCAGCGAGGCCGCCAGGCCTTTCAGCGCGCCGTGGGCATGGACCAGGGCATCCACAGTGGCCAGCGCTTCGAATTTGTTCGGCGCGGTGACAAATGGCTGTCCGCTGAGCGACGCCAGCTCGGCCGCCACCCGTACGGCATATTCCGGATGGGTATTCAGCCCGGTTCCTACCGCCGTCCCGCCCAGCGCCAGCTCGGCAAGATGCGGCTGACTGGCTTCAATGTGCTTCAGGCTATGGTCCAGCATCGCCACCCAGCCGGAGATCTCCTGGCCTAAGGTGAGCGGCGTGGCGTCCTGCAGATGGGTGCGGCCGATCTTGACGATATCCCTGAAGGCCACCGCTTTTTCATTGAGCGTCGCCCGCAGCGCCTGCAGCGACGGGATCACTTTTTCCCGCAGGGCAATCAGCGCCGCGACGTGCATGGCGGTGGGGAATACATCATTTGAGCTCTGGCTCTTATTCACATCGTCATTGGGATGAATTTTTCGCGCCATCCCCCGTTCTCCGCCGAGCAGTTCACTGGCGCGGTTGGCCAGCACCTCGTTCATATTCATATTGCTTTGGGTGCCGGAGCCGGTCTGCCAGATAGCCAGGGGGAACTCCTGCGCGTGCTTTCCGGCCAGCACTTCGTCAGCGGCGGCGACGATCGCCCCGGCTTTCTCCGCCGTCAACAGTCCGAGATCCTGGTTAACCTTCGCCGCCGCCCGCTTGGTCAGCGCCAGGGCGTATATCAGCTCCCCGGGCATTTTTTCGGTCGAGATGCGGAAATGCTCCAGCGAGCGCTGGGTCTGGGCGCCCCAGAGTTTATCGGCCGGGACCTCGATGGCGCCCATCGAGTCTTTTTCACTGCGATGCGTTGTCATTACTTTCTCCTTGGATGAAAAGTGCGTCATAGCGACAAAGCTCACCTGCTTAAGAGACTAAGTATTGGCCAGATTGATAAGTTGTTTTGGTGGTTCGTGCCGCGAAGCGACATAAAAAAAGCCGCCCCGAGGGGCAGCCCAGACCGCTGACAAAATGCAATCGTCGGGATTTCCCGGCGGCGCTGCGCTTGCGCGGGCCTACAGAGAACTGCATAACTTATTGATATTGCTGTTTTTCGTAGGCCGGGTAAGGCGAAAGCCGCCGCCCGGCAGAAAGGCGCTCACCCTAACGAAAACAGGTTTGTCATCGACCAGCGCCGCCCCGAAGGGCGGCCTGGGTTACTTCACGCAGCGGGCGCACTGCGAGGTCTGGATCTGCTGGAAGAAGTCATTGCCTTTATCATCAACGAGGATAAAGGCCGGGAAATCCTCCACTTCAATTTTCCAGATAGCCTCCATACCCAGCTCCGGATAGGCCACGCACTCGAGGCTCTTGATGCTCTGCTGGGCCAGCACTGCCGCTGGGCCGCCGATGCTGCCGAGGTAGAAGCCGCCGTGTTTGTGGCAGGCGTCGGTGACCTGCTGGCTGCGGTTGCCTTTCGCCAGCATGATCTTGCTCGCCCCATGGGACTGCAGCAGATCAACGTAAGAGTCCATGCGGCCTGCGGTGGTCGGCCCCAGAGAGCCGGAGGCGTAACCGTCCGGCGTCTTGGCCGGACCTGCGTAGTAGATCGGGTGATCTTTGACGTACTGCGGCAGCGCCTCGCCGTTGTCGATAAGCTCCTTCAGCTTAGCGTGGGCGATATCGCGGGCGACGATGATAGTCCCGCTCAGCGACAGGCGGGTGGACACCGGATACTGTGACAGCTGCGCCAGGATCTCGCTCATCGGCTGGTTAAGATTTACCTTCACCGCTTCGCCTTCCCCGGCCTGGCGCAGATGCTCAGGGATATATTTCCCCGGGTTGCTCTCCAGCTTCTCGATCCAGATGCCGTCGCGGTTAATCTTGGCTTTGATGTTGCGGTCGGCGGAACAGGAAACCCCCATCCCTACCGGGCAGGAAGCGCCGTGACGCGGCAGACGGATCACGCGGATATCGTGGGCAAAGTATTTGCCGCCGAACTGCGCGCCGAGACCAAGGTTCTGCGCCTCCAGCAGCAGCTCCTGCTCCAGTTGCACGTCGCGGAACGCCTGGCCGTGCTCGTTACCTTCGGTCGGCAGGCCATCGTAGTATTTGGTGGACGCCAGCTTCACGGTCTTCAGCGTCGCTTCCGCCGAGGTACCGCCGATCACGAAGGCGATATGGTACGGTGGACAGGCGGCAGTACCGAGGGTGCGCATCTTCTCGACGAGGTAATTTTTCAGCTTCGCCGGGGTGATCAGCGCTTTGGTTTCCTGGTACAGATAGGTTTTGTTCGCCGAGCCGCCGCCCTTGGCGATGCAGAGGAATTTGTACTCATCGCCATCGGTAGCATAGAGATCGATCTGCGCCGGCAGGTTGGTGCCAGTGTTAACCTCTTTATACATATCCAGCGGCGCGTTCTGCGAGTAGCGCAGGTTGTCCTGGATATAGGTGTTATACACCCCCTGCGCCAGGGCGGCTTCATCGCCGCCGCCGGTCCACACGCGCTGGCCTTTTTTACCCATGATGATCGCGGTGCCGGTGTCCTGGCAGGTGGGCAGAATACCTTTGGCGGCGATATCCGAGTTGCGCAGGAACTGCAGCGCGACGTATTTATCGTTTTCGCTGGCTTCCGGATCGTTAAGGATATCCGCCACCTGCTGCTGATGCGCAGGGCGAAGCATAAAGGAGGCGTCGTGGAAAGCATGCTGCGCCAGAAGGGTCAGCGCCTGAGGGTCAACTTTTAGCACTTCCTGGCCGGCGAATTCGGCGACGGAGACGTAATCACTGCTGAGGAGATAATACTCGGTGTCATCCTTTTTGAGCGGAAAAGGATCCTGGTAAACAAACGGTTTATTCGACATTGTACTCTCACTTACTGCTTTGGCTGATTATGTTTCAGGCAGGGACTCCATGTGCCTGTAGAAAAGCGAGTCGAACAATCTTACACAATTTTTTAACAAAAACTGAGACAAGGACGACTTTTTCTTTCAGCAGTTGCTTCTCCACCGTTTGCTGGTTTAATAGGGCGATAAAATTTACTTTGTTTGAAACAGGGATTGAGAATGCAAAAGCTGATTAACGCCGTGCAGAACTATGCATGGGGAAGCCACACCGCCTTAACTGAACTGTATGGCATCGCCAACCCGGACAATCTGCCGATGGCAGAGCTGTGGATGGGGGCGCATCCGAAGAGCAGCTCGCAGATCCTGGCGGCCGACGGCCAGCCGCGTTCACTGCGCGAGCTGATTGACGCGGATAAAGCCGCTCTGCTCGGCGACAAGGTTGCCGCCCGCTTTGGTGAACTGCCGTTCCTGTTTAAGGTACTGTGCGCCGCTCAGCCGCTCTCAATTCAGGTGCATCCCAACAAGCAGGCCTCGGAAGAAGGTTTCGCCCGCGAGAACGCCGCCGGTATCCCGCTCTCCGCCGCCGAGCGTAACTACAAAGATCCGAACCACAAACCGGAGCTGGTTTTTGCCCTGACGCCGTTCCTGGCGATGAATGCATTTCGCGAGTTCAGCGAGATTGTCACCCTGCTGCAGCCGGTGGCTAGCGCGCATCCGGCAATCGGCGCCTTCCTGCAGCAGCCGGACGCGACTCACCTGAGCCAGCTGTTTGCCAGCCTGCTAAATATGCAGGGTGAGGAAAAGGCCAAGGCGCTGCAGGTGCTGCGCGACGTACTGGCCCGTGAACAAGGCGAACCGTGGCAGACTATCCGCCTGATCGCGGAATTCTATCCGGACGACAGCGGCCTCTTCTCCCCGCTGCTGCTGAACGTGGTGAAGCTGAACCCAGGCGAAGCGATGTTCCTGTTTGCTGAAACGCCGCACGCCTATCTGCAGGGGGTGGCGCTGGAGGTGATGGCCAACTCGGATAACGTACTGCGCGCCGGCCTGACGCCGAAATACATTGATATTCCTGAGCTGGTTGCTAACGTCAAGTTCGAGGCTAAACCGGCGGGTGAGCTGTTGACCCAGCCGCAGCGTCACGGCGCGGAACTCGACTTCCCGATCCCGGTGGAAGATTTTGCCTTCTCCCTGCATGACCTCTCCGCCGAGGCCAGCGATCTGGCCCAGGCAAGCGCGGCGATCGTGTTCTGCGTCGACGGCGAAGCCGTACTGCGCAAAGGCGACCAGAGCCTGACCCTCAAGCCGGGCGAGTCGGCCTTCGTGGCCGCCAGTGAATCGCCGGTGCAGGTCAGCGGCCGCGGCCGCGTGGCGCGCGTTTTCAATAAGCTCCAGTAAGCGACTGACCCTTCAGGTCGCGCTTACTGTTGGTGATAACTCAGCCAGGCGGTCTCTCCGCCTGGCTTCATTTATGGATAAATGCTATGAAAAAATCGCTGGTCGCAGCAGGAGTCATCTTGGCGCTGGGCGTGGTATGGACAGGCGGCGCCTGGTTCACCGGTAAACAGCTGGAAGGCCGGATCGCCGATATGGTGCAGCAGGCAAACGCCCAGCTGCGCAGCAGCGCGCCGGAGTCAGGTCTGGAGCTGAGCTATCAGGACTACCAGCGCGGGCTGTTCAGCAGCCATCTGCAGCTGGTGGTGAAGCCGATCGCCGGTCAGGCTAACGGCTGGCTGGCCGCCGGTCAGAGCGTGGTGCTTGACGAAGTGGTCGATCATGGCCCCTTCCCGCTGGCCTCGTTAAAAGCCTTTAATCTGGCGCCGGCAATGGCTTCCGTCCACACCACGCTGGTGAAAAACGACGCCAGCCAGGCGCTGTTCGAGATAGCCAAAGGCGACACCCCCTTTACCGTCGATACGCGCATTGCCTACAGCGGCGACAGCCAGTCGGCTATCGTCCTTAACGCCCTCGACTACGCTAAAGGCGATGAGAAAGTCACCTTCAGCGGCGGTCAGTTCCAGCTCGACGCCGACCGCGACGGCAAAAACATCAGCCTGAAGGGCCAGGCCGGCAGCGGGCAGATCGATGCGCTCAATGAATATAATCAGAAGGTACAGCTGCGCTTCGTCAACCTGACCACCGACGGCGCCACCGAGCTGGCCAGCTTCAACGAACGTATCGGCCAGCAAAAAATGACCCTCGATAAACTGGCCATCAGCGTCGAAGGCAAAGAGCTGGCGCTGATCGACGGCATGGCGCTGGACGGCGGCTCGACGCTGACCCAGGACGGCAAAGGCGTGAACAGCCAGGTGAACTACACCGTCAACAGCCTCAAGCTGCAGGGGCAGGATATGGGCAGCGGCAAACTCACGCTGAAAGTGGATAACGTCGACGGTCAGGCGTGGCACCAGTTCAGTCAGCAGTACAGCGCGCAGTCTCAGGCGCTGCTGGCGAAACCGGAGCTGGCGCAGAATCCGGAGCTGTATCAGCAGGCCCTCACCGAAACGCTGTTCAATGCGCTGCCGATCCTGCTCAAAGGCAACCCGTCGGTGACCATCTCTCCGCTGAGCTGGCGCAATGCCAAAGGCGAAAGCACCCTCAACCTCTCGGTTCTGCTGAAAGATCCGGCCCAGGTGACCGCTCCGCCGCAGACCCTGGCGGACAGCCTGGATCGCGTGGTGCAGTCCCTGGACGGCAAAGTGGTGATCCCGGTGGATATGGCGACGGAGTTTATGACTAAGATCGCCGGTCTGGAAGGCTATCAGCCGGCCGATGCCGCCAAGCTTGCCGATCAGCAGGTCAAAGGCCTGGCGGCGATGGGCCAGATGTTCCGCATTACCACCATGGAAGATAACGCCATCAGCAGCAGTCTGCAGTACGCGAACGGCCAGGTGACGCTGAACGGACAGAAAATGCCGCTGCAAGATTTTGCCGCGATGTTTGGTCTGGAAGCGCCTTCGCTGCCGGACAGCGCGCCGCAGGAAGGCCAGCCGCAGCAGGATGACGCCGCCCCGCAGCCGTAACTTATCGGTACAGGAGACGGCCAGCGCGCGCCGTCTCCCTCATTTTCGCGTCACCAGCCGCGGGGGCATAATCTGGTTTCGCGTCTCGCCAGTCCCCTCTTCCAGCCGCCGCAGCATCGAATCCGCCAGGCTTTTCCCCATCTCCCGCGCCGGGGTGGTCACCCAGGTGAGGGGCAGGTCGTCGAGGGCGGCCTCCGGCACGTCGGCAAACGCCGCCAGCGCCACCCGCTGCTCAAAGTAGCTCTCGACGCCATCTTCCCCGCTCTGTCTTCCAGCCCGTAACAGACCGAACCACGCGCCGGTGGCTACCACGTTGTTGTAGCACAGCACCGCGGTAATGGTCGGATTCTGGCGCAGCAGGCCGGTCATCGCCTCCGCCGCCTGCTTCTGACTGGACTCGCACTCCAGCACCCATTCGCTGTGAAACGGCAGGCCGTATTTCAGCAAGGTGGCGCAATAGCCGCCGACCCGCTCGGCGCGCGTCAGCGAAGCACTCTGCCCGCCGAGCCAGGCGATCCGCTGATGGCCGCGGCGGATAAGATGCTCCGTCACCAGCTGCGCCGCCTGCATGTTGTCCGGGCGGATCAGGTCGACATCGTCAAGATAGCTGGCGCGGGAAGCAAACACCAGCGGCACCCCCGCCTCCGCCGCACGCTCGCGCAGTTCGCTCCCGCGGTCGATCGCCCCGGCGATAATCACCCCGTCCACCCCCTGCGCCGCCAGTGTATCAAACCGCTGGGCCATCTTCTCGCCGCTGCGGCCTCCCTGGGTGAGAAATACCATTTTCCCCTGCCTCTCCAGGGCATCGGTGAGGCCGGCGGTTAATTCAGCATAAAACGGTTTTGACAGGTCGCTGACGATAAGGCCAATCACGCCGCTCTGCCCACCGCGCAGCGAGGCCGCCTGACGATTGCGCACAAATCCCAGCTGTTCGATAGCCTGATTAACCCGCTCGCCGGTGGCGCTGGAGATGCGCCCTTTGCCGCTCAGTACCAGTGAAACGGTACTCACGGAGACGCCGGCAGCCAGCGCCACATCATTGATGGTGATCTTTTTTGCGATTGCCATAACCTGCTGGCTGACTCCCTTGCCTGTCGATAAATCGTTTTATCATTGTGCGATCTTTATAAACCTTATTATCGCTTGAATATGTGATTTTTATCGCACTAAAAAGTGGTAAAACGTTTTATCTTGCCGTGGCGTTAGTTCTCCCGACCACTTATGAATCAGGAACCGTGCTATGACGGCGAAAACAGCACCAAAAATCACCTTATGGGAATTTTTCCAGCAGCTGGGAAAAACCTTCATGCTGCCCGTAGCGTTGCTCTCGTTTTGCGGGATCATGCTGGGGATCGGCAGCTCGCTAAGCAGTCACGATGTTTTGACTCTGCTGCCGTGGCTGGATATGCCGCTGCTGCAGGCCATCTTTATCTGGATGAGCAAGGTCGGCTCCTTTGCCTTCAGCTTCCTGCCGGTCATGTTTTGTATCGCCATCCCGCTGGGTCTGGCGCGAGAGAACAAAGGCGTCGCCGCCTTCGCCGGCTTCGTTGGCTACGCGGTCATGAACCTGGCGGTCAACTTCTGGCTGACCGCGAAGGGTATTCTGCCCACCACCGACGCCGCGATCCTGAAGGCCAACAATATCCAGAACATTATCGGCATTCCGTCAATCGATACCGGGATCCTCGGGGCGGTGATCGCCGGGATTATCGTCTGGCTGCTGCATGAACGCTTCCATAACATTCGCCTGCCGGACGCCCTGGCCTTCTTCGGCGGCACCCGCTTCGTGCCGATCGTCACCACCGTGGTGCTGGGGCTGGTTGGGCTGGCGATCCCGCTGGTGTGGCCAGTCTTCGCTATGGGGATCAACGCCCTCGGGAAGATGATCAACAGCGCCGGGGATTTTGGGCCGATGATCTTCGGCACCGGCGAGCGACTGCTGCTGCCGTTTGGCCTGCACCATATTCTGGTGGCGCTGATCCGCTTTACCGAAGCCGGCGGCACCCTCGACGTCTGCGGCCACAGCGTCAGCGGCGCGCTGACCATCTTCCAGGCGCAGCTGAGCTGCCCGACGACCCACGGCTTCGCCGAAAGCGCCACCCGTTTCCTGTCGCAGGGTAAAATGCCGGCATTCCTCGGCGGCCTGCCGGGAGCCGCGCTGGCGATGTACCACTGCGCCCGTCCGGAAAACCGACATAAAATTAAAGGCCTGCTGATCTCCGGGGTCATCGCCTGCGTGGTCGGCGGCACCACCGAGCCGCTGGAGTTCTTGTTCTTGTTTGTCGCGCCGGTCCTGTATGTCATCCACGCGCTGCTGACCGGTCTCGGCTTTACCATCATGGCGGTGCTCGGGGTAACCATCGGCAACACCGACGGCAATATCATCGACTTCGTGGTGTTTGGCATTCTGCATGGCCTGGCCACCAAGTGGTATCTGGTGCCGGTGGTGGCGGCTATCTGGTTCGCGGTCTACTATGCCATCTTCCGCTTCGCCATCACCCGCTTCAATCTGAAAACGCCGGGCCGCGACATCGACACTGCCGCCAGCGTGGAGAAAGCCGTCGCCGGTACCATCGGCAAATCCGGGTATAACGTACCGGCGATTCTGGCGGCGCTCGGCGGCGCAGAGAACATTGTTTCGCTGGATAACTGCATTACCCGTCTGCGCCTGTCGGTGCACGATATGAGCAAAGTGGACGCCGCCGCGCTGAAAGCCCATCGCGCCATCGGGGTGGTACAGCTCAACCAGCATAATCTGCAGGTGGTTATTGGCCCGCAGGTACAGTCGGTAAAAGATGAGATGGCCACGCTGATGAATACCGTGCAGGCCTGATCCCACTAGTCCCCCTCCGCTACGGAGGGGGCGCTCGCTAAGGAAGCTCCAATGTTTGATTTTGCCACCCCTATCGATCGCCACGGCACCTGGTGCACGCAATGGGACTATGTCGCCGACCGGTTTGGCGCCGCCGATCTGCTGCCGTTCACTATTTCCGATATGGATTTCGCCACCGCGCCCTGTATTCTCGACGCCGTCAGCCAGCGGCTGGCCCACGGGGTGTTCGGCTACAGCCGCTGGCGCAACGAGGCGTTTCTCGGGGCGATTGTCCACTGGTACGCCAGCCGCTTTAACAGCGACATCGATCCGCAATCTGTGGTCTACGGACCGTCGGTTATCTATATGGTGGCGGAAACCATCCGCCAGTGGTCGAAAGAAGGCGACGGCATCGTGGTCCACACCCCTGCCTACGATGCGTTCTATAACACCATCACCGCTAACCGGCGGCGGATTGCCCCGGTGCCATTGATCCTGAAGGATAATCGGTGGCGCTGCGATATGGAGCGCCTGGAGGCGGCGCTGGCGGAGCCAAAGAATACCCTGCTGCTGCTGTGCAGCCCGCACAACCCAACGGGGAAAGTTTGGCGTCGCGAGGAGCTGGAGACCATGGCGGCCCTGTGTCAAAAACATGGCGTCAGGGTGATTAGCGACGAAATTCATATGGACATGACCTGGGGCGAACACCGCCATATCCCTTGGAGCGAGGTCGCTCATGGACCATGGGCGCTGTTCACCTCCGGTTCGAAGAGCTTCAATATTCCGGCCTTTACCGGGGCCTACGGCTTTATCCCCGAAGAGAACGAGCGCGACAGCTACCTGCAGGCGCTAAAGGGTCGCGACGGGCTCTCTTCCCCTTCCGTGCCGGCGCTGGTCGCCCATATCGCCGCCTACCGCGACGGGGCTCCCTGGCTCGATGCCCTGCGCGACTACCTGCAGGCGAATATGCGCTATGTCGCCGACACGCTCAACAACGCCTTCCCCGCGCTCTGCTGGCAGCCGCCGGAGGCCACCTACCTGGCATGGATCGACCTGCGCCCGCTCAACGTTGACGATCGCGCGCTACAGCAGGCGCTGATCGCCGAACAGAAGGTGGCGATTATGCCGGGTTATACCTATGGTCCTGAGGGCAACGGCTTTCTGCGACTCAACGTCGGCTGCCCGCGCGAGAAGCTGGAACGCGGTGTCGAAGGACTGATTGCCGCCCTGCGCAGCCTCAGCTGATTCGACGCGCAATCTACAGGTCATCGCGCCGGCGAAACGCCAGGTAACCGGCGCCGAGGGTAAAGACAGCGACAATCACCACCAGCAGGATAAACCCGTGGTGGTTGCTTGCCAGCGGGATCCCACCGACGTTCATGCCGAAGAAACCGGCGACGATGTTAATCGGCAGCGCGAGGACGGTGATCACCGTCAGGGTATAGAGGGTGCGATTGCTCTGCTCCAGCTGGCGGGCGCCAATCTCCTCCTGCAGCAGACTGATGCGTTCGATCAGGCCCGACAGATCGTTAAGCACCACGCTAAACTCTTCGGTGAACTGACGAAACGCCTGCACCACCGCGCGATCCATCCACGCCGGCGGCCGGTTAAGTAGCCGGAACATCGCCGCCGGCTCCGGCGCCAGCAGCCGCTGGAAGCGTAAAAGCATCCGCCGTAGCCGCGCCAGATCGGCCCGGTTGCGCTGCACGTGATTGCTCAGAAGACGCTCTTCAATAAGGTCAACATGGCGGCTGGCCTGGCGGACGACCTGCTCCAGCACCTCCTCCTGCTCCTCCAGCAGAAAGGCCAGCAGCTCAGTAGACGTGTTCACCCTGAGCGTCTGCAAGCGCGGCAGCATCCATTCGATAAACCGCAACGGTTTGAAGCGCGCCGTCACCACCAGCCTGGGGCTACAGTAGAGCCACAGCGTGGCGGTTTCCGCGCTGGTATCCTGCGGACGAAACAGCACATCGTTAAGCACAGCGAACAGATTTTCCCCCTGTCGCTCAATGCGGGTGGTGTGCGAGCCGCTGCGGATCTCCTCGAAGAAAAAATCGGCCACCGGAAAGTGGCTGGTTAACCATTTCTCGGCGGTGGCGTGATTAAGATTCAGGTGTAACCAGATAAACGCCTTGTCATCGGCGAGCGCCTGATAGCGGGCGCATACCTCGCCAGAGGCGATCGGCTGCGGGGGGCGCTGTTCATGAAACAAATAGCCATGCACCAGGCCGGAAACTTCACTATCAAAATCGGGCTTTAACATCTTCGCGGTGACGTCTTGACTCATGGCTCCCTCAGGACAGGCACTGGCACCGTTGATGCCCGAATATTGTCATCTTTCGCTATTTTCCGCGGGCTGGCAAGGTTAATAATCTGGTCATAAAACAGTAACCTGGCTGACATATGACGGCCAGTATCACGCTTCATCCCCTCGCCGCGCAGGCGATGCGATGGAGGCGAACAGAAGGTCTTCTTGCCTTTATGCTCAGGCGGTTATTAAAATAAATTTGATTATCCTCAAAACTTTTTTAGGCAGAAAGCGGTATTAATTTGCGCGCTTAATCATTGCTTTCACCCAGGTTTATTGAGGAGGAGACCATGAAAACCTATGACCGTAATCGTAACGCTATTGCTACCGGCAGCATGGTAATGATCGCCGGTAACGGGACGACGGGCGTGATTAAAGCTATCCATGGCGAGGGGAAAACCGCTGAGCAGCTGCGCCGGGCGGACTGCGTTGAAATCGACGGCTGCGAGGGCCGCTTCTGCCCGTTGGATCTGATCCGTCTCGGCTTCCATTAATTCCTGCCGCCAGGTCGTTAGTATCAGGCCACCTGTGGTGGCCTGCTCTTTTCCCGGGAAATAAAGCGTCTAGCGAAAGCTCCACTGAACACTCATCACAAAGATCGCCGGCACAATAATGCCGCCTTCCACACCGAAATAATCGGTGAAATTATATTGCAGGCCATGATAGAGGTAGGGCGAAAAACCGATGCCGGTGATTTTTTTGGCGGTGCGGTAGGTGCCGGAATCCCCACAGTGGCTGAAGGCATCAAAGAAAAATTCCCCGGTATAGGCATACACCCCTTTCAGTACCCAGCCGGTATCGTTTTTCAGCCAGTCGCGGCGCACGCCGAGGGTCAGGCAACGATCGTCAAAGCTGTTTTTCATCGTTCCGACCAGCACGCTGTATTTTGAATCCTGAGAAAACTTGCGCTCCACCGAGAAAAAGTTGTTATTGAAATGTTCGTTATATTGTCCGTGGTTACCCGTCATATGATAGACATAGGAACCGGTATTCATCGAATAGAGGTTTAATTCCCCGGCCTGCGCCGACGGCATGGCAACCATTAGTAGCGCTGATAACAAAATCCATAATTTATTTACCATTCAGTAACCTATGCCATACCCGTAAAAAGAACCCGGCATGCTAGCACCGCTTAGCTAAACCAAAGGGCAATCAGATAAACCGACGCTCTTCGCGGCGGGAAAATATGACGCTATCTGCACTATAGCAGTCGCCCTCTCGCCTGGTGAGCACCTGCGGTTATACTGGAGAAACATTTCTCTAATCGTTAAGGACCGCTGTGTTAGCCACTCTCCTCGTTGCGCTGGTCGCTATTATTCATCTCGCCATCCTGGTGCTGGAGATGTTTCTCTGGGAAGCCCCCGCCGGGCGCCGGGCCTTTAACCTCAGCGCCGATTTCGCCCGGCAGACCCGGGTGCTGGCGGCCAACCAGGGCTTGTATAACGGCTTTCTGGCCGCCGGCCTGGCATGGGGGCTGTGGCTGGGGGCGCCGGGGGTGCAGGTGGTTATCTTTTTCCTGGCCTGCGTGCTGGCCGCCGGGATTTTCGGCGCGCTGACCGCCAGCCGCAAAATTCTCTATATTCAGGCGCTGCCCGCGCTGCTGGCGCTGGTTGCCGTGCTGACGCAAGCGTAGGGCCTTGATCCAAAACAGAGAAAGCAGGCGCTAAGGCGGGTACTATTTGCCCCCTTTGGTCGGTCATCGACCGTTAATACCTTCTGAGTTCAGAGGCATTTTTATGACATGGCAATCCTTCAAACAGGCCTGGCTTATCCGGTTCTGGTCTCCTGTCCCGGCGGTCATTGCCGCGGGCATTCTCTCTACCTACTATTTTGGCATCACCGGCACCTTCTGGGCGGTGACCGGCGAATTCACCCGCTGGGGTGGTCAGCTGCTGCAGCTGCTGGGCGTCCACAGCGAACAGTGGGGCTATTACCAGCTGATACATCTCGAAGGGTCGCCGCTGACCCGCATCGATGGCAGGATGATCATCGGCATGTTCGGCGGCTGCCTGGCCGCCGCGCTGTGGGCGAATAACGTCAAACTGCGCCTGCCACGCAGCCGGATCCGCATTGCGCAGGCCGTGGCGGGCGGCATCATCGCCGGGTTCGGCGCACGGCTGGCGATGGGCTGCAACCTGGCGGCCTTCTTCACCGGCATTCCGCAGTTCTCCCTGCACGCCTGGCTGTTTGCCATCGCCACCGCCATCGGCTCCTGGTTTGGCGCCCGCTTCACGCTGCTGCCCCTTTTTCGCATCCCGGTAAAAATACAAAAGGTGTCCACCGCCTCGCCGTTAACCCAAAAACCGCAGCAGGCGCGCCGCCGTTTCCGCCTGGGGATGGTGGTCTTTTTCGCCATGATCGGCTGGGGCCTGCTCACCGCCGCAGACCACCCGGCGCTCGGCCTGGCGATGCTGTTCGGTATTGGCTTTGGTCTGCTTATCGAGCGCGCGCAGATCTGCTTTACCTCCGCCTTTCGCGATATGTGGATCACCGGCCGGACGGTGATGGCGAAGGCGATTATCTTCGGCATGGCGGCGAGCGCCATCGGTATCTTCAGCTATGTGCAATTGGGGATGGCGCCGAAAATTATGTGGGCCGGTCCTAATGCGGCGATTGGCGGGCTACTATTTGGCTTTGGCATCGTGCTGGCCGGCGGCTGTGAGACCGGCTGGATGTACCGGGCGGTGGAGGGCCAGGTTCACTACTGGTGGGTTGGGCTGGGCAACGTCATCGGCTCAACGCTGCTCGCCTGGTGCTGGGACGATATCGCCGCCCCGCTCGCCACCCACTGGCAGAAAGTCAACCTGCTGAACGCCTTCGGTCCCTTTGGCGGACTACTGGCCACCTATCTACTGCTGCTGATCGCCCTGCTGCTGGTGATCGCCTGGGAGAGACATTTTTTCCGCCGCCAGGCGGCGATCCGGACCGTGAAGGAGAGCGCATGAAAAACATCATCCCTGATTATCGCCTGGATATGGTCGGCGAGCCCTGCCCCTATCCGGCGGTTGCCACCCTGGAGGCAATGCCTTCCCTGCAAAAAGGCGAGATCCTCGAAGTGGTCAGCGACTGTCCGCAGTCGATCAATAACATTCCGCTTGATGCAAGGAACCACGGCTACACGGTGCTGGATATTCAACAGGATGGCCCAACCATTCGCTATTTGATTCAGAAGTAGCGCCGTTTTCCCGCCGGCGGCCTTCCCCGCCGGCGCTTGTCTCCTCGTTCCCGCCTCGCCGTTCGCTTACGCATCGCTGACCAGGTAGCCAAACGATTGCAATAGATTGTAACACTTGAAACCGTGTTCCAGTTACGCAATAACCATTAATATAACGCACCTATATTATTAAAATGCGAATAAGTTATTTAGTGAATGGTTTCTGCCGCTATCGGCCAAAGCCGCACACAGCGACACGATAAGGATCGAAATGGAACTGCTGGTCAGGCTGGGTCATTTTTTTGAGCAAGCGCGTTCTGACGCCGACTATGCCACCTTCGCCAATGAACTGCGTCGGCATAAGGTCTCCTACTACATCTATTTTGTTTCCACCGGCAATATGAATTTCGTAATGGCAAACGACGAGGTGGTCTCGGTAAAAAGCGCCCGCGGGCTGCTGCGCGTTCGCGCTGAGGCCAGCCATTGTCTGACCAGGGCCGCCGTTATCCGCCACTTTGCCCGGGCCATTAACTTTGAACAGTACTGCCGGGATCTCGCCAGCGCCGGGGTGTTTAAGTGGATCGTCGATCTGGAAGAGGAGACCCGGCACTACTGGTCGAAGGATAATACGCTGTTGTATAAAGAGTGCCTGATGCCCCCCTGAACAGGTCTCAGGGGGAGGCGGCGAGGGTCAGCCTTTAATCGCGGGTCTGCACCCAAAAGGCGTGGATCAGGCCAGGAATATAGCCCAGCAGGGTCAAAATGATATTGAGAATAAACGCCCAGCCGAAGCCTTTTCCCAGCAGCACACCCAGCGGCGGCAGAATGATAGTGAAAACGATTCTCCAGAATCCCATAACCTCTCCCTTCGTCTAACGTCAATTTTTTACTAAGCTATTCAATAGTTAAGCATAGACGCTTTTCGTCGTTTCGCCAGCAGGCAGCCCCCTCATCTCTGGTAACAAAAATCATTCCCTGGCGTCACGGGCAAAAAAGACCGGGAAAACATTCACTTTTCCCCTCTCCGGCCCGCAGGCCCTGGCAAAGCGCACCGATTGTCAGTTGACCAATCAGGGGGACAGGGCTAAGCCTGGAGGAGTTTCATCACATCGAGTCGTTTTACCAACCGGAGAATATCCATGAGTAAACTTGGGATTAATGGATTTGGTCGTATCGGACGTCTGGTGTTACGTCGTTTATTAGAAGTCGACAGCAGCCTGGAAGTGGTGGCTATCAACGACCTCACTTCGCCAAAGGTGCTGGCCTACCTGTTGAAGCATGATTCAAACTACGGCCCCTTCCCGTGGAGCGTCGACTTTACCGAAGATGCGCTGATCGTCAACGGCAAAACCATTGCGGTGTATGCCGAAAAAGAGGCGCAGCATATTCCATGGCAGGCGGCAGGCGCCGAGGTGATTGTGGAGTGTACCGGGTTCTACACCTCGGCCGAGAAATCGCAAGCCCATCTCCAGGCCGGCGCGCGCAAAGTGCTGATTTCCGCCCCCGCCGGCGAGATGAAAACCATCGTCTACAACGTCAACGATGACACCCTGACCCCGGATGACACCATCATCTCCGTGGCCTCCTGCACCACCAACTGCCTGGCGCCGATGGCCAAAGTTCTGCAGGATGCCTTCGGCATCACCGTAGGCACCATGACCACCATCCACGCCTATACCGGCACCCAGTCGCTGGTGGACGGGCCGCGCGGAAAAGATCTGCGCGCCTCCAGGGCGGCGGCGGAAAACGTTATCCCGCACACTACCGGCGCGGCAAAAGCCATTGGCCTGGTGATCCCTGCCCTGAGCGGTAAGCTGAAAGGCCATGCCCAGCGCGTACCGACCAAAACCGGCTCAGTGACGGAGCTGGTATCGGTGCTGGAGAAAAAGGTGACTGCGGATGAGGTCAATCAGGCGATGAGGCAGGCGGCTGAGGGCAATGAATCCTTTGGTTACACCGAAGAGGAGATCGTCTCTTCCGATATCATCGGCAGCCATTTCGGTTCGATCTACGATGCTACCCAGCTGGAGATTGTGGAGGCCGGCGGCGTACAGCTGGTGAAAACCGTCGCCTGGTACGATAACGAATACGGCTTTGTCACCCAACTGATCCGCGTGCTGGAGAAATTTGCCCGCTAAGTGAACGGCGGACAGCCTGCGCTGTCCGCCGGTTCTGTGTGGAGTGCCTCAGGCCTGCAGATAGACCACCTGGGTCTGCAGGTACTCATTCAGGCCGTGGCGGCCATCTGCGCCGCCGATCCCCGACTTACGCCAGCCGGCGTGGAACCCCTGCATCGCCTCAAAGTTCTCACGGTTGATATAGGTTTCGCCAAACTTCAGTCCCTTAATCGCTTTCATCGCCACGTTCAGATCGCGGGTATAGATTGAGGAGGTCAGGCCATAATCGCTGTCATTGGCCATCGCCAGCGCCTCATCGAGGGTCGAAAAGGCCACCACCGGCAGTACCGGCCCGAAGATTTCCTCATGGATAATGTCCATCTCCTGACGTACATCCAGCAGCAGGGTCGGCGGATAAAAATAGCCTTTGCCCTCCAGCGGCTGACCGCCCAGCGCCACCCGCGCCCCCTGCGCCACCGCCTTCGCCACTTTGCCCGCCACCTGGTCCCGCGCCGCCGCGTTGATCAGCGGCCCCATCGCGATGTCATCCCGCGTCGCCGGGTCGCCAAACTGGACGGCCTTCATCGCCTCACCGAGGCGGTTGACGAAGCGGTCGTATATTCCCTGCTGAACATAGACCCGCTCGACGCAGTTACACACCTGCCCGGTGTTAATCACCCGCGAGTCCACTACCGCTTTCACCGCCAGCTCCAGATCCGCATCATCCATTACAATGGCAGGCGCTTTGCCGCCGAGCTCGAGGCACACTTTGGTGATATTTTTCGCCGCAGCGGCCATAATTTTTTCTCCCGCCGCCACGCTGCCGGTCATGCTGACCATCGCCACCTTCGGATTGCCGGCCAGCTCCTGGCCAACGGTTTCTCCGCGGCCAAGCACAAGGTTAAAGACCCCTTTCGGCAACCCAACCTGATGGACAATCTCGGCAAAGGCGATGGCATTATTGGGCGTAAATTCGCTGGGCTTAATGACAATGGTATTTCCAGTGATCAGGGCCGGCGCCAGCTTGCGGGCGATAAGAAAGAACGGGAAGTTCCACGGCAGGATCCCGGTGGTCACCCCCAGCGCGCGTTTAAAGACAAGGATATTCTCCCCCGGGCGATCGCTCTGCACGATCTCACCTTCGTAACGGCGCGCCCATTCTGCCATATAGTCGAGATAGTCCGCGGTGAACGCAACCTCCACCGCCGCCAGCTGCTGGATCTTGCCGCCTTCAGCGACAATCAGCCCGGCGATCTCGTCGGCACGCTGGCGGATACCGGCGGCAATTTTGCGCAGCCAGCCCGCACGCTCAATGGCCGGCAGCGCTTCCCAGCCGGGCTGGGCGCGCTCGGCGGCGTCAATCGCCAGCCGCGCCTCTTCGGCAGTCCCGTCCGGGATCCGCGACAGCAGCGCTTCGGTCGCCGGGTTAAGCACGTCGATCCAGCCGTCGCCGCGACCGGAAACGAACTGGCCATCAATATACATCGGGTGTTGAACGGGTGCTGTCATGGCTGCTCCTGTGGTGCATTTGTATTTAACAGGTGATTTTTTTGTTAAATATCGGGCGGATAAGCCGCTGTTCGGCAGCACATTGACGCAGTTCTGTGAGCTGATTCATAAAAACGGGCCAAAAATGCCCGCTTGAGGTTACATTTTAATAACACAAATTGCCCGTTTGCGACGAATCTGCCGTAAACGGGCATTTTTCAGCCGAGGGTGCGGGCCTGCAGGGCCCCGGCAAGCTGGGCGTCCTCCCGCAGCTGTCGCCAGGCGTCGAGGATCTCCGGCGGGAAGGTGACATGGCTGATGAAGTCTTTTCCCCGCGGACCGTACCCTTCAGGGGTATCCTGCAGGCGCGGCAGCTCGCCCAGCAGCAGCGCCAGGTAGCGGGTGACCGGCCAGAGCCCCGCTCCGCCGCCCGCGAACCCCAGTTGGCCATCGGTCTGCTCCAGCACCGGCGAGCAGCCGGGAAAGCTCAACCACTGCGGCGGCGTCGTCGCCCCCTGCCAGACGCGGGCGAAGGTAGCCATGGTTCGCCGCTGCATAGTCGGGTCCTGAATGACGATCCCGCGACAATGGGCGAGCCCCCGGCTCTCCAGCGTGGTCCGGGTAAAACGGGCGTTCTCACCGCAGTTGGTTGACTGGTCCTCCACCACCAGCCGCGAATGGGGGATGTGCCAGTAGTCATGAGCAATGTCGGCCAGAATATGCGCTTCCGGGCGGCCATCCACCGGCAACGTACGGTAACGGGGATCCTGGCGCACCGCCTCGTAGAGATAGCCCGTAGAATGTCCCACGCCGCCGCTGATCAGCAGCGGGACCGCCTGCGCCGCCGCCAGACGGCAGGCGGCGTCGATGGTTGGGATCACGGCGTTGCCGGCCAGCACTACCACGTCCACCTGCGGCAGCGCGGGCAGCGTCGCCAGATCGTCCTGCGCCAGCCAGGCGCCGACCTGGTTAGCCGCCGCCAGCGTCGCTGCCGACAGCGGAGGAAATTGTTCTGCCATTCTGTCTCCTTAATCCTCTCTCAGCCGAGCGGAGAGGATGCTTTCGCTATCATAAACGCCGCCTGCCGGGAGGCATAGCGGCGTCGATTTGTAACCATTTTGAAATAACAAGAAACATCTAAAAACAGGCGGGTTGCACCTGAACAACTCACTATGAAAATAACAAAAAACAGCAAAATCAGGTGGAAAATAAAAAATAGCGTCGCGGTTATACCAGTTCTAAGCGCGCCATAATGCCCAGTTTGCCAGCGATAAACTTGCCAATTGTAACCTTCAACCCTAAGTTGCTTAACAATTACACAACCTTTTTCACACCAGGTTGCACCCTGTTTACACAGAGTGACACCTGACCTATTTACCGTGGCGGGAGAACGTTTCGTAATGAGCAATCCACAAGACAACACTGCATCCATTCTGCAGAAAAACAAGAAGGTACTGATCGCGAGCCTGACAGGCAGCGCCATCGAATGGTTCGATTATTTTCTCTATGGCACCGCCGCCGCGCTGGTGTTCAACAAAATCTTCTTTCCGATGGTCGACCCGGTTATCGGCCTGATCCTCTCCTGGCTCTCCTTCTCGCTGACGTTTTTTATCCGCCCCATCGGCGGCGTGATTTTCGCCCATATCGGCGATCGCATCGGCCGCAAGAAGACGCTGGTGCTGACCCTGTCGCTGATGGGGAGCGCCACGGTGGCGATCGGCCTGCTGCCCACCTACGAGATGGTGGGCCTCTGGGCGCCGGCCCTGCTGATTACTCTGCGCATTATTCAGGGCATGGGTATTGGCGGCGAATGGGGCGGCGCGCTGCTGCTGGCCTATGAATACGCGCCGGAAAAGCGGAAAGGCTTTTTCGGCAGCATTCCCCAGGCCGGGGTGACCATCGGCATGTTGATGGCAACATTTATCGTCTCGCTGATGACGCTGTTCGATGAGGCGCAGTTTCTCGCCTGGGGCTGGCGCATACCGTTCCTGCTCAGCTCCGTCCTCGTTTTTCTCGGCCTGTGGATCCGTAAAGATATCGACGAAACGCCCGCCTTTAAGCAGGTGAAAAAATCCGGCCAGGTGGCGAAGGCCCCGCTGCGCGATACGCTCAAGCACCACTGGCGGGAAGTGCTGATCGCCGCCGGCCTGAAAGTGGTGGAGACCGCCCCCTTCTATATCTTCTCCACCTTTGTAGTCAGCTACGCCACCACCACCCTGAGCTATCAGAAGTCGCAGGCGCTGGAATCCGTGACCCTGGGCGCGCTGGTGGCCACCGTGATGATCCCGCTGATGGGGCTGCTGTCAGACAAGGTGGGTCGGCAAAAGATGTACACCCTGAGCGTGGTGCTGCTGGGGCTGTTTATCGTCCCGTGGTTCCTGCTGCTCGACACCGGCACCGGCTGGGGCATCATGCTGGCGACGATCGTTGCCTTCGGCATCCTGTGGGCGCCGGTAACCGCGGTGCTCGGCACCCTGTGCTCTGAGATTTTCAGCGCCAATGTGCGCTATACCGGGATCACCCTCGGCTACCAGCTGGGCGCCGCGCTGGCCGGGGGCACCGCGCCGCTTATCGCCACCGGTCTGCTGGCGAAATATGACGGTGACTGGCGGCCGGTGGCCATTTATCTGGGCATTACGGTGGCGATTTCGCTGCTGGCGATATTCTGCGCCAGCCGGATGAAGTCCGCGCTGGGCACGGCCCCCTCCCGGGCGGAAAGCGCCTGACCGCCGCCCGCCAGGGCTACTACGGCGCCGACTATCCCGCCCGGCGGCGCTGCGCTTGCGCGGGCCTGGAGGGATCACGCCGCGGGGGAAACCGCTTATCCCTGGCCCGGTAAGACAGTAGGCCCGGTAAGGCGCCAGCCGCCACCGGGCACAAACAGGCGTCAAGTCTTCCCCCCTGCTTAGCCGGCCGCCAGGGCCGGCGGGTGTCAGGCGCTCTGGTTGTCCAGCTGAAGCTGCCCCTCGCGCCGCTGCTTCAGCTTCCAGAAGCCCCACAGCGCGATAAACCACAGCGGAGAAGCCAACAGCGCCAGCAGCGTGTCCGGGTCAAAGATCATGATGAAGATAGCGAACGCGAAGAACAGCAGGCTCACCCAGCTCATCACCACCCCGGCGGGCATCTTAAAGATCGACCCGGCGTGCAGGTCCGGACGCTGACGGCGGTAAACCAGATAGGCCACGAGGATCATCCCCCAGCTGAACACCACCATAATCGCCGCCAGGGTCGAGACGATGGTGAACAGGGTCATCACGTTCGGCACCAGAAACAGCAACAGCGTGCCGATCAGCATGCAGAAGCAGGAGAACAGCAGGCTGCGCACCGGAATGCGGGTACTGCGCGACAGGATACGAAACTGCCAGTGCGCATGCTTCTCCACCGACAGGCCGTACAGCATGCGGGTGCTGGAGAAGACCCCGCTGTTGGCCGAGGACATCGCCGAGGTCAGCGCCACAAAGTTAATCACCGCCGCGGCGGCAGGCAGCCCGGCCTTGGCGAACAGCGTCACGAAGGGGCTGGTCTCCGCCGACACCCCCGGCCACGAGGCGACAGCGATGATCACCACCATCGACAGCAGATAGAAGATGATAATCCGCAGCGGCAGAGCATTGATCGCCTTGGGCAAAATGCGCTGCGGATCGCGGGTCTCCGCCGTCATGGTGCCCAGCAGCTCAATGCCGGTAAAGGAGAAGATCGCTATCTGGAAGCCGGCGAAAAAGCCGGTGATGCCGTGAGGCATAAAGGCCGTCGGGTCGGTGAGATGGCTGAGGGAGGCCGTCACGCCGTCCGGGGAGGTCCAGCCGGTGGCAATCATCCAGCCGCCGGTGCCGATCAGGGCGATAATGGTGATCACCTTGATCAGGGCGAACCAGAACTCCGCCTCGCCGAACATTTTCACCGACAGCAGGTTAAGCAGGAACAGGATCGCCAGCATGCTGAGGGCCGGCATCCACGCCGACAGTTCCGGGAACCAGTACTGCATATAGCTCCCGCAGACCACCACGTCGGCGATACAGGTCACCACCCAGCTTAGCCAGTAGGTCCAGCCGAGGTAAAAGCTGGCCTGCGGCCCGAGATACTCGCCGACAAAGTCGGCAAACGAGCGGTAGTCATGGCGGGTGAGCAGCAGCTCGCCCATCGCCCGCATCACCATATAGGTAAAGAACCCGACCAGCACATAGATAACCAGGATCGAGGTGCCGGCGACGGCGATGTTGCGCCCCGCCCCCATAAACAGTCCGGTGCCGATGGCGCCGCCGAGGGCAATCATCTGGATATGGCGGGCGCTGAGCCCGCGCTTAAGCTGTGACGCGCCTTCACCTCCGGCGGCAGGTGACGCCTGATGTTGATGTTCAGTCATGGTGTTTCCTCAGGCTGGTTGCGGGAGACGAAGGGCAGCGGCGCGGAGCAACAGCCCGGCGCGCTGGCCGGTGGCGACCCCGGCGTTGGGAAAGAGGATATAGGGGGCCCGGGCCTGCACCACCCAACGTTTCTCTGCCTGGCGGGCGATCTCATACCCTGCCGGGAGCGCGGTGAAGTTTTCAACGTCTGCCGCGAGATTAAGCGTAAATTCCCCCTCGCGCTTGATGATGCTCTCCTCGACCAGGAAGTAGTCCACCGGCGCTTTGTCGCGCGGCGGCAGCGGCGCGTCAGCGATCCAGGCCCGGATCGCCGCGTCGGCGGCGGCGAACAGGCTGAGATCGTTGGCGCCGAACGGCATCACTTTCCCCAGCTCCAGGGTGGCGCTTTGCGCGGCGAACTTTTCGCAGGTGAAATGGGTGAAGGTGCCGCCCGCTTCGGTATGGCGCACGACGGCGTCCATCCCGCTGGCCTGCAGCAGCTGATAGAAATCGGGCGAAAAATCCCCGGCGTGGGCCGGGAGCAGCGCAAACTGGCGATACAGCGATCCGCGAATGGCGGTGTGCATATCGAGATGACCACGGTTGACCGGCCCCGCCGCATCGGCGGCGCGATAAAAAGCCTGCACCGCCTGCTCCAGCGCAAAAGCCCGCCGCGACTCATTTCCCGGGGTGACCGCCAGATGGCGGCCGCCGAACAGGCGATTCAGGTCGTTATGCAGATAGCGACGCGCGGCGCGGATCGCCGGCAGATTACCAAAGACGATCAGCAGCGCCTGCGTGAGCGGCTGCCGCCCCTGGCTCAGATCGTGGGTTAGCTGCAGCAGCAGTTCAATCGGCGCGGTCTCATTGCCATGCACGCCGGCGGAGAGGATCGTCGCCTGGCGCCAAGGCGCCGTCGGCAGCAGCTGTAAAATGCCCTCGCCCAGCCAGCGGGCCTCGATGCCCGCCGGAAAGGTCCACGCCTGCAGGCGGCAGTGCAGTAAATCGTTAACCAGGTGCTCCATCTGCCGCTCCTTAACGCTGAAAATCATAGACCGCGCCCAGGCGCAGGATCTGCGTCAGCTCATCCAGCGCCTGATAAACCTCGCGCAGCAGCTGCGGGTCCGCCAGATCGCGGGCATGCAGCCGGTCGCGATAGTGTTTTTCCACCCATGCCGTCAGCTGCTGATAACGTTCGTCGTTCATCAGGCTATGGGCGTTGACCGCCTGGCGCTCCGCCTCGTTGAGCACCACTCGCAGCCGCAGACAGGCCGGGCCGCCGCCGTTGCGCATGCTTTCCCGCAGGTCAAAGACCGCCACTTCATCGATCGGCGATGCGCTGTCGGCGGCGAGATCGCTGAGATAGCGCCAGACGTTTTCCCGCTGGCGGCACTCCTCCGGCACCACGATCAGCATCTTACCGTCAGGTTTGCTCAGCAGCTGGCTGTTGAACAGGTATGAGGCCACGGCGTCATCGAGCGAAACCCGCTCGTCCGGCACTTCCACGCTGGTGAACGGGATATCCAGACTGTCGCTTTTAGCCCGCAGCGTGGCCAGCACCGCCGCCTGATCGACAAACGCCTGCTGATGGTGGAACAGCACATGGCGATTGCTGACCGCGATGACGTCGTTATGAAACACGCCGCGATCGATAGCCTGCGGCGCCTGCTGGGCAAACACCGTGTAGCGCGGATCCAGCTGATGCAGGCGGGCCACCGCCTCACTGGCCTCGAGGGTCTGCCGCGCCGGATACTTCACCGGGGCGATACCGCCGCTGGCGCGTCGACCATAGACGAAAAACTGCACCCCCTGCCGGTCATATTCCCGGCAGAAGCGGTTATGGTTGGCCGCCCCTTCATCGCCGAGGTCGCCATGCTGCGGCAGCGCCGCATGGTGGGCAAAGTAGCGCGGATCGGCGAACGTGGCGCCAAGGATCGCCGAGGTGGTGGGCGCCTCCTGCATACGGTGCAGCTTATTGTTCAGGTTGGCGACGGTGAAATGGACTTTGCCATCGGCGCTGTCCGCCGACGGTGAGACGGTCGCCGCGTTGGCGGTCCACATCGACGAGGCGGAGCTGAAGGCGGAGAGCAGCTGCGGCGCCGCGTGGGCCGCCTGCCGGATAACCTGCTCATCGCTGCCCTGGAAACCCACTTCACGCAGCAGACGCAGATTCGGCCGCGGCTGCGGCGGCAGAATGCCCTGCACGAAGCCGCGATCGGCCAGGGCTTTCATTTTATACAGCCCCTGCAGCGCCGCCTTTTTAGGGTTAGAGAGACCATCGCGGTTATTTTGCGAGGCTTCATTGCCGACGGAGAGTCCGGCGTAGTGGTGCGTCGGGCCGACCAGGCCATCAAAGTTTGCTTCAAAACCAGACATATGTCCTCACAGGATCCGTTATCAGAATGGCAGGCCCGGCGATACCGTCGCCGGAAGCGTCAGCGTATCGCTGACCAGAGAGGCCATCGGCCAGGCACAGTAATCGGCGGCATACCACGCTGCCGCGCGATGGTTACCGGAGGCGCCCACCCCGCCAAACGGCGCTTTACTCGATGCGCCGGTCAGCGGCTTGTTCCAGTTGACGATCCCGGCTCGCGCCTCGTCCGCCAGCTGATCAAACTGCGCCGCATCGCTGGAGATCAGCCCGACGGCCAGGCCATAGCGGGTCTGATTGGCGAGGCGAATCGCCTCCGGGAAGCCGTCGTAACGGATAATCGTCAGCAGCGGGCCAAAGTACTCTTCATCCGGCACCTCAATGCCGGTGACGTCGACGATCCCCGGGGTCAGCACCGTGGAGCGCGGGTCAGGCTGGCGCATGCGCAGCAGCACCTTGCCGCCGAGCCCCTCCAGTTTTTGCTGCGCCGCCAGCATGTTCTGCGCAGCGTCGAGAGAGATCACCCCGCCCATAAACGGCGCCGGCTGATCATCCCACTTGCCGGCGCGGATCTGCGCGCTGGCCTCTACCAGCCGCTGCAGCAGCGCATCCCCCTGCTCGCCGCGCGGCACGATCAGCCGGCGCGCGCAGGTGCAGCGCTGCCCGGCAGAGATAAACGCCGACTGGATAATCACATGTAGCGCCGCATCGATATCGGCCACGTCGGCGACGATCAGTGCGTTGTTGCCGCCCATCTCGAGGGCCAGCATCTTCTCCGGCTGGCCGCCGAAGTAGCGATGGAAGTGGAAACCGGCCGCCGCGCTGCCGGTGAACAGCACGCCGTCGATATCACGATTTTCCAGCAGCGCCTGGCCGGTGGCTTTTCCGCCCTGCAGCAGGTTGATCGCCCCGTCGGGGATGCCCGCCTGCTGCCACAGCTGGACGGTCATTTCAGCGGTAGCCGGCGTCAGCTCGCTGGGTTTAAACACAATGGTGTTCCCGGCGATCAGCGCCGGAATGATATGTCCGTTGGGCAGGTGGCCCGGGAAGTTGTAGGGGCCAAAGACCGCCATCACGCCGTGCGGTTTGTGGCGCAGCAGCGCTTTACCGTCCGGCAGCGTCGACTCATGAAAGCCCGTCCGCTGGTGATAGGCTTCGATGGAGATCGCGGCCTTGCCGATCATCGCCTGCACTTCGGTGCGGGTCTCCCACAGCGGCTTGCTGGTCTCGCGGGAAATCAGGGTCGCCAGCGCCTCTTTATGCGTCTCCAGCAGCGCGGCAAAACGCTGTACGACGTCAATACGCTCGGCCAGCGGCCGGTGCGACCAGGGATAAAACGCCGCGCGCGCCGCGGCGCAGGCCGCCTGGACGTCGTCAGCCCCCGCGCTGGCCGCCTGCCACAGCAGCGACTGATCCTCCGGGGCCAGTTTGCTCATCGTTGCGCCGCTGCCTGGCAGCCACTGCCCGGCTATAAACTGTGCTTTTACCGCCATGATCTGTTGTCCTCTGGATTCAGGGTTACCGTATAAACGCGGTCGGTTTCACTGACCTGCAGCGCGTCCAGCGCGGCGCTGTCAAGCGAGACCTGCTCTTCGTGGGCCACCAGCAGCGCCCGAAAGTTGTCGAATTGACCGTTGGCGACGAGGGTCGGCGCCGGCAGGTCGCCCATCAGCTGCCGGACAGGCAGGCGCTGGCTGTCGCGCACGGCGCGGATCTGATCGGTGTCCGCCTCCAGCACCGGACCGGCATCGAAAATATCCACCGAGCCGCGCCAGCTGAAACCCTCTTTCTCGAGGATCGCCCGCGCCGGGGCGGTATTGGGATGCACCTGACCGATGACCCCGCGGGCCGCTTCCGGCAGCAGTGAGATATAGATCGGGTACGCCGGCATCAGTTCGGCAATAAAGGTTTTCATGCCGGTGCCGGTCAGCCGGTCGGCATCGGCGAACGGGATGTCGAAGAAATGATGGCCCAGCGCATCCCAGAACGGCGACTGTCCCTGCTCATCGCTGCAGCCGCGCAGTTCGGCAAACAGGTGCGGGGAGAACCACTCGCGAAAGGCGGCGATAAATAAAAAGCGCGCCTTGGAGAGCAGCAGACCATTGCGGTTGCGCTGATACGCCGGGTCGAGAAACAGCGTACACAGCTCACTATGCCCGGTGTGGTCATAGCTGAGATTAAGCAGCTCCTGGGGCTTATAGACTCCCAGCGCTTTCGAGGCGCGCACCGTTTTCTGAATGCGAAAATTGTAAAACGGCTCGTCCAGGCCCACTGCGACCTCAATGGCGCTCACCCCCACCACCCGCGCCAGCGCGGTGTCCTCCAGCACAAACAGGAAACCCTGCTGGCTGCGCGGCAGTTCGCCGGCGAAGGTCTCGATACTGCGCCGGATCCGGGCCGCCAGGCGCCCGACGTCATGCGGTAAAGAGGTCATGCCGACCCCCGCCCGCGCGGCGAGGCGGACGATGTCGTCGAGATCGTTTTCCCGTACGGGACGAAATAGCATCACAGGCCGTCCTCCCGGTTAGCGGGTTAAGCGGGCAACGGCGCGATCAAGGCGCACGAAGGCTTCCGCAATATCCGCCAGCGGGATATTGAGCGCCGGCGCGAAGCGCAGCACGTCCGGGCCGGCAATCAGGGCGATCAGCCCCTCTTCCGCCGCCAGGTTGGTCAACGTTTTGGCCTTGCCGCGCAGCGGCCCCGCCAGCTCAGCGCCGATCAGCAGACCGGTGCCGCGCACGGCGCTGAACGCATCGTAACGGGCAGAGATCGCATTCAACTGGTCAACGATCAGCGCATGGCGCTCGCCAACGCCCGCCAGCAGCGGCGCATCGAGATGGGCCAGCACGGCGTTAGCGACGGTTGCCGCCAGCGGGTTGCCGCCGAAGGTGGTGCCATGGGTGCCTGGCTGGAAGACCTGCGCCCAGGCCTCTTTCGCCAGCATCGCGCCGATCGGGAAGCCGCCCCCCAGCCCTTTGGCGCTGGTGAGAATGTCCGGGACGACGTTGTAATGCTGGTAGGCGTAGAGATGGCCGGTACGCCCGGCGCCGGTCTGCACCTCATCGAATATCAGGGTGGCATGATGGCGATCGCAGAGGGTACGCAGCGCCTGCAGGAACGCCGGGTCCGCCGGGATCACCCCGCCTTCGCCGATAATAGGCTCGACGATCACCGCGCAGGTGCGCGAGGAGATCGCCGCGGTGACCGCCTCGATATCGTTATAGGGCAGATGGGTAATGCCCTGCGGCAGCGGAGCATAATCGCTGGAATATTTCGGCTGGCCGCCAACGGAGACGGTGAACAGCGTGCGGCCGTGGAAGGCGTGGTTGAAGGCGATGATTTCGCTTTTTTCACCGCCAAACTTATCGTGGGTATATTTCCGCGCCAGCTTAAGGGCCGCCTCGTTGGCTTCGGCGCCGGAGTTGCAGAAAAACACCTTGTCGGCAAAGGTCGACTGCACGAGGGTTTTTGCCAGCTGCAGCACCGGCTCGTTGGTATAGCCATTGCCGATATGCCACAGTTTCGCCAGTTGATCCTGCAGGGCCTGAGCCAGCGCCGGGTGAGCATGGCCCAGGGCGTTCACTGCGATGCCGCCCGCCATATCGATATACTCTTTCCCCTGCTGGTCCCAGACGCGGGAGCCCGCCGCTCTGACCGGAATAAACGGCGCGGGGGCAAAACAGGGAACCAGGTAAGCGTCAAAATCTTCGCGAGTCATACTGCCTGACATAATTTATCTCCGGAACGTAAGACGACGGAAAACGCTCCCGTCGCGTTGGACAATCGACATTAACCCTGCCCCTCGGCTTATTTTGGGCACGAGCGCACCCGCTGCGATGGTAAAAATATTCACCACAGAAAAATAAAGCCCTATTCTTTTTACGGGTAATTGTTAATTCATGGTTAATGCCATGTTGTTGTGTGGGCTAATGCTGGCCTGTGAACAACAAGATTGTCAATACGGGCAAAAGCAATTTATTCACTTTTTGAAGATCATCAAGATAATGAAAAACATAGAAAAAATATTTTCTTATGCACTTAAGTGAATAAAAAGTGAATTAAAATGCACAGCTTGCGGGTGGTTGACGTGCGTAGTTATTCACTCAAAAAATAAAAAATCTAACAAAAATTTAAAAATCGGAATTGCCGTCAAATACCGCTTTATAAAATTGGTGATACCATTCATTGCACAGAGTTTACTGCTGTAGCTATTCCACGGTTTTACACGACATAAATAACACTGAGAAACAGGACTCTTATGGAAAAGTTATCTTACGCATCTGAAAGTAGTACATCTCCATGGACCACCTACCTGCGCCAGATCGACCGCGTCGCGCCTTATCTCGGCGATCTTGCCTACTGGGTGGAAACCCTGCGCCATCCGAAGCGCGCGCTGATCGTCGACATTCCTGTGCAAATGGACGACGGCACCATCCGCCACTTCGAGGGCTATCGCGTTCAGCACAATCTGTCGCGCGGACCGGGTAAAGGTGGTGTTCGCTACCATCCGGATGTCGATCTTAACGAAGTCATGGCACTTTCTGCCTGGATGACCATTAAGTGCGCCGCGGTCAATATTCCTTACGGCGGGGCCAAAGGCGGCATCCGCGTCGACCCCTTCTCCTTGTCGGAAGGTGAACTGGAGCGCCTGACCCGCCGCTACACCAGCGAAATCGGCATTATTATCGGGCCGCAGAAAGATATTCCGGCGCCGGACGTCGGCACCAATGGCAAAGTGATGGCATGGATGATGGACACCTACTCCATGAACCATGGCACCACCATCACCGGCGTGGTCACCGGCAAACCGATCCACCTCGGCGGCTCCCTCGGTCGTGAAAAAGCCACCGGACGCGGCGTGTTTGTCACCGGCCGGGAAGTTGCCCGTCGCGCCGGTATCGAAATTGAAGGCGCCAAAGTGGCGCTGCAGGGCTTTGGTAACGTCGGTAGCGAAGCGGCCCGCCTGTTCGCCGGCGTCGGCGCTCGTATCGTGGTTATTCAGGATCATACCGCGACCCTGTATAACGAAGGCGGAATCGATATGGCCGCCCTCACCGCCTGGCAGGCGGAGAAAAAGCAGATTGCCGGTTTCCCGGGCGCCCAGGAGATCGATAAAGACGCCTTCTGGACCACTCCGATGGACATCCTGATCCCGGCGGCGCTGGAAGGGCAAATCACCCGCGAGCGCGCTGAGAAGCTGACCTGCAAACTGGTGCTGGAAGGGGCCAACGGCCCAACCTATCCGGAAGCGGACGACGTGCTGGCCGAGCGCGGCGTGATCGTGGTGCCGGACGTTATCTGCAACGCCGGCGGGGTGACCGTCAGCTACTTTGAGTGGGTACAGGACATGGCCAGCTTCTTCTGGAGCGAAGAGGAGATCAACGCCAAGATGGACCGCATTATGACCGACGCTATCGTGCACGTCTGGGATAAAGCCGCCGAGAAAGAGTGTACGCTGCGCACCGCCGCCTATATCGTGGCCTGCGAGCGCATCCTGATGGCGCGTAAAGACCGCGGCATCTACCCGGGCTGATCCCCATCAGCAACCGCATCAGGGGTGGCCTTGCGCCGCCCCTTTTTTTCTTTGCCGCGCCGTTAACCGCCGAGAATGTGCGCTATCTGACGAGGAGTTGTTCGGCAAAGGTGACAACGTCACGCAAGTGATAACCATCCGCTGCCCGTAGGGGATTATTTTTCGATTAAATCAAAGTCGCCCTGGGTATAGCGTAAGCCAGTGATGTTGTCGGCAGTGAAAATATGTTCGATGGTGAGGATGTCCTCCGCCGCGAGGGTAATATTCGCGGCGCCGGCATTGTCGCGCAGGTGAGCAATTTTCCTCGCCCCCGGGATAGGCACGATATCCTCGCCTTTGCTCATCACCCAGGCAAGGGCAATCTGCGCAAGGGTCGCGTCATAGCGGGTGGCCACCTGCTGCAGGCGCTCAAGCAGCAGCTGGTTTTTGCGCATGGTTTCGGCCTGGAAGCGCGGCAGATGGCGGCGGAAATCATCCGCTGCCAAAACGCCGGGATCGGTAATTGTCCCCGTCAGGAAGCCGCGGCCAAGCGGGCTGTATGGCACAAAGCCGACCCCCAGCTCGCGGCAGGTGTGGAGAATACCGGCCTCCGGCTCGCGGCTCCATAGCGAATATTCCGTCTGCACGGCAGCGATCGGATGTACCTTGCAGGCCCGGCGCAGCGTCTGAGCAGATACTTCCGACAGACCGATATGGCGAATTTTACCCTCTTTAACCAGATCGGCCATAGTGCCCACCACCTCTTCCACCGGTACCGCGGGATCGACGCGGTGCTGATAGAGCAGATCGATGGTCTCGACATTCAGTCGCTTCAGCGACCCTTCCACTGATTCGCGAATATGTGCCGGACGGCTGTCAACGCCGGCCATCCGCTCCAGACCCTGGCCGGTCGGCAAAATACGAAATCCAAATTTGGTGGCAATCTGCACCTTATCGCGAAAACCTTTAATCGCTTTTCCGACCAGAACTTCATTATCGAAAGGACCATATACTTCGGCGGTATCCAGGAAGGTCACGCCCATGTCCATGGCGGCATGGATCGTATTTATCGCCTGCGACGTTTCAGCGCCGCCATAGGCAAAACTCATCCCCATACATCCGAGACCTAATGCGGAAACCTGAAACTTCTCTTTTCCAAGATAACGTGTTTTCATCTTATTTTCCTTAATTGCTGAATGGCATTAAATATATACTTCCCTTTCATATTGATAACAATTAATCTATTCCGAACGCGGTGTTAGCTGGAAATTAACAATGAAAACCTTGCCCGATCTGCAACAAATAGAAATATTAATACTCATAGTGAAACATGGCAGTTTTCGTCAGGCCGCTAAAGCGTTAAACCTTTCCCCACCGGCCCTTACCGTCGCTATTAATCATCTGGAAGAAAAGTTAGGCGTGCGCCTGCTAAATCGCTCAACGCGCAGTTTGTCATTAACCGCAGTGGGTGAGGAATTTCTTAATAATATAACGCCGGTGGTCAATGATTATCGCCGGGTGGTGGACAGTCTGAATTATCACCGTCTGACTCCGGAAGGCGTGGTGAAAGTTAATTTACCGCGCATTGTTATTGACCTGTTTTTTCAAGACTATTTTATCGCCTTTAAAAACGCCTGTCCCAATGTGACGCTCGAACTGTATGCCACCGATCGGAAAGTCAATATTATCGAGTCCGGTTTTGACGCCGGCATTCGCTATTCGCAGGATGTGCCCAAAGAGATGATTGCCATCCCCTTTGGCGAGAAACTATCGCTGATCCCGGTGGCCAGCCCGGACTATATACGCGAAGCCGGAGAGCCCGACACCCCGCAGTCATTAGTTAATTTCCGCTGCATTAACCGTTGTTTTCCTGGTGGTGAGAAGTACCGCTGGGAGTTTATTGGCCCCAGCGGCGAGCTTAGCGAGGTCGCGGTTAAAGGCGATCTGGTCGTCGATGCCGATAGCGCAATGATCCAGGCCGCGGAGAGCGGATTAGGCATCGCCTTTGTCTATCAGTCGCTGGTGACGCAGCAGCTGAGCGCGGGCAGCCTGGTCCATTTGTTACCCGACTACCGCTATCCTGCCGACCATTTTTGCGTCTACTACCCAAGCCGGAAACATATTCCCGCCCCCCTGCGGGCCTTTATCACCTGGGTGATGGCGCAGAATAAAAATATCCTCGGTCAGCAGACCGCACGACACGGATCGCGGCCGGAAGATTAACTACAATTAACGTACATACCGTTAACCAATTTCTATCTTTCATCTTGAACTCCGGCGGTTATCCGGCATAAAATCGTTAGAGCTCTAACGATATTGACAGACGACCTATGGACAATCGACAGCTTACCTTCTCCCATCTTTTATACCTCACCGCGCACCACTGGCGGCTGGCGGTCAATCGTCGGCTGAAAAATCTCGGTCTCAGCCAGGCCAGCTGGGTGGCGGTAGCGTCCATCGCCCGCCACCAGCAGCCGCTGTCGCAAAGCGAACTGGCGCAGGAGCTGGGGGTGGAGAGCCCGACCATTGTGCCGTTGATCCATCGTCTGGTCGCCCTCGGACTGGTTGAGCGCGTCACCACCGCCAGCGACAAACGTAAGCGACTGCTGGTGGTCACCGACAAAGGGAAGGCCCTCTATGAACAGGTCAAAACGGTGGCTGACGATCTGCGCGAAGAGATCCTGACGGCGATTACCCCACAGGAGCAGGAGCAAACCCAGCGGGTGCTGGAAAAGCTGTTGCGCGAAGTGGAGAAGAAATAATGCCCCGTCGCCAGGATAACCCCTACGCCCCGCATGACTGGGCGCCGCATGAAAAACCGGCTCTGCTCGGTTCGCCGTCGACGCCGCTGCACAGTCCGGCGAAACGCCTTGCCTACGGCGTGGTCGGTCTGCTGGTATGTCTCACCGGCGCGCTGGGCAACGCAGTGGTCACCGCCAACCTGCAGCTGCTGCAGGGTACCTTCGCCGCCTGGTCGACAGAAATCGCCTGGCTGCCGGCGGTATACGTGATGACCAACGTCTCCATCAACCTGCTGCTGGTGAAATTCCGCCAGCAGTTTGGCCTGCGCGCTTTCACCGAAGGCTTTCTGGTGCTCTATGTGCTGGTCACCTTTTTCCACCTCTTCGTCAACGATCTCAGCTCAGCGATGATGGTTCGCGCCGCCCACGGCATGGTGGCCGCGGCGCTCAGCTCGCTGGGGATTTACTACCAGGTACAGGCCTGGCCTGCGCGCCATCGCCTGAAAGGGCTAACTATCGGCATCACCGGCTCGTCACTGGCCATTCCCCTGGCGCGCCTCTTTTCCACCGAACTGCTGCAGACCGATGAATGGCGCGGTCTCTACTTCTTTGAGCTGGGCCTGGCGCTGGTGTCGCTGGCCTGCGTCATCGCGCTAAAACTGCCGCCAAGCGATCGTAAAAAAGTGTTCGAAAAAAAGGATTTCATTACCTTCTTTCTGCTGGCGCCCGGCATGGCGCTGGTGTGCGCCGTGCTGTCGCTGGGGCGGCTCGAGTGGTGGTTTGAAGCGCCGTGGATCGGCTGGGCGCTGGCGGCGGCGGTAATACTGATCGTCGCTGCGATTACCTTCGAGCATAACCGCAGCAACCCCCTGCTCAATACCAAATGGCTCTCCAGCGGCAGCATCGTGCGTCTGGGCCTGATTATGCTGTTGATCCGCATCGTGCTGGCGGAGCAGAACACCGGGGTCATCGGCTGGCTGCAGTACGTTGGCCTGCAAAACGAACAGATGACTAACCTCGCGTGGTCGATTTTCGCCGGTATTCTGTGCGGGATCATTGCCAGCTGTCTGACGCTCAACCCGCAGAAGCTCTACTGGCCGACCGCCACCGCGCTGGCGCTGATCATGATAGCCTCGCTGCTCGACAGCCAGTCCAACGCCCTCACCCGTCCGGAACAATTAATGTTCAGCCAGTTTTTACTCGGCTTCGGCAGCGCCTTCTTTCTGGCCCCGGCGATGCTCGCCGGGATTGGCGGCGTGTTTGCCGACCCGCGCAACCTGGTCAGCTTCTCGGTGCTGTTCGGCATGAGCCAGAACATTGGCGGGCTGCTCGGCTCGGCGATCCTCGGCACCTTCCAGACCTGGCGTGAGAAATTCCACTCCAGCCAGCTGGCGGACCAGATAACCACCCTGAACCCGCTGATCGTCGAGCGGCTGCAGCAGTACAGCCAGATGTATCAGAGCCAGATTGGCGACAGTACGCTGCTCAACGTTCAGGCCACCACCCTGCTGCAAAACGCCGCGACGCTGCAGGCCAATATTCTCGCCTGGAATGATACCTATCTGCTGACGGCGGCGATCTCCGCCGGGACACTAGTGTGGGTTTTCTGGCGCTTAATTCGCTTACGACTGACTGCCCGTATCGCGTTGCAACGCGCTACCGGCAGCAAATAATTATCATCATTTCATCTCTGGAGTCGTTATGAGTCAGCAGGATGCGGCCAAACAACAGGCCAACACCCGGAATAATATTCGCGTGGTTTCCATTTTTACCGCCGCGGCGATAGGCCTCGTCGGCGTGCTGGTGATCCTCTACGCCTGGCAACTGCCGCCGTTCACTCGCCATAGCCAGTTTACCGACAACGCCTATGTGCGCGGGCAGACCACCTTTATTAGCCCGCAGGTCAACGGCTATATCACCGCCGTCAACGTCAAAGATTTCGCGATTGTCCAGCCGGGCGAGGTGCTGTTCCAGATAGACGATCGCATCTATAAACAGCGGGTGCATCAGGCCCAGGCTACCCTGGCGATGAAAGAGGCCGCGCTGCGCAATAACCTGCAACAGCGCAAAAGCGCCGAGGCGACGATCGCCAAGAATGAAGCCGCGCTGCAAAACGCCCGCGCGCAGAATCTGAAAATCCAGGCCGATTTAAAACGCATCCAGCAGTTAACCGCCGACGGTTCGCTGTCGATCCGCGAACGTGATTCGGCGCGGGCCAGCGCGGCGCAAGGGGCGGCGGATATTGAGCAGGCGAAAGCGGCGCTGGAGATGTCGCGCCAGGACCGTGAATCGACCATCGTCAATCGCGATTCGCTGGAGGCCGACGTGGCCAGCGCCAAAGCGGCGCTTGAGCTGGCGCAGATCGACCTGCAGAATACCCAGATTATCGCCCCCACCGGCGGCCAGCTGGGGCAGATCTCGGTGCGTCTTGGCGCCTATGTCAGCGCCGGAACCCATCTGACCTCGCTGGTTCCGCCGCAGCACTGGGTGATTGCCAACCTCAAAGAGACCCAGTTGGCCGAAGTACGCGTTGGCCAGCCGGTCACCTTCACTGTAGACGCGCTCAACGGCGAGACCTTCCACGGCAAGGTGCAGAGTATCTCCCCGGCGACCGGGGTGGAGTTCAGCGCCATCTCTCCGGACAACGCCACCGGCAATTTCGTCAAGATCGCCCAGCGCATCCCGGTGCGTATTACGGTCAACGACGGGCAAAACAACAGCGAACGCCTGCGGCCGGGGATGTCGGTGCAGGTGACTATTGATACCCGTGCGGAGAAACAACCATGATCCGCCCGGTCGCCCTTGCTATCGTTCTGGCGCTGGTCGGCTGTCAATCCGCCGATGTGCAACGCGCGCAGCCGACCCTGACCATTCCTGCCGCCTGGCGGGCCGACGTTGGCCCGGCCAGCCCGGTGGAGGGCGTATGGTGGCGCAATTTTCATGACAGTACCCTCAATCAGTATGTCGACCAGGCGCTGCGCTATAACAGCGATGTGCTGATCGCCCGCGAGCGGGTGAATGAGTATCAGGCGCGCGCTTACGCCGCCGACAGCAGCCTGTTTCCGTCACTGGACGCCAGCCTCACCGGCACCCGCGCCCGGACGCAGTCCGCCGCCACCGGCCTGCCGATCCACAGCACACTGTATAAGGGCGGCCTGACCGCCAGCTATGATGTCGATATCTGGGGAGCGAACCGCAGCGCGGCCAACGCCGCCGGGGCCAGCCTTGAGGCGCAGAAAGCCGCCGCCGCCGCCGCCAATTTGAGCGTCGCCAGCTCGGTGGCCGTTGGCTACGTCACGCTGCTGTCGCTGGATGAGCAGCTGCGGGTGACCCAGCAGACGCTAACATCAAGGGAAGACGCGTGGCGCCTGACCAAACGTCAGTTTGAAACCGGGTATACTTCACGCCTTGAGCTGATGCAGGCGGATTCGGAGCTGCGGTCAACGCGGGCGCAGATCCCGCCGCTACAGCACCAGATTGCGCAGCAGGAAAATGCGCTCAGCGTGCTGCTCGGCGATAACCCTGGCGCGGTAAAACGCGGCGAGTTCGCCCAGCTTACCCCGCTGCGTCTGCCGTCGCAGCTGCCGTCCACCTTGCTCAACCGCCGCCCGGACATCGCTCAGGCCGAGCGCCAGCTGGTGGCCGCCGACGCCACGCTGGCCTCGTCGCAGGCGCAGCTGCTGCCCTCTATTAACCTGACCGCTACCGGCAGCCTGCAGGACCGGACGCTGCCGGATCTGCTGGACAACCCGCTGCGGCTGTGGAGTCTTGGCGGCAGTATTCTGGCGCCGCTGCTAAACCGCCAGGCGTTAAATGCCCAGGTGGACGTCTCCATGGCCCAGCGCAATCAGGCGCTCTATAGCTATGAGAAAACGGTGCGCAGCGCGTTCAAAGAGGTCAATGACAGCCTGGACGCCATCAGTCGCTATGGCGAACAGTTAACCGAGCTTCAGGAACAAGAGACCGTTGCCCAGGAAACCTTACGTATTGCACAAAACCGCTACCGTAACGGCTACTCTTCTTATCTGGATGTGCTTGATGCCCAGCGAACGCTGTTCTCCACCCAGCTTAGCGTGGTGCAGGTGAAGAACAACCTGCTGCTGGCGCAGATCGATCTGTACCGGGCGCTGGGAGGCGGCTGGTCTGACTCATCAGGGAGCTAAATGGGGAAGCGTCATATGCAACAACAGTGGTCGGCAGTAGACAATTATTTGATTAAGGCCTTAATTCCCAGCGATCCTGTGCTCGATCGGGTACTGGAAAACAACCATCGTGCCGGGCTCCCGGCACACGATGTCGCCGCCAATCAGGGTCAGTTTCTCGCCCTGCTGGTACGGCTAACCCAGGCTAAGCGGATACTGGAGATCGGCACCCTCGGCGGCTATAGCACCATCTGGATGGCGCGCGAGCTTCCTGCCGACGGCCAACTCCTCACCCTGGAGGCCGACGCGCATCATGCCCAGGTGGCGCGGGAGAATCTGCAGCTGGCGGGCGTTGACCAGCGGGTCACGCTACGGGAGGGACCCGCGCTACAGTCCCTGGAGTCGCTTGGCGAATGTCCCGCTTTCGACCTGATCTTCATCGATGCCGATAAGCCGAATAACCCCCATTATCTGCGCTGGGCGCTACGTTATTCCCGCCCAGGAACCTTAATTATTGGCGATAACGTGGTACGCGACGGCGAAGTGGTCAACCCACAGAGCGCCGACGAGCGCGTTCAGGGCGTGCGTCAGTTCATTGAGATGATGGGCGCCGAGCCACGGTTGACGGCAACGGCGCTGCAAACCGTGGGCACTAAAGGCTGGGACGGCTTTACTCTGGCGTGGGTAAACGCTTAAGCGTGGACGCCTGACCAGTAGCCCCGGTAAGCGCAGCGCCACCGGGGACAACCAGCCAGGCTATGGGGTAATTTGCTCCATCGCCTGCAACACTCGCTTGTCCGAGATAGGATACGGGGTGCCCAATTGCTGGGCGAAGAAGCTCACCCGCAATTCCTCGATCATCCAGCGGATCTCCCGGACATCGTCGTCCTCACGGCGGTTCGGCGGCAGCTTATTCAGCCACTGCTGCCACGCCTGCTGCACGCTCTCAATTTTCAGCATCTGTGCGCGATCGCGGTGCGGATCGATAGCCATCTTCTCGAGACGCTTTTCAATCGCCTGCAGATAACGCAGCGTATCGCCAAGACGGCGGAAACCGTTGCCGGTGACAAAACCGCGATACACCAGACCCGCCATCTGCGCTTTGATATCCGACAGCCCCAGCGCCATGGTCATATCCACGCGGCCTTTCAGCCGTTTGTTGATATTGAACACCGCGGTGAGGATCTGCTCGACCTGTTTAGCGATCTCCACCACCGTGTCGTTGAGCTCGGCGCGAACCTTCTCGTGCAATTGACTGAAGCCCTCTTCCGTCCACACCGGACCGCCCGCCTCGTCGATAAGCTTATCAACGCCGCAGGAGATGCAATCGTCAATCAGATCCAGCACTTTGCCGTACGGATTAAAATAGAGCCCAAGCTTGGCTTTATTTGGTAGTTTCTCGTGCAGATACTTAATCGGCGACGGGATGTTGAGCAGCAGCAGGCGACGCAGACCGCGCCACATGGCCTGCTGCTGTTCCTGTGGATTATCAAACAGCTTGATAGCCACGCTGTCGCGCTCGTCCACCAGCGCCGGCCAGGCTTTCACCTTATAGTTGCCGCGTTTCTGTTCGTAACTTTCCGCCAGCGTACCAAAGCTCCAGATATGCAGCCCGCTCTGCTCGATGCCGTCATCGGCCACCGCCGACAGCGTCTCCTGAACTTTGCCCTTCAGCGCGTCTTTCAACGCCTGCAGCGAGCGCCCTTCCTGCAGCTTCTTGTTTTTGTCATCCACCACCCGGAAGGTGATTTTCAGGTGATCGGGCACCTGATCCCACTGCCAGGCCTCGCGGTCGATGGTCACGCCGGTCATCTTACGCAGCTCACGCTCCAGCGAATCAAGCAGCGGCAGCTCAAGCGGCGTCGCCCGGCCGAGAAACGCTTCCGCATAGTTAGGGGCCGGGACGAAATTGCGCCGCACCGGCTTCGGCAGCGATTTTATCAGCGCGATAATCAGCTCGCGACGCAGGCCGGGGATCTGCCACTCAAATCCGGCCTCCTCCACCTGGTTCAGCAGCGGCAGCGGAATATGCACCGTCACGCCATCGGCATCGGCGCCCGGTTCAAACTGGTAGCTAAGCCGCAGCTTGAGGTTGCCCTGATGCCAGAAGTTCGGGTAGTCCAGCTTGCTGACCTGCTCCGCCCCCTCTTTAATCAGCATGCTCTTTTCAAAATTGAGCAAGTCTGGCGTTTCGCGGCTGGCCTGCTTCCACCAGGCATCAAAATGACGGGCGGAGATGACGTCGTGGCTAATGCGCTGGTCGTAGAACTCGAACAGGGTTTCGTCATCCACCAGGATGTCGCGGCGGCGCGATTTATGCTCCAGCTCTTCGATTTCCGCCCGCAGCTTCAGATTTTCCCGGAAGAAGGCATGCCGCGTCTGCCAGTCGCCCTCCACCAGCGCGTGGCGGATAAACAGTTCGCGGCACAGCGCCGGGTCGATCTGGCTGTAGTTGACCTTGCGTGCGCCAACGATCGGCAGGCCGTAGACGGTGACCTTCTCCGTCGCCATCACCGCGCCCTGCGCCCGCTCCCAGTGCGGTTCGCTGTATGAGCGCTTGATCAGGTGCTGCGCGACCGGCTCAACCCACTCCGGCTCAATGCGGGCGGCGATGCGCCCCCACAGCCGGCTGGTTTCCACCAGTTCCGCCACCATCGTCCATTTTGGCGGCTTTTTAAACAAACCGGAACCCGGGAAGATGGAGAAGCGGGCGTTGCGCGCGCCGGTAAACTCCTGCTTATCGGCATCCTTCATGCCGATGTGCGACAGCAAACCGGTCAGCAACGCGGTATGGATCTCGCGATATTCCGCCGGCTCGCTGTTGATCGGCAGGCCGAGCTCTTTCACCACCTGGCGCAACTGGGTGTAGATGTCCTGCCACTCGCGCACGCGCAGATAGTTAAGAAAATCGACCCGGCACTGGCGGCGGAACTGATTCGACGACAGCGCCTTCTGCTGCTCGCCAAGGTAGTTCCACAGATTGACGAAGGCGAGGAAATCGGACTCTTTATCGTGGAAGCGGCGGTGCTTCTCATCGGAGGCCTGCTGTTTGTCCATCGGCCGCTCGCGCGGGTCCTGAATCGACAGCGCGGAGGTGATGATCATCGCTTCCCGCACGCAGCCGTGCTTCTGCGCCTCCAGCACCATGCGCGCCAGACGGGGATCCACCGGCAGTTGGCTGAGCTGGCGGCCCATCGGCGTCAGCTTATAGGCGGTGGCCTGCTCATCGGTGGTGATGGCGCCCAGCTCTTCCAGCAGGCGCACGCCGTCCTGGATATTGCGCTTATCCGGCGCTTCGACAAACGGGAAGGCGGCGATATCGCCTAAGCCCAGGGCGGTCATCTGCAGGATGACCGACGCCAGGTTGGTACGCAGAATTTCCGGGTCAGTAAACTCCGGGCGCGACAGGAAATCGTCTTCCGAATAAAGACGAATACAGATCCCTTCCGAAACGCGGCCGCAGCGGCCCTTACGCTGGTTGGCGGACGCCTGGGAAACCGGCTCGATCGGCAGGCGCTGCACCTTGGTGCGGTAGCTGTAACGGCTGATACGCGCAGTACCGGGATCGATAACGTATTTAATGCCCGGCACGGTCAGCGAAGTTTCCGCCACGTTGGTCGCCAGCACGATGCGTCGTCCGCTGTGCGGCTGGAAGACGCGGTTCTGCTCGCTGTTGGACAGGCGGGCATACAGCGGCAGCACTTCAGTATGGCGCAGATCCAGCTTATTCAGCGCATCAGCGGTATCGCGAATTTCCCGCTCACCGCTCATAAAGATCAGAATATCGCCGGGCCCTTCGCGCCCCAGTTCGTCAACCGCATCAAAAATCGCCTGTAATTGATCGCGCTCGGTGTCGTCCGCCTCTTCCACTATCGGCCGGTAGCGGACTTCCACCGGGTAAGTCCGCCCGGAGACTTCGATAATGGGCGCATGATTGAAATGCTTTGAGAAACGTTCCGGGTCGATGGTCGCCGAGGTAATGATGATTTTCAGGTCCGGGCGGCGCGGCAGGAGCTCTTTCAGATAGCCGAGCAGAAAATCAATGTTCAGACTGCGCTCGTGCGCTTCATCGATAATGATGGTGTCGTACTGCATCAGCAGGCGATCCTGCTGGATCTCCGCCAGCAGAATACCGTCGGTCATCAGCTTGACCATGGTGTTGTCGCTGACGTGATCGCTAAAGCGAACTTTATAGCCGATGCAACTGCCCGGCTCCGTTTGCAGCTCCTCGGCGATACGGTTGGCGACGGTTCGCGCGGCCAGACGACGCGGCTGGGTATGGCCGATCAGCCCTTTCAGCCCGCGGCCTAGCTCCATGCAGATTTTTGGCAGCTGGGTGGTTTTACCCGAACCGGTCTCTCCGGCGACGATCACCACCTGGTGATCGCGCACCGCCTCGAGAATCTCTTGTTTTTTCTGGCTAACCGGCAGGTTTTCCGGATAGGTGATGGCCGGACGCGCCGCTTCGCGCAGCAGGACTTTACCGGCTGCCTGGCTTATCTCCTGCGCCATCTCCTGGAGGATGGCCTGTTGCGATTCAGGATTTTTAACCTTCTTCACGCCGTGCAGACGGCGGGCGAAGCGCGTTTTGTCGCGCAGCATCAGGCCGTCGAGCTGTTGATAAAGCTGGGGGAAGGTGATTTTTTGTTGTTCTGTCATAGCGTTATCGGGCAGAGCTCTGCCGGGAAAATCTCTTTTGATGTATTGCCTTAGAGTACCACATCTGTGTCATCCGTGCCTTGTTCAAAAAATCTGAACATAGGATTCGATATATTGCGCTATCTCTGTGGCGCGATTGTGAATACAGTGTCAACAAGCACCAGGGCATTGACCCGTCAATCACATTAAAAAAGGAAACACCCATGAGCAAAGTATTAGTTCTGAAATCCAGTATTCTGGCAGGGTACTCACAATCTGGTCAGCTTTCCGACTATTTTGTTGAACAATGGCAGGAAAAACACCCGGGCGACGAGATCACCGTGCGTGACCTGGCCGCTAATCCGATCCCGGTTCTGGATGGTGAACTGGTTGGCGCGCTGCGTCCGAGTGATGCGCAGTTGACCGCACGTCAACAGGAAGCGCTGGCGCTGTCCGATGAACTGATCGCTGAACTGAAAGCTAACGATGTGATTGTTATCGCCGCACCGATGTATAACTTCAACATCCCGACTCAGCTGAAAAACTATTTCGACCTGGTTGCCCGCGCAGGCGTCACCTTCCGTTACACCGAGAAAGGTCCGGAAGGCCTGGTCACCGGTAAACGTGCGGTAGTACTGACCAGCCGCGGTGGTATTCATAAAGATACGCCGACCGATCTGGTTACGCCGTATCTGACCACCTTCCTTGGCTTTATCGGCATCACCGACGTGAATTTCGTATTTGCTGAAGGTATTGCTTATGGTCCAGAAGTTGCGGCCAAAGCGCAGTCCGATGCCAAAGCGGCTATCGACAGCGTAGTTGCAGCCTAATATTTGACTCCTCTCGCTGCCTGCGGGAGGAGAGTTTTACTTTTTCTCGTAGCGCAAATACCCCACCACGCCTCCGCCGCCATCTTTTGGATGATTCACGCCGTCGTTGACCTCCACGCAAGCAAAATCGAAAGGCGAAACGCCATCAATGCAGGCCACATTTACCCCATACTGCTGCGGGTTTGATCGCCGTTGATGAAAGGTGTAGATCCCGCATACCGAGCAGAAAAAGTGCACGGCTTCCCCTGTATTAAAGCGATACTCTGTGAGCTTATCCCCTCCGCGTACCACCTCTATTCCTGAACGCGGCGAAGAGACCGCGACCGCCCCACGCATGCGACAATATGAGCAGTTACAGCGCCGAACGTTGTTGAAGCCGTCGCTGAGTTCCACGGTAAACGCCACCGCACCGCAGTGACAGTGAGCGGATAATTTCTCTGCCATAATTTTCCCCCTCAGGTGGCGGCTTTTGGCCGCAGGTTTTCATCAAACGCCAGCCGCTTACGCCCTGCTTCGACTTCCCGTAATGGCTCCACCTGGTGCAGCGTCTGCTTACAGCGTTCCACCAGCGCCTGGTATTCACGGGTACCTTGTTTTTTCCACGCCAGCTCCTGTTCGCTCAGGGTGCGAATCGCTTTTGCCGGGCTGCCGATAATCAGATGGTTGGCGGGCATCTCGGCGTTGGCTTTGACAAAGGCCGAAGCGCCGACAATGCTGTTTTCGCCAATGACCGCCCCGTCGATAATCACCGCGCTCATGCCCACCAGCGCGTTGCGGCCAATCACGCAGCCGTGCAGAATAGCGCCGTGGCCGATATGGCCCTCCTCTTCCACCACCGTATCCTGGCCGGGGAAGCCATGCATCACGCAGTTATCCTGAATATTGGCGCCGTCTTTGACCACGATGCGCCCGAAGTCGCCGCGCAGGCTGGCGTTGGGCCCAACATAGACCCCTTTGCCGAGGATCACGTCGCCAATCAACACCGCGGTCGGGTGAACGTAACTCTCCTCCGGCACCACCGGCGTCAGTCCGTCAATCTGATATATCGGCATGCAACCTCCTTATGCGCCCGGCAAACCGCCAAAGCGCTGATAATAGAGCGGACCCGGCGCCGGGAGCTCGCCCACCGAGCTCTCACCTTTCTCGCTGACGAACGTTAGCGCGCCGGGACTCACGCGTTGATAAATATTGATACACAGCTGGCGGGCGGTTTGCCCTGCCCAATGCGCCGGCAGGAGCTCTTCCGGCAGCAGCGGGTCTTTGAGCACCACCCGGCGATAGAAATGGATAAGGAGCAGTTGGATCTGGAAACAGCGATCCGGCGTCAACTCTGACGGGTCGCAATCGCGCAGCAGCGGCAGTAGAGGTCGGAACAAGGCGATAAACGCCTCGTACATCTCATTTTGTTCGGTGAGATGCCAGCACTCCTCCACCCGGCTGCGCAGGGCCGCTCTGGAGAGCGCCAGCGGCGAATGGGCTTCAAAACAGATGACATTTTCGGCGACGCCCGCTTCGTGGAGCAGAGACTGGACGTCCGCCAGCTTTTGCGACGGCGAGGCCAGCAGGCTCGGCGCCAGCGCGCCAAACCCCTGCCACAGCAGCTGCTTTTTAACGTCGGCGAGCACATTTTTCTCCAGGCCTTCCGAAAGCAGCAGCAGCCAGGTACCGTCCCATTCCGGGGCACTGGCGCGATAAATTTTATGCTCCGCGCGCCGGGTCAGGCGCAACCCTTTATCACTCAGGCGATAGAAGCTGCGCCGGCCGATGCGGACAACATCAAGCCACTCTTCTTTATTGAGGCGAAACAGCGCGGTGCGTACGAAGCGCTCGCCGAAGCCTAATCCTTCCAGCAGCGCCGCGACGCTGCCCAGCCACACTTCCCCACCGCGTTGTAGTAAGGCGTCGCCATACAGCGAGGCAATTAATGACGTGCCGCTGATCGGCATCGCCGTCACCGCTTGTTGAATAAAGGCGTCGAGTTTACTCATCTGATTCATTCTGTTGTTATATTTTTCCTTTATGAATCATAGCACAGGAACCCCCCCGGCTGACGGCGCAAACGCTTCAGCCGGGTGCCTGCCGCGCAGCCACGCAGCCGGAGAGAGGATTAACCGCTAACCACCGCTTTTCGCAGGTCGAATACCCGACAGGCTTTCCCTTCCGAGCGCGGAATGCTGCCGCAGTTGACGATAGTAATATCGGTGGAGATCCCGACCATCGACTTAATGCGGTGACGCAACTGATGGCAAATCTGGCAGCGTTGTTCATGACTCAGCGCCAGCCCGCTCTCTTTCAGCTCAACGCGCACCGCCAGCGAATCCAGATGACCGCGGCGATTGACCTCTAACTGATAGTGCGGCGCCAGGTGTTCAAACTTGAGGATCTCCTCTTCCAGCTGCGAGGGGAAGACGTTAACCCCGCGGATAATCAGCATATCGTCGCTGCGTCCGCTGATGCGATCCATGCGGCGCATGGTCCGCGCGGTTCCCGGCAGCAGGCGCGTCAGATCGCGGGTACGATAGCGGATCACCGGCAGCGCTTCTTTGGTCAGGGTGGTAAACAGCAGCTCACCATGCTCGCCATCTTCCAGCGGCGTACCGTCGTCCGGGTTGACGATTTCCGGGAAGAAGTGGTCTTCCCAGATAGTCGGGCCGTCAACGGTTTCCAGACACTCCATCGCTACGCCCGGTCCCATGACTTCCGACAAACCGTAAATATCCAGGGCGGTGATCCCCAGCCGGCGCTCGATTTCCGCGCGCATCGCCAGCGTCCACGGCTCAGCGCCAAAGACGCCGACCCGCAATGAACAGCCGCGGGCATCGCCGCCCATCTGGCGCTCCAGCTCTTCAATCAGATTCAGACAGTAGGACGGCGTCACCATGATCATATCCGGCTGGAAATCGCGGATCAGCTGCGCCTGTTTTTCGGTCTGTCCGCCGGACATCGGGATCACCGTCGCGCCCAAACGTTCCGCGCCGTAGTGCGCGCCAAGGCCGCCGGTAAACAGGCCGTAGCCGTAGGCGACGTGAATTTTATCTTTTGCTGAACCACCGGCCGCGCGCAGCGAACGGGCGACAATATTGGCCCAGTTATCAATATCGTTTTGCGTATATCCCACCACCGTCGGTTTGCCGGTGGTGCCGGAAGAGGCGTGAATGCGCACCACCTGCTCCATCGGCACCGCGAAGGTATCGAAGGGATAGTTGTCGCGCAGATCCTGTTTGGTGGTGCAGGGGAATTTTTGCAGATCGTTTAATTCCCGAAAGTCGTCAGGGTGCACGCCAGCGGCGTCGAATTTGCGGCGATACATCGGCACATTTTCGTACGCATGCTTCAGCGTCCATTTCAGGCGCTGGGTTTGCAGGGCCTGCAGTTCGTCACGCGACGCGGTTTCAATCGGATCTAATTTTGTAGTAGTTATCATTGTAGGGTACTCGCAGGTAAATTAGCTCACACTCGCTCGAGGATCATGGCAATGCCCTGACCCACGCCAATACACATCGTACACAGCGCATAGCGCCCGCCCCGGCGTTGCAGCTCAAGGCTGGCGCTCAGCGCTAACCGCGCGCCGCTCATGCCCAGCGGATGGCCTAACGCGATGGCGCCGCCGTTGGGATTCACGTGCGCCGCATCGTCCGGCACGCCGAGCTGTCTGAGCACCCCCAGCGCCTGGGCGGCGAAGGCCTCATTCAGCTCAATCAGATCCATATCGTTAATATTGAGTCCCGCCCGCTCCAGCACTTTACGCACCGCCGGTACCGGCCCCAGTCCCATCAGGCGCGGTTCGACACCCGCCGTCGCCATCGCCACGATACGCGCCCGCGGCGTGAGCCCCTGGATAGCGGCCTGCTGTTCGCTGGCGATGATCAGCGCCGCGGCGCCATCGTTGACGCCTGAAGCATTGCCCGCAGTAATGACGCCGCCCTGGCGGAACGGCGCTTTCAGTTTCGCCAGCTGCTCAAGCGTGGTTTCCGGGCGCGGATGCTCGTCCTCGCGCACGTCGCTAACCGCCCCTTTCCGGCCGACAATCTGCACCGGCACAATCTCCTGCGCCAGAATGCCGTCGCGCTGGGCCTGCGCCGCGCGCTGCTGGCTGCGCCAGGCGAAAGCGTCCTGATCGGCTCGGCTGATATTTAACAATTCAGCTACATTCTCGGCCGTTTCCGGCATGCTGTCAGTTCCGAAGTGTTGCGCCATGAGCGGGTTCACAAAACGCCAGCCAATCGTGGTATCAAAGAGTTCCGCCTGACGCTGGTACGGCGCGCTGGCTTTTCCCATCACGAAAGGCGCACGCGACATCGATTCCACGCCGCCGGCAATCAGCAGATCGGCATCGCCGGCTTTGATCGCCCTGGCGGCAAAGCCGATGGCATCCAGACCCGATCCGCACAGGCGGTTAATCGTGGTGCCCGGCACGGTATGCGGGTAACCGGCCAACAACGTCGCCATGTGCGCCACGTTGCGGTTATCTTCCCCGGCCTGATTCGCACAGCCGAAAATCACATCATCAATTGCTGCCGGGTCGAGCCCGGGATTACGACTCAGGAGCTCACGCAGCGGGATTGCCGCCAGGTCGTCGGCGCGCACACTGGCCAGCGCGCCGCCGTAGCGGCCAATCGGCGTACGGATCCCGTCACAAATAAAGGCGTCGCGCATTACACGTCTCCCGTGATTGTGCCGCCGATGCGGTGCGATTTGCCGCGGAACAGGGCCACAATCTTTTGCTGTTGATTAACAATTTCGATGTCGTAGACGCCGGTCAGCTTGCCCTGCTGTTTGACTCTGGCGGTGGCGACCAGCCGGTCGCCGGCGAACGCCGGACGAAGAAAATCAATGCTTGCCGCCGAGGCCACCGCCGCCAGCCCCTGGCTGTTACAGGCGTAGGAGAAAGCGGTATCGGCAAGCGTAAATAGCTGACCACCGTGACAGGTTTGATGGCCGTTAAGCATGTCCGCCGAGACGGTCATACTCATCTGCGCAAAACCGTCGTCTATTTCGATAAGTTCGATCCCCATCTTTCTGGCGCAGGTATCTTTTTCGTACATCACGCGCGCGTTGCGCCACGGATCATTGCTCATGGTGCTTCTCCATCAGCGCCTTCTGGCGCAGCAGGGAACTGGGGCGATAGCGCTCCTCGCCATAATGGTGTTGCAGGTTCTCCAGCAGTTGCAGCACCCGCCGCCAGCCAAGGCGTTCTCCCCATGCCAGCGGGCCATGCGGATAGTTCACGCCAAGGCGCATCGCGGTATCGATATCCTGCGGGCTGGCGACGCCTTTTTGTACCGCATCCAGCGCTTCGTTAATCAGCATCGCCACCGTGCGCCACACCAGCAGGCCGGGATAATCGGCAATACGCAGCACTTTCTTGCCCTGCTGCTGGAAGTGATGCACGGCCTTATCAGTGGCCGCAGGCGCGTTGGTTGCCGCTGCGGCCAGCACCACCGTATCGCTGGCGCACAGGTCATACACCACCACCGGGCGGTGATGCTTAACGCTTAGCGCCAGGGCGGTCTCGCCTTCAGTCTCCAGCAGCAAGACATCGTCTAATTCAGTGACATTGTCACTTCTGACGGTAACGGATTCAGCACCCATCATTACCGGCGGCAGCGCCGCATCCGGCAGTGTCTCAGCGGGCCAGCGATAGACGCCGTGGCCGCTCTTTTTACCTAGCCGCCCGGCCAGCGCCAGCTCTTGCTGGAGGAGCGATGGCAGGTAGCGGCGGTCCTGCCAGAAGGCGTTAAACACCGAACAGGTCACGGCGAAGTTGACGTCCTGGCCAATCAGGTCAGTCAGCGCCAGCGGTCCCATCGGGAAGCCGCCGCCGTCACGCAAAGCGGCATCGATAACCTCCGGGGCGGCGACCTGCTCTTCCAGCGCGCGCCAGGCCTCAGCGTAGAACGGACGCGCTACGCGGTTAACGATAAAACCGGGCGTTGAGCGGCAGCGCACCGGCTGTTTCCCCCAGCCGCTTACGCACTGGCACAGTTGCTCCACCACTTCTGTGGAGGTCGCAAGACCACTCACCACCTCGACCAGCTTCATCACCGGCGCCGGATTAAAAAAGTGCAGTCCGGCCACCCGCTCCGGGTTTTTGACCCCGGCGGCGATAGCGGTAATCGAAATAGACGAGGTATTACTGGTCAACAGCGTTGACGGCGCGCAGATCGCCGCCAGCTGCGCGAACAGCGCCGTTTTCACCTCCAACCGTTCAGAGGCCGCTTCGATCACTAAATCCGCGTCGGCAAGTGCGGCTAAATCGTGGGCCGGATGCAGGCGCGCCAGCAGCGCATCGGCCTGCTCTGACGCCAGTTTGCCCCGCGCAACGCGTGACGCCAGACGCCCGGCGATACCCTCTATCGCCAGGTCTACAGCCTTAGGGTTAATATCAAAAATACGCACCGGATGCCCGGCGGCGGCAGCCACTTCGGCGATGCCGGCCCCCATGGTGCCGCTGCCGATCACCGCCACGTTGACTAAGGATGTCGTCATCATCTATTTCCCGCTGAACTGTGGTGGCCGTTTGGCCAGAAACGCGCTGACCCCTTCGCGGTAATCATCGCTGCGCCCGGCCAGACGCTGATAATCGCGCTCCAGGTCCAGCTGCGCGTCGAGACTGTTGGTTTCAGAAGCCAGCAGCGCCTTTTTAATCAGCCCCAGACCAAACGTCGGTTGCGCCGCCAGATGGCGCGCCAGTTGCAGACTGGTATCCGCCAGTTCTGAATCGTCCACCAGTTGCCAGATAATCCCCCACTGCGCGGCCTGTTCCGCGCTGAGGCTGTCGCCCAGCAGCGCCAGCCCCATCGCGCGCGCACGGCCGGCCACCCGCGGCAGGAACCAGCTGCCGCTGCAGTCCGGCACCAGGCCGAGCTTGCTGAACGCCATCACAAATTTGGCCGAACGCGCGGCCAGCACGATATCGCAGCCCAGCGCCAGGGTAGCGCCCGCGCCGGCGGCCACGCCGTTAACCGCGCAGATGACCGGTTTCGGCAGCGCCGCCAGACGGCGCACTAACGGGTTGTAAAAGCGTTCTACCGACATGCCAAGATCCGGCGGCGGGCCGCTGGGGTCGACATTGCGGTCGTTCAAATCCTGGCCGGCGCAAAAACCGCGGCCGGCGCCGGTGATCAGCAGGCAGCGCACGCCATCATCGCGCTCGGCCTGCTTCAGACATTCCGCCAGCTGGTGATGCATCAGATCGTTAAAACTGTTGAGGCGGTCCGGGCGATTGAGGGTAATGGTCATGACGCCCTGTTCCACTGCGCTGAGAATGAAAGCTTCCACGATTAGCGTCCTTTAAATTCCGGGGTACGTTTTTGTAAGAAGGCGTCGATGCCTTCGCGGCGGTCCTCGGTGGCGCTCAGCAGGCTAAACAGCTGGCGCTCCTGTTGTAGACCGGCCTGCAGGCTGACTTCCTGCGCCAGGCGCAGCGACTGTTTTGCCGCCCGTAGCGCCAGCGGCGAATGGCGGGCAATGGTGGTTGCCAGTTTCAGGGCATACTCATCGGTTAACGCCGCCGGATGGATATCACTGACCAGCCCGGCCTGCTGCGCCTGGCGGGCGTCAATACTCTCGCCGCTCAGCACCATCCGGCTGGCCAGCGCCTTGCCAACGCTGCGGATCAGCCGCTGGGTGCCGCCCGCGCCCGGCATTATGCCGAGGGTAATTTCCGGCAGGCCAAAGCGGGCATTGTCGCCGGCGACAATCAGGTCGCACAGCAGGGCCAGCTCGCAGCCGGCGCCGAGCGCGTAGCCGTTGACCGAGGCGATGAGCGGCTTAGTAAAAGCATCGATTCGCGCCCATAACCGTGGGCGAATATCATCCAGGGTGGCAGGAAGATCTTTTTCCGCCATTTCATTGAGGTCAGCCCCGGCGGCGAAAAAACGCGCGTTACCGCGAATAACGCAGACGCCGACGCTGTCATCAACTGCCGCCGCCTCCAGCGCCTCGGCAATCTGGGTTAATAGGGCATTGTTCAGCGCGTTGCGGGCCTGCGGGCGGTTCAGCGTCAACTGAAGCACCCGGCCATGACGGTGGATCAGCAGGTCGCTCATGCCATCCCCCGCGCGTCAAAGTCGACCACCACATCGCCGCTGGTCGGCAGCGACTGGCAGCTCAGCACGTAGCCCGCCGCCAGCTCATCCGCTTCCAGGCTGTAATTGGCGGCCATCGCCACTTCACCGCGCAGCACTTTGCATTTACAGGTGGCGCATACCCCGCCCTTACAGGCGAACGGCAGATCGGCGCCCTGACGCAATGCGGCATCCAGGATGCTGTCGTCTTCGGCGCTGAGGGCGATAAGCCGATCGCGCCCGTCCTGGCGGATGGTCACCGTGCGCCCTTCCGCCTGCACTCCAGCGGCCCGCTTCACATTGCCGCCTGGGGTATTAAAGCGTTCGAGATGAATCGATTTCTCCGCTACGCCAAGTTCACGTAACGTCGCTTCCGCCTCGTCCATCATCGCCGCCGGACCGCAGATAAAGGCCTCGTCGAAACGGCTGAAATCCAGCAGATGGTCAGCGAGCTGGCGCAGTTTGTCGCCGTCAATGCGCCCCTGTAGCAGATCGCTGTCCATCGACTCCTGGCTAAACAGGTGGATCACCTGCAGGCGCTGCGGATAGCGGTCTTTTAAATCGGCCAGCGCCTGGCGGAACATCATGCTATGGCTGCTGCGGTTGCCGTAGATCAGCGTAAAGCGGCTTTGCGGCTCGGTCGCCAGCGTCGCGCTAATGATCGCCATCATCGGCGTGATCCCGGAGCCGGCGGCAATCGCCAGATATTCACCCTGCCGTTCGGCCTGCGGTTGATAACCGAAATGCCCCTGCGGCACCATCACCTCCAGCTCCATACCCTGCTGGATATCGTGCTGGGCGTAGCGCGAAAAGCGCCCGCCGTCGATAGCTTTGACCGCGACGCTAATTTCGCCGGGCGTGCGGCTGCGACAAATGGAGTAACAGCGGCGCAGTTCTTCACCGCCCAGACGGGCTTTTAGCGTCAGATGCTGGCCCGGGCGAAAACAGTATTCCGCCTGCAGGGCTTGCGGGATCGCAAAAGTGATGGTCACCGCATCGCGGGTTTCCGGCTCGACTCTCGCCACCTTAAGCGAATGGAACGTCGTCATGGCAACCTCAAATACATTTAAAGTAATCAAAAGGTTCCCGGCAGCTGTCGCAGCGATAGAGCGCTTTGCAGGCCGTGGAACCGAATTCGCTAATCAGCGAGGTATGGGTGCTGCCGCAGCGCGGACAGCTCACCTCAGCGGGCATGTCCGCATGGCAGGCGTGCCCCTGGGGCGGGCTGATGCCGTACAGGCGAAGGCGCTCGCGGGCATCCTGACTCATCCAGTCGGTGGTCCACGGCGGATCCAGCTGCAGGACGATATGTACCGGCTGAAAACCATGCTCGCTCATGACCGCGCGGATCTCCCCCAGCAGATGCTCCGTCGCCGGACAGCCCGAATAGGTCGGGGTAAAGCCAATCACCCAGCCGTCGCCATGGCGCGCGACGCTGCGTACCATACCGAGGTCGGTGATGGTGAGTACCGGCACTTCCGGATCCGGGATCGCGCTTAATAATCCCCAGATGGTGCGAACCTCTGCAGGAGCGATATCGGCAAGACGTTGCATAGTCACCTCACTTACCACTGCAGTCCGGGATGCGAACGCTGCAGATATTGCATCTCCGCCAGCAGCGGGCCGAGATGTTCACTGTGCAGCCCCTGTTTGCCGCCGCTGCGGAAGGCCGCTTCCTGCGAGATTTGTAAGCCGGAGTCGAGCAGCGCCGTGTGTACCGCGCTTTGCCATTCGGCCTGAAGCTCACGCGGATCAACCGCAATACCCTGCTCAACCAGGCTGAGCTCCACTTCATCGGCAAGGAACAGTTCGCCGGTGAAGCGCCACAGATTGTCGACCGCCTGCTGCATTTTGCGATTTGATAACTCGGTGCCGTTACCCAGACGCTCCAGCCAGCCGCGGCTGAAGCGCAGGTGGTAACGCACCTCTTTCAGCCCTTTGGCGGCAATGGCCGCCAGCTGCGCGTCGCGGCTGTTCACCAGCCGGCTGTACAGGGCGACGTGCCAGACATCGATAAAGAACTGGCGGGCGATGGTGTCGGCAAAATTGCCGTTTGGCTGCTCCACCAGCAGCAGGTTGCTGTACTGGCGCTCATCGCGACCAAAAGCCAGCGTATCTTCGTCGCCGCAGCCGTTAAGCTCGGCGGCATAGCTTAAAAAATTGCGCGCCTGGCCGAGCAGGTCGAGGCCGATGTTGGCCAGCGCAAGATCGATCTCGAGCTCGGGAGCATGGCCGCACCAGGCGCCTAAACGCTGGGCCAGAACCAGACCATTGTCGCCAAGCCGCAGGGCGTAGGTGGCTACGGGGTTAGGGATATTCATCGCCGCCTCACATATGTTCCATGCCATCCGGCACGGTATAGAAAGTCGGATGACGGTAGACTTTGCTTTCCGCCGGGTCGAAGAATTCGCCGCGCTCTTCCGGCTGCGAAGCAACGATTTCGCTGGCCTTCACCACCCAAATTGAGCAGCCTTCGCTGCGGCGGGTATAGGCATCGCGGGCATTCTCCAGCGCCATTTGATCATCGGCGGCGTGCAGACTGCCGACGTGACGATGGGATAACCCCTGTTTGCTGCGAACGAACACTTCATATAACGGCCAGTAAACTTTGCTCATGTTGTCTCTCCTCATGCCGCGCTGCGGGCCTGCTGTTTTTGCGCATGGGCCAGCGCGGCCTCGCGCACCCACTCGCCCTCTTCCCAGGCCTTACGCTTGGCGGCCAGCCGCTCGTGATTGCAAATGCCACGGCCGCTAATCACCTCGTTAAATTCCTGCCAGTCGATTTCGCCGAAGCGGTAGTGCCCGCTGGCTTCATCAAACTGCAAATCCGGGTCCGGGACGGTCATACCGAGGATCTCTACCTGCGGCACGGTGTTATCGACGAAGCGCTGACGTAGCTCGTCGTTGGAGTGCAGTTTGATTTTCCACGCCATGCTGCGGGCGCTGTTCGGCGAGTTGTCGTCGTTGGGGCCAAACATCATCAGCGCCGGCCACCAGAAGCGGTTAATGGCGTCCTGCAGCATCTGCCGCTGCGCGTCATTGCCCTGCGCCAGCGCCATGCAGGCTTCAAATCCCTGACGCTGGTGAAAGCTCTCTTCTTTGCAGATTTTGACCATCGCCCGGGCATAGGGGCCGTAGGAGGTCCGGCACAGCGCCACCTGGTTGACGATGGCCGCGCCATCGACCAGCCAGCCGATCACGCCGATATCCGCCCAGCTGAGGGTCGGGTAGTTAAAAATGGAGGAGTATTTCATCTGCCCGTCGAGCATCTTCTGATACAGGTCTTCCCGGGCGCAGCCAAGGGTTTCCGCGGCGCTATAGAGATACAGCCCGTGTCCAGCCTCATCCTGTACCTTAGCCAACAGGATCGCTTTGCGGCGCAGCGTCGGCGCGCGGGTGATCCAGTTGCCTTCCGGCAGCATGCCGACGATCTCCGAGTGCGCGTGCTGGCCTATCTGCCGAATCAAGGTCTTACGGTAGGCATCCGGCATCCAGTCCTGCGGTTCGATGGCCGTTTCCTGCGCGATGCGCTGGTCAAAGCGTTGTTCTTCTGTCACGTCATCACCTTTATGATTCCGATATTCACAACAAAAACATTTATGTGAATCACTTTGTTTATTGAAGGTTACATATTGGTTAAATAAAACCACAAATTTTGTTTGCTCTTTTTGTGATAATCTCCGCAAAACCTTTTGTAAACCACAATTAATACAGTAAGTTAAGCATAAGACGTAACGCCATCGCGATCACAATGTTAATAATTTATTAAATACGGGCTTGCATTTTATGATTCATAAAAGAACTATTTATAGATATCACACGTAACACATTTGGAGATTTGCGATGCAGCAGTTAGCCAGCTACTTATCCGGCGCCTGGCAGACCGGCCGGGGCCGCGCCCGTACTATCCATCACGCCATCACCGGCGCGGCGCTTTGGGAGGTGACCAGTGAAGGCCTGGATATGGCGCAGGCGCGCCGCTTCGCGATTGAGCGCGGTGGTAAAGCCCTGCAGGCGATGACCTTTATTGAACGCAGCGCGATGCTGAAAGCGGTGGCGAAACACCTGCTGGAGCAGAAAGACCAGTTCTACGCCATCTCCGCGCAAACCGGCGCCACTCGCGCCGACAGTTGGGTGGATATTGAAGGCGGTATCGGTACCCTTTTCACCTATGCCGGGCTCGGTAGTCGAGAATTACCGGACGATATCCTGTGGCCGGAAGACGAGCTCATCCCGCTCTCCAAACAGGGCGGTTTTGCCGCGCGTCATGTGCTGACATCAAAATCAGGCGTCGCCGTCCATATCAACGCCTTCAACTTCCCCTGCTGGGGAATGCTGGAAAAACTGGCGCCCACGTGGCTTGCCGGTATGCCGGCTATCATTAAACCGGCAACCGCTACCGCCCAGCTCACCCAGGCAATGGTGAAAGCGATTGTCGACAGCGGCCTGGTGCCGGAGGGCGCCATCAGCCTGATTTGCGGCGGCGCGGGCGATCTGCTCGACCACCTCGATAGCCAGGACGTGGTTACCTTTACCGGGTCAGCCGCCACCGGCCAGCAGCTACGGGCGCACCCTAACCTGGTAGCCAAATCCATTCCCTTTACCATGGAAGCAGATTCACTCAACTGCTGCGTGTTAGGCGAAGACGTCACTCCGGAGCAACCGGAATTCGCGCTGTTTATTCGGGAAGTGGTCCGCGAGATGACGGCGAAAGCCGGGCAAAAATGTACCGCTATCCGCAGAATCATTGTGCCACTGGCTCAGATTAATGCGGTTAGCGATGCACTGATCTCCCGCCTGCATAAAGTAACCGTCGGTGACCCTGCGCAGGAGGGCGTTAAGATGGGGGCCCTGGTTAATAGCGAACAGCGTCAGGACGTACAGGAGAGCGTCAATAAGCTGATAGCCGCTGGCTGCGAAGTACTGCTCGGTGGAGAGGCGGACCTCAGCGCGGCCGGCGCATTTTTCCCGCCGACCCTGTTGTACTGCTCACAGCCGGATGAAACGCCGGCGGTTCACGCCATTGAAGCTTTTGGTCCGGTGGCGACGCTGATGCCGTATCGCGACCGCCAGCATGCGCTGACGCTGGCGCGCGCCGGCGGCGGCAGTCTGGCGGGGACGCTGGTCACCGCCAGCGGCGAGCTGGCGCGTGAGTTTATCCTCGGCGCCGCCCGCGCCCATGGCCGTATTCAGATACTGAATGAAGCATCCTCCGCAGAATCAACCGGCCACGGTTCGCCGTTGCCGCAGCTGGTGCACGGCGGCCCCGGCCGCGCTGGCGGCGGAGAAGAGCTTGGCGGGCTGCGTTCGGTGAAACACTATATGCAGCGTACCGCGGTCCAGGGCAGCCCAACGATGCTGGCGACCATCGGTCAACAGTGGGTGCGCGGCGCCCAGGTGAACGAAGACCGTATTCACCCGTTCCGCAAATATTTCGAAGAGATTCAGCCTGGCGACAGCTTATTAACCCCGCGCCGAACCCTGACCGAAGCGGATATCGTTAACTTCGCCTGCCTGAGCGGCGATCATTTCTACGCGCATATGGACAAAATCGCCGCCGCCGAGTCGATTTTTGGCGAGCGGGTGGTCCACGGCTATTTCCTGATCTCCGCCGCGGCCGGGCTGTTCGTCGATGCCGGCGTCGGGCCGGTTATCGCCAACTACGGCATGGAAAACCTGCGCTTTATTGAGCCGGTCAAACCGGGCGACACCATTCAGGTTCGCCTCACCTGTAAGCGGAAAACGGTCAAACATCAGCGCAGCGCCGATGAGAAAGCCACCGGCGTGGTGGAATGGGCGGTGGAGATTTTCAATCAGCACCAGCAGGCGGTGGCGCTGTATTCCATTCTGACCCTGGTGGCGCGTCAACAGGGAGACTTCCCGGCGTGATAGCGAAAAATAGACCGCTGGCGCTCTGTTGGCCGACCCTTTAGCCATTGATACTGCAATCGGTTTGCAACGGTTTCGCCCCGGGAAGTCCTTTATGTTATCCGTGGCTTCAGCGCACATTGCGCTCCCGGTTAATCGTCTGCGTTATGCCTGGCATAGCGCTGGGAGCGCACAGGGGGCGGCCAGTCGCCGCCGCCCCCTGTACCCCCGGGCTCGGGCCAGCAAGAATGGTGAATAAATTAACGGCAGGCCGCACGGCCCCCAGGCCGGGTAAGGCGTCAGCCGCCACCCGGCAAAAAAATCAGCGCACGTTCTCAATGCCTCTGCGGAGGCATTTTTTACGCCCGTCTGGCAAAACTGACAAACAAGCTGGCAAAAGCAAACAAACGCCCCGGCGCCGCTGGCTGGTAGCTTAAGGATGACAAAGCCGACATTCGCAGCGGCAAGAGACAACACAACAATAAGATGAGGTCACAATGGCAAACGGCTTGAAATTTTCTCCTCGTAAAACCGCGCTGGCGCTGGCCGTGGCGGTGGTTTGCGCCTGGCAATCACCGGTCTTCGCTCACGGTAGCGAAGCCCACATGGTACCGCTGGATAAAACGCTGCAGGAATTCGGCGCCGATGTGCAGTGGGATGACTACGCGCAAATGTTCACCCTGATAAAAGACGGCGCTTACGTCAAAGTAAAGCCCGGCGCCAAAACGGCGATCGTCAACGGTAAATCCCTTGACCTACCGGTGCCTGTGGTAATGAAGGAAGGTAAAGCCTGGGTTTCCGATACCTTTATCAACGATGTGTTCCAGTCCGGTCTCGATCAGACCTTCCAGGTGGAAAAGCGCCCGCACCCGTTAAACTCGCTCTCGGCGGCGGAAATCAGTGAAGCAGTGACCATTGTCAAAGCCGCGCCGGAGTTTCAGCCGAATACCCGCTTTACTGAGATTTCCTTACACGAGCCGGACAAGGCGGCGGTATGGGCCTTTGCCCTGCAGGGAACGCCGGTCGATGCTCCCCGCACTGCCGATGTGGTGATGCTCGATGGCAAACACGTCATTGAAGCCGTGGTTGATCTGCAAAATAAAAAAATCCTCTCCTGGACGCCGATCAAAGGCGCCCACGGGATGGTGCTGCTCGATGACTTCGTTAGCGTGCAGAACATCATCAATGCCAGCAGCGAATTCGCTGAGGTGCTGAAAAAGCACGGTATTACCGATCCTGGCAAAGTGGTCACCACCCCGCTCACCGTTGGCTTTTTTGATGGCAAAGATGGCCTGCAGCAGGATGCGCGTCTGCTGAAGGTGGTCAGTTATCTGGATACCGGCGACGGCAACTACTGGGCGCACCCGATTGAAAACCTGGTGGCGGTGGTCGACCTTGAAGCGAAGAAAATCATCAAAATCGAAGAAGGTCCGGTGATCCCGGTCCCAATGGAGCCCCGTCCTTATGATGGTCGCGACCGCAACGCCCCGGCGGTGAAACCGCTGGAGATAACCGAACCGGAAGGCAAAAACTACACCATTACCGGCGATACCATTCACTGGCAGAACTGGGATTTCCACCTGCGTCTTAACTCGCGCGTCGGACCAATTCTGTCAACGGTGACCTACAACGATAACGGCACAAAACGCCAGGTGATGTATGAAGGTTCCCTCGGCGGGATGATCGTCCCCTACGGCGACCCGGACGTCGGCTGGTATTTCAAAGCCTACCTCGACTCCGGCGATTACGGCATGGGCACCCTGACCTCGCCGATTGTTCGCGGTAAAGATGCGCCGTCAAATGCGGTACTGTTGGACGAAACTATCGCCGATTACACCGGCAAACCGACCACTATTCCAGGTGCGGTGGCCATATTCGAACGCTATGCCGGGCCGGAATATAAGCACCTGGAAATGGGCAAACCCAACGTCAGCACCGAACGCCGGGAGCTGGTGGTGCGCTGGATCAGCACCGTCGGCAACTACGACTATATCTTTGACTGGGTGTTCCACGACAACGGCACCATCGGTATCGATGCCGGCGCCACCGGGATTGAAGCGGTGAAAGGCGTGCTGGCGAAGACCATGCATGATCCCAGCGCCAAAGAGGATACCCGCTACGGAACGCTGATCGACCATAATATTGTCGGCACCACTCACCAGCACATCTATAACTTCCGCCTCGACCTCGATGTGGACGGCGAGAACAACACCCTGGTGGCGATGGATCCTGAAGTGAAGCCAAACACCGCCGGCGGCCCGCGCACCAGCACCATGCAGGTGAATCAGTACACAATCGATAGCGAGCAGAAAGCGGCGCAGAAATTCGACCCTGGCACCATTCGCCTGCTGAGCAACACCAGCAAAGAGAACCGCATGGGCAACCCGGTCTCATACCAGATTATCCCTTACGCCGGCGGCACGCACCCGGCGGCGACCGGCGCCAAATTCGCCCCGGACGAGTGGATATATCATCGCCTGAGCTTTATGGATAAACAGCTGTGGGTGACGCGCTACCACCCGACAGAGCGATATCCGGAAGGGAAATACCCGAACCGTTCCGCCCACGATACCGGCCTGGGCCAGTACGCGAAGTATGATGAGTCGCTGACTAACCACGATGACGTCGTGTGGATCACCACCGGCACCACCCACGTGGCGCGCGCCGAAGAGTGGCCGATCATGCCGACCGAGTGGGCGCACGCGCTGCTCAAGCCGTGGAACTTCTTTGACGAAACCCCTACTCTGGGCGAAAAGAAAAAGTAATCTTAACCGGCGGTGAAATCCAGCAGGATCTTACCGCCTCTTCCCGGCTGGCCGGCGGCGGCAATCGCCTCCCGCCAGTCGTTCAACGCTATACGCTGGGCCGGCGGCTGGGAGGTCGTCGGCAGGCGCTGCCAGATTTCGTCGAACGCTGCCCGCCACGCCGCTACGCTGAGTGTCGGCAGCGCCTCCCGCAGATGAAACTTGCGCACCGTCGCGCTACCGCGCGTCTGGGTCAGCGGCCGCCCGGATAACAGCCCATAGGAGATCAGGGTCGACGCCCCGGGCAGCACCGACAGCAGCGTATTCGCCAGTTCGCCGCCCACCGCGTCAAACACCAGATCGCTGTGCTGGCTGACCTTCTCCATCAGCGCCCGGTCGGTATCGAGGATCGGATAGATCCCGGCCTGTTCCAGGCGCGCCCGGTGCTGCGGCGAGCGAATAATCCCGCTCACCGAGCGGGCGCCCATCGCCAGCGCCCACTGCCCCAGCAGACTGGCGCAGGAGGACGATGCCGCGGTCAGCACAAGGTGTTTTCCGGCAACCGGCCAGCGCTTGAGCATCAGCATCGCGGTCAGCGGATTGATATACCCGCGTGCGGCCAGCAGATCGTCAACCGCCGGCGGCACCGGCACCAGCCAGGTCTCATCCAGATCGATAAACCGCTGCCAGGTGCCGCCCCCGCGCAGGGGCAGCACCCGCTGGCCCGCGGCCAGCAGGCTGCCGTATGGCGCGGCGACCACCTCGCCAAGGCCTTCATAGCCGGCGACGGCCGGCAGTCGGGTGCGATGGCGATAGGCGCCGGTCACGGGGATCAGATCCGAAGGATTCACCGGGGCAAAGCGCATCCTGACCCGCACCCGTCCGCCCGCCAGCGGCGCCAGCGGCAGGCGTTTCAGCGTTAGCACCGCGGACGGCGGCCCGTAGCGGTCATAAACAATGGCGTCGTTGAACATCGACTGGCTCCAGACAACGAAAGTCGGGATCATAGCAGATCCCGCTTCCAGTGGCTCGCACCCGCGCCAGCCCGGGTCAGCCCGGGCCGTCGCTGGCCGCCGCCAGCAGCGGCACGATGATATCGCTGAGCGGCGTCGGAATGCCGTGCTGACGCCCGCGACGCTGCACCACGCCGTTACGAATATCCCACTCCAGCGGTCGGCCATTGAGGCGATCGATCAGAATAGAGGTGCTTAAGTCGGCAGGCGCCCGATGAAAGCCGGCGATAATCTCCTCCGGCACGTTGTCGCTCAGGGCGGCCCCTTCCGCCCGCGCCACCTGCAGGCATTCGCGCAGATAAGCCAGCCCGAGGGCAGTGATGTCCTCCCGGGCGAACATCCCGGCGCGTCGTCCGGTCAGCACCATCAGTCCGGCGACGGCGTTCTGCAACAGTTTACGCCAGGCCACGGTGGTAAAATCCGCCGCCAGGTCCACCGCGCAGCGGGTCCCCGCCAGCGCCTGCTGCACTCGCTCTGCCCCCGGCAGATCCGGGAGGGTCAGGCGCGGCGTGGCGCGCAGCCAGACAGAGGCACCGGCATCGCGCTGCGCCGGAAACCAGACCACCGAGGGCAACACCGTCGCGCCGCCGGTCAAGGGGGCAAACTGCTGGCGCTGCTCAACGCCGTTTTGCAGCACGCACACCACGGTGTCAGGGGAACACAGGGCCGTCAGCCAGGGGGCGATGGCCTCCGTCTGGGTGGTTTTCACCGCGACAAAGACCAGGTCGAAGGGGGCGGCTATCGCCATCGGGTCGGTGTGCACCGGGCCGGGCACCACGATCTCACCCTCGTCAGTGCGCAGCACCAGCGCCGAATGGGCGGTACGCCCGCAGACCATCGGCGCCCTCCCCCTCTCAAACAGGGCGGCGGCAATCGTGGTGCCGATGGCGCCGGGACCAATTAGCGCAACCTTAGGAAATGCTGTCATGCCGAAGACCTCCTGATGATTCACCGCCCAGATTAGGCAAAGATTGCCCTCCACAGTAGCGAGAAAGACCGGAAGTCGGCAAGGGGCGCGTCGGGAAAAGCCTTTCGCCTTCCCCGACGGAGGGCTAGTAGCGCACGCAGACGGATTTGGTTTCGCACCAGCCGTCGAGCCAGTCAGGGCCGAAATCGCGGCCGGTTCCAGACTGCTTCATGCCGCCGAAAGGCAGGTTGGCGTCAATCAGGGTATGGCTGTTGACCCATACCGTTCCCGCCTGCAGACGGTCGGTGTAGTTCAGGGCCTGGGTCAGATCGCGGGTCCAGACGCTGGCGGTCAGACCAAAATCGCTGTCGTTGGCCAGGCGCAGCGCCTCCTCGCCATCGGCCACTCGCACCAGGTTCACCACCGGGCCAAAAACCTCCTCACGGCTGAGACGCAGTCCGGCGTCGGGGTTTACCACCAGCGTTGGCGGAATATAGTACCCTCCCGCATCTGGTCCGGCGCTGCCGCTGATGAGCTCTGCCTTCTGCTGGCGAGCCTCTTCGAGGTAGGCCGCCACCTTGTCGCAGTGGGCCCGGGAGACCACCGGGTTGATCTGCGCCGTCTCCTGCATACCCGGCCCCACCTGCAGCGATTTCACCGCCTGCTCGAAGCCGCTGACCAGGGTGTCAAACAGCGGCGCTTCGATGTAGATCCGCGAGCTGGCGGCGCAGACCTGCCCCTGATTGAGGAAGCTTCCGGTCATCAGCCCCTCAATAACCCACTGGGGGTCGGCGTCTTTGAGCACAATCGCCGGATTCTTGCCACCCAGCTCCAGCGTCACTCGGGTCAGGCGGTCGGCAGCCACGCGGGCAATCTGTTTCCCGGTCGCCGTCGAGCCGGTAAAGCTAACCTTCGCCACCTGCGGATGGGCGGTCAGCGCCGCGCCGCAGCCGGCGCCGCTGCCGGTGACCACGTTGAACACCCCGTCAGGAATGCCCGCCTGGGTCGCCAGCTCCGCCACCCGCAGCAGGGTCAGCGGGGTGGTTTCCGAGGGTTTGATGACGATCGAACAGCCCGCCGCCAGGGCCGGCATGACCTTCCACATGCCGATCATCAGCGGGAAATTCCACGGGACAATGCCCGCCACCACCCCGACCGGCTCTTTTTTGGTCCACGCCTGGTAACGCGCCCCTTGCGGGAACGGGATCGAAACGTCCAGCGTCCGGCCGCTGATCTTGGTGGTCAGCCCCGCGGTGTAGCGCATCCAGTTCAGGGTGCAGCCGACCTCAAAGGCGCGGGAGATGGCAATGGATTTCCCCTGCTCGAGGGTTTCCAGTTGCGCCAGCTCCTCGCCGTGCTGCTCCACCAGATCGGCAAAACGCAGCAGGATGCGTTCACGGTCAGCCGGGGTGCGCCCGGCCCAGCGGCGATCGACAAAAGCGCGCCAGGCGGACATCACCGCCCGGTCGACATCCGCCGGGCTGGCGTCGGCGGTGGTGGCAATCGCCTGCCCGGTGGCCGGATCCCAGACGGTTAACCGGTTATCGCTCTGCGCGGCGCAGGGGGCGCCGTCGATGTACAGGCCATGCTGACGGTCTAAAAACTGCTGGACGCTGGCAAGCAGCGCTATCTGTGAGGTGGACATACCCTTTCCTTATTCTTCGCGGATAGTGCTTTCAGTCTATGTCTGGTTGGCGGTTGGCGCTTTTTTCTCTGTGACATTCGTTTGCGCCGCTGTGACAGTCGCCGCAATTCCGTCGTCTGCCCTCGCAGAAATGTGCCGCGGGTAATAGTTCTTTCATATACCCGCCATCGCGCCCTTGCCTGAGGCGACACAAATGCAACAATGCAGAAACATTATTATTACAGGAGAAGGGCGAATGATGACCACGGCAGAGGGGGGGCTGGCGTACCAGCGCTGGCTGGCGACGATCAATCAGGTCTGCGGCCATTTCGCCGCCCGGCCGCTGGAGGGGCGCTTCCACGGCGAGATTGACACCCGCTACGCCGGCAGCCTCAAGGTCAGCACGGTCACCGCCGCCGGCGTTAATCTCTACCGCACACACAATGAGATAAAACGCGATAACGACGCCTGGTTCTATACCGTGTTTCAGCTCGCCGGCGAAGCCATCATCGAACAGGACGATCGCCAGGTGACGCTGGCGGCAGGCGATATCACGTTAATCGACGCCGCCCGCCCCTGCTCGATTGTCTGGCAGCAGACCTCGCGTCAGGCCTCGCTGCTGCTGCCGCGCCAGCGGGTGGCGCCCACAGGGGACATCACTACCGCCTGCCGGCTGGACAAATCTCTGCCAATGGTCCAGCTCAGCCAGCGACTGCTGCTGGAAAGCATGGGCGGCACGACGCTCTCCGCCAGCGAGAGCGAAGCCGCGCTGGAGGCGATCGCCTGCCTGTTGCGCCCGGTGCTGCATCAGCGCGATCCTGCCCCTTCCCGGCGGGAAAAGCAGTTTCAGAAGATTATTGCGTTAATCGATGCGTCCATTCAGTCGGAGCATCTGCGTCCGGAGTGGCTGGCCAGCGAGACGGGCATGTCGGTACGCAGCCTGTACCGGCTGTTTGCCGACCAGGGGCTGGTGGTGGCGCAGTATATTAAGAACCGGCGGTTGGATCTGTGTGCCCAGGCGTTACAGAACGTCCATGACGATGAAAAGCTGGCGGGGATCGGCTACCGCTGGGGCTTCAGCGACCACAGCCATTTCTCCACCGCCTTTAAGCAGCGCTTTGGCGTCACCCCGGGGGAATACCGCAAGCGCTGTCGCTAATTATTTGCGCACCCACTGGCCGTTCAATCCCTGGACGTACTCCCCGGGCTGCGCGCGGGCCACCAGCTTCTGCCCAGCCATTTTCGCCACTTCATCCACCGGCAGATTGTTGTCATCCGCCAGCTGCTGGTAGCTTTCGCTGCGCGCGGCGTTAATCTGCTTTACCAGCGCCAGCGTCTCTTTATCCTGACGCAGCGGCGCGAGATAGCCGTTCAGCGTCTCCCCCACTCGTCCCTGCTGGCGCGCTTCGCTCAGGGTCAACGCCAGCGCGGGCGCGCTGAGTAAAGCCAGCGTCAGCGCCGCGGTTAACAGTCGTTTTCTCATCGTCGCCTCAGAACAAATCGCTGCGGGATTTGAGCAGGTTTTCCACATCCTTATCGACCTTGATATGGATCTCATGCTCAATTTTGACATTCATATTGATGGTGATGGGCTCTTTCGACGCCGCGATTTCGATGCGCGGCGTACAGCCGGCGAGCAGCATCGACGCCGCCATGGCCAGTAACAGCTTCTTCATTTAGGTTCCTTACATGTCTTACCGTCCGTACAGCGCCGTACGGGCAGCGTAGCATTCTGCTCGAGCCACGCCTGTAAATTGTCGCCGAAGCGCAAACTGCGCCACAGGTCGAAAATATTCTCTTCATGAGCGTAGTTTAAATGCACGGTACTGCTTTTCCCGTCCACCCGGCTGGTGCCGTTGATGCTGGCCTTAAGCGTCAACACGCCCAGATTATTGAGGTTAATCTGCGTCCACGAGCGGGAAATTTCCATATAGCGCAGCCAATTAATCGCCGCCCCGGCGGAGACATTATCCGCCACCAGCGCATCGGCGGTGTCTTTATCCAGCCGTAGGGTCATCGGTCCGTCATTGCGCAGCCAGCCGTCGTGGATGATCCATTGATTATTCTCCAGCCACAGCGGCAGCGCGCCGCTCACCGCGCCGGACATGGCGAACTGTTTCACCTTGACGGCGCTGGTCAGTTCGCTGCTGGAGATATGCTGCAGGCGGATCAACGCCGGGTCGCGCTGCGGCATACGCAGCTGCAGCAGCGTCAGTTTCCCGCCTAACAGATCGACGCTGACGTCGCTGAGCTGCAGCGGATTGGCCTCGCTCCACGGCCAGGTGCCCTGCAGGTCCGCCGTCAGATTACGCGCGGTGACCTGGTTGACGATTTCGCCAATGCGCAGGGAGACCGGGCGGCGGATGCCCAGCTGCCAGTGACCGTCGCTGAAGCGGAACGGCAGGACGAAATCGACGCCGTTGATCTGGTTATCCGGCATCCAGGCGCTGCCGCCCTTCAGGACGCCATGGCCGCCCGCCTCAAATCCCTGCCCGGCTGCCGCCGAGAAGGCCACCTGCGCGTAGAGACTGCCTTCGCGCAGGTTCATCTTCCAGTCCGGCGGCACCAGCGGCTGGAACACCGTTAGCGACTGTTTTGGCCACCACGCCTGGCCGCGCAGCCGTTCGCCATCCCAGCGCCCGGACAGACGCACCGGACCGATAGCCTCGGCATGCAGGGCGCCGGTGAACTGGAACCTCGTCGGGTCCCGACCGTCGAGGGCGAATTTCAGCGTTGAGGCCGGGAGATAGCTGCCGCCGGAGAAGGTGGTTTTGGCGGCGTCCAGCGACAGCGCGCCGGTTAACCGCGGATGCTCAGCATCGCGCAGCCAGCGGATCGGCTGCTCGAGGGTCAGACGCGGGGTGCTGACCCGCATTGTGCCGTACTCAAGCTTATCGAAGCCGGTGGAAAGGCTGCTCAGGGTAATAGCATTGTCACGCCATTCCCCGCTGCCCTTCACATCCCAGCGCGCCTGCATCGGGGTAAAATGTCCCTCGCCCCAGTAGCGCCACTGCCAGCGGCCGCTGTCGGGCAGAAAATCGCTCGCCTGACCGTCCAGATGCAGCGTAAAGTCGCCCATCTGCTGCTCATGGGCGCGAAGGATCGCCTGCAGGCGGCCATCGACGCCCTGCTGAGTGACCTTAACCCCGGCCAGCGGCCAGCGGATTTCGTCAATATTCAGCGCGTCGATCACCCGCCCGCGCGAGCGCAGCAACGCACCGGGGTGAAAAGCCAGCTGCGGGCTGATCAGCGGCCCGCTGAGCTGAGCCGGCAGCGCCGCGTATAGTATCATCTCCCCCAGCTTGGCCTCGCCGGTGAGCCGCAGCGGCAGATCGCTGTTATCCATACTCAGCTTGCCCGGACCAATATTCAGTACCGCATTGCCCTTCCCGGCATGCCCCTCGGTGAGAACATTCAGGCGACCGCTGACGATCATCTGTTCGGTGCCCTGCTGCCAGTTACCCACCGACAGCGCCACCCGCCCGCGCAGCGGATACGCCTCGTAACGGGTGCGCCAGCGGCCGTCGCTGATGGTGATCCGCTCCGGAGTGATCTCCCACGGCAGGTCCAGAATAGGCTCTACCTCACCCCGCGGGGTGACCAGCAGCTGGCCGCGATTGTGCTGCCACTCGAGCTCAGCATCGATCCATTCCGCAGTCTGCGGGAATTCGAAGGTGCCCTGCATCTGGCCGTCGACCGGCAGACCATCCGGCACCAGCGGCAGATGGAAGGTCCCCACCAGCTTCACCGGCGGCTGATCGTCAGTCAGCCGGGCGCTGAACTGGCTGACGGTGAGCGCCTGGCCGCGCAGGCGCGCCTGCAGACTCAGTTCCTTCCCGGCAAAGCCGATATCCTGCTGCGCAGGCGTTAATGACATTACCAGCCGCCCCTGCCATTTCTCCCACGGCGACAGCCGCAGATTGTCAATGGTTAACCAGCTATAGGGCAACATCGATTGCCATTCGGCAAGCGTGCGCGGTGAACCGGGAGAGGGATCGCTGGCCGGCAGTTTGCTCAGGCAGGCGCTGTTGATCTCCAGCTGGCCAATATGCAGCCGCCAGCGGCTGGGACGCGAGAGACGGGCATCGGTCACCCGGGCGATTTCACAGTCGCCCACCAGATAACGCAGATCGGGGATCAGCAGGGCCGACCGCGTCAGGCGCGGGCTCTCCTGCAAAGAGATACGCGTGCCCACGGGCAGCCAGATGCCCGCCAGCGTCGGCACCCAGTGGGTTAGCGTCAACAGCAGGGTTAGCGGCAATAACACCAGAACTAACACCAGCGCGATGGCGGCTTTATATTTACCCTTCATGGGCAGTTAATATCCTGATTCAACATAAGTAAAAGCCGAAAGGCGTCCATTGTGACACGTTCGACCGGTGAGTGAAAGTTTACGGCCTGTTAAAGCATAGTTGCCAGCCGGACTCGCGGCGCGACGTTCGGCCATTATCATTTAACTGTTGTTTAAGTCGCCCCTGCCACACTCCAGCCAGACGGGAATAGCTTGCGGGAGAGGCGGTGTCGTTAATTATCTCGCTCATAGAGAGCGCACAGGACCACTATCCATGGGTATTGCTGATTGTTTTTCTGCTTACCTTCACTAAATCCTGCGCATTGGTCTCGCTGGCAATCCCCGGCACCTCCGGCCTGCTGCTGCTGGGGACATTCGCTTCCGCCAGCCTCGGACATTTCCTGTTAATGTGGTCCAGCGCCAGCCTCGGCGCCATCGGCGGATTCTGGCTATCGTGGCGGCTGGGCATTCGCTACCGTCATCGCCTCACCCATCTACGCTGGCTGACCGCCGAGCGTCTGGCCCGCAGCCGCCTCTTCTTTCAGCGCTATGGCCCGTGGGCTATCTTTTTCAGCCGCTTTCTCTCTCCCCTGAGGGCTACGCTGCCCTTCGTTAGCGGCGCCAGCAGTCTGCCGCTGTGGTCGTTTCAGCTGGCTAACGTCAGCTCCGGTCTGCTGTGGCCGCTTCTGCTGCTCGCCCCCGGCGCTTTCAGCCTCAGTTTGTGGTGAAAAAACTTTGTCTTTCAAAGAGATTCCGCAAGTCCGCGATATGCTCTAGAATTAGGATTAGCACCCTCTCATTAAACTATTTTTTAATAATTGTACGATTATTTTAAATATGCTACCGTGACGGTATAATCACTGGAGAAAAGTCTTATGAAAATCGCGGTTTATAGTACGAAGCAGTACGATAAAAAGTACCTGCAGCACGTTAATGATGCATACGGCTTTGAACTGGAATTCTTCGATTTCCTGCTGACAGCGAAGACTGCCAAAACCGCCAACGGTTGCGAAGCGGTATGTATCTTCGTCAATGACGACGGCAGCCGCCCGGTGCTGGAAGAGCTGAAGGCCCACGGGGTGAAATATATCGCCCTGCGCTGCGCCGGGTTTAACAACGTCGACCTTGAGGCGGCAAAGGAGCTTGGCCTGCGCGTCGTGCGCGTTCCAGCTTACTCTCCGGAAGCGGTCGCTGAGCATGCGATCGGTATGATGATGTCGCTCAACCGCCGCATCCACCGCGCTTACCAGCGTACCCGCGATGCCAATTTCTCCCTCGAAGGCCTCACCGGCTTCACCATGTACGGCAAAACCGCCGGGGTGATCGGCACCGGGAAAATTGGCGTAGCGATGTTGCGGATCCTCAAAGGCTTCGGCATGCGCCTGCTGGCGTTCGACCCGTACCCAAGCGCCGCCGCGCTGGAGCTGGGGGTAGAATATGTTGATCTCGCCACGCTGTACAAGGAATCGGACGTGATCTCCCTGCACTGTCCGCTGACCGACGAAAACTACCACCTGCTCAATCGCGAAGCCTTCGATCAGATGAAAGACGGGGTGATGGTGATCAACACCAGCCGCGGCGCCCTGATCGACTCCCAGGCGGCCATCGACGCCCTGAAGCACCAGAAAATTGGCGCGCTGGGGCTGGACGTTTATGAGAACGAACGCGATCTGTTCTTTGAAGACAAATCCAACGACGTGATCCAGGACGATGTCTTCCGCCGCCTCTCCGCCTGCCATAACGTGCTGTTTACCGGCCACCAGGCGTTCCTCACCGCCGAGGCGCTGATCAGCATTTCGGAGACCACTCTGGGTAACCTGCAGCAGGTCGCCAACGGCGAAACCTGTCCGAACGCCATCGTCTGACGCCTTTCCCTTTTGTGCTCCTCTCCCGGGGGGAGCACATTCAGATAATCCCCACAGATCCCTGCTGCGATACCGTTACACTGGCTTGGTTTTATTAGTTATATGAATGTTTTGGAGTGAAAATGAACAAATTTGCGGCGCTTCTGGCGGCAGGTATGCTGCTGTCCGGCTGTGTCTATAACAGTAAGGTGTCCACCGGTGCGGAACAGCTGCAGCATCATCGTTTCGTGCTGACCAGCGTCAACGGCCAGGCGGTCAACGCCAGCGACCGGCCGCTGGAGCTAAGCTTCGGTGAGAAGATGGCTATTACGGGCAAGATGTATGTATCCGGCAATATGTGCAACGGCTTTAGCGGGGAAGGTAAAGTGTCGGACGGCGAGCTGAAGGTCAAATCGCTGGCGATGACCCGGATGCTGTGCCACGACGCCCAGCTCAATACCCTGGATGCGACGATCGGCAAGATGCTGCGCGAGGGTGCGCAGGTCGATCTGACGGAAAACCAGTTGACGCTGGCGACCGCCGACCAGACGCTGGTCTATAAGCTCGCCGACCTGATGCACTAGCCGGCGTTGATGTGCCGCTGACGCTGCCCCGCGACGGGGCCGCTGTTAGTAGCCGCAGCTGCCGCCCGCCAGCGCCTGCTCGCTGCAGCGTTTGCCGTTCGGCAGCGCGCACATGCCAATTGCCGAACCATCGAGCTGACGAGCCACCGATAACGAGCCGCCTATCATGGCGCAGTTGGCCTGACCGGCGTCGCTCATCGCCGCCCGCATTCCCGGCGTGACGTGCGCCGCCGTGGCCTGCTGAACGGGTTCACTACTGCACGCGGACAGCAACAGCGCCGCACATCCTACTAACATCGCAGCTCGCATTCTCTCTCCCCTCGGAAACGTCTTAAAAAAGCAAACCCCAGAATAATAGGCAGCGTGGCGGGCGGCGTCGAGAGGGGAAGTACGTATTTATGCGCCTCATTAACATTTTCTAGCAAATTTTCGCCGAAAGCTTGATCTGCCTCGGCCATGTCGCCCGACGCAGGTGGTTCCTCTCCCGGCAGGCAGCCATTTTCTCCGCGAACCATGCAAAATATTGATCTGGTCACGGGTACCCGGCGTATTGAGGACACAAATGCAAAAATGGCGGGGTCAGCGGTTTGCTAAACTACCCCTTATATAATTACAGGGCGCGTCGCGGTTTCACGCGTCCATTCTTTTGCGCAATGTAAGGGTGTCTTCATATGATTACGATTGATGGTAATGGCGCGGTCGCTTCCGTCGCGTTTCGCACCAGTGAAGTTATCGCCATCTACCCGATCACGCCCAGTTCAACGATGGCGGAACAGGCTGACGCCTGGGCCGGCAATGGGCTGAAAAACGTCTGGGGCGATGTTCCCCGCGTGGTCGAAATGCAGTCGGAGGCGGGCGCCATTGGCGCCGTACATGGCGCGCTGCAGACCGGCGCCCTCTCCACCTCCTTTACCTCATCGCAGGGCCTGCTGCTGATGATCCCTACGCTGTACAAACTGGCCGGCCAGCTGATGCCGTTTGTGCTGCACGTCGCCGCCCGCACTGTCGCTACCCATGCGTTGTCGATCTTCGGCGACCATTCCGATGTCATGGCCGTCCGCCAGACCGGGTGCGCCATGCTGTGCGCCAGCAGCGTTCAGGAAGCGCAGGATTTCGCGCTAATCTCGCATATCGCCACCCTGCAAAGCCGGGTGCCGTTTATTCATTTCTTTGATGGTTTCCGTACTTCGCACGAAATCAACAAAATCGCCCCGCTGGCGGATGACACTATTCGCGCCCTGCTGCCGCAGGATAAGATCTCTGAGCATCGCCAGCGCGCGCTCAACCCGGAACACCCGGTGATCCGCGGAACCTCGGCCAACCCCGACACTTACTTCCAGTCCCGGGAAGCTACCAATCCGTGGTACGACGCGGTGTATGACCATGTCGAGAAAGCGATGGACGATTTCGCTGCCGCCACCGGCCGTCAGTACAAACCGTTTGAGTTTTACGGCCACCCGCAGGCAGAGCGCGTGATCGTCATTATGGGCTCGGCCATCGGCACCTGCGAAGAGGTGGTCGATGAGTTGCTGAGTCGCGGCGAGAAAGTCGGCGTGCTAATAGTCCGCCTCTATCGCCCGTTCTCCGCCGCCCACCTGCTGGCGGCGCTGCCGGAGAGCGCCCGCGCGGTTGCCGTACTGGATCGCACCAAAGAACCCGGCGCGCTTGCCGAACCGCTTTACCTCGACGTGATGACCGCCCTGGCGGAAGCCTTTAACCGCGGCGAGCGCGAGACGCTACCGCGCACTATCGGCGGCCGCTACGGTCTCTCCTCCAAGGAGTTTGGTCCGGAATGCGTGCTGGCGATATTCAGTGAACTGCAGGCCGCCCAGCCGAAGCCGCGCTTTACCGTCGGGATCTATGATGACGTGACCAACCTGTCGCTGCCGCTGGGCGAAAATACCCTGCCGGCAGAGGCCAAGCTCGAGGCCCTGTTCTACGGCCTCGGCAGCGACGGCAGCGTGTCAGCTACCAAAAACAACATCAAAATCATCGGCAACTCGACCCCATGGTTCTCCCAGGGCTATTTTGTCTATGACTCGAAGAAAGCGGGCGGCCTCACCGTCTCGCATCTGCGGGTCAGCGAAAAACCGATTCGTTCATCGTATCTGATTTCGCAGGCTGATTTCGTCGGCTGCCACCAGCTGCAGTTTATCGATAAATACCAGATGGCCGAGCGGCTGAAGCCCGGCGGCATTTTCCTGCTCAACACGCCGTACAGCGCCGATGAGGTCTGGTCCCGCCTGCCCCAGGAAGTCCAGGCCACCCTGAATCAGAAAAAAGCGCGTTTTTACGTGGTCAACGCGGCAAAGATCGCCCGCGAATGCAGCCTCGGGGCGCGCATTAATACCGTGATGCAGATGGCCTTTTTCCATTTAACCCAGATCCTGCCGGGTGATAGCGCGCTGGCGGAACTGCAGGCAGCCATCGCCAAAAGCTACAGCAGTAAAGGTCAGGAGCTGGTGGAGCGCAACTGGCAGGCGCTGGCCCTGGCCCGTGAATCACTGGCGGAAGTACCGCTCCAGCCGGTGAACGCCAGCAGTCCGAACCGCCCGCCGGTGGTCTCCGACGCCGCGCCGGATTTCGTCAAAACGGTCACCGCCGCGATGCTGGCCGGCCTCGGCGATGCGCTGCCGGTTTCCGCTCTGCCGCCGGACGGCACCTGGCCCATGGGCACCACCCGCTGGGAGAAACGCAACATCGCCGAAGAGATCCCCATCTGGAAGGAAGCGCTGTGTACTCAGTGCAACCACTGCGTCGCCGCCTGCCCGCACTCGGCGATCCGCGCCAAAGTGGTCGCCCCGGAAGAGATGGAGAACGCCCCTGCCAGTCTGCACTCGCTGGACGTAAAATCCCGCGATATGCGCGGACAGAAATACGTTCTGCAGGTCGCCCCGGAAGACTGCACCGGCTGCAACCTGTGCGTCGAAGTGTGCCCGGCAAAAGACCGCCAGAACCCGGAGATCAAGGCCATCAATATGATGTCCCGCCTGGAGCATGTGGAAGAGGAGAAGGTCAATTACGAGTACTTCCTCAACCTGCCGGAAATCGACCGCAGCAAACTGGAGCGGATTGATATTCGCACCTCGCAGCTGATCAGCCCGCTGTTTGAATACTCCGGCGCCTGCTCGGGCTGTGGCGAAACGCCGTATATCAAACTGCTGACCCAGCTCTACGGCGACCGAATGCTGATTGCCAACGCCACCGGCTGCTCCTCCATTTACGGCGGCAACCTGCCCTCGACACCGTACACTACCGACGCCAACGGCCGCGGCCCGGCGTGGGCCAACTCGCTGTTTGAGGATAACGCCGAATTCGGGCTCGGCTTCCGCTTGACCGTCGACCAGCATCGCCAGCGCGTGATGCGCCTGCTGAGCGAATTCGCCGACAAACTGCCGGCAGAGCTGAACGCGGCGCTGCACGCCGAGGCGACGCCGGAAGTTCGCCGCGAACAGGTGGCGGCCCTGCGTCAGGCGCTGGCCGGCGTGGCGGGAGCTGAAGAGCTGCTGACCGATGCCGACGCGCTGGTGGAGAAATCCGTCTGGCTGATCGGCGGCGACGGCTGGGCTTACGATATCGGCTTCGGCGGCCTGGACCATGTACTGAGCCTGACGGAAAACGTCAATATTCTGGTGCTGGACACCCAGTGTTACTCCAACACCGGCGGGCAGGCGTCAAAAGCCACCCCGCTGGGAGCAGTGACTAAGTTTGGCGAGCATGGCAAACGCAAGGCGCGTAAAGATCTGGGCGTCAGCATGATGATGTACGGTCATGTTTATGTGGCGCAAATTTCGCTGGGCGCGCAGCTGAACCAGACGGTAAAAGCGATTCAGGAAGCGGAAGCCTATCCGGGGCCATCGCTGATCATCGCCTATAGCCCTTGCGAAGAGCATGGCTACGATCTGGCGCTCAGCCACGACCAGATGCGTCAGCTGACCGCCACCGGCTTCTGGCCGCTCTACCGCTTCGACCCGCGTCGGGCAGATGAAGGCAAGATCCCGCTGGCGCTAGATTCCCGTCCGCCATCAGACGCGCTGGCCGAGACGCTGCTTAATGAGCAACGTTTCCGCCGCCTGAACGCCCAGCAGCCTGAAGTGGCGGAGCAGCTATGGAAAGACGCCGCCGCCGATCTGCAGAAGCGCTATGACTTTCTCGCCCAGCTGGCTGGCAAAGCGGAGAAATCGCCAAGCGAAGGTTAACCGCCCCGTCACCTTTGTCCATAAAAAAAGCCCGAACACAACGTTCGGGCTTGTCGTTTTACCGATAAACAACATCATTCCGCAGAATGAGACGGCAACAATAAATTATTGGCATGACAATAAAGGCATATAACGCGCAAATAATACGTGATTAGCCCGGGCATGTATAATTTTTATTTTGTATATTATCTATAAATGCATTCAGCATAATTATCACCATTTCATTGGTATTATTTATTTTAGATTTTACTTATATCGTAACAATTGAGTCTTACCGGATCTCAGACCGCTCCTTTAGCATGAGTTCACTTCCCACCCGGAAGTTAAAACATAAAAACAGTTAAAGGAATTTCTTCATGAAAAGAAAAGTACTGGCCCTCGTTATTCCGGCTTTATTAGCCGCCGGTGCCGCGCATGCGGCGGAAATTTATAATAAAGACGGGAATAAATTAGATCTCTATGGCAAGGTAGATGGTCTGCATTATTTCTCCAGCGACTCGAAAAAAGACGGCGATCAAACTTATTTACGTTTTGGCTTTAAAGGCGAAACCCAGATCAACGATATGCTTACCGGCTATGGCCAGTGGGAATATAACGTTCAGGCCAACAACACCGAGACCTCCAGCGATCAGGCGTGGACCCGTCTGGCATTCGCCGGTATCAAAGTGGGCGATTACGGCTCCTTCGACTATGGACGTAACTACGGCGTGCTGTACGACGTTGAAGGCTGGACCGATATGCTGCCGGAGTTCGGCGGCGACTCCTACACCTATGCGGATAACTTTATGGCAGGCCGCGCCAACGGCGTCGCAACCTACCGTAACAGCGATTTCTTCGGTCTGGTGGAGGGTCTGAACTTCGCCCTGCAGTATCAGGGTAAAAACGAAGGCCAGAACGCGCAGGATATCAACGTCGGCACCAATAACCGCAGCAGCGACAGCGATGTTCGCTTTGACAATGGCGATGGTTTCGGCCTCTCCACTTCCTACGACTTCGGCATGGGCATCAGCGCGGCGGCAGCTTACACCTCGTCTGACCGAACAGGCGACCAGCAACACTATACTCACACCGAACGATACGCCAAAGGCGACAAAGCGGACGCCTGGACCGCCGGCCTGAAGTACGACGCCAACGATATTTACCTGGCGACCATGTACTCTGAAACCCGCAATATGACGCCATACGGCTCTACCAGCAGTACCAACGGTGGCGGTATCGCCAATAAAACGCAAAACTTCGAAGTCACCGCGCAGTATCAGTTCGACTTCGGCCTGCGTCCGGCCATCTCCTACCTGCAGTCCAAAGGCAAAGATCTGTACAATAACGGCCGCTATGCCGATAAAGATCTGGTCAAATATATGGACGTTGGCGCGACCTATTACTTCAACCGTAATATGTCCACCTATGTTGATTACAAAATCAACCTGCTGGATGGTAACGACAAATTCTACGAAGACAACGGTATCTCTACCGATAACATCGTCGCCCTGGGCCTGGTTTACCAGTTCTGATGCGCCTGCCCGCCGGTTCCGGCGGGCTTTCCCCCTCCCGCCTCGCTGCAGATAAAACAAAACGCTATATCTCGCGGACTAAAATAGCCGTCCGTTTAATGATATAGTCATGGCCAGTCAGTGCTTGCCCGAGGACGTCCATCATGCACCACCATCCGGTAAAATCTTCACGAATTATCTCCGTCGCCTACGATGACGCCTCCGCCACACTGGAAATCTATTTCTATCACCAGCCGCCATTACAATATACCGGGGTCCCACCGCGTATTTTTCATGATTTTTTACAGGTGGTGTCAAAAGGCCGGTATTATGACGGGGTGATCAAAGGAAAATTTCCCGAACGCAAGCTACGTTAATGTCAAAGTGTGACTGTGGTCATGATACAAAACGTGCCCTAATACCTTACAATATGAAGGGATACTTAAACAGGAGGTTTTATGAGCAGAATGATTCTTGTCCCTATCGATATCTCTGATAAAGAATTTACTGAACGCATTATCAGTCACGTTGAATCGGAAGCGCGGATTGACGACGCCGAGGTGCATTTCCTCACCGTGATCCCTTCTCTGCCCTATTATGCCTCACTGGGAATGGCCTATACCGCTGAGCTTCCCGGCATGGATGAGCTGCGTGAGGGTTCTGAAACGCAATTGAAAGAGATCGCGAAGCAGTTCTCCATCCCGGAAGACCGGATGCATTTTCACGTCGCGGAAGGATCGCCAAAAGATAAAATCCTTGCGCTGGCCAAGTCGCTGCCAGCCGACCTGGTGATCATCGCTTCGCACCGGCCGGATATCACAACTTATCTGCTGGGCTCCAACGCCGCCGCGGTGGTTCGTCACGCCGAGTGCTCGGTACTGGTGGTCCGCTAACGCCGCAGCCCGCCGCCCGGCGGGCTTTTTATTTCCGCATCAGCCGCCCCCGCCTGGCTGCTCGCTGCCGAAAGTGCCGGAAAGATGCTGACATTCCGCCCCTGAATCCGTACCATACACGCCACGGTTGCCTGTCAAACCTCAATAATTGCTACGCGCCAGCGCCACGTTGTTCAGCGGCTGGCAGAATGCGTGCTCTTCTGATGCCACACTATGAATTGAGCCACTATTACATGCTGCAAAACCAAGAAATCAGTAAAAAAGAAAAGTACAACGTCGATAAGCTGCAGAAACGTCTGCGCCGCAACGTCGGTGAGGCGATTGCCGACTTCAATATGATTGAAGAGGGCGACCGCATTATGGTTTGTCTTTCAGGCGGCAAGGACAGCTATACCATGCTGGAGATCCTGCGCAATCTGCAGAAAAGCGCGCCCATCTCCTTCTCGCTGGTGGCGGTGAACCTCGATCAGAAGCAGCCAGGGTTCCCGGAGCATATTCTGCCGGCGTATCTGGAGCAGCTGGGGGTTGAATACAAGATTGTCGAAGAGAACACCTACGGCATCGTCAAAGAGAAGATCCCGGAAGGAAAAACCACCTGCTCGCTGTGCTCTCGCCTGCGTCGCGGCATCCTCTATCGTACCGCCACCGAGCTCGGGGCGACCAAGATCGCCCTCGGCCATCATCGCGACGATATCCTGCAGACGCTGTTTTTGAATATGTTCTACGGCGGCAAAATGAAAGGGATGCCGCCGAAGCTGATGAGCGACGACGGCAAACACATCGTCATCCGCCCGCTGGCCTACTGCCGCGAAAAGGACATCGAGCGCTTCTCCCAGGCCAAAGGCTTCCCGATTATTCCGTGCAACCTGTGCGGTTCGCAGCCAAACCTGCAGCGCCAGGTGATCGCCGATATGCTCCGCGACTGGGACAAGCGTTATCCTGGGCGCATTGAAACCATGTTCAGCGCGATGCAGAACGTGGTGCCTTCGCACCTGAGCGACGTCAATCTGTTTGATTTTAAAGGTATCACCCACGGCTCAGAGGTGGTGGATGGTGGCGATCTGGCGTTTGACCGGGAAGATATTCCCCTGCAGCCCGCCGGCTGGCAGCCGGAAGAAGAAGACGCCCGTCTCGATGAGCTGCGTCTGAACGTAGTGGAAGTGAAATAACCCTCACGCGTCTCAGGCAGCCGCCTGAGACGCACTCTCCTGCCCTTACTTCAGCAGTCGTACGCGGCAGGATTTACCTTTGATCTTGCCATTTTGTAACTGCTTATACGCCTTCTGCGCCATATTCTGGCGGATCGCCACATAGACGTGGGCCGGGTGGACGGTAATTTTGCCGATATCGGCACCATCAAAGCCCATATCCCCGGTCAGGGCTCCCAGCACATCTCCCGGGCGCATTTTCGCCTTTTTCCCGCCGTCGATACACAGCGTCGCCATCTCCGCCGTCAGCGGCGCGATGGTGTTGCCCGTCGGCGCCGGCAGCCAGTTCAGGGAAAGCTGCAGCATGTCGGCCAGAATAGTGGCGCGCTGCGCCTCTTCCGGCGCACAGAAGCTGATGGCCAGCCCTTGTTCACCGGCGCGGGCGGTACGGCCGATGCGGTGAACATGCACCTCCGGATCCCCGGCCAGCTCGAAATTCACCACCAGCGCCAGGGATTTGATGTCCAGACCGCGGGCAGCGACGTCGGTCGCCACCAGAACCCGGACGCTGCCGTTAGCGAAGCGCACCAGCGTCTGATCGCGATCGCGCTGCTCAAGGTCACCATGCAGCGACAAGGCGCTCTGCCCGGCGGCGTTGAGCGCATCGCAGACCGCCTGGCAATCGCGTTTGGTGTTGCAGAACACCACGCAGGATGCCGGCTGATGCTGGCTGAGCAGGCGCTGCAGCAGGACAATCTTACCGTGGCGGGAAACTTCAAAGAACTGCTGTTCAATCGCCGGGAGCGCGTCGACAGTGTCGATCTCAATGGTCTGCGGATTGCGCTGCACCCGGCCGCTGATCGCCGCGATTGCCGCCGGCCAGGTAGCAGAAAACAGCAGCGTCTGCCGGTCAGCCGGTGCGAAGCGGATCACCTCATCAATGGCATCGCTAAAGCCCATATCGAGCATGCGGTCCGCTTCGTCCATCACCAGGGTCTGCAGCGCGTCAAGGGAGACCGTTCCCTTCTGCAGATGATCGAGCAGACGGCCCGGGGTGGCGACGATAATATGCGGGGCATGCTGCAGGGAATCTCGCTGGGCGCCAAAGGGCTGCCCGCCGCAGAGCATCAGAATCTTGATGTTCGGCAGGCAGCGCGCCAGGCGGCGCAGCTCGCCGGCGACCTGATCGGCCAGCTCGCGGGTCGGGCACAACACCAGCGACTGGGTCTCGAAGCGCGCCGGATCGATATGCTGCAGCAGACCCAGCCCAAATGCGGCCGTTTTTCCGCTGCCGGTTTTTGCCTGCACGCGCACATCTTTCCCCGCGAGGATCGCCGGCAGGGCGGCGGCCTGAACCGGGGTCATCGACAGATAACCCAGCTCGTTAAGGTTGGCTAATTGGGCGGCAGGTAAAACAGTCAGGGTAGAAAAAGCGGTCACAATGTATTCTCGTATTAAAAGGCAGACAATCTGCAGGCGCGTATCCTCGCAGATCTCCGCGCCTGATGCGACAATTTAATCGGCTCTTCGTCAGGCGGCGGATCGGGCTGGGGCTGCGGACGCGGTCGTGGGTCGGGTAAAGGAGCCGGATCGTTCGGCTCGGGCGAGATAGGGATAGACTGGGCTGTCAGCTCTGAAGCGTAATACATAGAGGCCTCCCGGAGAGTGATACGGGCGTACCCGCAGGCGTCAACGGCCAGAAACCGTCGGGTGTCTTAGTAAGGGTAGAAGCTGGTCCGGAGAGCGCAAAAAAAAAGCCGACTCAACAAAGCCGGCGTCGTACGAATCAATTGTGCTATGCAGTAATTCAAAAAAGGAAGTAAGACAATATGGAGCGCAACGCCCATCGCTTGACGTTGCATTCACCTGCGAGAGAGATATTGCCCTGAATGGGTAGATGGTTTATTGATTTCGCTCAAACATTGCCGGGTTTTCCCGGCACTACAGCCGCTAAAAGGCGATTCTTTACAGCCATTTACTGCGATGTAACCACCACGCAACACCACCGATGACAACGACTAACATCAAACAGAAAAGGCTAAACCCCAGATGCCAGCTGTTGCCAGGGATCCCGCCGAGGTTGACGCCGAACAGGCCGGTTAAAAAGGTGCTGGGTAGAAACACCATCGCCATCAATGACATGGTATAGGTCCGCCGCGCCAGCGACTCCTGCATAATCTGGGCGATCTCGTCGCTCATGATCGCCGTCCGCGCGATACAGCTGTCGATCTCATCCAGACCGCGCCCCAGCCGCTCAGCGATATCCTGCATTCGCCGCCGCTGATCGTCACTCATCCACGGCAGCCGCTCGCTGGCCAGCCGGGCATAAACGTCGCGCTGCGGCGCCATATAGCGGCGCATCACAATCAGCTGCTTACGCAGCAGCGCGAGAAATCCGCGCGGCGGCACCTGCTGATCGAGCAGGTCGTCTTCCAGGTCGATAATGCGATCGTGCAGTTGTTCGATAAACTCGCTGGCATGATCGGTCAACGCATCGCAGACCTCCACCAGCCAGCTGCCGCCGTCCGTCGGGCCATTACCTTCCTTCAGGTCGCCCAGCACATCGTCCAGCGCCAGCACTTTGCGCTGACGAGTGGAGACGATCAGCCGCTCATCCATATACAGGCGCATTGCCACCAGCTGGTCGGGCCGCTCATCAGTACTGCCGTTGATACAGCGCAGGGTGATCAGCGCCCCGTCACCGATCCGCGTCACCCGCGGCCGGGTGCTCTCCCCCGCCAGGGCATCGCGTACGTTATTGGGCAGCAACGGGGTGGCCGCCAGCCAGTCGGCGCTGTCGCTATGGGTATAGTTGAGATGCAGCCAGCAAGGCTTGTCTTTGTCGATAATATCGTCATCGGCGAGCGGCTTAACGCCCCCCTGCCCGTCGAGCACCCACGCGAAGATCGCGTCCGGTATCTGCAACTCCGAGCCTTTAATCGCGTCCACTCAACCTCCGTTAATCCATATCTGCTAAATTACGCGCCTTCTCTATAAGGTACGCGAAAGCGCGCATTCTTGCTTTTAATGACCCGGAAATACAGGCCTAGTCGCTTCATTGAAAAGCGCTTTCGCCCCGGTCGCGGCGCTCCCCTCATTTAACGTTAAAACTTAGTGAAATCAAGTTCTTCACGATTCAACACATACAGAGCGACGTTTTGCCGTTTATTTTGCAACTTCTTGCTGTATTATGCTGTTTATTGCGTTAATTTGCGGAGTCAATGGCCATGCATAAGCTCGCCAGGCAAAAACATATTCTCGACAGGCTTAGCGAAACCGGTCAGCTGAGCATCAGCGAACTGGTTGCAGAGCTGCAGGTGTCGGCCGATACCATTCGCCGCGATCTGAGCGACCTGGAACAACAGGGCGTGCTGCAGAAAAGCCACGGCGGGGCCATCGCCCTTAACGTCCCGGCCATGACGCGCCAGGGCAGAAACGCTCTTCTCACCCAGACCAAGCAGCGCCTGGGTCAGCAGGTCGCCGCGCGCATTCCCTCTGGCTCGACGCTGTTTCTCGACGCCGGAAGCACGCTGTTGGCGGTGGCAGCCCAGCTGAAAGGGCCGTTGACCGTGATCACGGCTTCTCTGGATATCGCTCAGCTGTTCAGCGACCGTGCCGATATCCAGCTGATCCTGCTTGGCGGCCAGTGGGATAGTAAACAACGGCTGTTCGCCGGCAGCGCCACCCTGTCGCTGGTCACCCGCTACCAAGCCGATATCGCCATTCTCGGCGCCTGCGCGCTCCATGCCGGGCTGGGGCTGAGCGCCAGCCAGGAAGCTGATGCCGACGTTAAACGCGCCATGCTGGCCGCCAGCGCCGAGCACTGGCTGGTGGCGGACCATACCAAACTCAACCGCTGCGAACCGTGGCGGGTGGCCGGACTCAGCGACATTCACCATCTTTTTCTTGATCGTCCCTGGGCTGAGCTGGGGGATGACCCCGCCCTCTCTGTACATATTGCTGACGCTTAACAACGTGGAGAACCTGATGAGTAACAACACGATAAATATCGCCCTGATTGGCTACGGATTCGTCGGTAAGACCTTCCACGCGCCGCTTATCCGTTCGGTGCCGGGGCTGAACCTGGCGTTCGTCGCTTCCCGCGATGAAGAGAAGGTCAAACGCGACCTGCCGGACGTCACGGTGATCGACTCCCCGGAAGCAGCGGTCCAGCATCCGGACGTTGACCTGGTGGTCATCGCCTCCCCTAACGCCACGCACGCCCCGCTGGCCCGCCTGGCGCTGAACGCCGGCAAACATGTGGTGGTGGATAAGCCCTTTACCCTCGATATGCAGGAGGCCCGGGAGCTGATCGCCCTGGCGGAGGAGAAACAGCGTCTGCTCTCCGTCTTCCATAACCGCCGCTGGGACAGCGACTATCTCGGGATCCGTCAGGTGATTGAGCAAGGCACCCTCGGCGCGGTGAAACACTTCGAGTCGCATTTCGACCGCTTCCGCCCGGAAGTCCGCGTCCGCTGGCGCGAGCAGAACGTCCCGGGCAGCGGCTTGTGGTTCGACCTGGGGCCGCACCTTATCGACCAGGCGCTGCAGCTATTTGGTTTGCCGCAGTCGGTGCAAGGTAACATAGCCACCCTGCGCGACGGCGCGGAGATCAACGACTGGGCGCATGTGGTATTAAACTACCCGGCGCATAAAGTGATCCTGCACTGCAGCATGCTGGTCGCGGGCGGCTCGTCGCGCTTCACCGTGCACGGCGATAAAGGTAGCGTTATCAAAGCGCGGGCCGACCAACAGGAGAGCCAGCTGCTGGCGGGCGTGGTACCGGGCAGCGCCGGCTGGGGCCAGGATGACGACCCGCTGGTTATCTATGATGCCTCGCTGCAGGCCCACGCGCAGGCTACCCCGCAGGGCGATCAGCGCCAGTACTATATGCTGATCCGCGATGCGCTGAAGGGCCAGATCGCCAATCCGGTGCCGCCGGTGGAAGCGCTGGCGGTGATGGCCGTTCTGGAAGCGGCGGTGCGCTCTGCTGAAAGTGGTATGGTGCAGACCCTGGACCTGTCCGACGACGAGCGCAACACGCTGCGCTAATCCGCCCTGTTCTCCGGTTACCTGCGCGGCCCGCAGGTAACCGCTACTTTTGCGCCACCTTAGAAAAAATCACTATCTATCCGCAGATTAACATTGCTTTATCCTGCTCCATGGTGCAAAGCACCGCTGGAAATTTCAGCCAATTGGGAGGAGGATAGAATGCAGATCGATCGTAATGAGAAAGAGGTTGCTGACGCTGTGGACGCGGCAACCGTACTACCGGACAGGAGAAGCGCATGTATTACACGTTAGGAGATACCACTCTCCATTTTTATCGCTATCAGTGCAAATTTTACGTCGCCCACTGGGAAGGGGGTAACGTGATGAGCGAAAAATTTAAATCGTTTATCGAACAGATCACTGAGAAGACCGGGCTGGATGCGAAACGCGTCGAGACCGCCGCGCGCGATTATTTTACTAACGTGGATTAACAGGCAGTGCTGTTCGTAAGAGACAAGCTGGTGCGGTAGCCGCGCAGGCTAACCCCACCTTTCACCGCCAGGACGCCTCGCGCCGCCTGGCGGCTTCTCTATTCTGCCAGCATTAAACGGTAGTCAGTTTTGCCAGAATGGCGGCGAAGGCGTCATTAACCTTATCGCCGGCGAGCAGTTTTTTACGCAACGTGAAGCTTCTGCCGCTGGAACGGATCAGCAGCCGGACTTTCGCATCATTATTGCTGCGTTCAACTACGGCAACATCCCGCAAGGGAATAACGTAGGTATCGGCATAGAGCCCCGGCGTAAATATCATCGACTCGCCGCTCACGCCAATCACCACCCGATTTTGCAGACGATAGCCATTGCACAGCGCAACAATACCGGCGGCAATAAATACTCCGCCTATCCCCATGCCAATCATTAAAATAATGATCCCGGCGATGAGCGCCAGCGCCCCTTGGGGATAAAAGCCTGAGGCATTAAAGGTTAATAGCTGCTGGTTATCAGCCTCGCCCACTGCCGTGGTTGATCGCCAGGGCGTAAATCCGGCGTTAATCCGCGTTTGCAAGCTGAACAGACTACCCACCAGAAAGATCACGCTGGCGGGCACCATCACGATACCGCCAACAAACGCCAGCACAATGGCCAGATTAGGATAGCGGCCAGACAGCATAATGCTGAGCGTCTGAACCACCACGGCGATAAACAGGGCCAGCACCAGCCAGGACCATACGCCGTCCGCCCGACTATGGAAGTTCAGCTGTCCTTCATCAAGTAATAAATTTCGCGCGACAAAACAGATAATAATATTGACGAACAGGCCTATCCAGGCCAGCTTGTGCACATGCTTCATACCCTACTCCATTATGGTTTTTACTATTCCATTTCCAGGCATTATTAAATACAGTCTCAATGCCGGCTGGATAGTAGCAAAGCGGTACGCAAGATCAATAAAAAGCGCGCGGTCTCCTCACATTCTAATTTATATTCAGCGTGATATTGTTAGTTATCATTTATCGTAATTATATAAACCATCCTATATATTGGCGCTATATATTTTCAGCGCAATAATATCGCCCTGCCGCCAGGTAGGGCGTCGCAGATTAACGCTCCTCAAGCGCCGCCACCGGCGCCGGCGCGCTTTTCCTGCGCAGCAGATAGCCTGCAGCAAGGATCAGCAGCCATACCGGGATCAGGCAGACGGAGATGCGGATGTCCGGGGTCAGATACATCACCCCGAGGATCGCGGCGAGAAACAGCAGACACAGCCAGTTTGTCAGGGGATAGGCGAAACTCTGGAAAGCCGTTACCTTCCCCGCCCGCTGCATGGCGCGGCGGAACTTAAGATGAGTGATGCAGATCATCGCCCAGTTGATGACCAGGGCGGCCACCACCAGGGCCATCAGCAGGGCAAAGGCTTTCCCGGGCATCACATAGTTAATCACCACGCAAAGCGCCGTGGCGACGGCGGATACCGCCAGGGCGGTCAATGGGATCCCGCGGTGGTTCACCCGCAGCAGCGCACGCGGGGCGTTGCCCTGCTGAGCCAGGCCGAACAGCATCCGGCTGTTGCAGTAGACGCAGCTGTTGTAGACCGACAGCGCGGCGGTGAGCACCACCAGATTGAGGGCGTTGGCCACAATATTGCTGTCAATGGCGTGAAAGATCAGCACAAAGGGGCTTCCCCCTTCCACGACGTTCCGCCACGGGTAGAGTGACAGCAGGACCGCCAGCGACCCCACGTAAAACAGCAGAATACGGTAGATCACCTGGTTGGTGGCTTTGGGAATGGTTTTATGCGGTTCGTCGGCTTCCGCCGCGGTGATCCCCACCAGCTCAAGCCCGCCGAAGGAGAACATGATCACCGCCATGGCCATCACCAAGCCCGTGATGCCGTTAGGGAAAAATCCCCCGTCCTGCCACAGGTTGGCCACCGTCGCCGCCGGGCCGCCGTGACCGCTAAATAACAGATAGCAGCCAAAGGCGATCATGCTGATGATGGCGGCCACTTTGACAATCGAGAACCAGAACTCCAGCTCGCCATACACTTTGACGTGCGTCAGGTTGATGGCGTTGATCGCCACGAAGAAGATCGCCGCCGACAGCCAGGTGGGTACCTCCGGCCACCAGTACTGAATATAGATCCCCACCGCCGTCAGCTCCGCCATGCTTACCAGCACGTACAACACCCAGTAATTCCAGCCGGACATAAACCCGGCGAAGGGCCCCCAGTAGCGGTTGGCGAAATGGCTGAACGACCCCGCCACCGGCTCCTCTACCACCATTTCGCCAAGCTGACGCATGATAAAGAAAGCGATAACCCCGGCGATGGCGTACCCCAGCAGGACCGACGGGCCTGCCATACGGATCGTTTGCGCGATACCTAAAAACAGTCCGGTGCCGACCGCCCCCCCGAGGGCGATCAACTGGATGTGGCGGTTTTTTAACCCGCGTTTTAACTGATGCTCTTGCTGCGTTGTCATCTCTGACCTGCCCCTGTCTGTAAAAAGTCACGTTCGCCGGTAGCAACTTTCAGGCCAGCGGAGCGTCTTGCAGCGTCAGACAAAAATTAATTAATTGAAATATATTCAAATATTCTTTTCAAATCAGTTCCGGTAGCTGGTCATGTCGGCGCCGACCTGGCGCATCACACGCGAAAACTGGCCAGATAACGCACAGATCATGAGAAAAAGAGCGGATTAATGCATGAACCTGACCCGTTTTGGTGCATCCGGTTTGCCGCCGTCCGCTCAGGCTTCACGCCAGGCAAAAAACTGTTAGGCTGGTAGCCACTTTTACGTTCCGCTAGTGGCCACTATGTACAACATCGACGACTATGATCTGAAAATACTTACCCTGCTGCAGGCCAATGGCCGTTTAACCAATCAGGAGCTGAGCGAGCTTATCGGCCTGTCCGCTTCCCAGTGTTCGCGCCGCCGTATCGCCCTTGAACAGGCACAGCTTATCCTCGGCTACCATGCGCGTCTGGCGCCGGATGCAGCCGGGCAGGAGATGCTTGGCCTGATTGAGGTGCGTCTGCTGAATCACACCCCGCAATGCGTGGAGAGTTTTCATCAGATGCTCAGTGAAGTGGACGCCATTCTGGACGCCTGGAAAACCACCGGCGACGCCGATTATCTGCTGCGGGTAACGGTCCCGGACCTGCCCGGTCTGAGCCATTTGATCAGCCATATTCTGGCGCAAAACAAAGGGGTGGCCCATCTGAAAACCGCCGTCGTGCTCAACCGCCTTAAAGAGAACGGCCAGCTGATGCCGGGCACGACCCCGCTGCGCTGAACCGGGGCACAGTGCCCTGCGCTGGTGCAGACGCGGGGCCAGACAATGCGCGACAAGCGGCAAATTCGCACAATTCACGTATTCGGAAACCATAAAACGCACGACCCGTGCAATTTCCTCTTCCTGTCAGAACAACAGGTTAGGCTAAACCACGGCTATTTTTTCCGCAAACGCTCGCCAGGGCACGCTCCTCTGGTGCGATTTTTGCAAACAAGAGCTTATCCTTGTTAACGAAAAGATAGTGCTTATTTATGGATAACGTCCTTTCCCCTGAAAAACTGACCCACACCTGGCTGGAGGATGCCCTGGCGCTGCTGTTCGGCACGCTGATGATCTCCTTTGGCATTATCCTCTTTCGCCAGGCTGGCGCCCTGACCGGCGGGACGGCGGGCATGGCCTTTCTGATCCACTACGCCACCCACTTGCCGTTCGGCGTGGTTTTCTTCGCCATTAATCTGCCCTTCTACTGGCTCTCCGTCCGGCGGATGGGCGCCGCCTTCACGCTGAAAACCTTCTGCGCGGTCGGACTGGTGTCGCTGTTCTCCGACCTGCACGGCTACTTTATCCATGTCGATCGCCTGAACCCCTATTACGCCACCCTCTTCGGCAACATCATGGTCGGCATCGGCTTTGTGGTGCTGTTCCGCCATAAAGCGAGTCTCGGCGGCGTCAATATTCTGGCCCTCTATCTGCAGGATAAAAGCGGCATCCGCGCCGGTAAATTCCAGATGGTAGTGGACGCCTGCATCGTCACCGCCTCGCTGTGGGTGGTTAGCCTGCCGATGCTGCTGGTCTCTGTCCTCGGCGCCGTGATTTTGAATTCGATTATCGCCATGAACCACCGCCCCGGACGCTATGCGGTGTAATGGCTTCACCTTTAACGGTCATTTCAGGAGTAACCACTGTGTTCCAGAACGTTGACGCCTACGCGGGCGATCCTATCCTGTCGCTGATGGAAGCCTTTCAACAGGATCCCCGGGCAGACAAAGTTAACCTCAGCATCGGGCTGTACTATAACGAGCAGGCCATCATTCCTCAGCTGGAGGCGGTCCGTCAGGCCGCTGACCGGCTGCAGAGCCAGTTGCAAAAGGCCAGCCTCTATCTGCCGATGGAGGGACTGGCGCCCTATCGCCGCGCCGTCCAGACCCTGCTGTTTGGCGAACATCATCCGGCGTTGCGTGCCGGACGCATCGCCACCATCCAGACGCTGGGCGGCTCCGGCGCGCTGAAGGTGGGCGCAGATTTCCTCAAGCGCTACTTCCCCGACTCCGCGGTCTGGGTCAGCGATCCGACCTGGGAGAACCATGTGGCCATCTTTGCCGGGGCGGGCTTCGAGGTGCATACCTATCCCTGGTTCGACAGGGCCACCCGCGGGGTCAATTTCCCCGCCATGCTTGCCGCCCTCCAGCAGCTCCCGCCGCGCAGCATCGTGCTGCTCCATCCTTGCTGCCATAATCCGACGGGGGCCGATCTCACCCCCGAGCAGTGGGATCGGGTGATTGAGGTGCTGATCGGCAGGGAGCTGATCCCGTTCCTCGATATTGCCTACCAGGGCTTTGGCCGCGGGCTGGATGAAGATGCCTATGCCATTCGCGCCATCGCCAGCGCCGGGCTGACGGCGCTGGTCAGCAACTCGTTCTCGAAGATTTTTTCGCTGTACGGCGAGCGCGTCGGCGGCCTGTCGGTGGTCTGTGACAACGCCGATGCCGCCGGGCGCGTGCTGGGCCAGTTGAAAGCCACCGTGCGCCGCAACTACTCCAGCCCGCCGGGGTTTGGCGCCCAGGTGGTGTCGCAGGTGCTCAACGATCCCGAGCTGAATGCCCTGTGGCAGGAAGAAGTGGAGGCCATGCGCACCCGCATCAGCGCCATGCGCGTCGCGCTGGTGAAGGCCCTGCAGGCAGCCCTGCCGGCGGGGGATTTTTCCTATCTGCTGACCCAGCGCGGCATGTTCAGTTACACCGGCTTTAGCGCCGATCAGGTAGACGTTCTGCGTCAAGAGCATGGCATCTATCTGATCGCCAGCGGTCGGGTCTGCGTGGCCGGGCTCAACCACGGCAATATTGCGCGGGTAGCCAGCGCCTTCGCCGCGGTCTGCGCACGCTAGCCGGGTCAACCCCGGCGCGGTAGAGCGATTAATCGCGACGCAGCCGGCGAGCCAGGCGGGTCCCCAGCGTCTGAATAAGCTGGACAATAACAATCAGCACCAGGGCGGTAGTGAGGGTGGCGAAAGCGTCGAAGCGCTGATAGCCATAGGTAATAGCCAGATCCCCGATTCCCCCGCCGCCCACTGTACCCGCCATGGCTGTGGCGCCGAGCAGACCGATGGTCGCCGTGGTGAGGGCCAGAATCAGCGATGCCGCCGCCTCCGGCAGCATAAAGTGCCAGACAGTCTGCAGCGGGGTTGCGCCCATGGCGTCCGCGGCCTCGAGGATCCCCTCATCCACCTCCAGCAACGAGCTCTCCACTAGTCGGGCAATATAGGGGGCGACAAAGACGATCAGCGGCACGATGGCTCCCGCGGTGCCGATAGTGGTGCCCACCAGCAGTCTGGTAAAGGGCAGGATCACAATCAGCAAAATGATAAACGGCAGCGAACGCAGCACATTAATCAGCGGATTCAGCGCCTGATGCACCACCGGGTTGGCCACGATGCCGCCGGGACGGCAAACCACCAGCACAATCCCTAACGGTACGCCGATCAGCGCGCCAAAGCCCAGCGAGACGGCGACCATAATCAGCGTGTCATGCAGCGCCAGCAGAAACTGATCCCCGGTGATGGCGGTATCAATAAGATCAAACATGGGTGATTTTCACTCCTGCATCGACCAGATGGGTGATGGCGCGTTCGGTTTCGTCAGGCTCGCCGAGGAGCTGCACAATCATAAATCCCAGAATCCGGCCCTGAACTTCAGACATGCTGGCAAACAGGATATTCACCTCGACAGCATACTCGCGGATCAGGTGGTTAATAATCGGCTGCTGCGCCGTCGCGCCGACAAATTCGAGGCGTAAAGCCCGGGCGCCGTTATCGCGCTGCAGGAACGACGCCACCCGCTGCGGCAGGCGGTCGTGCACCTCCGACTGCACGAAACTGGCAGTGACCGGATGCTGCGGCTGAGCAAAGAGATCAAAAACCGCCCCCTGTTCAACGATACGGCCCGCCTGCATCACCGCCACCTTGTGACAGATTTTCTGGATCACCGACATCTCATGGGTGATCAGTACGATGGTGATGCCATACCGACGATTAATCTCCTGCAAAAGCAGTAAGATCTGCACCGTAGTGTGGGGGTCGAGCGCCGAGGTGGCTTCATCGCACAGAAGGACCGACGGGTTGGTGGCCAGCGCCCGGGCAATACCGACCCGCTGCTTTTGTCCGCCCGACAGCTCATTAGGGTAGCTGTGGATTTTGTCGCTCAGATCGACGAACGCCAGCAGTTCCGCCACCCGCGCCTGGATAAAGGCCTTGTCGCGCCCCTGTAAAATAAGCGGGATGGCGATGTTATGAAAAACGGTTTTCGAATTCAGCAGATTAAAATTCTGAAAGATCATGCCGATATCTTTTTTGATGGCCTGCAGGCGCTGGCCGCTGCAGTCCTGTAGCGGCTCGCCGTTTAACAGTACCTCGCCCTCGCCAGGTGTTTCCAGACGATTAATCAGCCGTAATAAGGTGCTTTTTCCTGCCCCGCTGTAGCCAATAATGCCAAAAATATCGCCTCGCTCAATGCTGAGATTAATATCCTGCAAGGCCAGAACCGGATGTCCTTTCCTGGAAAAGCTTTTACTGACGTGGCGAAATTCTATCATCGCGTTATTCATTTTAAATAGTCAGGCAGCAGGTAACCATCATACTGCGGATGGCTGAGAATATATTTTTTGAACTCGGCCGAGTGGTAGCCATCGATAATATCTTTGGCAAACTGCGCCTTCTGATTTTTACCGGCGACGGTCACGACATTAATAAAATGGCTGGTGGCTGCTTCCAGCTTTAAGGCCGAGGTCAGGGACATACCGCTGGAGACGGCAAAATTGCCCTGAATCAGGCCATAGTCGACGTCCGGCAGAGCGCGAACCTGCTGGGCATTATCCATCTCTTTTAGGACAATTTTGTAAGGATTATCTACGATGTTACGCTGCGAAAAAGTGGCCGGATCGCTGTCTGGTTTAATTTTCACCCAGCCAAGGCTCTCCAGCACCAGTACCGCGCGATATTCATTTGACGGCTGGTTTGGTACCGACACGACGGTGCCCGCCGCCGGGGTCCCCAGGGTGGTCAGTTTCCCACCATACAGCCCCATCGGCGGCGTGGGGACCTGCACAATGCCCACGTTATCGATCCCCAGCCGCTCATTAATTGCTTTCAGATATACCGGATGCTGCATAATATTCGCTTCGATATCGCCGCGGGCTACCGCGTCATTCACCTGAATACCGTCGCTGAAATCCTTATATTCGATTTTATACCCTTTACTCAATAAATAGGGCGCGACGCCTTTCTCAAATTGTTCTTTATACGGCCCGGGGTTAAAGCCGACGCGGATAAGATGAGCGTCGGCGGCGGCATAAAAAGAGGTGGCCGACAACAGGGCGAGAGCGATCCCGCGCGCAACTGACTTGTTCATAAGGTATTTTCCTGGAGGGTTGGCGATATTGAACGATTAAATCACAGCCGACTGTGGGTTGTAAGCCAGAACGCCGAATTTCCTTTTGCTAATTCCTCATTAACTTTTGCTATACCGACATATCTTAAAAACAAGAATCTTTTGCGTATATTGTTATTTAGCCAGCCGCTATAAATCCCTTAAAGATGGTTAATTATTCGTGATTTAAACCGGGAGTGTTATGCCTGATTTTACTGCTTCGCCGCTGGTGGACGCCCTGGAAGAGAATCTGTTCAGCCTGCTGGAAAAACTGGCCGCGGAGGTCAACACCGAAGCGCTACCGCTGATCGATCTTTCCAGCGGCAGTCCGGATCAACCCACCCCGCCGGAAGTGATCGACTCGCTGCAGAGCGCTATTCATCGTCGTGAAAACCATGGCTACCCGTCGTTCTGGGGCAAACCACAGGTCCGCGAGGCGATCGCCCGGTTCTATCGCCGGCAGTATGATGTGGAACTCGATCCGCACAGCGAAGTCGCCGTGTTTCAGGGGTCGCATATCGGTATAGGCGGCATCCCGCGGGCGCTGCTCAGCCCCGGGCAATACCTCATCTCCACCGATCCCTGCTATCCGATTTACCGCTCGGCGGCGCTGCAGTCCCAGGCGGCGTTTTATGGCCTGCCGCTCAGGGCGGAGAACCATTTCCTGCCGGATTTTAACGATCTTCCCCGGGAAGTCGCTGACAAGGCCGGGCTGGTGGTGCTTAACTATCCGCATAATCCAACCGGCGCCCTCGCCACGCCGGCGCTGTTCGCCAGCGCGCTGCAGTTTGCTCGTCGTCACCAGGTGCCGATCCTCCATGATTTTGCCTATGCGGCCATCGGCAGCGCGGCCAGCGATGCGCCGCTGAGCCTCTTCTCCCAGCCCGACGCGAAAGCATGGGGAGTGGAAACCTATACTTTTTCCAAGACCTTTAATATGGCCGGCTGGCGCTTCGGCTTCGCGGTCGGCAACGCCTCGATTATCCGGGCGTTTAAAAAGCTGCACACCCATAGCTACAGCACGGTGTTTGGCGCGATTCAGGATGCGGCGATCGCCGCGCTCAACCTGCCGGCCGAACGGATTGCGCAGCTAACGGCGGTCTATCATCAACGTCGGGAGTGGGTTCTGCGTCGACTAGCCGCGCTGCGCTGGCCGGCGCGTGACGCACAAGGCACTTTCTTCCTCTGGCTCGGCGTGCCGCCCGGCTACCGTTCGCAGGAGTTTGCCCGTCTGCTGCTGCAGGAAGCGCATATTCTGGTGGCGCCGGGCACGGGTTTTGGCGCAGGGGGGGAAGGATTTATTCGCATCAGCCTGACCGCAGGGGACGAGGCGCTGAGCAACGCGCTGGACCGTCTTGCCCGGCTGGCGCTGTTTTAGCCCGCCGCCGGGAGAAGCAAAAACGCAACCCTGGCCGTCGGGGATTACCCGGCTGACGAGTCCATCACCGACAGCACGATTTTGCCCTCAAGATGCCCCTGCGCTGCTCGCTCATGCGCCATCTGCGCCTGCGCAAGGGGGAAAACGCTGTCAATTGCAACCCGGATGACCCCGGCGTCCAGCAGGTCGGCAAGCCGGGCGAGCTGCGCGCCGCTGGAGCGTACCTGGGTGGTGGAGACCGTCACTCCGCGCTGTCGCGCCTCTTCCGCCCCGGCAAAGCCGAGCGGAAAGATCGGGTACAGCGCGCCGCCGGGTCGCAGGGTACGCAAAAAACGGCCGCTGGCCGGCCCGCCCGGCGCATCAATGACCAGGTCCAGGTCACGCACCGTCTCCTCCACTGCGGTGGTTGTATAGTCGATAACGCTATCGGCGCCGAGCTGACGTAAAAAGGCTTCATGGCGGCCCGCGGCGGCGGCAATCACCTCGGCGCCCTGCCACTTTGCCAGCTGCACGGCGAAATGACCGACTCCCCCTGCCGCACCGTTGACCAGGACGCGTTTACCCGCCAGCGGCACCGGCCGATGCGGCCCCGGCTGCAGCGGATTCGCCACCTCATGCCCGGGATCGATCATGAACTGCCAGGCGGTGAGGAGCGACATCGGCACCGCGGCGGCCTGCTGATGGCTCAGGGTTAGGGGTTTGCGAGCGAGGTCGCTGACCGGCACGCTAACGTACTCGGCGTAAGCGCGGCTGCCCCCTGCCGCCCCTTCGGGAAAACGCGCCATAGCATACACTTCGTCGCCGACCGCCACCTCCCGGACGTCATCCGCCCGCGCCACCACCACCCCGGAGAGATCGGTCCCGAGGATCAAGGGAAAGCGGACCTCGGGCCGCCACTCCGGGGGCAGCTGTTGATAGCCATCGCGCAGATAGCTGTCCGGCGGGTTCACGCCCACCGCGTGCACCTGTACCAGTACTTCACCGGCCTGCAGGACCGGCATGGGCGCATCCTCATAGCTCAGGACTTCCGGCCCGCCAAAGGCGTGCTGTTGAACGGCCTTCATCATCTGCGTCGACATCGCTTTCTCCTCATATGGAAATGCGTTATATTTAACGGAGCACCGCTCCGAATATATGGAGCAGTGCTCCGATTGTCAAGGAACGCCAATGAGAGCTGATGCCAGAAAAAATTATGACCTGTTGATCGAGGTGGCCCGGGACGTCTTTGTGGAGCAAGGCGCTGAGGCCTCGCTGCGCGATATCGCCCGCCGGGCGGGCGTCGGAATGGGAACCCTCTACCGCCACTTTCCCAACCGCGACAGCCTGCTGGAAGCCCTGCTCCGCAGCCGCTTTGCGGCGCTAACCGCCCGGGCTGAGTCGCTTCTGCTCGCCGCCGATCCTGCCGCGGCGCTGCTGGAGTGGCTGGCCGAGAGCGTGGCGTTTACCCATCAGCATCGCGGGATCATCGCCCCGCTGATGAGCGCCATCGACGATCCTGAGTCCGCCCTGCACAGCGCCTGCGTTGCCCTGCGCGCCGCCGGTACGTCGCTGCTGACCCGCGCGCAGCAGGCCGGGCTGGCACGGCCAGATCTCAGCGGAGAGGAGCTGTTCGATCTGATCGCCGCGCTTGCCTGGCTGCGGGAGCAACCGTCCCATGCCCCGCGCGCAGAGCGGATTTTAGCGGTGCTGGCCGACGCGATCCTGACTGCCGGCTAGCGGCGGCCGGTCACCGACGAGACAGCGCGCCTGGCGCTAACGAAACGCCCGCCTTTAACGATCAAACGCCCAGCTGGCCGCGCTGGTCAGCGCCCGCTCGAAGGCGGGACGGCCGGGGCCGGCCAGCCAGCCGGCGAAGGTGTGCAGCTGCGGGTGCAGCTGGCGCATGGCGTCGAGGTCGGCGTGCCCCGCCAGCCGCCCGTCGTCCACCAGCCCGGTCAGCTTGTGCAGAAAAGGACTGGCGGCCAGCACCTCGTCGGAAAATCGCGAATAGGGGATCGGCCGTCCCGCCGCCGTGGAGAATAACCCCTCCAGCTGACGACCGGTCACGCTGTCGCTGGCGATCTCGAACGTCTTGCCGGCAAACCGCGCCGGCGCGGCAAAAACCGCCGCGACAAGATGGCCGATATCCTCCACCGCCAGCACCTGCATTCTCCCCTCCGGCAGCATAAAAAATTGAAAACGACCTTCATCAAGGCCAAAACCAGGCATCACCAGCAGCTCCATAAAGGTGGCGGGCCGCACGATGGTCGCCGCCAGCGGCAGGCGGCGAATATGCCGTTCAATTTCCGCTTTGGTGTCATAATGCGCTACGCCGGTCGGCGTCTCTCCCGTCGCGCTGCCGGAGCTGTACACCAGATGCTTCACCGCGCACTCGACGGCGAGATCGGCGATGGTTATCCCGTAGCGTACCTCCTGCTCATCGGTCACCGTCCCTCCCGGCGAACTGGGCTGGACGCTGAAGACGCCGTCGACCCCGGCCATCGCCGACCGCATTGCCGCCCGGTCTTCAAAGGTTCCCACGACCAGCTCGGCTCCCCGCGCCGCCAGCGCAGCGGCCCCGGCGGAGAAAGGATCCCTGACCAGCGCCCGAACCCGCCAGCCGCGGTGCAGCAGCGCCCGCGCCACCGAGCCGCCCTGCTGACCGGTGGCGCCAAAAACCAACACGCTTTGCGCATTATTCATCACTGTTCCCCTTATCTGCAGCCTGTTTCCCGGCCTCTCGCCAGCGATAGTCACCTTGCTTATCCTTCTCCAGCCAGCCGCAGGAAGGCCCGGCAAAATGCCCGGTGAACCATTGAGCATGATGGCTTGCCCCCCACGCCATCATCTCCCGTCGCGAGACTTCCGCCTGCCGGGGATCGCCGCAGAACGCTGAATTCCACTGCGGATGGGCAAACTGGATCGGGGAATGCAGAAGATCGCCGGAGAAACAGGCGTAGTCATCTCCGGCGGCGAGGACCAGCGCGGCATGGTCCGGACTGTGGCCGGGGGTGGGAATAAAGTCGATCCGTCCGCCGACCCGCGGCCGGGTCGCCACATCGACGGTCTCCAGCTGGCCGGCCTCAATCACCGGCAGCAGGCTGTCAAGCCACAGCGCCCGGTAGCGTTCGCTGTTTTTCACCCGCGACAGCTCTTTTGCCGAGCACAGATAGCGGGCGTTGGGAAACAGCGGCACCCAGCGATCGTCCTGCCAGACGGTATTCCATCCGACATGGTCGGTATGCAGGTGAGTCAGTAGCACCAGGGTCACGTCCTCCGGGTTCACTCCCGCGGCGCGGAGATTCTCCAGATACGGCGTGCTAAGTTGATGATAGAGCGGATTGCCGCCGCGCTCCCGACCATTGCCGGTGGCGGTATCGATAACAATCAGATCGTAGGGGGTCTGCACCACCCAGCTGTGGATTGACAGCGCAATCGGCTGAATAACGGCCTCCGCCTCCGCTACCGGGAACGCCTCTGGATAGAGCGCTGCCGGCAGCAGGGAAATCTCGCGCTCCGGCACTTTGAAAATCAGGCTATCGCCTGTCTGGTAAGTTTGCATCACTCCCTCCGCGCGCATTGCGCTGGTTGATTTATCGGGGTGATATTCACTATGCTGCCGGGATAACCCACATTCAAATTGATTATCATAATGAACAAAATCATTGAAAATGATTTTAGTCGTATCGATCTGAATCTGTTGACAGTCTTGATGGTGCTGTACCGCGAAGGGAGCGTCACCCGTACCGCAGAGGTGCTGCATCTTGGCCAGCCGGCTATCAGCGGGGCGCTGAAACGGCTGCGCGAGATGTTTGACGACCCGCTGTTCGTCCGCAGCGCCAGAGGCATGCTGCCGACGCCGCGGGCGCAAGCGCTGATGACCGACCTGCAGCCGCTGATGGAAAACCTGCATTCGGCGATGTTTGGCGCCGCAGAGTTCGTCCCGGCGCGCGCGCAGCAGCTTTTTCGCATCGGCCTCAGCGACTGGAGCGAACACTGGCTGATGCCCCCGCTGTTACCCGGGCTGATGCAGGAGGCGCCCGGAGTGTCACTGCAGTCGATAGCCGCCGACCCCTTCCAGGTTCGCCAGTTGCTGGAGGAGGAGCGCATTGATGTCGCGGTGTCTGTCAACAAACAGAGCCGTGGGGAGATCGTCAGCGAGCCGGTGATGTCCATGGGAGTCACCACCCTGTGGTCGCCGCAGCAGATCCCCTGCCGCGGTCCGCTGTCGGTGAGCGACTTTGTCGCCTGGGAACATGTGATGGTGGCCTATCGCGAAACCGGCCACGGTGAAATTGACCGCCAGCTCGCCAGCCAGGGGCTCGCGCGGCGCGTGCGCTTTGCCACGCAGAATTTCTCCACCTTTCCCCTGCTGCTGACCACCCTGCCGCTGTTCGCCACCGTCCCGCAGGGGCTGGCGCAGCGCTGGCAGGCGCAGTATGCGCTGCGCGCGGACGCTCCGCCGGTAGCGTATCCGGAATTTACGCTGTGCATTTTGCGGCACAAACGGCGGGCGCAGGATCCGGCGCTGAACTGGCTGGTGACGAAGTTAAAACAGGCCATGCGCGGCCAATAACCGGGCCGATGCCCCGGCATCAGGCCTCGCTGTGCGGGGGTTGCAGCACACGCCTGCTCCAGTCATAAAACGCGCGCACCGCCGGCGGCAGATAGCGGTTTTGCGGATAGACCAGCGACAAGGGAAGATCAGAAGCGGCCTGCTCCAGACAGGCGACCAGCGCCCCGCTCTGCAGATAAGGTTGCGCCAGATAGCTGGCGACGCGGATCAGGCCCAGCCCCTGAATGCCGGCCTGAATGTAGGCATCGGTATCGTCGACCACCAGCGTCTCCCGCATGCGGATCGCGCAGTCGCCTTCATCGAGGGAGAAAAGCCAGTCGATGGTCCGCCCGGTACGGTGATTCAGGTAGCCCACCGCCCGATGCTGGTGCAGTTCGTCGATGCTCTGCGGCCGGCCGTGGGCCGCGAGCCAGGCCGGCGAGGCGAGGACCATCCAGCGGTAGCGGGCCAGAGGACGCGCCACCAGGGTGGTGGAATCTTCGATCCGCCCGGTACGGATCACGCAGTCGAATCCCTCCTGAATAATATCTTCCACGTTGTCGCTTGAGCAGAGGATCAGCTCCAGATCGGGATACTGCTGCAAAAACTCGCCGATCCTCGGCAGAATGCAGTGGCGGGCAAGGGATTGCGGCATCCCTACCTTGAACCGCCCGGCGGGCTGAGCCGAGCGCCCGGGAAAGGAGGCTTCCATCGCCGCCATCTCGGCCAGCAGCCTTTTACACTCCTCATAATACCGGCGACCCTCCGCCGTCACGCTGAGCTTGCGGGTGGTGCGCTGGAGAAGCTGCGCCCCGAGCCAGGCTTCCAGCTCCTTCACCACCCGCGATACCGTGGAGCGCGGCTGCCCGAGCACCTCCGCCGCGCGGGCGAAGCTGTGGGCATCCACGACCGCAACATAGACCTGCATGGCATCCAGTTTGTCCATTTCGTTACCCCCCCGGCGCTCATTATCCCATTATTACGAACAGTCTAACCCGAAACGCTGTACTTATCGAATGACGACCGTCCCCCTACACTGAGCCTGTATCCCGTCAACACAAGGCTTAACTGAGCAAGGAGTTAAAATGAAAACTGATAATTTTAATCATGCGGAAAAGGTATTGGTGCTGGGAGCGGGACAACTGGGCGCCGCCGTTCTTGATGCGCTGGTGCCTGCGGTAATCGAGCGCCAGGGCACGGTCTCGGTCATCGTCTCGCCGGCGGCCTGGGATGAAGCCGGCCAGCTGCGGTCGTCAAACCATCAGGCGCTGGCCGACGCCGGAGCCACCTTCCTCGCCGTCGACATCGCCGGTAGCGCCATGGAGACGCTGGCCGATCAGTTTCGCGGATTCACCACCGTGATTAACTGCATGGGGTTTGTCGCCGGTCCGGGGACACAGCTGAAAATTACCCGCGCGGTGCTGGCGGCCGGGGTACCCCGCTATTTTCCCTGGCAGTTTGGCGTCAATTACGATGTGGTAGGCAAAGGCAGCGGTCAGCCGGTCTGGGACGAGCAGTACGATGTCCGGACCCTGCTGCGCGCGCAGCGGGCCACGGAGTGGGTCATTGTCTCCACCGGGATGTTTACCAGCTTTCTCTTCGAACCAGACTTCGATGTAGTGAATTTATCCAACCGAACCCTTCACGCCCTTGGCAGCTGGGATACCCAGGTGACCGTCACCTCACCGGCGGATATTGGCCGCCTGACCACGGCGATTTATCTGCATCAGCCGCGGATCGTCAACGAGGTGGTGTTTGTTGCCGGCGAAACGACCTCTTACCGGCAGTTGGCGGATACCGTCGAGCGCGTAACGCAGCAGACGTTCAGCAAAGCCGTCCACACCCTGCCCGCCCTGCTGGAGCAGCTGCGGACAAACCCGGATGACGCCATGCTGCGCTATCGCGCCGCCTTCGCCCGGGGGGATGGCGTGTGGTGGCCGATGGGCGACACCTGGAATGCCCGCCACCAGCTGCCGACCCAGGACATTGCCGGCTGGCTGCAGACCGCGCGCTGATTTTCTCTCACAGGACAGAATGACGATGAACAAGTTAATTCCACTGATCGTATTGAGTTGTCTGCTGCCCCTGGCGGCAAATGCCAGAACCATCACCGCCACCGGCGATACCCTGGACCATGCGGAGAGCAAAATCCGCCAGCAGGCCGCCCGCGAGGGCGCGACTACCTATCGCATCACTGAAGCGCGAATGGGCAACAAAGTGCATATCACGGCGAAAATCGCGGACTAAAGCACCGGCGTCAGGCTCAGGGATGAGCTGCCGGCAGCCCGCGCGCCAGGTCAGGCGCTCATTTTTTCCCGTCGACGATCGCGGCCCGGCGGCGCGCCATACAGGCGAGCGTATTCCCGGGTGAACTGCGACACGCTGATATAGCCCACCTCCCCGGCAGCCTGCGCAATACTCATCCCTTCCGCCAGCATCAGGCGGCGGGCGTGGATCAGGCGCAACTGCTTCTGAAACTGCAGCGGCGACAGCGTGGTCATGGCGCGGAAATGACGGTGAAAGACAGAGACGCTCATCCCGGCGGCGTCGGCCAGCGCGTCGACGCTGACTGGCTGCATAAAATCCCGGCGCAGCATCGCCACCGCCCGACGGATCCGCGCCGAATGGCTGTCTACGGCGCCCAGCGCCCGGATGGCCGGCCCATGGACACTCTGCAACAGCCAGTAATGTAGCTCCCGCCGCAGACCTTCCCCCAGCACCGCCAGCGCCCCCGGTTGATCAAACAGCCTTGCCAGCCGGTAAGCGGCATCCGTCACATCGGCGTTCATCGGTTCGATACCAACGCGGGGCGCCTCATCCGGCCCTGACGGCCCGGCCTCCTGCAGCTCGCGCAGGATAGCCAGGTCCAGCTCCAGCACCAGCGCGTAATAGGGAAAACGCTGACTGGCCTCGGTGATCTGGCTGGTAGTGGGAACATCCGCGGCAATCACCATCGCCTCGCCCGGACCATAGTCAAAGCTTGCCAGGCCGGTGGTCACGCTCTTACGCCCCTGGAGCAGCATGGCCACCAGCGGCCTGGCGATAGCCGCCTGCAGGTCACCAGGATGCAGGGCCCGCACCAGAGTAATACCGGGAACCGGGGTAACTGCCACCCCGCTGCTATCGACATGAGCATCGGCAAACCGGCGGCAGAGATCGAACAGAGCGTCGCGCATAAGATCCTTTCAGGCAAGTTTTAAAGCCTGAGTATGCGCTATTTCCCGGCAAAAGGGAGTGAACGGAGAGAAATGGGCAAAAAATAACAAGGATTGGGCAACCCGGCCCGGTGAGCCTCTCCTATTGTAAGGACTCCACATACCAGAGAGGACCGAACATGACTAAAATTGCACTTATTACCGGCGCCAACCGCGGCCTTGGCCGTCAGACCGCACTGGATATCGCCCGCCAGGGTGGGGATGTCATCGTCACCTACCGCGGCAATCTCGAACAGGCGGAAGCGGTGGTCGCCGACATCCGCGCCCTGGGCCGCAAGGCCATCGCCCTGCCGCTGGATATGGCGCAAACCGCCAGCTTCCCGGCCTTCGCCGACAGCCTCGGCAGCGCGCTGGCCAGCGTCTGGGGGCGGGCCACTTTCGACCACCTGATCAATAACGCAGGGCACGGCGAATTCGCCCCGCTGGCCGAAACGCGCGAAGCGCAGTTCGACGGGCTGTTTAACGTCCACGTTAAGGGGGTATTTTTTCTCGTACAAACCCTGCTGCCGCTGCTGGCAGACGGCGGGCGGATCGTTAACTTTTCCTCCGGGCTGACCCGCGTCTCCTATCCTGGCTTCTCCGCCTACGCCGCCGCCAAAGCGGCTGTGGAGATGCTGAGCGTGTACATGGCCCGCGAGCTGGGCGGGCGCGGCATAACCGTCAATACCATCGCCCCCGGCGCTATCGCCACCGATTTTGGCGGTGGGCTGGTGCGGGACGACGCAGAGGTAAACGCGCAGTTTGCCGCCATGACGGCGCTGGGACGGGTGGGCGTTCCCGAGGATATTGGGCCGATGATCGCCAGCCTGCTACGCGACGATAACCGCTGGGTGACCGCCCAGCGGATCGAGGTGTCGGGCGGACAAACCATCTGACGACTCAGGCTGGCAGGATGCGCTCCAGCGCCAGGCCTGCCAGCCGCACGGTCTCCAGAAGACGCGGCAGACTATCCCCTTCCCGCGCTTTCGCCGACAGGCCAAGCATCAACGTATCCATATAGTCAGTCACCCGCAGCGCGTCCTGCGGGCGATGGCGGGCGATATACTGCTGGATTTTGGCTCTTGCCGCAGCATGCCATTCGCCTGCCGCCACCCGGGCATCAGCATCCTGACAATGTACCCCCTCCAGCACCAGGCAGCCGGCGGCGGCCGGATCGGCCACATAGCGGCGAGCCGCCTCCTGCAGTACGGCGATGAGCGACGCCGCCACCGGCTGGTCGTCTCGCAGCAGGGCATCGATGGGAATGGCCCCGGTCTGGCTGTAGCGCTGCAGGACGCGGGTATACAGCCCGAGCTTGCTGCCAAAAGCGGCATAAAAGCTCGGGGGGTTGATGCCGAAAGCCTGGGTCAGATCGGCCACGCTCACCGCGTCGTAGCCTCGCGCGTGGAAGAGGCGTTGCGCCGTTTCAATGGCCTGTTCCGCATCAAACTGGCGGGGACGTCCCGGAGTACGCCCTTGTTTTGTAGTGGTCACTATATTAATCCTTGACAGCCTGTTTAGCCGCAGCATATTGTAATCATCACTACAATATCATGAGGTGTGGGATATGACAGCGTTTCACAACAAATCAGTGCTGGTTTTAGGCGGGAGTCGGGGAATTGGCGCGGCGATCGTCAGGCGTTTTGTCGCCGATGGCGCGTCGGTGGTGTTTAGCTATTCCGGTTCGCCGGAAGCGGCCGAGCGGCTGGCGGCAGAGACCGGCAGCACGGCGGTGCAGGCGGACAGCGCCGATCGCGATGCGGTGATAAGCCTGGTCCGCGACAGCGGCCCGCTGGACGTGTTAGTGGTCAATGCCGGGATCGCGCTTTTCGGTGACGCTCTCGAGCAGGACAGCGATGCCATCGATCGCCTGTTCCGCATCAATATTCACGCCCCCTACCATGCCTCCGTCGAAGCGGCGCGCCGCATGCCGGAAGGCGGGCGCATTATTGTCATCGGCTCGGTCAATGGCGATCGCATGCCAGTGCCGGGAATGGCGGCCTATGCGGTCAGCAAATCGGCCCTGCAGGGGCTGGCGCGCGGCCTGGCGCGGGATTTTGGCCCGCGCGGCATCACGGTCAACGTCGTCCAGCCCGGCCCAATTGATACCGACGCCAACCCGGAGAACGGCCCGATGAAAGAGCTGATGCACAGCTTTATGGCCATTAAGCGCCACGGCCGTCCGGAAGAGGTGGCGGGAATGGTGGCGTGGCTGGCCGGTCCGGAGGCGTCGTTTGTCACTGGCGCCATGCACACCATCGACGGAGCGTTTGGCGCCTGATACCCCAGGGCGGCGATGCGCGCTTTGCACCGCCGCCGCGGGGACGTCATCGCCTGTCAGGGATCTTCAGGCCAGGCTATCGACCGCCATAAAAAAGCGATCTTCAGTAAGCATAAGCCGCGCTTCCGGGGACTGGTGCGCCTTGCGGATCATCCAGCCCTCCTCCGGGGCCAGGCTCAGATAAAACACCTCCCGGGATCCCGCGCCGTCGGGCGCCTCAAGACTCAGGGTCACGATCCCCTTTTCCACGCCATCCAACAGCTGCTGCGGCACGATATTGACGCTGCGCTCGCCGTTTTGCAGACGAATGGCCGGGATATCGTAGCGGCAGATGCCGCTGTTGAGGCTGTAGCCAAGGGTACTCAGGTCGTGGAGATGGCGGGTCGAAATCACCACCTCAATACCGGTTCCATCAAACCACTGACTTATCTGCTGAGCCAGCTCCGCCATCTGCTGACGAAACCTGGCGATATCCGCGGCGGCCGACCCGTCGAGGGCCGCTGTCCGCCGCGGATTTTGCTGTTGCTGCAGTTTCTTAAAAAAACGTTCCCTCGCTGTCACGTTATCTCCCTGTGCTGTGATGAAACCGGTTGGGCTGGATGAAGATGGTTATCGCCCGTTCGCTGGTTACGAAGATTGAGGGCGAACTGGCGCGATGGCCCCGCCGCAAATGTTTGTTTTTTTACGTTACTTCGCCGCTTCAGGCCTGAGCCGTAGCTGGTTGTGTTCGGCGGTGAAAATGCGCGGCTTGTCCGGATCCAATTCCTCACGCGCCAGCACCTGCTTCCAGGTATTTCTTTGTGTGTCCGGATGGCGGAACAGGCCGACAACCGCCACGAACGTCGCCTCCGCTTCCAGCGGCATATTCAGACTGGCGTCCCCTCCGGGACCGATCACCACATCGCGACTGGCGAGGAGATCGGCGGCGAGCAGAATATCCCCCTCCTCCAGCAGCTGCTGGTAAACCAGCCGGTCAAAGGTCTGGCGATCTTTAAGCTGATAGATGCGCACCACCACCGGTTCAGAGAGCGAGTGATTCTCTCTGGCATCGGTGTTGAGCGCTTCGCGCGCGGTAAAGTCCAGATGCAGCGTATTAATTTTCTTATAAAAAACGGCGTTGAAGGCAGACTTTGTTCCCTCCGAGACGCGCTGGGTGAGTCCGCATCCGCTCAGGCAAAGCGCAAGCAGGGGCAGCAGACAGGCGGTTTTAGTCAAACTTATACGTAACACGTCGGTTTCCTTGTAGAAAGGTGGCAGGCTGCAGGCCCGTATAGGTACCCAGCTCGGTGGTAAAGGTCTGAGGAATATCGTCCTCACTCTCGCCCTCACCCACGCCCAGCACGCCGTTCATACCGAGCCAGAACGGCTCGTCCCCCAGCGGCGGGACAGCCAGCAGTCGGGTCGGCGCGGTCAGGGTGATGTTGGCCCGGAATCGCCAGCCGAGGTATACCCGCAGCAGGATGAGAAAGTCCCGAAACAGCGGGCCGTCAGGCTTCCAGCCCTGCGCCTCCGCGGGATTGTCGGTGGTAAGGGCGACGAGGAGCTGGCTGCTGGCATCCATCGCTTCGTCACCCAGCGGCGTATTGCCGTCCAGGAAGAAGTCGTCATCGCCGTAAAACCCCAGCGGCTGGCTGATCGCCACCGGACGCAGGCTGTACGGGCTCACCCTGACGGTGGTCTCCGGGGCCAGCAGGGTGACCAGCGCCTGGATCCCCTGCTGGGTTTTGCCCGGCTGACGCAGCACGCCGGTGAGCGCCAGAAAGCGCGACGCCGGCGAGGCGATATGCTGCGTCGTGCCGGGGATGCCTAGCCCCGCCAGGCCCAGTAGCGACTGCGAGAGACGATCGGTGCCGCCGGGCTCAAAGGTGGCGGGCCAGGAGTATTTCCGCCAGATGCGGTAAAACTGCGTCATGATCCGGTGGCTGAAGATATCCAGTAAGCCCTGCAGCGCTTCATGCCCTTCCCTGTGCTGGGCGATATCATCGAGATATGCCGTCGGGAGCGGCGAATCGACACCGTACAACCCCATAAAGGTGGTGCGAATGACCGGCGGCCTGCTGTCATCGGCCTCATCGTATTCCACGGCTTTCAGTTCGCTGGCGGGAAATCCCATTCCCGGATGCGGGTAAAAACGCACCGGATCGTCAGCCGGATGGCTGGTTCCCCCCATCAGCGGTTGGCCGGGACGCCGTTTTTCCAGAAGCTGGCAGAAGCGGTAAAAATTGATCCGCGGCAGGTCGGCCTCCAGTCGCGGGGTCAGCCGGGAATGCGGCGGCTGTGCTTCTCTTCCCATTCCAGTCGTTCTCCGGTTGGTTGCAGAATGATAATCAGGCGGTTGAACAAGTAGATGTCGGTGTAGAGCGCGAAGAAGCGGCTAAGCATCTCGCCAAACAGGCATATATCGCCTCGTCCGGCAAAGCCGTGACTGTCGAGGGTGACTTCAATCTGCACACCGCGCACCAGATGGCCCTGTGCAAAGCGCTCTGTTGCGCGGTGCTTCACGTCGAGGATGGCTTCCAGACGCCGACGATTCATCTCGCTGTCGGTCCATTCATACAGCGCCAGGGTGCCGCGCAGGACCTCCGCGTTATCCATCAGGGAAAGAAAACTGCTGCCCAGATGGCTCAGCACCCGCCAGTGAAAACGGTCCTGGGCGGGGGGATAGCACGGCAGCGTCGGCGCGCAGAGGTTACGCACTGCAATACTGGCGGAAGTGGTTTTCATCACCGTATCGAGCACGGTGCTCTGCAGCGCGCGACGCGGCAGCTGGCCGTTGGTTCCGGTGAGGGTCAGCGACAGGCTTTCATCTTCCGGTACGGTATGATTATCAAAGGCTTCTCCGCCGACGATAAGCCAGGTGTTGTACAGCCCGGAGGGGCCACGGCGCACCCGGGTATGATAGTAATAGTCCGCCGCGTCATGACGCATCATGCCGCCTTTGTGGCGAAAACTTGAGAACGGCGCGTAAACCTGCTGGTGTGAGGAGATCACGGAATCGACGGTGTAAATTTCGGTGTGGCCGTCCTGCACGCGCATCGGGCGCAGCGGGTATTCGGTCTGCAGGGAATTGATGGTCAGCGGATCGGACTCCAGCGGAAACAGGTTGATCACTGGCACGCAGTGCAGGCGCAGGTGCTTTTCGCTGAAGCGGAAGTCATGTTCCCAGCGTTCCGCCAGCACGACGTCGATTTCAAACCACGCCAGTCCGGCCGGAAAAGCCACCGTCTCCAGCCCGCGCAGATCGATGAACATGAACTTTTCGCGGAAGGTAAAATACTCCAGCAGCAGCTGGTAACCGCGAAAACTGCGGCCATCTTCAGGCCAGAGGCCGTCATCCTCGCCAAATCCCAGCGCGCTGAAATACCCGTCCAGCGGCCTTCTGTCCACCTCATCGGGCATGTGCAGCCACATCCGGGCCACATTGAGGGTAAAGGCCTCGTGCATGGCGCAGGCCAGCGGCGCATCGGCGTTGCAGTAGAGCGGGATATGACTGAGATCGACCCGGCGCCAGTCCGTCAGCTGGCTGCAGGTAAAGCGCAGCGTGATCACCGACCGGCCATCCGTATCGGTGGCCAGCTGGACGCGCTCCAGGGATAACGGCTGCAGAGCGATCGCTTTGGTGGTGGTGTACCGGCAGCGCGTGCCCTTTTCACCGATCGGCCGGGAAAGCACTTCAAAGCCTTTGGCCATCGTCATCGGCTCTTTCATTTCCGGCCAGTCGGGGGTGAACTCCACGACCGACATCGAGGGAATGGTACGTAAATAATGTGGCCACAGCAGACTGACCACGCCTTCGGTCAGCTCAGGCAGATCGTCATCGAGTTTCTCGCGCATGCGGCCCATCAGGAAGGCAAAACCTTCAAACAGACGCTCGACAAAGGGGTCGCGAGCGCCCGCTTTGTCGAGATTGAGCATTGCCGCCTGCTCAGGATGAGCGCGGGCAAACTCTTCACCCGCTTCCAGCAGGTAGCGCATTTCAGCGTCGTAATAACGCAAGGTTAAATCGTCCATAAATTAATATTGATTTCCTTTCAATCATCAGATTTTGAAACTGGCAACTAAAAAAATAACCTTTATAACACCTGAATTAATACTTATAATTAAATGCCCTTATTTTTTTTAAACATTTATTGCTTGAACCATTTTTAATCGCGCCCTTAAAAAAATCATCTTTTATATAAATCGATGCGTAGCACACGCCCTCTTTTGAAGAAAGAATAAAATTTTGACCACCGCTACCTGCAGCGTTATATTCGTATTGACCACCAACCCTCCAACCAATGTCGAGCGCTGCATCTTTCCTAATCAGAGATGTAAACGAAGCTTTAATCTTAACTCTTTTTCCAGGTGCTATAATTTCAGGCTTTGATCGTACTATACGCGCGACTTCGTCAGGCTCAGGTTCGACATTATATATACTCTCACCTGCATATACGAATATAGTTTCGTTAGTGTTATTTATAATAACAACGACTGGCCTTATCGGAATAAAATGAGCGACAAGGACTAACACCGCTATAAATAATGCAATACCCGTTAACGTTTTTGTTTTTTTCAAAATGATTCGTCACTTTTTTCTGGATTATCTGTATTCCAGCACCAATGATTTTCTCTTGAGTGAGGAAGGTGCGCGCCAGGTGTTGTTTCTAAAACGCAAAGAATATTATCTGCCGTCAACGTCTCAGCAAATTTCCCATGTTCATAAAATAGATTAAACCCTATTTTCATGCTAGTAATGTCATCCATGGTATCATCCCCCATGGCACCTGGCGTCATGTTTTGTTCCCAAGTGGACCCTTTCAAGAGAATTGCTTCAGAAAAACCGACACTACGTCCAACATAACCATAATGTATGTTTGACCAAACATCATAAAAATAATCATGCTGTTTAAACTTATGATAATAAGACTTTGATGATTTTCCTTTCCTGGGAAGTGGTCGTGCTACTGCAACGGATGAAAAAAAATCGCGGATCTTCGGTTTATGATCCCAGATTGAACCTGTTTTCACGGTCTGATACCAAATAGCCATTGCAGCAAGTAAATCTGCTTTAGGGGGCGGCCCCAGCCTTGCATAAAAGGGAAGTTTATTCCATTCAGTAAGTCTTTTTATTATAAAATCTTCGTCGATTAAATATCGTATTGTTTCTGCCGTATCGCTTCTGACATTCGCCTTTATTTCACTTAGTATATATTCTGCAACTTTAATCGCCCCATCTGTGTGAGTACACTGTCGTTCAGTCTTATTTTCTGGATGAAGATTCTTATAGGGTTCCTGTAAAGATGCCATAAGCCCATCGAGTGAAAATAAAGTAGTTATGCATTCACCTCCTTTCTCATAAGTATCATTCATCATTGATGGAATAAACTTCGCCTTACAGGGGCAAGTACTACAGCTGTCGAGGGTTCCGGCCATTCGCCGGCCATGAATGGTATCGTTGTCGATGCCACCGGCAATCTTGTATAGCCCTGCGTGCTTTCCGCAAGTGACGCTGTCCTGCTCCCGGGCAACAGGTTTATCAAACAGAGTGTGATCTTCTGCGCCTGTAGTGATTCTTCCGCCGCAGGTCGTTCTGTCTCCCTGTACCAGATAAAAACCTTTTGCTGCCATATGTTCTCCTTAGTGTCAGTTTCCGTTCTGTTAGCCGCAAAGCACCGCGCTACTGGCTGGATCGAGCGCAATCAGACCTGCCAGCAATTGATCCATCTCCGGTTGCAATCGTAACTTTTCACTCTCGCTGCGCGTGGCTTTCATGCGCAGTAGCCTGAGCCGTCGCGATTTAATCTCGAACAACAGGGCTGGGATCCACTGCGTGAGGGTGATTGATCCCGCCGCATCGTCGAGTTCTCGCAGAAGATAGAGCGCGAGGTCATTCTTCCCCTTTTGTTCGGCCACGCGGGCCATCAGCAGGCGCAACAGCCATTTTTCTTTAGTGGATTCAGTGCCCGGGCGCGTCTGAATCCAGTGGAGTGCAGCATCGAGACCGTCAGTGTCAGCCTTCTCGAGCGCTTCAGGTTCAAGGGCCAGAATGTCGTTATCAGCGCCGCTGGCAGCCGATACTGGCTCATCCTGCCAGACGGACATATCGTCGAGTACACTCTGATTTATCCAGTTCAGCGTGACCTCATCGGCAAAGGGTGTGCCGTCGTTAAAAGCTAATGTTTCAAGCCCGGTGAGACGGCGCAGCAATCCTTTCAGATCGGCAATTATAATATCGGCCAGCACATCCTGACCCGACCTCACCAGCGCCTGATGGATATACCATTGCAGGTCAAGCCAGAGGTGGTTAGCGCCACGTGAGAAGGTACTGTCCGCCTGTTCCAGTATCTCCGACCAGCTCTGTTGCAGGTACAGCCGCTTGAGCATGGCACGCTGATCTGCTCTGGGAGGCTCGATACGTGTTTTTCCTTCAGCATCAGGCGCAGGGATGATTGTCAAGGTGTCATGACGAAGGCTTTTCATTAGCCGATGTGCGGCAAGCCAGCCATCGGGTTGAACACGTAGATATGCTGTCAGGGTTCGCGCCTGGGCCAGCAGATCCTGACCGGAGGTGATGTTACTGAGAACCGGCGCTTCGTATTCAGCCATGCGTGAAGCGGTTTGAGCCAGCCCCCGGTTTCCGACGTTCTGCGGCACCACCGCATCGACTCCCCCGCCCTTTATCAAACGAGACTCCAGAGCACCCCAGAGTGCTTGCAGATCTGGCCGTGATGTTTCTGGTTCTGTCGTCAGACAATCATCAATGAGAAGCAGCGCGCCGACGGTACGCCTTGCGTCCTCCCGCACAACTTCTGGAAAAAGTGAAAGACTGTCTAAGATACGAGTACCCGCCAGCCACTCGAGGGCTGCTTTGCGGCTACGGTCGCGCTGCGGATAAAGCTGCATACCATATCGTTGCAGCAAGCCTGCCAGCAGCTCCAGCCCATCGGCCAAGCCAGCTTCCCCGTCCTGGTGCAAACGGGCCCAGCAGTAATAGGTAACAATCCGGATATCTTTTGTTGTTGCCAGTAACTGTCCAGCCAACTGGCAAATCAGTACGGTATCGACACCGGAGATCTTATTGACCTCCTCGCGGATACGCTGAAAATCATCGTCATAGCCCGGATCGTCCCCGGTTGGTTGGGCGTCACTGACTGGCGCAAGCCAGGATTGCCACTGCGCCTGACGTGACCGGGCCTGCTGGCGCAGTACGCTTTCATCCAACTGACTGGCGGCAACCAAATTTTGTAAAATACTCATAATTCCATCTCATCCATGTCACTATTCCCTACCCCCGTCGTCAGGGCCTGTGCGCTCTCAGCCGCATCGACAGTGAAAATCTGATCCGGCAGGGTCAATCCGCGCAGCGCCAGAAGCGCCAGCGGGCCACTCCCAAGCTGGGAGCGCAATACCCACTGCAGGGTGCGGCCATCCGGAGCGGAGAAGCTCATCATCCACTGGCTGCGATCCAGCGGATGGCGTTTACCCTGCTCCAGCCAGCGAATAAAACCCCAGGTACCGCTGTAGTCACCGAACAGGCGCGTGCCCGCATTGACGGTGGTCCAGGTCAGCAGAGTGCCGGGTTTATACGTCTCCCCCGGCCAGCGGAAAGTCTGCCAGTCGGCCATCTGATTGAAATAGCGCAGCTTTTGGCCGTCTATCGTCAGCTGTGTCTCGACAACCTCCGGGGCAGGCCTGGCCTGTAACTCAAAGCTGATCCCCTGGCTGCCGTCGGTGAAAAGAATGTCGGACAGCTGGCTTAGCTGGTTGATCGCGCGCAGAAAGGCCGGATTAAAGACCAGGCCGTGACTGTTGACCTTATCCGGCACCCATTGGCTGCCTTCTTTATGCAGGACACCGTTCAGCTCCGTCGTGAGAAAACGTTCGATTCGCCCGCTGTCTTTGCGCACAAACTCAGCCAGCATCGGCAGGGAGGCATCGCTTTTGCTGGCGGCAAACGGAAAGCGTCCGTCAAAGGCGGTGTGCCAGTTGGTGACCACCGAGCGGCGCCATTTATCATTCAGACTGGCCGCCGACGGCAGAAGCACGGTTTCCCAGGCCTGAGTCAGCGGCTGCACAAACAGAGTATTACCGAAGCCACTCCACTCTTCGCCAAGGCTTGCCGAAATCAGGCTACCGTACTGTTGCGTGTCGGTCAGGTCGACGCTTTTTCCCTGGAAGACGGTCTGCGCCAGGACCTGCATCATTTCCTGCGGATCGGAGGCATTCGCAACCTGCTGCAGGCGCAGGCGCACGCGGGTGATACGGGTCAGATAGGTTTGCAGGCTCAGGGTGCTATCGGCCGACATGACGTTGCTGCCCGTGTTTTTCCCCATCAGCTGGAGCAGTGGGCCGAACGTGTCATCCAGAGGCCCCTGCGGGCCGGCTGCCGACTGGTCGATGACCGGCTTGTCTTTCCCACCCACCAGATCTTTGGCCGATTTAATAAGGCTGTCCGACAGCCCCTCCCTTTGTTGCCCCGCCTGCCCCTGCCAGGCAAGGGTATTCATCAGGGCAATCAGCGGCGACTGGCGGACATCGCTTATCAGCGTGAGCTGGTCGGTAACATCGGCAATGGTGGTCGCTGGGTTGAGTCGCAGACTGTTGAGAAAATTCAGCCAGCTGCCGGCGAAATCGGTGAAGTAGCGTCGGGTCAGACGCGCTTTCAGCGCCTCCGGCGACAGGTCTGTCGACATCGTTTTGCGCGAATCGCTCAGCACCCAGTCGATTTCCTCCCGGCGCGAGCTGGCTGCCTTATCAATGGCCTGCTGAATGCCGCCTTCCCATGCCTGGCGGGTAAACATCCCCGGGACCACTTCATTGGTGGTAAACAGCCGGCGCGCGTCGGTGCCACTGGTCATGTCTTCCAGCGATACATCGGCAAAATTACGACGCACGGATTTGAGCATGTTCTCATATAAGGTGCTTTCGGCATTGCGGCGACCTAGCTGCTGCAACAGAACCTGACGGCTCTGACTCACCCGTTGCGCATCCGGGATGATCTTCCACTCTGGCCGCTCGGGCAGCAGGGAGAGATAAAAGGCCCACAAATCCGGCGCCAGACTTTGCCACAGACCGGTCGAGATCCCCATTCGCGTCGGCTGGACCGTTTTCATGGTCTGCGCGAAAAATGCGCCATCGGCTTTATCCGGACGAGCCATCATCAGCCAGGCTTTCAGCTGGTCATAGCCCGGTTTCGCCAGCCTGGCTCGTTGGTCGCTATTGGGGGCGGAGTTGACCAGCGCGCTGAGCGCCTGCTGCAACGCGGCATTGGCCGGGTCACGTATCAGGCGATGATTTGCCACACCGTACCAGGGTAGGACGGCGTTTAATAGTTGCTGATGATGGTCCAGACCAAAGCGCCGATACCAGGGCGCTCCCTTCTGCCCATCGTGCACGAGACGGCCGGCCTCATTGCGCAGGGCATGGAGGGCCGTCAGTTGATAGTCAGAAACGGAGGGGTGGGCCACCAGGTCGCGAGCTTTTCCCGCTACCGAAGCAATCTGACTGTAATTGAGGGCAAAGGAGAGCAGCAGTCCCGCCGCCCACAGGCCGAGGATGGCCAGCAGACCGCACGCCAGGCCCCGCTCCCACGCCATTCCCACGTGATGCCCGCGTAAACGGCGGCAGTCATCGACGATCCCCTGCCAGGTGACGGGCAGCGTCAGGAGATGAGGCTGGCCCGCAGGCGAGGTACCCGTCTCCTGATACGGATCTACGGTACGAGGCTCTGGCAGGCTAAACATCAGGCCTCGCAGCGCAAGCCGCTGCCGCGAGGCGGTCAGCCACGGCGCCAGCTGCCGGCGCCATTGTGCGATCTCCCCGTCGATAAGCTGCTGCCCCAGACGCAGCAGGAAGTCGTGGCGGGTATCCGCTGCGATCTGGTGCATCCCCTGCTCCCGTAGCGTGGGCAACATCTGCGCAAGCTGACGGGCGACATCTTCCTCAGTGGCGCGCAACGGGAAGCTAACCCCTACCGCCTGCACCGCGCGGTCAGCCTGCGGCCACTCACTGTCGCACAGTTTCCATAGCCAGACCGGGGCGGCATAGCCCAGCAGTTCGCTGATTTTTTCCAGCCCGCGCAGGTCGCTCTCGCTTATCTGCGGCGTCAGGGTGAGAGACGACGGCATCACCCGCACAATCCCATCCAGAGGACGACCGCGGCGCAGCTTGCGCAGCGCGATGTATTTTTCTCGGTCAGGCTCCGATGCAAGGCTGCCGCCGTAAATCAGCACGGTGCGGTTGCCTTCAAGCCAGTGCTGCTGACGCAGGCCAGGCACCAGTTGTTCGATTGCCGCCTCGTCGCCGGTGACTAAAAGCAGGCGGACTTTGCGCCGCCAGTGAATTCCAATTCGGGTTCGCAGATGGTCACGAATCCTGGCACACATCACCACTGCTGGAGAAACAGAGATGTTTTCACTCTCATCTTTTCTCTTATTGTCATCACCACGAGTGACATCCAGGAGCGCCTCAAACTCCTTTTTACCGGCACTGCGAGCTGTCCACAGGAGCATAACTAACATGATAAAGATACATCCGGTAATGCAGCACCCACCAATAAGCCAGTAATTCTGCTGCTGACTATCGCCCTCAAGTCCGGCCATGTCAGGATGTTTCCAGACGATAAATGTCATTGCAGCCAAGAGTAAAAAGAGAATGAATACGACTGAAAGATAGCGACCTTCCGTAGTTTTCGGTGCTAAAAGTAACTTCACAGATCCATCTCCTGTCTTGAAGCTATCGGGGTAATAAGCGTGCTCCATAGCACTTTCTGAATGGTATCCCCGCAGATAATCATCTGCGGGGATTGTGTTTGTCGGGCGATTTCAGTGGCGGCAGCAATAGCCAGCCAGGGTGCAGCGGCTCCAGCATTCCCCATGGATATATCGAGTGAAATGACAGCCTCATCTTTTACGCACTGCGCAGGATGTGCATTCTGACATCCAATCGCTTCTGCACGTTGCTCACCTGTCATTCCAGCGAGCCATAAATTTTTCACCATACTTTCTTTTAGCGGGACGTTCCAGGCGGCCATCCTCATCCCTTCGCTAAGTTCACCTGAGGGAGCAGCATCTGGCCGGTGTAGTAATGCGAGGGGGTCAAGCGCCTCTTGCGTTAGGCGGTTGCCAAGAAGTAGAGCAACAGCCGCTTCAGCAGTATTGTTTGTAACAACCGGATCAATCTGGAGGCCAACAATCAATAACATTGCTTTATCTTTAATACGTTCATTTAACCAGCGGTCAATTACACTAAGACCACTCCCTTCAACGTGTTCAACAGGAAAAGTGATATTGTTCTTTTGCCATGCCTCATCCCAGTAATGGCGAATGTTCTCCAAAGGCAGCGATGTTGTTACATCAAAAACTATTACTAGTGGGCATTTATCAGGGATTTGTGTAAAAGGAATGTCTGCAATCATCTGCGAAAAAATATTCATTATCACGAATTCCATAGAATCCTGCGGGCTGGAAGAAATTTGGCTCATTCTGGCGCTTTCATTACCATCCCGGCCGACCTGTGAAACAATAATGCTGTCGTTGTTTTGCATAGCAATAGCGGTATCTTTCTGAGCAACTGATGAGTGGCCGGTAATAAATGTTGCACTCAGCACTTGTAATGCACGCCGTGCCTTACGGGTTTCTCGAAGAATCCACTGTTCTCGCTGTTTGTCAAAAGCGTTTGCTTTGCTATCCTGTAAAGACCAAACAAGCAGACGAGAAGAAAGCAAGACACTCCACAAAGCAACAGGAAAACCTAAAGCTAATCTCCAGAAGTACAGATTTTCAACATAATGCCCAAATATACGCATTATGATAATACTGACTGAAAGCATGACAACCAGAGCAACAAGCCAACGAGAAAATTTCAGAGGCTTAGGTCTGGGGTAGCGTTCTGGCAAATGTTTAAGTGTATATGGCATTAATTTCCTCATATTACAGGATGGCTAAATTAGCTTGATATGCAGGCGAAACAAAAACTCACCACATTATATTTCTTTCATTAGCAAACTCACACTTAAACATACGACCATCCTTTTTGGTAAAAAACAGAAATCAACGTGCTAGTTTACTTTTGTCGTTGAAGTGGCCTTCCATTTTTTTCAGCATGTATTTTAACAGAGACTTGTCTTTTTTAATTATAATCAGGAATCGGAGGGTTTTCTCCACCACACCTACCGTTTTCAACTATGATATTCTCTTCCCCTCGTAGGGCATATTTCAATCCATTTTATACGCGAAATAGTTGACAGTAACTGGGTCTATCCCACCAATACATCCAATTTATAAGCAAATAAAACAGTGCCTTCGTCATTGGTAAAACTACTGTTTATTTCAACTGATTCTTTTACCCCCCCATTCAGATTAATATCCATTTCACAGTCAATAATATAATCATTTGAAATGCAATCATCCTTACCCTTTGTCACCTGTTTTACAGATAAATACTCTGCAGTATTATTCTGGTTGATTTCCTTTTTCATCACCAGTAAATGCTTACCAGAATTACCTTCCCACTTTGTAGAAAAGATTGGATTTTTAGTAAAAATAGAGTTTATTGGCTACAAAACAATATGCAACACAACCTAAAAAGCAGCAAGAGCGCTGAATAATGATTAATCAACAACACCCTTAATTTAGGGCGAGATGCTTACATCAATACTCACAAGCTATTTTTGCAGCATAAATTTATTGGCAGCTTTGCAAGCTAAAGTTCCGTCGGGAAGAGAATCAAACAAAGAGGTAAAGTTATATAGAACTGTTTTCCCATTAACTTTCTTAAATTCAATAAAATACCCATAAGCACCATCATCATCACATTTTTTTCTAATAGACTCTGGTAGTGCAAAAGATACATTCCATACACACACTTTTTCATTTGGGAAAACTGCCGATGTGTTAACAGGATACTTTGATTTTTTGTCCACTCCCCAGCCATAGTAAACCTCAGATACATTGACAAGTGTACTGTATTTATTTTTGATAAGTAAATCACTTTCAACATAACGCCTCATTTCTTTTGAAGACATTTCAATCAACAACTTCTTATTATTTTTTTTGAAAACCTCTCTTAGAGAATCTATATTTGAGTTATCCATACACTCTTCTGCCAGTACACATGAGCTGTAACCAAGTAACAATGCTAAAACATAATAATACTTCACATCACCTCCAGTATTAAATTTTTTTTATCACCTTGTTCTTCCATCCTCTTTCGAGAGTAGATTGGCTCCAAGGCTTTCACGCAACTCTGCAATATTAGAAATCGCTGCTTCTCTCGAGCCCGAATTTATTATTTTTTGTGCATAAGAATAATATGAATTAGGTACATAGAACCTGACCCTGGCCCAAAATCAGTGCAGTGCTAAATCAGAGATCTTCGTCTTTCCGGAGATTTCGGATGAATTCAGTCGGAGTCATGTCATTTAATGATGAATGCGTTCTCTCATGATTATATTCCCTGCGCCAGTTGTCGAGTTTGTCCTGCGCATCTTCCAGCGAGAGAAACCAGTGAATGTTCAGGCATTCATCCCGCAGACTGCCGTTCAATGATTCAATAAACGGGTTATCCGTTGGTTTTCCGGGGCGGGAGAAGTCCATTGTAACACCGTGCTGATACGCCCATTTATCCAGACTTTTCGAGATAAACTCGCTGCCGTTATCTGTCTGAATACGTACCGGCAGGCGCTTGCCCAGCACCCGCAACCTTTCCATCACACCGACCACATCCTCACCTTTCAGCGACTTTCCGGCATGGATCGCCACACACTCCTGACTAAAATTATCCACTACAGTCAGCGCCCGGAAACGTCGTCCGTTAAACAGGTTATCCGACACGAAATCCATACTCCAGCACTGATCGACTCCGCTCAGGACCGGACGTTGCTGACGATGTGCTGCACTGACATGCCTGCGGGGGCGCTTTTTGCGCAGGTTGAGGCCTTCCAGACAGTAAATCCGGTGTGTTTTCTTGTGGTTAACAGGCCAGCCTTCCCGCCGCAGCTGAATATGAATACGCGGGCAACCGTAGCGGATCCGGGTTTCCGCTATTTCCCGGATACGCAGGGTTATCGCCCGATCATCCCGCCGGCTCTGCCAGTGGTAAACGGTTCTGCTCTGCATCAGCAGTCCGCATCCCCGTCGGACACTGATACGGTAAGCCTCCCGCAGAAAATGCACCGCCTGACGCTTCTGAGCCGGCCTCAGAACTTTTTTTGATAACTTCCTGCAGCATCACCTTGTCCAGACTTAAATCAGCCACCAGACGTTTCAGACGCTGATTCTCTTCCTCAAGCTGGCGCAGGCGGCGCAGTTTTGTCACGCCCATGCCGCCAAACTTTTTTTTCCAGTTGTAAAATGTGGCTTCAGAAATGCCCATCTTTCTGCAGACTTCCTCCACCCGAGTGCCGGTTTCGGCCTGTTTCAGCGCAAATGCTATCTGTTCTTCGGTATAGCGGGTCTTTTTCATGGCGATGTGCCTCTCTGTGAGATGGAAGAAAGACCGGAGACTTCAGTTTAGCCTGACACTGTTTTCAGGGAGGAGATCAAAGGTTAAGCGGGATACTTACAGAGAACATTTCCCCAGCAATGGCACTTGAAAAACACAGCATACATATGATTAATGAAAAGTATCTAAACAAAGCTACTGACCTCAATATCATTAAGGACTGGAAGGGAGTATCTTTGATCTTATAGACTGGCAAATGGACCTTCCTAAAAGCTTATAGCTAATAATTCCATCAACATTCAACTCATTCGTAAAGATATGCCCAGGGGCTTTTGAGTCGAACGTATAAATAAATAACTTATTATCTTTCATTGCATAAAAAAGAACTCCATCGAAACCAGAAACTTGATCATCAGAGTAAGATGATAATACTTTGGCAATCTGAGTTCTGGATGATAAATCTGTTATGGATTTTATTAGTATATTGTCATCAATACCTTTTGGGAGCGTATTCAAATATACGTTATCAATATAAGGGGTATAATCATTTTGATCGCACGAAGGAGTGTGAGGATTGTCCACACCGTAATAATTTCTAAAAAAGCCATCAAGGACATATTTATAATCATTTGCAGAAGGCAATGCCTTTACAAGTAAGGATATTCCTCCGGGATCACCTGCTATCACTCTCAATGACAACAACAGTAACATACTTATAGCTATAAAATTTTTCATCGACCGCCACCTTCATCTTTCACAGATTTAGTTTTGCTATCAAATCCGAAAAAATTATTGATTTTACTGAGGGTTGATAATCCATGCTTATCCTCATGAGAAAGTATGATTGGGATCAATTGCTAATGATTCACGAGGAAATTTTTTGCGCTGATAGTAAATAGCCATTTGAAAAAGCATCATTTCATATTGATAAGCTCCCCCCCCCCAATTCATCAAGTGTTTTCTCTCCCGAGAAAAGCTGTCGGCATTTACTGTCAATTACAGCATCATCTTTATCTCTTGGGAATATAATTTTCATTTTTCTTGCTATATCCCACACACCTGGGAATGAATCAACCGCACAATCCAAATCGTTTGGCGCAATATATTCTCCATTGACAGATATTTTCCCTAGATATATTGAACCACCAGGGTAAAACAAGCTATTCTGATCTGGCTCAGATGAGGAATTACTCCAAAAACCTTTGCCTGACAAAAGGTTTTTATTCCCATTAAACTTAGATACTATCGCCTGATATGACCTAAAGTGAGCATCAATCACAACTAATGCCAGAACTAATTTTTTTCAAAATTAACATCTATAATAGAAGAAATTGAATTATTAAAGTAATGAATAGAATGAATTCGAATTGACTGTCCTTTGCAATCTATAAGCTCCTTAACATCAAGATATTTATTTCCTGATGCTAAAAGCACGCCTAAATGATCACTAGTTAGAGAAATACCTCCAGCACCAGAGATTAATGAATCATTCCAATTTTCTATTTTGCATGAGTAATCCGTATTTAATTGATCATCGTGAACATTTACATATCCAGCTTTATCCTTATCTAAATGGATGCTTACACCATCGATATCAATTGTGTTGTAATATCCAGCCCAAGAATTAAGAGCAGTAGCACAAAGCATCATAAACAAAAATGAATTAGTTTTAAACTTCATCATCAATCATCTCTTTTGCTTTTTTAGTAGCTATTTTCCTTTCTGCAATTCCTTTATCTGCACCATTTATATTTTTAGTTACTTTCAAAATAATGCTGTCATCATCAGATTTCCCAATTTTGTCCTCATCCATAATTTTGAGAACTTTAGACTTAAAACAAACTATAAAAAAACCACCTGTATCAATACAGTTATATGCATTTTCTGTCACTTTCTGAGGGTTTCCTATTTTTGGTGGTTTTTTCTTCATACCGGCTGAATTTTTTTTCTTGTACTCCGGGTCATCCCACCAATATTTATCAAAGTCATTTTTTGACAACCAACCTCGATATACCCAGTAGCTTGAATATGTGTTAAGTCCAGTTAGCATTTTAAACCCTCTACCTCTGAATTTTTGTGCATCTACATCTCCACAGTTACCGTTAATCCAGCTATAGGATCCTGTGATATACCCTCCACGGGAATTGTATTTTTTCCCGGAGAAATAGTATCCTTCTCGGCTTTAAGAGCTCCGTACCAATGACCTAGCTTAGTAGTTTCATTAAATGTTGATGCTTCAACAATCACACCACCTTGCTGAACACCATCAACAATAATTTGTTGCTGGCTAGTTTCTTGCATGGACAATAAATAACCTGATTCAACTGCACCCTGCCCTAAAAAATGACAAATTCTATTTGCATCAGATAAGTTATACTTTCGCATGATTGTATTTATGTCCGCATAGTACTCTAATGTAATATTTTTAATACCTTCAAGTGCATTTTTATTTTTTTTACTAGCATTCGCCGTCATTACTTTTTCAATTACTCCAGAGTCGAGCCAACTACATTTCCTGAAATGTCGAATAAATGATTTTGGCTCAAAATGCCACAACCGGTCAGAACTCAACGCTCCAGAATCAAAGCATAGTGCTTCCGCATGGGATTTAAACTTTGCATAATCGGCTTCCGTCATCGGTTCATGCTCTTCATTTCCCGTTTTCAGCCACGAAAAACGGATGTCGATCGTACTTTTTTCCCATTCAAATGGGAAATGACAGATTAGCTTCCCGCACTGGTTATCGAAGTCACCAACTTCGTGAAGTTTCTTGATAATAGCTGAATTACACTGGCTGTTGCTATCACTATCGTCATCTACCATCTGCCAGCCCGTCCAGTGAGGGAAATCAGCGTCACTAAACTTTTTAATACTGGAATCAGCAAGGTTGATCACCCCTTTACCACCCGGGTAATTGACTGTCATCCATAATGGTGCGTCTGCCGGTACCAGTGTTTCATGGTCCGTGTTGATCACTCGCCCAAAGCGAAGTAATTCAAACCCGGCACTTGGGCTCTCCTTATAATTCCGCATCGCGGTTTTATAGAGATTGTATTCGTAGTCATCACCATCTGCATTAACCAGTGGTTCACCCAGCAGATCATATTTTCCGTCAGTCTGCGTATTTTTCTGACGAGTAACCATCGTGCACTTGCCTTGGGCCAGAGTCATGCTGGCATACAGAGGCACATTGCTGGTATATAGTTCAGAAAGTCCGGTGGTAGAAATGCTGTTATCTGCTGGAGCCTTGTCATAAAACTTTGTCTGCGGTGGCAGATAAAAGTGAATATCACCATAAACCGCATCGGTGCGGCCATTCTTCGAAATATCCAGCTCTCCTGTTTTCCTGCCCGTTAGCTTGCTGATGTTGTCATCATCGCAGAAAATCTGGAAATGGAAAGCATTCACTCCATCAACCATGCCTGGAAGGCCTATAGGATCCTTACGGTAAACTTTATCACCGGCTTTAACAGTTTCAGCCAGCGACTTCAGATGCATGTATAAGGAATAGAAAGCCACTTTTCCTTCATCACCGCTACCGATCTCGGTTTCATGCTTTATGAGCACATAACCATCATTACTCCCCTTTGTATTGGGTTTATCGGCGTTGATGTTGAATGGTGCTAGGTCGCGCTTGTCTGAGCTTTTGCGGAGTGAAACGACGGAACCGTCAGCTATCGCCCGCACGCTCTCAGCAGGCCTTCCAAGATGTTATTACCTGTTTATTTCTGAATATTAATCTCATATTGTTTTTCAAAATATTGCCCCGCACTAGCAACAACCCCGCCCCTAATATTAATTGTTACAATCCCTTGCAACTGAGGCTTACCTTCTATAGTAAAGTTATTATATACATATTTTGTGTAATATTTTTTTTCAGAAAATACTAATTTCAATCCAGAATTTGATGGGTGAATTTCATAACTCAGTTCAACAACTGGTCCTGTACCTCCAGAGATGGTGATTGGAACATAATATTCCTGATCTATATATCCATCTGGTAACTTATTAGGCTCAAATACAAGGTGATTGCCACAGCCAGTTAGAAAGAAAGAAATTACAAAAGCTCTTAGATAGTGATTCATTTTTAATCATGATATTTTTTTAAATACCATCCCCCCAAAAGTATGGTTTAGAAATTCTCCTAATTTTAATGATACTCGAAGCGAGTTATCTTTAACTTCACCCCATGAAAAAAGTCTCAGCGAGACAAGCTCTTCTAAACTCGTTTCGTTAGTGATTATCCAGATTAAATTCCTTCCTCAATTTTCAAAAAACTCCATCTCTAAATTACCAGGGATAAGATCTTTCGATTATTTCGTCAGGCTTTTAGGATTACGGTAAAAAAACCTGGTGTTACTTGTGCCCACCTTGACATACCCACTCTTTTAAAACCACTCGATATCACCCCTCCAAATTGTAATACCGGCGACCACATTGTCTACTTTAATATCATTAAAGACATGATCTAAAATAAATTCAATCAACATTTATTTGATATTTTTTAGTAAACACCTGTGATTTTGAATACATAGATGCATATGTTTTTGCAACTATTTCAACGGTTATCACACCTTTTATTCTGGGCACTCCACTTATTACAAGTTCGTTAGGGCTGCTACCTTTGTTAAAGTCATTTTTTTCATTCCCCATAAAGCTTGGTTCTATATCCAGACCGGAATTATCAGGAGTTAATTTTGCTCTAAAATTACTTGAAATAAAAGAAATAACCTCTCCACTCCCCTGAAATCTCATAACCAAACCTTGCTGATAAAACGTCCCTATCTTGGCATTTTTCAACCGCCCCCCACTTGGATAAAACTCTATTTTACCTGAAGAGCAGGATGCTAAAAAAACAAACAAACAGATTAGATATTTTTTCATAAAACTATTCTAGTGATTTAAACACCACCCCTCCAAAAATGCTTCCCATTACATCTGAAAGAGCAAGATGCCTCTTAATCTGATTTTTTACCTTACCCCAAGAGAATAATTTCAATTGAACTAACTCATTTTCCTTAGTCGTTAATGAAATGACCTCACCATACTGTGTGGTTATAGGTCCATCCCAAACAATCCAATGATTCTTAGCCGTGACAGTGGAGTCAAATCCATCAAGTATACCAGCTGATATCAAAGTAACAACTCGACAACTTTTTCTAATATACTCATTGAGGGTACTTAGTTCTTTCAGATTTACGTGCGATAGCCCGACATTACTAAACTCTTTTTGATAACCAGCACTTACAAACCATTCAGTAAGCGCTCCCCATAATGTTATCCCTGAAGCCTGGTCATCAATTTCGTCATAACTCATAATGGAATTTTCGGAGTCCCTTAAAGAAGCGAGGGTTATCCAATCGATCCCCTTCACTCGTTCTCCATAAGCATCATAGAAAGCCCCCATAGGATGCCGACAACTATTGCTTGGAACTATATTTAACGCACCTATTTTAGTTTTCCCATACAACCAAAGCTCATTAACTGCTTGTTTATAAATATCAGGTCTATCCATTAACAGGCAATAAAAAAATGATGCTGGCCCACACAAACTAGTATCCCCTTGATTTGGATAACTACTGCGATTCATCCTCGAAAGGATCTGATGTTCTATCTTATTTTTATCGAAGGGATCATCAGGACTACCTACAGGATACTCTTTTGCAATAAACGCTCTTTTCTGACAGGTAATCTGCACAGTATGTATATTATCCTCACCCTTATCATTAACCGGTTTTGTCTGCGCCTTTGTTTCAAAATAACAAACATTTTCACGCTTATTTTTAGAATATGCTTGCCCTGATGCCATTTCACCAAGTGTGTACATCTTTTTCGCAGGCGAGGAAAGCACAGAAAACAACTTACCTCCGTGCTTGCGATATAAGTTCATTTCCATTATGTAGATTACAGACAACCCATCCTCTGTGTCATTTGTTTCATGGGACTGAGTTTGATAATTTGATGTTACTGGTTGTTGCGCCACTGACAGTAGTATATGTTTTTTATTACTGGCATCAGTTCTGTAAACATTCAGATCGTAAAAAAGGTCGACTGCTGAAACATTCGATTCAATCTTTGTATAAATATTATATTTAGGCATTGATGGCCTCCGGTATCATATGCAGCAGAACATCCTGTACCTGTGCAGAAGTAAACAACTTCGTATACCCCTCGCCATCACTGACACCCTCTAATACCGAGCCATCAGCCAGAAAGGCCCTGTAAGGTGTATTCAGCATCGGCATCCCATTATCATCTGTACACAGGTAGCGAATATTATGGCTGCCGTCATTTATCGCATTAGCTAAAGGTGCAATGTCAGGCTTATGCTGCGCTTTTTCCCGCCTGACGTAATACCCGGCCCTTGTTCTGTACTCACCTGCCGTCGCTGATTCAATGCCACTGGCATTGAGCGTGATATAACTTCCCCCGCCGTTTATCGTGACCCGTTTTTTCGCAATAATTTCGATACTGTCTTCCGTGCTGACAATGCTGATTTCCTTCCGGGCAAGCAGCGCCATCAGGTCATTCTGCGCCTGCATCTGTACCGGTCCCTGGTTCGCTATCAGCCTGATCCCAAGCTTTCGCACAAACACGCTCAGGGCACTGCCCACCCCGATGAACAGATTTTTCACCACGCTGACGTCTGCATTCTTTCCGGCTGTGGCAATCAGGTTATGCCCGGCTGAGACCTGCAGGTGCTCCCCGCTGGTCAGCGCTATCCCCTCCGGCGCGCTGACCAGCAGTACCGATTTTTTGAGGTCTGTCAGCTGCTGCTCCAGCAGGGTAATTTGCGCCTGGAGATCGGCCGGGTTCGCGGTCGCCTTCTGCGCGTCACCGGAGATGGACATCATCTGCTCCCGGGCTTCGGCCAGATTGCTGACCGCCGGCTCCATATCCAGCACCTGCCCCTGAGCCTGCGCCTGTCCGTCCGCGCTGATAAATATCCCTTTCTGTGCCCGGATAGCTCCCCAGCTGTCGGTTCTCAGCTCAAAGCCTTCGCCGCGCGGCTGCCTGTCACTGTCCACCAGGTGCCCCAGGTTCAGCTGGCTCTTGCCGCCGTACTCCGTCGAGAGCTTGATATGCTCTTTCCCGCGCTCGTCGTCGAGGCGGATTTTGTTGTTGGCCGGGGTGCGCAGGACGTTACGTTTGTCATTGCGGATGGTGACGTGGTCGCCGTGCGCCGAGTCGTGGAGGACGCCCGCGATATACGGCCGGTCAGGGTTACCATCCTCAAAGCCAATCGCCACCTCCGTCCCGGCCAGCAGCGGCAGGTGCAGGCCGTAGGTGTCTCCGGCATACGGCCGCGACTGGCGGACCCACAGGCTCTCGAACCCGGTTTCCCAGCGCGCCCGGTCAAACAGCATATTCACCCGGTAGCGTCCGTGTTTGTCGATATGCCCGTAGGTGTCGTTTTCCCGGGTGCTGGTCACGCGGGCCGGCAGCGTCCCGGCCATCACCGGACGCGCGCCGGGCTCAGGCCGGTAGCCGACGTCCGGGCTGTCCGGTATGCCGGCAAACTCCACCGCAAAGTCGGCATCGCGCCGGGCGTGGCTGTGCATCGCCGTGACGAGCACGCCATCAGCAAACTCCCCGGCCACCTCCTCTCCGCCGGTGACCTTCAGCACCTGTCCCGGGCAGAGCGTCGGGCAGCTGGTGGTGGCCTGCATCCGGGTCTGGCCGTTCAGATAACGCTCATGCCGAAGCCGGGCGTAAAACGCCCCGGACTCCGGCGCCGGATGGCGGTCATGGACATTCCCCGCGGTCAGGTAGTTATCTCCCCAGTGGTAAGCCTCACCAAAGGTGGTGGTCTCCCCGCGAGTGACATCCACCTGCGCGTTCATGTCCGCCGTCGCCTCGCGGTAGTTGTAGTCGCGGGTACTGACCTGCTGCTCCACGACGCGGTGGCGGCATGCCATCTCCCACACCGCGTCCACCCCGGCCGACTGCTGCCCTGACGGCGGGACCGAAGGCAACGTCAGCCCCTTCTCATAGCCCTGCTGACTGTCGCAGAACTCAGCGACGTCGATGTGCAGCCGCGTGTCGGCGGTAAAGCGAAACCAGATCCCCACCTCACCCAGCAGCCGGGTGATAAAGCGCAGGTCATCCTCGCCGTACTGCATCACCTGCTCGCGTCGCGGATACGTTTTTGTCAGCGAGAACAGAAAATCCTGACCGCGCAGGCCGTGGCGCTCGCGGAGGATTTTTTCCACAATCTGCGGAACGGACTGGTCCTGGTAAATGGCGTTCTGGTGCGAGCGGTTAAGCAGCGCCAGGCGCGGCTGAAGCGTCAGCGCGTAGTGCGTTTCATCCCTGGAGGTACTGAGCCGTTCAAACCCCGTCACCACACCCTGGATCACCCGCACGGGTTGCTGAACATTGATGCCGAAGCCCTGAGCCACCGGCGCCTGCAGCGTCAGGGAGGCTGCCTTCATCAGCATCATCTCTTTGCTGATGGCATGGTCTGCGCTGGTGAATTCAATACGGTAGCGGAACGGCTGGCTCAGGGCTTCATCGCCCTCGAAGGCCAGCACATCAAGCCCGGCTTCACATCCCTTCACCGAAAGCAGGTGGTGGTTATGGCTGAACAACAACGATTTCACGCTACTCATCGGATATTGTCCCCTCGTCAAACGCCATCACGACGCCTTCCTCTTCGTGATACCCCAGCGTCACCTGGCGCGGTTTCTGCCCCGCCGCCATATGGCTCAATAGCTGCTGACTCAGTGCCGGCAGGATCTGCTGATTGAGCAGACTGTCGACGTTACGGGCGCCGGTATCCGGCAGCAGGCAGGCCTCGGTCAGCGCGTCGAACAGGCTCTCGCTGAGGGTGGTGGTGATTCCGTAATGGCAAGCCAGACGCTGACTTACCTGCCCGAGCTTCATGCCGACAATGGCGCGCAGCGCTGCCGCCGGCAGCGGACGGTAAATCACCGTCTGGAAGCGGGCCAGCAGCGCCGGCTGGAAGTGGCCGCGCAGCACCGGGCGCAGCAGCTCGTGCAGGTCTGATTCGCTGGCCTCCGGCTGTTCATCCAGCAGCTGCATCAGGAGGTCGCTACCGAGGTTGGCGGTCATCAGGATCACGGTGTTGCGAAAGTCGATTTCACGCCCCTCGCCGTCGCGCATTACCCCCCGGTCGAAGACCTGGTAGAACAGGTTCATCACATCGCGATGGGCCTTTTCCACCTCATCGAGCAGCACCACGCTGTAGGGGCGTTTGCGCACCGCCTCGGTCAGGATCCCGCCCTGGCCGTAGCCGACGTAGCCCGGCGGAGAACCCTTCAGCTGGCTGACGGTGTGCGGCTCCTGGTACTCGGAGAGATTGATGGTGATCAGCGCTTTCTCGCCGCCGAACAGCGCATCGGCCAGGGCGAGCGCCGTTTCCGTTTTGCCGGTGCCGCTCGGCCCGACCAGCAGGAACACCCCCTGCGGACCGTTCTCCGGCGTCAGGCCGGTTTTCGCGGCGCGCAGGCGCCGGGCAATAGCGCTCAGGGCCGCCTCCTGGCCAACCACCCGTTTGCCGAGACTCTCTTCCAGACTCAGCAGCTCCGTCTGCTCATCTTTCATTAGCGAGGAGAGCGGCACGCCGGTCCAGTCGGCAATCACCGTCGCCACGGTGCGGACGTCGACGTCCAGCCCGAGCAGCGGATTGCCCTGCTGGACGGCGATAAGCGCGGTTTGTAGATCGCTAATTTCCGCCTGGCGGGAGATATCGCGGCGACAGGCGAGCAGCGCTTCCGTCAGCTGCAGCTCCTGACCATACTGAGTTTCAAGGGTATCCAGCGCCAGAATAAGGCGGATCTCCTCCTGCTCAATGGCCGCCAGCCGATCGCCGCGGGCGCTGTTGCCCAGCGCAATATCTTCCAGCAGCGCCTGCTTCTCCATTGCCAGCGCGGTGAGCTGCGCCTTCATGCGGGTCAGCGGCTGAGGCACGGTATCCAAACTCATACGCAGGCGGGCGGAAGCGGTGTCGAGTAAATCCACTGCCTTGTCCGGCAGCTGGCGACCGGTGAGATAGCGTCGTGACAGCGTCACGGCGGCGCGCACCGCATCATCCGTGATATGCACGCCGTGGTGGTCGGCATAGCGGGACTTCAGGCCGCGCAGCATCAGGCAGGCGGTGTCGTCGTCCGGCTCATCCACCTTGACCATCTGAAAGCGGCGCTCCAGCGCGGCGTCGCGCTCGAAGTACTGCTTGTATTCAGACCAGGTGGTGGCGGCGATGGTCCGCAGTTCGCCCCGGGCCAGCGCCGGCTTCAGCAGGTTGGCGGCATCCGCGCCGCCCGCCTGATTACCCGCGCCGATGATCGTGTGCGCCTCGTCGATAAACAGCAGCACCGGCGAAGGCGACTGCTGTACCGCCTCAATGATATTTTTCAGCCGCTGCTCGAACTCGCCTTTGACCCCGGCGCCGGCCTGCAGCAGACCGAGGTCGAGGGTGCGCACCGACACCGGCTTCAGCGCGTCGGGGACGTTGCCTTCGGCAATGCGCAGCGCCAGGCCTTCCACCAGAGCGGTCTTGCCCACGCCCGGCTCACCGACGAGGATCGGGTTGTTTTTACGTCGACGGGAGAGAATATCCACCATCTGGCGGATTTCCGTGTCGCGTCCGAACACCGGGTCAATCTGGCCGTCTCTGGCTTTGGCGGTGACGTCGAGAGTGAATTTGTCCAGCGCGCTCTGCAGCGCCGGATTGAGCCCATCCGCATTCAGTTCGCTGCACGCAGGACGCCCCACAAATTCCACGTCCCCGCCATGGGGCTGCGCCAGCGCCGCTTCCTGCTGCGCTGGCGGACGTTCGTCGGACTGGGCATCAAGCAAGGGGCGCAGGCGTTCCAGCTGACGCTGGCCCAGCGTTAACAGCGGCCACAGGCCATGGCACTGGATCAGATTCTGTTTTTCAACCAGCGCCATCAGCAGGTGAACACTGCGGATCTGCGCTTCGCCGCTGAGCGAGGCAATCAGCCAGGCCTCCTGCATCAGCCTCAGGGTATGGTCAGAGAGCTGGGGACGATGACGTACCGAGCGCGGCTGTTTATCCAGCCAGCTCAGCAGATCCTGCCACAGCGCATCCATATCCCATTCATAGCGCCGCGCCAGCACCGTCAGATCGCCTTCCCCCTGTTCCAGCAGCTTGAGCAGCCAGTGCTCGGGCAGGATCTCGGCATGCGCCCGGGTCTGGCACAGGGAGGCCGCCCCCTCCATTGCGCGGGCACAGCAGGGATTAAGACGGCGTAACAGGCTGGCTGGATTTTCCATGAGATCCTCTCTTATTGGTTCCGGACACGCTACCGCCCGTCGCTGTTCCCGAACAGGAACCCCAAGCGCACAAGGTCAGGCAGACAGATTGTGTTTTTCTTTGCTGAGAACCCGTACCTCAGGCGCTCAGCAAAAAACGGCGGGCAGAGAAACGCTGCCCGCATCAGGCGATCGCCCGCAATAATCCCCGGCCGCAGAGATAACGATGCGGCCGGGATGAGCGAACGTCGCCTGCGCGCCAGCGGCGCGAAATATGACGGGCAATTACGCGGTGGCGCGTTCGTTCCAGCTATCGGAGTGAATGATGTTGCCGTCTTTATAGGTCCAGGTGATCTTCTCGTAGCGCAGCTCTATCTGTTCCAGATGGTTGTGCTTCTCGTAGGCGGGGTTTTTGATGTCGTGCATCAGGGGATTCACTTTCACCACCTTGACGTTCTCAAGTTTGGTATTGAAATACTCCACTTCCTGGCCGGCATCGTTGATTCGGTACCACTTGAACTCAGCGGACTTCAGGGTCTGACCGGTGGTCACTGCCTTGTACAGGTAGGGGCTGGAGGAGTCGATCTCCTTGGTGAACAGGAACGGCGTATGAATACGCGTGCCGGTCAGTTTGCCGGTGTTGTTATCGGTCGGGATGTACAGGTTATGCTCCTGAGCCACCACTTCGATACTGCCTTCACGATCCTGAACGTCGACAGACCCTTTAATGTCCGCGCCGCCGTCGTCTTTCAGCCAAAGATAAACAGGAATTGCCATGGAATTACTCTCCATTGTGTAGTGAAGCGCCATCATCCTGGGATGACGCAGAGGGTTGGTCCGGTAACCGGCAGGCGTCTACCTGCGGCACCAGACTGATTTCGACACGACGGTTCAGCGCACGGCCTTCCGGCGTATCGTTTGTTGCAATTGGTCGGCTTTCGCCATAGCCCTGAACGGCAAAGCAGCTGTCCGGCACGTCGCCGGTATCGCGCATCCAGTCGCGGACCGATTCCGCACGTTTCAGCGACAATAGCTGGTTGGCTTTTTCCTCACCCACGCTGTCGGTGTGACCCGCCACCACGATCAGCCACCCGGGCCTGGCCTTAATGTCCATCAGCGAGTTGACCAGCCGCTTTGTCGAACCAGGCTTCAGTACCCATTTCCCGGTATCGAATAGCGACATGCTGTCAAGGCGGATGACATCCGGGGCAACGTGCTGCACCGGCCCGGGCGGCGGTGGAGCCGGCACGTAACCACGAATCGCCTCCAGCAACGGCAGGCGAATCTGCTCCCCGTGATACAAGCCCAGACTCAGGCGCAGCGGGACGCCGTTACGCGCCCAGCTATCAAGCAGCGCGGCATCTTCACGCAGCACCCTGACAGCGCTGGCTTTTGGTCGATAATCATCCATCGCAATCCGCTCATAACGCGCAATATCGACGCCAACGCGCTGCAGCAGTTGTCGATTGTTCCAGCCACTGCTGAGCAGCGCGGCGACAGCCGCGAGGGTGAAAATCGCGAGCGCCGCGCGCCAGGCCCTGCCTCGTGGCGTGAGTCCCCGTCCCGCCGGTAACTGCGGCAGGATGAATTCCGGCAAAGCTGAAGCGTCCCCGGTGTCGCTCTCATCTGGCTGCCAGCCAGCTACCCGCGACAGGCCGCTATGTCGGGATAACCACGTCGTCCAGGCCGACGATGCCAGACTTCCGGGCAGCGAGGGCCCGAGGCCCCACAGCACGGCCGCAGGGGTCAGAGGTGGCAGGTCGGTATTCTCTTCCGTCAACACGGCATGGACGTGCTGTTCAGACCAGTCCATCAGGCTGTTCATCAGCACCTGCTGCTCCAGCGCGGCCGCCCCGCCGGCGCGTACCCAGGCCGGTACGGAACAGGGGGCGCAGGAGGGCTGCCAGACTTTCACCGCTTCACCCGGTTTCGCCGCCTGCCACAACAGGTCGCGACTCATCGCGCTGCCCACCTGCCCCTGCAGCGCCAGCGGTACGGCATACCCCGTCTGCTGGCGCAGCTGGCTGAGTTGCCAGCGCAGGGCCAGCAGAGCGCTGGTCAGCGCATCGCTTTGCGCATGCCGCTGCGGGCAGACGCAGAGCAGCACCGACAGCTGAGGCCCCCATTCCGGCCGCTGGCTCAATACCTGGCGCGCGACCTGCTGCAGCTCCTCCGTCTTTTTCACGCGGATCCAGCAGCCCTGTTTGACCACTCGCACCGGTGACGCTGGCGGCCAGACACACGGCAGGTCGCCGCAAACGAGGACCACCGGCTGGCGATAAGCGCCCTCCGGGAGAGGGGCCTGGGTTGATGCGACGTTACGTCCGGTACGACGACTGGCGATGCGCCAGATCCCGATGATCAGGGCCAGCGTGACCAGCAGAATGAGCCACGCCCCCCAGCGGGGAACCGGCAAAAATAGCAGGCACACCAGCGCACTCAGCAGACTGGCCCACAGCGCCAGCCCACGCTGCTGCGCGGGGCTCATTTCACCTCCCCCGGTAACAAGGTCAGCAGCAGGTGATCGAGCCAGTGGTTGAGCCCCCACCACAGGGCGAGTACCACTACCACGCTCAGGCCAATACGTACCGGCCATGGGGCCAGCCAGCCGCTTATCCCCAGACCGGCGCGACTCTCTACCAGTACGGGAGCGGTAGCCGGGCACTGAAAAGGAGGAACACGCTCACCGAGCGCGTTGACCAGCTTCAGGCGCTCGGGGTCGTGGAGGGAGCGAAAGCTGCCAATAAAACCCAGCAGCATCACCCGCTGAAAACAGGTGACCACGGCCAGGTTGGGCGCCGGTTCACGCAACACATCACGCATCCGCTCGCACAGGGTGTCGCCGGCGTCCATGGTGCCGAGGAAGTGCCCCTGCAGCGGAATGTCATACCACTGCAGGCAGGCCTCATCCTCCACGCCGCGCCCTTTCACGGCTTCATCGAGCAGCGCGCACTGGGCGGTGAGAATATGCTGACAGCTGGCGTCATCAAGCCCGCTCGCCTTCAGCTCATGTTGCACGCGCTCGACATCAGCAATACAGCGCTGCCATAGCGTGTACCCTTCCTCATCGCGGAACTGCGGGCCGTGGCGCAGGCTGATAACCTGCAGCCAGGTGTTCTGCAGCAGCGCATCAATATCAATGGACGCGGCGTTGCCGCGTTTAGGCTCATTCACGTTCGTAGTACCGCAAAAAGTTCAAGTTCAGGCTCACCGAGCATCCCCGGGACGTAAAACATACAGGTGCCGCTCTGCAGCATTTCCGTTGCCAGAGGGTGGGACACATCGAGGCTGAAATACTGATTTTCCAGACGCAGCGGGATCGCCGCCGGCACATGACGCAATGGCGTGAGGGGCACCCCTGTCCGCGAGGAGTTGACGATGGCTTTGACATGATCCGGACTGCCCACTTTGCACTGGCGCGGAAACTGCTCCTGCAGTTGGGCGACCGGTACCGACGAACGAACCGACAGGTAGTAATCAGCCCCTTCCCGCAGCCGGGCATCGTGCAGACGCGCCTGCCAGAAGTGCAGCCGGACATCATGCTCCAGGGCAATCGCCACCACCCGCGATGGCAGGCTCGCCTCCAGCAGGTCGCTCAGTAAATCAAACAGCGGCGGAAAAACCGCGTTCAGCTGGTCATGCTGATAGATCGGGACGGCATTCGCCTGATGGGTGAGCGAAAAGGTCAGCAGGCTACCAGCCAGGCGCGCCAGCTCCGGGTAGAGGCGTTCCGGCGGGCTTTGCCGGTAACGCAGAAAGTACCCCAGCACCGGCTCGGCGCTGTTCAGCGCATTCAGCAACCAGAACAGAGAGACATCGGCTACGGCAAAATCAGCCATCCGTTCATTGCTTTCGCGACGCATGGCCATCAGGCGCGTCAGACGAGCCCGGAGCTGGACGAGCAGCTGTTCAAGCTGCCTCGCCAGCCAGCGGCTGCCCTGGATCTGCAGCAGCGGCGGGAGAAACGTCTCGTCGATAAGCCAGGCCCCCTGCGAGTCCCGCTGCAGGCGAACAAGCGGACAGGTCAGGTAATCGCTGTTGTCCTGGTGGGCGAAGCGGAGGATCAGCTCCGGCTGTATGACGGCAATCTGCCGGGTATCATCCCCAAACTGGTTACGGACATCGCGCCAGCGCTGCCGGAAGCGCACCGGCCTTTCGGCCACCTCCTCCGGCTTCAGACAGTTGCCGCCATTCGCCTGCATCAGGGGCAGCGCCAGCACGATCACCGCCTCGCCGGACGCGCCGTCCAGCGACAGCGCGGACGGCAGCGCATCGGCATTGTCCGTATCAATCATCGTGCCATCCTGGAACCGGACCTGCAGCCTGTGAGCCTGCAGGCGGCCCAGTTTGAGCATCTCTGGTTCGAAGGTCGCCTCAACCACTCCCCAGGGGTGGTTAAGACCCATCCGGGCAATCACTTCCGCAGTCCAGGCTGCATACGCAGCCTGCTGTTGAAAATGCTGAGGCGACACCATAATGCCCCGGCCCCACAACGGACGTTCCGTTTTCATCATCGTCCGAACCTACGCCTTCGCCTTTGGCATCTGGCTAACCAGCGACAGATTGACGTCCATCCCCTCGACCTGGAAGTGCGGCACCGCGTACAGCTTCACGCGGAAGAAGCCCGGGTTATCCTCGATATCTTCCACCACCACGCTGGCATCGCGCAGCGGATGGGAGGCCTGCAGCTCGTCGCCGGGGTCGGTCATTTCGGTCACCAGGCTCCGCACCCAGGTGTTCAGCTCCAGCTCCAGCAGCCGCCGGTCCTTGGTGGTGCCGATATTTTCGCGCTGGATCATCTTCAGGTGGTGCGCGATGCGCGACAGCAGGAAGATGTAAGGCAGACGCGCGTTGATACGGCTGTTGGCGGTGGCGTCGGCGGTATCGTACAGCGCCGGTTTCTGCGCGGAGTTGGCCGAGAAGAAGCAGGCGTAATCGCGATTTTTGTAGTACGACAGCGGGATAAAGCCCAGGCTGGCGAACTCAAACTCCCGCGTTTCCGGGATCATCACCTCGGAAGGAATTTTCACCTGGTTGCCGGTGCCCAGATCGTACAGATGGATGGGCAAATCTTTCACCGCGCCGCCCGCCTGCGGACCGCGAATTTGCACGCACCAGCCGTTGTTAACAAAGCTCTTCACCATATTGGATGCGAAGGAGAACGCCGCGCTGGTCCAGAGATACTTTTCGTGGTCCGGGCCCTTCACCTGCTCGACATAGTTGAAGCTGCGCACCGGCACGGTATCCGGGCCGTACGGCAGACGGCCCAGCACGCGCGGCATCACCAGGCCGATGTAGCGGGCATCGTCAGTTTCGCGAAACGCCTTCCAGCGGATATATTCCGCGCGATCGAAGTAGTTGCCGATATCCTTAATGGCAGCCACCTCTTCCATGGTCTCTTTCAGGAAGAAGGCCGGGCCGACGGCGCCGATAAACGGCATATGGGCGGCCGCAGAGACGCGGGAGATATTGCGCAGCAGCGCCACATCCTGCGGGCTGGCGTCGAACTCATAGGCCGAGATCACCGAGCCGATCGGCTCGCCGCCGGGAGTGTCATACTCCGCGGTATAGGTGTGCCAGTAGAGGCCGCTCTGGATAAGCTCCGGCGCGTCCTCAAAGTCCTGGCGCAGATCGTCTTTGGCGACGTCGAGGATCTCCGTTTTGACGTTCTGCCGATAGTCGGTGTTGTCCACCAGCTGTTTGAGGCCGCGCCACAGGGATTCGACCTGCTGAAACTCCTGATGGTGCATCACCGCGTCCAGCTGACGGCTTATCTGGAAATCCAGCTCGGCGATATGGTGATCGATCAGCGTTTTGTCGAGCTTTTCCACCCGCTGGCCGGACTGACGGATGCGTTCCATAAACACCTGCATCGCCGCGGTGAGACGCTCCGCCGCCGGCGCCTCGGAGAGCGCGGCATCGTCCAGAAAGTCGTTGATATCCCCGAGCCGAGACGCCGGGGTGAGATTAATTTTTTCAAACAGCGAGGCGTAAACGCCCTCGCCCGCCCTGTTTTCCTGCAGCGTGGTTTGCCCCTGAACAGGGGCGTTTTCTGTGGTAACAGACATTAGCATTTTCCCGGTTAATCCATTAACAGACTTGCCCCGCACTTATTTCGGGGCAAGCGCACTCATTTCGTCGCGTAATTCCTGGGACAGCGCCGGATCTTTCAGGATTGCCTCAAGCTCTTTTCTGAAAGTGGCGTTATCGAGCAGATTGGATTTGAGATCGCGTAATAAATTACGCATCGCCAGCATGGCGCGGAGTTGCGGAATTTGCCGGGCAACCTGCTCCGGTTCAAAATCTTTGATGTCGGTAAAACGCAGTCTGACGTTCTCCTCTTCGCCATTGCCGGCCAGCGTATTCGGCACCGAGAGGTTAACTTCCGGGCTAAATTCCGAAAGTACGCTGTTAAAATTATTTTTATTGACGTTGATTTTTTCTCTTTCCGATAAAGGCCGGTTTTCCTTACCATGACTAAAATCGCCAATGGTAAGCAGCTTCAGCGGCAGTTCGACCTTCTTTTGCGCGCCGCCGGTATGAAGAGATAATTTGAGATTAATGCGCGCCCTGGGGACTTCATTCTGGAACGTATCAGCCATAGCAGTTCCTTTCCTTAAGGAATAATTATTGAAGATATATTGATGTGAAACGTGACGATGATAAAGCAAAAATGGATTACCGATCAACTTAACCACCTAATAATTATATTTATTCATAAACACCCCCTTTCACCACGAAAATAAAAGCACCATGAATATCAATATTTGAAATGTGTAACAACAGTCAATGATAAATTCAATAAATAATGCACCAAAGGAATGTTTGCAATGGATACTATAAGGCGTGCTAAAACATTAAGCGGATGAATAAAGGAAACCATAGAGACGACCGGGGCAATATAATTCGCTCATTATGCAAATTTAGCGTAACAACGCAATCAATTACTCAGAGGGATAATATCTGGCTTCCATCCGATTGCCCCTTCGCGGCGGACGCTTAATAGTCCTGGCGCGAAATCTAAACGGTAACAATATTCTTCTGCTCCCCTTACTCCCCACAAACCGATTTTTTGCGGATAACGAGCCACAGCGCGATGTCGGACAAAGTTGTCGTTAGCAAAAAAACATGAGCCCGGTTACAAGACGCACATGACACCGTCGTCGGCATCCTGAACGGTTCGCGTTCTGCAAGTCGCCAGGCTATATCTAAGACACCTTTCGCCCACAACGAGACACAAAGATGAGCAAGAAAATCCTAATGCTGGTCGGCGATTATGCCGAAGATTACGAAACGATGGTTCCTTTTCAGGCGCTGCAGATGATTGGCCACCAGGTCGATGCCGTCTGCCCGGATAAAACCGCTGGCGACTATGTCATGACAGCAATCCATGACTTTGACGGCGCCCAGACTTATAGCGAAAAGCCGGGCCATCGCTTCACGCTGAACGCTGACTTCGCCGCAGTAAAGGCCGAGAACTACGATGCGCTAGTGATCCCCGGCGGCCGGGCGCCGGAGTATCTGCGCCTGTACGAGGAGGTTATTAAACTGGTACAGGCATTCGACGCCGCGCGTAAACCTATCGCCGCCGTCTGCCATGGCCCACAGCTGCTGGCCGCCGCCGGTATTCTGCAGGGACGGACCTGCAGCGCCTATCCCGCCTGCGCTCCGGAAGTGCGCCTGAGCGGTGGGCACTATGCGGATATTGGTATCGACCAGGCGCATGTGGACGGTAACCTGGTTACCGCCCCCGCCTGGCCGGCTCATCCACAGTGGCTGGCGAAATTCGCCGCCCTGCTGGCGGAATAACCATACTGAGCCGGCGTTTTTATTGAGCCACCCGCTCCCCTGCGGGAATCTATGCCTTAGCGCGGTGTTTAGTCTCGGGTAAACGCGCTGTTGTAAGTTATACCGATGGCGGGGATGCGCCACGATTTACCGCTTATCTTCAGGGGCCGGTTAAAAAACCAGCCCCTGAAAGATTTATCGCTGCCCTGACGGGCATCATCAATTCAGCAACGCGATCTGCTTGACCACTATTTCATTGATTTTATAGATTATTTCAGGAGTTACGCGTTCTTTGATATCGCGGTCAACAAATACCCGAATGCAATATTTGATGATTTGATACTGATTTAACTTATCACCACATTCAATTAACGGTTTTATTTCGTAGCGGTTCTTAAGATCTTTCACCAAAAGCTTAACTTCGGTTTTATCCAGGTCTTTAAAGGCGCAGTCGGAGACAATATCAACGGCAAATTCATGTGGTTTGAAATGAGGCTGTAATACAGAAGTCAATAACCCGGTGAGTTGACTCTTCCACGCCTTATTTTCCTTGTCAGCGATGTTAGCTTTATACACAGAGTGTTTGGCCTCATAGACCTTCGACCATGGGTGTCGGTTAATAATGTCATCAAGTATTTTTTTATTAACCGCCTCGGTATCGCTGATATCTATCCATTCACCAACCTTGTCATTCAAAAAATAATCATCACTGCACGCCAAATAAAACTCCTTCAGCGCGTCGATGAAGCTTTCATCGCTATGGTCAACGATACGGTCGGTAACGTCAGCGATAATGACATTTTGTGGATCCTTGCTTTGCATAATCTCACATAATGTGCTCAACATCGTCGCAAAGGCGCGGTTTGTTTTATGGTAATACACCTGCGAGAAAAGGCTGGAGCGCTCCCCAATAAACTCAGCGATCGAATCAATCCCACTCTCTTTGTAAGCAAGGTACAATTTTCCCTGTTCCTCGACCGGGACAATTGACATAAACAAGCGATTGTAATCGTAGATGCCACACTTGACGCCGGAGAAATAGCCATCTCTGAGCAAGTAATCCATCCGGTCGGCATCGATCGGACAGGAAGAGATGATCGAGGTCATTAACGGCAGGATATCTGTTGCCTTTCCATTAATTTCCTCAATGATCTGTTGGTCATCGTATCTTTTTTCGATGATTTTTAACACATTTTCGATATTTATTTCGTCATCAATCTTACCTTGTTTTCTCAGATCATGATAAATCATCAGGCTGAACAACAGCGAAAGCTGTTCATGTTCAACTTTCTGTTCTGGCTTGCTTAATACATCAATGATCGAATGGTAGGCTGTGGGGAGAACATCGGAGAATTCGTGCTTACCAGGCATAAAACTCTCAAACTGGTGGGATACAGGCCCATGCCCGATGTCATGCATCAGGGCAGCGAGTCTCAACTCCTGAATGTTGTGTTTTGGTATCTGATCGATATGACCAAACACATGGCCATCATCATATTTCTTTTGATACCGTATCGCATTCAGGCGTAAATTATTGAGTATTTCACTTGATAAATGCAGTACGCCAAGAGAGTGTTCGAAGCGGCTGTGCACCGCAGAGGGAAACACCTTATATAAAAAAGAGTTCTGTTTAATGTTGCGTAAGCGCTGGAACAGGGGGTGATTGATAAAGGCAATCTCGAGTGTCGTCAAACGAATAGTGCCGTGAATGGGATCAAGGATCTTACTGGTCAATTCATTTTCAAAATCCATATCTTAAATCCTTTTATACGTGCATTAAATATATTTAGCATATTGACTGTTTATTCAACAATAATCTTGCGCATTCAGGCAATAAGGTCAATCACTAATATTTAACGAGCAACGCGGCAGATCATTATTTCCTTATCTCTCCACAGCGTCGCGCTATATCGGCATCCACTGACATATCGATTGACTACGGATGAAAACAGCCCCGGTTTTCTTCGCTCAGATGCGCATTCCCCCGGAAACCTCAATGCGCTGGGCATTCACCCAGCGATGATCATCGGATAACAGCGAGGCGATCATCGGCCCGATATCCTCTGGCAGGCCAGGTCGGCCCAGCGCCGTCATATTCGCCACCGCCTGAGCGACCTGCGGGTTATCCCGCACCACCCCGCCGCTGAAATCGGTGGCGATGGCGCCGGGCGCCACGCAGTTCACCGTGATCCCGCGACTGCCCAGCTCAAACGCCATATAGCGAGTCAGGGTTTCCACCGCGGATTTCATGATCGCATAGGGCGCCCGGTTCGCCATCACGATGCGGGTGAGGCCGGACGAGACATTCACTATTCGCCCGCCATCGGCCAGCAGCGGCAATAGTTTTTGGCTGAGGAAGAAAACGCTCTTCACGTGGATGCGATACAGCGCATCGAATTCCGCTTCCGTGGCGTTAAGAAATCCCATGCCGCTGGCGTTGCCGGCATTATTGACCAGATAATCAAATTTATCGGCGCCCAGCTCCGTCAGCGCGCCCTGAAAAGCGCTAACAAATGCGTCAAAGGTGTCGATTTCGCCGGCGCTGAAAGGCAACGCGATCGCCCGGGCGCCCAGTGCTTCAACCCGTGTAACCACCTCGTTCGCCTCGGCAAGACGCGTTTTGTAGGTCAGTACTACATTTACGCCGCGCTGTGCCAGCGCTTCGACGGTCGCGCGTCCCAGGCCGCGGCTGCCACCTGTCACCAGGGCGATTTTTGCGCTATTGTTCATGTTTTCTCCTTTTCTCTCTGCTGAAAACATGAGCGATTATAAGCCCCTGAATGCCGACGATAAGACCGCGTTGGGCGACAGGATAGTTTTGCCAGCTGGAACAATGTCATGGATAAACTGGATACTCTGACCTTGTTTGTGCGCATCGTCGAACGGGGCTCATTCAGTGCCGCCGCCGCGGATCTGGGGGTTTCCCGGCCAGTAGCGACCGCGGCTATTAAAGCGTTGGAGGTCAGTCTCGGGGCGCGGCTGCTACATCGTACCACCCGGCACGTACGGCCGACGGCAGAAGGCTCGCTGTATTATCAGCGCTGCGTGTCCATTCTGGCGGCCCTTGAGGAGGCCAACCGCAGCGCCGGGGGGAGCATCTCCGGCACCATTCGGGTAGACGTGGCGGGCAACCTGGCGCGGACCCTGCTGCTGCCCGCGCTGCCGCAGTTTCTCGCCCGCTACCCGGACATTACGCTGCAGATCGGCGAAAGCGAGCGTGACGTCGATCTGGTTCGCGAGGGAGTCGACTGCGTCATTCGCGGCGGCCATCTCCCCGACAGCGAGATGATCTGCCGGCCGCTCGCCGGGTTGCAGGAGATCACCTGCGCCAGCCCGACCTATCTCGCCCGGTACGGCACCCCGCATACGATTGAAGGACTGACGGGCCACGTGATGATCGGGTTTGTTTCATCGCGCACGCAACGTACCTTGCCGCTGAGCTTTACCCAGGATGGCCGTCAGAGCGAGGTCAGTTTGCCCTGTCGGCTGCTGACTTCCGATGCCGACGTCGGCGCCGAAGCGGCAAGGCTTGGCTTTGGCCTGTATCAGGCGCCCTTGCCCCGCCTTGAGGCCGATCTGGCGTCGGGCGCGTTAACGGAAGTGCTGGCCGATTTTCGTCCTGCGCCGCTGCCGCTCTCCCTGCTCTATCCCAGTAATCGGCAGCTCTCTGCCCGGGTACAGGTATTTATCGACTGGGTGACGGCGCTGATGAAGCCTCCCCTGGCGCAGCAGGCATCCGGAAGGCTAAAATAACGTTTGCTATTATTCACGGCACGTGCGTTAATCGTTGAGTCGATTTACCAGACAAAAAGTTATTATCTGAGTACGTGTTCTCATCTCCAGGCGTTATCCCTGATACCACCTTCCTTTGAGCAGTCCCGTTAGTAGTTTGCTTTTTCTGTAAACAGGCCCTGTCAGATCCTTGTCGGCTCCTTAAAAAGTCCGCCATCTGACACAAAACCCGGCTTACCACCAACTAAAATCAGCCGCGTTAATTTTCCTGAAACGACCATTGTCTTTTCAACAGAACATCACCCATACAAGGTTTACATTATGATCGAACATATCCATTTTAGATGCCCATGCTGCCATGGCTCCCAGTACAGAACGTCCCAGTTTGACGTCACTGAAAAAAACCCTTTTGGTGCGAAATGCATTTTCTGCAAATCAGCCATGATGACATTAGATACCATCCGTCCTCATCACCTTGGCGTGCACTCCGCTGCCCAGGCACAGCAATAAGATGATGAAGCCGGTGAACGCGGGTGGGGAAATTCCCCCGGTGATTCACCCGGGGGCAACGTCTGTTCCCTCACCCGCAGCGATCGTCGGTGGCATGGCTTAGGCGGGTATCAGGCAACGCTTCTATCAGGGTAGTCACATTCTCCCCGGCGCCAGTTTCCACATTAAAATAGTCCACCGCACGCAGAATAAGCCGCAAGCCTCTGCCGCCTTCCGCTAACGGATCGACATCAAAGTGCTCATCGTTACGCGCCAGCGCCAGGCGTTCGGCAGGAAAGATCTCTCCCGCATCGATAAAGCGCAGTGTCACGCGGTCATTGGCAGCGAAAATTTCCCGGGAGACTGCCGCTTTAAAGGCCACTGCGACGGAAGCATCCAACCGACATGTCACCGGCCAGAGGATCAACTGTCACCAGTCAGCTGCCCGTGACGATCGACTACCGCATTGACAACCATCGCGGCAAACGCGTGGGCGCTAACCAGCATACTGAACCCGTCGCCGCAGCGCAGGCGAGGAGATGGATATCGAATCAGCCGATGCCGCAATCAGTCGTGGATTTTCACCCCCAGACATCCGCGAACGAACTCAGGGTTGAAGTGTTTTACCGCTTCGCCAACATAGCCTAAATCCAGGGCGCTGATTTGCGCCATTTCGTTATCTGTTAATACGAAATCCCAGATAGCAAAATTTTCTTCAATGCGCTCCTGGCGGGTGGATTTAGGGATCACCGTGACGCCACGCTGCACGTTCCAGCGCAGAACAACCTGCGCAATGGTTTTCTGGTGCGCATCGGCGATCCCCCGAAGCAATGCATCTTGATACGGATTATGTCTGCCACCGCCTAACGGCGCCCACGCTTCAGGCTGAACGTGATAATGCTTCATGGCTTCCAGCGCCGCGGGCTGCGCGAAATAAGGATGCAGTTCAACCTGGTTCACCATTGGTTTAATTCTGACAGTTTCGCAGAAGTTAGCTAACACATGGGGGTAAAAATTGGAGACGCCGATCGCTTTCAGGGTACCGGCCTCATAGGCCTCTTCCAGCGCACGCCAGGCGCTGAAATAATCGCCCATCGCCTGATGTAGCAAATAAAGATCAAAGTATTCCAGGCCCGATTTTTTTAATGACGCGGCAATCCCGGCTTTCGCCATCCCGGTGTTGGCCATGTCCTGGACCCACAGTTTGGAGGTAATAAACAGCGCCTCGCGGGTACACAGACCTTCGGCGATGGCTTCGCGCACGGCCTCACCCACCGCATCTTCATTATCGTAGACGGCAGCGGTATCGATGAGGCGATAACCGGTGCGAATGGCGTTCAACACCGCCTGCTTACACTCCGCTTTATCGGTCACCTTGAAAACGCCGAAACCCAGCATCGGCATTTTGCGAGCGTTACTTAATATTGAATATTCCACGGTGAAGCTCCCCTCTTGTTAAAACACCATGGTAAGACAGGAACGCGGTCACGATTAGCCTGTCATTCCTGATTTGACTTATGCATTCAATTCATTAATCGCAGTGCGCTGAGATGATCTGATTTTGACAGAGAGCAGAAAAGTCACCCCTGCCGCGCCCAGCAGTAACAGACCGCTCAGTGCAAAAGTGCTGTGCCATCCCAGACTATCAAACACCAGGCCGCCTACCGTTGACCCGAGGGATATCGATAGCTGGATCACGGCGACCATCAGCCCGCCGCCCGTCTCCGCATCCTCGGGCAGCGTCCGCGCAATCCATGTCCACCAGCCGGTGGGCGCCGCCGTCGCCAGCAGCCCCCACAGGCTTAACAGTACGGCGACCGATCCCGTGTGGTGTCCGGCCAGCAGAAGCGTTCCGGCAATTGCGGCCATTAACAACGGGATAGCCACCAGCGTCGGATAAAATCGGGCATTCAGAACGGTCGTAATAAGCAGCGTGCCGATAAAACCGGCGATACCCATTGTCAGCAATATCAGGGACAGACCAGAAGGACTGACTTGGGTCACCGTCTCCAGAAACGGTCGCACATAGGTAAATAAGGTAAACTGTCCCATAAAGAACAGTCCGCAGGCCAGCAATCCCAGGGATAGCGTAGAAAGACGGAACAGACGCAGCACCGATCCCTGCCGCTGTGGTGCGCGCGGACTTTTCATCGACGGCAGGCTAATGCATTGCCAGACGAAGGCCAGCACCGCCAGCGGGACAAGACATAAAAAGGCGCCGCACCAGCCGACGGTGGCCCCCAGGTAGCTGCCCAGCGGCGCTGCCACAACGGTGGCCAGCGCGTTGCCGCCGTTAAAGATGGCCAGTGTGCGGGGGACCTGGCGTTGCGGCACCAGCCGAATGGCCGTTGCCGCCGACATCGACCAGAAGCCGCCGATGACGATCCCAATGAGCGCTCTGCCCAGCATATAAACCGGGAAACTGGACGCCAGGGCAATAATCACCCCAGAGGCTGCCATCAACGCCGTGAGCCCCAGCAGCAGCCATTTACGGTCCAGCGATCCGGTAAGACGGGATATCGTCAGGCTGGTCAGTACCGCCAGCGCGCCAGAAAGCGCAATGCCCTGACCGGCTAATCCCTTGGTAATGTGTAAATCACCCGCGATGGGTGTCAACAGACTGACCGGCATAAATTCTGAGGCAATGAGCACAAATACGCAGAGCGTCATCGCCAGGACGCCGCTCCAGTGTGCCCGGGTGTGACCTAATGCAGACATTATTTCTCTCCGACAAGACAAAGCCGCCCGCAGGCGCGTGGCGGCTTTGGGGATGTCTCCGGCACAGGAGATCTATTTCAGGTTGGTTTTAAAAAATTGCGCGAACGTCGCAAAGGGAATTTTGCCCGCGACGTTGTCATAGAGATCGACGTGGTTTGCGCCTGGGACAATCACCAGCGCTTTCTCTTTACTGCCGATGGCCTTAAAGGCATCTTCGGCAAAATAGCGTGAATGGGCTTGTTCGCCGGTCACAATAAGCGTCGGAATAGTCACTTCACTGGCGTAACTCAGCAGCGGCATATTCATAAACGACAGCGGCATCGTCGCATTCCATGCCCCGGTTGAATTAACCGAACGCGCATGGAAACCTCGCGGCATACGGTAATAATCGAAGAACTCTTTCAGGACCGGGTTGGGGTTGGCGGGCAAGGTTTCCGGCAAAATACGATCGGCAGCGCTGACGTTGCCTTTATCATCAACATATATGTCATGCCCACCGGGGGCGGAAGTGCCGTTTGCCGCATCCTTCCAGCGCTGCGCGTTCAAGTACTGCAGTACCGCTCGGCGGTCGGCTGTCGTGTAGCGGTCTTTGCCATCGCCTACCCCATGCCCCATCGCGCGGCTCATGTCATACATGACGCTGGTCGCCACCGCTTTGACGCGGGTGTCCATCGCCGCGTCGTTCAGGGCCATACCGCCCCAGCCGCAAATGCCGAGCAAACCGATACGGTTGCGATCCACCTCTTTTTGCAGGCCCAGAAAGTCCACCGCGGCACTGAAATCCTCGGTATTGATATCCGGTGAGGCTACGTTGCGTGGGTAGCCACCGCTTTCGCCCGTATAGGATGGGTCAAACGCCAGGGTGACAAACCCCTGTTCGGCCAGCGTCTGGGCATACAGGCCGCTGGACTGCTCTTTTACCGCGCCGAAGGGACCGCTCACGGCAACAGCTGCCAGTTCGCGTTCACCGCGATCCTTCGGCAGGTAGAGATCGCCAACTAAGGTTATCCCGTAGCGGTTCTGGAAGGTCACCTTACGGTGATCCACTTTCGAACTCTCAGCAAACGTTTTATCCCATTGTTCAATCAGTGAAACAGGCGCATTCGGGTTAGTTGTCTCAGCAGAGCTCATCGTTGTCACTCCAGTTAATGAGGCGCAAAGCAGCATGGCGGGTATCGCGGCTGTCAGTTTTTTGGTGAAAACCGTCATCAAAATTCCCCTAAATAAACGTGATCAATGCAAGTCTCCAGTAGACAATGCAGCTTTGCTTTATTGTCGTGCGCTTAGTGTAGCCAGCAGTAATGGTTCTTATTAGGGGGCGAAAAATGCTAAGATTAATACCATATTGTTCTAAATGGCATGCGGATGACGAGGCGGGAGAATGGCGAAACGGGAAAACTATAATGACCTCTATCTGTTTATGCAGGTGGTGCGGGAAGGCAGTTTTACCGCCGCAGCGCAACGACTTGGCCTGGCGCAGTCCGGTGTAAGCCGTGCGGTTCGTGAACTTGAAGAGCGGCTGGGCGTTCAGCTTCTGGTGCGCACCACCCGCCGATTGTCGCTCACTCAGGCGGGTGAGCAGCTCTATCACAATGTCGAATCCGGTTTCGACGCCTTAGATATGGGACTCGCCACGCTGGCCCACTATCGTCAAACGCCCTCCGGTACGGTACGCATCAATGCCAGCCAGCATGCCATTGATAAAGTCCTGCTGCCGAAGCTGGCAGTATTTAAACACCGCTATCCCGATATCAGACTGGAACTGATCAGCGAAAGCCGGTTTGTCGATATTATTGCGCAGCGATTTGATGCGGGCGTACGTCTGGGCCCGGAAGTCGGAAGCGGCATGATTGCGGTACGCATTTCGCCCGATATGGAGATGGCGGTGGTGGGTACACCGGAACATTTTCGCCGCTACGGCTTTCCACAAACGCCCGCCGATTTAGTCGCCCACCCCTGCATCGCTTATCAGTTCGGCGACGGCAGCCTTTACGCCTGGGAACTTAATGTGGATGGCAAAAAAATCACCCACCCGCCTCAGGGACAGTGGGCTTTCGCCGATAGCTATATGGAGGCCAAAGCGGCGAGGCTCGGTCTGGGGCTGGCCTATGTCCCGGAAGAGCTGATTACCGACGATCTAGCCCAGGGCACACTTATCCGGGTGCTCCAGCGTTATAGCCAGCGTCTGGAAGGTTCATTTCTCTATTACCCGCACCGCAATGTGTCGCCCGCGCTGAGAGCGGTCATTGATACATTGCGAATGTAGCTGAGGTTGCCTGCAGGCAGCAGGCAACCGGTAGTGGCCGGTGACAGCTTCTGTACTCGGACCTGTCATTTAATTCCGATCGATGCAAACAGTAATGCCAGACGGAAATGAATTTATATAAATATTAATTTTGTGAGTTATGTACTTCATTATAAAGTTTAGAAGCAGCACCTCTGCGTAACAAGCTAAAAAAGCAAATAATCGTAAAGATGAAGGGGTAAATAGCCAAAACCCATGCCAGTTTTTGATTTTTAATAATATTATTTAGAGTATCACTCAACGAACCACTTGAAAAGTTCTCACAAATCCTGTCAACCGAGCGCACACTTATCCCCGCTTTTTCTGAGAAAACCGCTTTATCGAAATCTTCACTTTCACACTGTTTTTTATCGAGCTTCCACTCAGTCCAGTTCAGGGGAAGGTAATTATTGGTCCAGATCGAACTCTCAGCAATATGATCATTAATCCAAACCCATGACTTGTCGTCGCCTAATCGTACTAGTGCGGATGGCTTCAATGCCAGCAACATAAAATTTGATAATAGCAGCATAGTTAACACACAAGAGACAAATACACCAACATTAGCGATAAATAATGGTTTTATTGCCTTAAGCGTTGATATTTCAAACCATCCTTTCGCGGCTGTGACATGACGAATATCTATATTTTTCTTTTTCGTCCAGTTAATCAGTGACTTGATCTCTTCTTTATTTCTTGCGCCGACATTAAATAAAACATTAAAACGTTCAACATCATTTCTCTCATTGAAATATGCATTTATTTTGCCGTCGTGAAACGTTTTCCCTCCCAGGCAGAATTCCCATAGCCGGTTCAATAAAGAATATGCGGATCCTGCCCGTTTCCAGATAAACACTCCTAATAAACCAAAAGTAACAAAAATTAACGCGCTATTTATCAGTCCATCAAAATTCCATATCGAAGAAATTAAACTTTCCATCTAGCCCCTCTTAATCATCCCGCTAATCGTATGCTCAGCAATCACACCACAGCATCATTACAAAATAAATATTTTTTAACTGCAACTTTTCTTATCCAGCGCACAAGGTCATTGCCGATATCTTCTTATACGCAGGCCACAACTATACGTCACGCTCTTCTGCTACTTGAGCCTTACATTCCACCTCAGTGCTGCTACGCTATCTCTGAGAAAATGGCGAAGGAGATATAATGAAAGTCCTTAATATCCTGATCCGTCGATGCGTGCTGATTGCCCGCTTTGAAGAGACCGTTTCGTTCTACGAAAATCTCATCGCGCAGAAGGCAAGGTTGCGTTTCGACTATCCCGAATACGATCTCAAACTGGCGCAGGTGGGTTCCGTGCTTTTAATTGGCGGAACCGAGCAAAGCCTGGCTCCGTTTCGCGCCACCGAGGCCACTTTCCTGGTCAACGACATTACCGCCTGGGAGAAACATCTGCCTTCCACCGGGGCAACGATTATCAACCCGGTGAAGGCCGTGCCCACCGGCTGGAACATGCTGGTTCGGCATCCGGATGGCATGGTTGCCGAATACGTTGAGCATCATGATAAAAACCCGGCGGATGAGATCTTCTGATGCTTCGCGACCAGATGGTAGAACCTGGCATCAGTCGGCCATACTGCCAGAAAAGTGAGATGTTCTACTGTGGCGCGAGAGGGAGAGCAGGAGAAACTGGCGCTGCAAGCCGCGCCAGCTCGGAGTTCAGCGATGGTTGCCTGACATCTTCAGGCAACCACGATCGGTTAGTGCTTCACGATATACATGGTACGGCTGTAGGCCACATCTTCCGGGTTGGTGATCGGGTAGCCTTTCAGCCACGGCTTAATCAATCGGCCGTTAGTGTACTGGTAGATCGGCGCGATCGGCGCTTTGACCATAATGATCTTTTCCGCCGCGTTGTAATCGTCGTTACGCGCTTTGGCCGAATTCTCTACCGCCGCCTGGGCGAGGATTTTGTCGTACGCCGGATCGTTAAAGCGCGAGATATTTCCGCTGTGGGTGGAGGTCAGCAGCGACAGGAAGGTGGACGGCTCGTTGTAGTCTCCCACCCACGAAGCGCGGATCACGTCGAAATTGCCGGTGTTACGGCTGTCGATATAGGTTTTCCACTCCTGGTTCTGCAGCTTCACTTCCACGCCGAGGTTTTTCTTCCACATCGACGCCACCGCGATGGCAATCTTCTGGTGGTTCTCAGAGGTGTTATACAGCAGCGTCAGCTTCAGCGGACGATTCGGGCCATAGCCCGCGGCAGCCAGCAGGGCTTTCGCCTGGGCATTAAGCTCAGCCTGACTCATGCTCTCAAACTGTGACGGCTGGGGGGTGAAGCCCGCCGTCACGTCCGGCGTGAAGCGCCAGGCCGGTTTTTCCCCGGTCCCCAGTACTTTCTCCGCCATCACCCGGCGATCGATGGTCATGCTCAGCGCCAGGCGTACCCGCTCATCCGCCGTCGGCCCCTTTTGGGTATTGAAAGCGTAATAGTAGGTACCCAGCTGCGGCGGGGTATACACCTGCCCCGGAATATCCTTCAGCAGTTTCTGGTACATATTTTTCGGGAAAGACTCGGTGATATCGATATCCCCTGCAAGATAGCGCTTGGTGGCGGCGGACTCCTGGTTAATCGGCACAAAGGTGACCTGCTGGATCACCGTTTTGGCGTTATCCCAGTAGTGCGTGTTCGGCACCACCACCAGCTTCTCATTGACCACACGGTCTTTCAGAACATAGGCGCCGTTGCCCACCAGGCTGCCGGGCCGCGTCCAGTTCGCCCCGCTGTCGACATTCGCCTTTTGCACCGGATAGAAGGCAAAGCTGGCGGTCAGGTTGCTGAACCACGGCAGTGGTTTATCCAGCTGCACCCGCAGGGTGTGGGCGTCGACGGCGGTGACTCCCAGGGTCTCCGGCGCGGCTTTGCCGTCAATAATGTTCTGCGCGTTAGCGATCCCCGCCAGCGCCGCGAACCAGGCGAACGGCGAAGTGGTTTTCGGATCCACCAGACGCTGCCAGCTATAGACGAAATCTTCGGCAGTAACCGGCGTGCCGTCGGACCAGCGGGCATTATCACGCAGGGTAAAGGTCCAGACGCGGTTATCGTTGCTCTGCCAGCGGGTCGCTACGCCTGGAACCAGGTTGCCTTTCGCATCCTGATTGACTAAACCTTCAAACAGATCGCGGATCACCTGGATTTCCGGCAGGCCCACCGCTTTGGCGGGATCTAACGAGGCGGGTTCATCTTTGATATGGCGCACTAACAGCTGTTTTTCCGCCAGTACCGTGCCCGGCGGTACGTCAGCCGCCCAGGCCAGAGAAGATACGCTGGCTAACCACAGCGCGCCGCATGTCAAAGCGACAGGATACTTCATAAGATCCCCTTTAAAATGAAAAAAATACCGCCAACAGAGCGATAATTATTTGTTTCATCACCTGAAATTGCAAACGACATATGATAGAAAATTGATGTGCCGTCGGATTTCACGCCTCAGGGAATGGGTTTGATCCCGATACGCTTTTCGCCAACACTAAATAATAACGACACACAGGAAGCCCTATGTCTATTTCACGTCCTCGCCCGCAGCGCGGCGACTTTCCGCCGGGAACCCGGCAGTATGGCAGCTCGGAACTGGGCGCGCCGCTGCTGTGGTTTCCTGCGCCGCAGGCCGACAGCCGTAGCGGGCTGATTATTGCCGGTACCCACGGTGATGAGAATTCGTCGATTGTGACCCTCTCCTGCGCCCTGCGCACCCTGAAACCCGAGCTGCGCCGCCACCACGTGGTGCTGACGGTCAATCCTGACGGCTGTCAGCTCGGGCTGCGCGCCAATGCCCGCGGCGTTGACCTCAACCGTAACTTTCCGGCAGCCAACTGGAAGCAAGGGGAAACGGTTTACCGCTGGAATAGCGCGGCGGCGGAGCGCGACGTGGTGCTGTTGACCGGCGAGCAGCCGGGTTCGGAACGGGAGACCGAGGCCCTGTGTCAGTTGATCCATCAGATTCATCCGGCGTGGGTGGTCTCCTTTCACGATCCGCTGGCCTGCATCGAAGATCCGGGCCACAGCCCGCTGGGTCGCTGGCTGGCCGACGCCTTCTCCCTGCCGCTGGTGGGCAGCGTGGGCTACGACACGCCGGGCTCCTTTGGCAGCTGGTGCGCCGATATCGGACTCCCCTGCATCACCGCCGAGTTTCCGCCGGTCTCCGCAGACGAGGCAACGGAGCGTTACCTGCCGGCGATGACCGATCTGCTGCGCTGGCAGGCTTAAAGATGAAGCACGCCGGTGCTGAACCGCAGCGCCGGCTCAACGTCCACCGCCAGCCATGTCGGGCCGTCGAGGTCAGCGAAGCGCGCCAGCGGCGCCAGAGGGAGCGCGGCGGCGATCCCGCGCGAGGTGCAAAGCATACAGCCCAGCATCCGTTCAAATCCCTGCCGTTCCGCCTCCCCGGCCAGAGCCAGCGCTTCGGTCAGGCCGCCCGTTTTATCCAGTTTGATATTGATCATCTCATAGCGCCCGCGCAGCCGCGGCAGGCTCTCCCGGGTGTGGCAGCTCTCGTCGGCGCAAATCGGCAGCGGATGAACGAAGTTTTCCAGCGCCGAGTCGTCGTCGGCGGGGAGCGGCTGCTCAAGCATCGCCACACCGAGGTCCGCCAGCAGCTGACAGCGCGCCGCCAGCCCCTCGCTGTGCCAGGACTCATTGGCGTCAACAATCAGCGTAGCCTCCGGCGCCGCCTGGCGGATAGCGATTAGCCGCTCGCTGATCAGTCGATCGTCGAGCTTCACCTTCAACAGCTGGGCCCCTGCCTGCCACAGCGCCGCGGCGCTGGCCGCCATCTGATCCGGCGTGCCAATGACCACCGTCTGGGCGGTAATCACCCGGTTAGGCAACGCCACGCCCAACAGCTGGGCCAAGGTTTTGCCTTCGCGCCGGGCCTGCAGATCCCATAGCGCGCAGTCAATGGCATTGCGGGCGGCGCCTGCCGGCAGCAGCCGCTGCAGCTGTTCGCGGGTAAGCCCCGCCTCCAGTTGCTCGCCGATCGCCATCACCTGGGTCATGACCGAGGCGATGCTCTCGCCATAGCGGGGATAGGGTGTGCATTCGCCTACCCCTTTCACGCCGTCCTCTTCCAGTTCCACTACCACCACTTTTGCCTCGCTGCGGCTACCGCGGGCGATCACAAAAGGGGTATGGAGCGGCCAGGCTTCCTCATACACTCGCACGTTACGCATTCCCTTGTCCTCTCTGGTAAATGTTAAATAGGGTTTGCCGTGTAGCTGGCGGATGTCATACACTACTCGCGACGTTAACTATATGTAAACAGGAAGATAACCATGTCACAAACCGTGCATTTCCAGGGCAACCCCGTTTCTGTTCAGGGCACCATTCCGCAGGCAGGCGCTAAAGCGCAGCCGTTTACGCTGGTCGCCAAAGATCTCTCTGACGTCGCGCTGAGCCAGTACGCCGGCAAACGTAAAGTACTGAATATTTTCCCGAGCATTGATACCGGCGTGTGTGCCGCATCAGTGCGTAAATTCAACCAGCTGGCCGCTGAACTGGACAACACCGTAGTGCTGTGCATTTCCGCTGACCTGCCGTTCGCCCAGTCCCGCTTCTGCGGCGCGGAAGGCCTGAGCAATGTGGTCACCCTGTCCACGCTGCGCGGCGCGTCCTTCCTCGCTGACTACGGCGTCGCCATCGCCACCGGTCCGCTGGCTGGCCTGGCTGCGCGTGCGGTGGTCGTAATCGATGAAAACGATCAGGTCGTCTACAGCCAGCTGGTGAACGAAATCACCGAAGAGCCGGACTACGACGCCGCGCTGGCCGCCCTGAAAGCCTGATAACAGATTGCCCGGGCGCATCGCGCTCGCGGACATTCGATCTGCCCAGCCCTCGCTCTGCGAGGGCTTTTTATTGCCGCGGCGCATAGCGGGAGATAGCCCGCGCCATCGCCGGGCCGGTCAGCAAAATGGTAAACAGCCGCAGCGTCTGTAGCGCCATAATAAACGACATATCCGCCCGGGTGCCGGCGGCGATAATCGCCACCGTGTCCAGCCCGCCGGGGCTGGTGGCCAGATAGGCGGTCATAAAGTCCATCTGCAGAATGTGGGTCAGGGCAAGGGCCATCAGGGCGCACATCAGGATCAGTCCGAGGATGGAGGCGATAATCTGCGGCAGCGTCTTGAGCGCCAGCAGAAAAATGGCTTTATTAAACTGGAGCCCCACCGTCCAGCCCAGCACCGCATAGGCCATCGCCAGCAGCCACTCCGGCAGCTCCAGCATCAGCCAGCCGCCGCCCTGGGCCAGCGCGCCAAGCAGCATCGGCAGCAGCATGGCCCCGGAGGGGATGCGCAGCCGCATGCCCAGCCAACAGGCCACCGCCGTCAGCAGCAGCGTGAAAGGGAAATTCAGGGTCAACGATGGAAACCAGACAATATCCTGAGTCATTTCCTGTGCTTCATTGCCCAGGGCATAGCGCACCACCAGCGCCGCCGCGCCGACGACAAACAGCACCCGCAGATACTGCATCAGCGCAACCAGCCGCACATCGGCCCCGTACTCCTGGGCCATCACCACCATTGCCGACGCGCCGCCGGGAGAGCTTCCCCAGGCGCCAGTGGCGCCCGGCAGCGCGCTGTAGCGGACCAGCAGCCAGCCGGTAAGGCCGCTTATCGCCAGGGTGGTCAACAGGATCGCCAGCACCAGCGCCCAGTTGTTGAACAGCACGCCAAAAACAGAGGGATTAATCGCCCGGGCGATCATGCAGCCGACAATGGCCTGCGCCGCCAGATAACAGGGGCGAGGGATGCTCAGCTTCACCCCGCGCAGGCTCAAAATGAGACCGGCGATCAGCGGCCCCAGCAGCAGCGCTGCCGGCAGGTGTATTCGTAACAGCAGCGAGGAAAAGAGAACAGAGAGCAGCAGCAATATCAGCCAGTGCCCGATCGCGCGACGCGACGCCAAGATGCACCACCCCGGAAAAAGGATTAAAAAACCAGTATATACAGGTTTGGCCCGCTTTGCAGGCCGGGATGCCGGCGACGTGAGTCGCCGGCCTGGCGGGATTATTCGTCGCCCTTTTTCTGACTCAGACCATATTCACGCAGCTTATTGGCGATGGCGGTATGCGACACCCCCAGCCGCTTCGCCAGCTTACGTGTGCTGGGGTAGCTGCGATAGAGCTGGGTCAGCACCGAGCGCTCAAAGCGGCGGGTGATGTCGTCCAGCGACCCTTCCATGGCCTCCTCGCCCACCGGCAGCGAGGCGACGTCATGGTCCGGCAGCAGAATGTCCTGTGGACGCAGCTCAAATCCTTCCAGCTGGGTCAGTGCGCGATAGACGGCATTCTTCAGCTGGCGGACGTTGCCGGGCCAGCTGTAGCGGGTAAGCACCGTACTGAGATCGGCAGAGAGCTTCGGCCGCGGGATCCCCTGCTCGTCGGCAAAGCGGGCCACGAACAGCTCCGTCAGCGGCATGATGTCCTGCGGGCAATCGCGCAGCGGCGGCAGATACAGCGTCAGGACGTTGAGGCGATAGTAGAGATCTTCGCGGAAAAGCCCTTTCTGCACCAGCTCGATCAGGTTTTTCTGCGTCGCGCAGATCACCCGCACATCGACGTGCACTTCATGATCCTCGCCAACGCGGCGGAAGGTGCCGTCGTTGAGAAAGCGCAGCAGCTTGGTCTGCATGCGCGGCGACATCTCGCCAATTTCATCCAGCAGCACCGAGCCGCCGTTGGCCTGCTCGAAGAAGCCCTTCTTGCCCTGCAGCGCGTCGCCAAACAGCTCGCTCTCGACCGCGTCCTCGGGAATGGAGCCACAGTTGAGCGCCAGATAGGGTTTGCCCGCCCGCGGACTGGCCAGATGGCAGGCATGGGCCAGCAGATCTTTACCGGTGCCGGTGTCGCCGACAATCAGCAGCGGCGCGCTGAGCATCGCCAGCTTGCGCGCTTGCTCCACCACGTGGCGCATTTTCGGCCCCACCGCGAGGATCTGACTGAAAGCGCTGGTATCCTGGCTGGTCATGGTCTGCAGCTGGCGTCCCATGCGCACGGTTGAGCGCAACATCGCCACGGCGCCGGTCAGCACTCGCTCGTTATGCTCTCCTTCCAGATAGACCGGAGTCACTTCCAGCAGGTAGTTCTGCCCATTCACCACCACATGCTCCGCATGCGTCTCCTGCGGGCTGCTCTCCAGCCAGCGCTGAACGTTAAAATCGGCGATCAGCTGGGCCACCGGGTGGTTACGCAGCTTCGCCTGGCTTTGGCCAAACAGCAGGCAGCTGGCGGGGTTCGCCAGTTCCACCCGACCTTTGGTATCCAGCGACAGCACCGGCTCCGGCATCGCTACCAGCAGCGCGCTGAGCGCCAGGTGTTCACGTTCAGACGGCATCCAGGGCACGGTGCGCACGTCCGTCACGCCGGCGATACGGCGGATCTCAGCCATCAGGCTGCTGAACGTGGCGAATTCCAGTTCGGCGAAATTGAGGTAAATTCGGCCAATAGGGTCAATATCGATACCGCGCAGGTCAATACCACGCAGCACCAGCAAATCGAGCAATTCACGAGTCAGACCGAGACGGTCTTCACAAAAGACTTCAAGACGCATGGGAGTGTTCACCCTAAAAGTGCCAATGACGGGAGAATAATAGGCCAGGAATGGGTTTTCGGGAAGCTAACTGTCAACAATTATTGACAGTGTGGCGGAAAAATGGGCGCTGTGGCGTAAAGTCAGACGGTCAGTGGTTAAATCACCGGCCAGGCGGCCGGTGAGTCTTGGGTCAGGCGTGGAAAGCAGGCAGCCACTGACGGTTCTCAGCGATCACCTCATCCAACGCCAGTTCGAGCTTCTCGCCGCTGACGATCAGCGGATTCAGCATCAGAGCACGCCATGCGGTGTGGCGGTTGCCGGTGAGCGCGGCCTCGATAGTCAGCCGTTCAAATGATTTCATCAGCTGCAGCAAACGCAGGGTATCTTCCGGGAACGGCGCCACATTGAGAGGTAGCGGACCAGAAGCGGTAATCAGCGAGCTGACCTCTACCGCGCAGTCATCCGGCAGGCCATTGATGGCGCCGTTATTACGCGTATTGACGTGCATGATAATCCGCTTGTCGTTGTAGATGGCATTCATCAGCTCGCAGGCCGCCTCGGAATAGTACTGGCCGCCGCGCCCTTCCAGCGCCTTCGGTTTGACTGCCAGGTGCGGGTCGCGGTACTGGTCAAACAAGATTTTTTCCAGCTGCTTAACCACTTCCCCGCGGGTTCCTTCGCCGCCCGCCTCCGCCAGCTCCTGGCGCAGCAGATCGTCTTTCATGTAGTAATAACGCAGATAGGCGCAGGGGATCATGCCTAAGCCCTGCAGCAGATGCGACGGCCAACGGAACGGCGGAATGTTGCGCGGCACCAGCGGATCCCGACCGGCGTTGATCTCGGCTATCACCTCCGGCAGCCATTCTTTACCTTTGTGCAGGATCTGGCGCACGAAGATAAAGTGGTTCAGGCCGGCGACCTGCATCACCACCTCTTTTTCGTCAGCGCATTGCAGCAGAGTGGTTATCCCTTTTTGCATAATCACCGGCACGTTACACAGGCCGACGGCTTTGATGCGGCTGTGGCGCAGGATCGCTTCGGTCACCATCCCCGACGGGTTGGTAAAGTTCAGCAGCCAGGCGTCGGGACACAGTCGCTCCATATCGGCAGCGATCTCCAGGGCGATGGGAATGGTGCGGCAGGCGTTGGCGAAGCCGCCGAGGCCATTGGTCTCCTGGCCGATCAAGCCATACTTGAGGGAGATACGTTCATCGCTGATCCGGGCGTCAAGGCAGCCGGCGCGAAACTGCGAGCAGACGAAATCGGCATCGCGCAGCGCGCTTTCCCGGTCAAGGGTGGCCACCACTTCAATAGTCAGCCCGGCTTTGGCGATCATTCGCCGCGCCAGTCCGGCGATAATCTCGACTTTCTCTTTGCCCTCTTCAATGTCCACCAGCCATAGCGAAGCGACCGGCATTTCGTGATAGCGGTTGAGCAAACCTTCAATCAGTTCCGGGGTGTAGCTGGAGCCACCGCCGATCACCACAATTTTGAGTCCTGACATGGTATACCTCGGTTTAGTTACGATATAACTATTTAAAACCGGCAAAACTGGCCTAACAAACGAATTAAATCGGCCTATGCATGAACTCAATTAATGCATAAGGGAGACAATCTGTGCTTGAGCAACAAAGCATCCTTGCGCTGCTGCAGACCTTTGAGGTGACCGCCCGCCACCTGAGCTTTACCCTTGCCGCGCATGAAATGAACCTTACCCAGGGAGCGGTCAGCCATCGGATCCGCAGGCTGGAGATGCACATCGGGTTTCGCCTGTTTATCCGCATGACGCGTAAACTGGCGCTGACAGAGGAAGGTAAGCGGCTGCTGGCGACGTTAAGCCATTCGCTGCGGGCGATTAACGATGAAATTGAGGATATTCGCGATCAGGATCTGCGCGGCACACTGCATATTGGTATTGCGCCGACGCTGGCCCATCTGTGGCTGATGCCGCGTCTGCCGCGCTTTCAGGCGCAATGGCCGGGACTGAATCTGCAGTTTCGCGTGCGCGCCGGGGTGATGGATTTTAACGAGGAGCGGGTGGATCTGGCAATTTACTACGGCGCCACGCGCTACCCCGATCTTTATCAACAGCGGCTGATGGCGGAAAGTTTGCTCCCGGTCTGCTCCCCGCGTTATCGCCAGCAGTATCGTCCGCTGAGCGGCGGCGACCCGGCGGCGCTCGTCTGGATCCATGCGTGCGAATCCACCGACGTACAGGATCAATTTGCGGAATGGCGCCTGTGGTGCCAGCACAGCGGACAGGCGTTACCTTTTGACGGCCGGTATTACGCGGTGAATAACCACTCGCTGGCCATCGAGATGGCGCTCAATGGACTCGGCGTGGTGATGGGGCGTAAAACGCTGATCCAGCCGCTGCTCGACGCAGGCAGGCTGGTGGCCTTGTCTGAAAATGAAGCGCCCTCGCCCTTTGGCTATGACCTGATTTGTCCGCAGGAGAACCGTTCCCGCCCGCGCTTTTGCGCCTTCAGCGAGTGGCTGGCGGCGGAATGCGCCTAATCGAATATTGCCAGGGTGCGCGTGCCAGAGCTTGACTTCGAAGGCCGGGCAAGGCGAAGCCGCCGCCCGGCGATGTCTCTGAGCGGAGGTTACTTCTCCGGGCGGGTTTTGCTTTTCTGCAGGGTCTCTTTCAACTGCCCAATCAGCTCGCGACGAAAATCGCCGAGTCGCGGTTTATCATCGGCGATCCACGGCAGCGGGCGGCACAGCTCCATCGCCTTGATCCCGAGACGGGCTGTCAGCAGACCGGCGCCAATGCCCTGCGCGGCGCGCGCCGACAGCCGGGCCGCCAGATCCTGCGACATCCAGTCCATGCCCACCTCGCGCACCAGTTCGCTGGCGCCAGCGAAAGCGATATTGAGCAACACCAGGCGAAACAGTCGCAGACGGCTGTAATACCCGAGCTCAATGCCGTACAACGTGGCAATTCGGTTGATCAGCCGCAGGTTCCGCCAGGCGATAAACGCCATATCCACCAGCGCCAGCGGGCTGACGGCAATCATCAGCGTCGACTCCGCCGCCGAACGGCTGATTTCCCGCCGCGCCTGGGCATCGAGCACCGGCTGCACCAGCTGCGCATAAAGGCTCACCACTTCGCGATCGCTTTGCGTTTCGTGGATCGCGGCATACCAGCGCTGCAGCGCCGGATGCGACTGATCCAGCCCGGCCTGCTGCGCCAGCTTCTCACAAAACGCTTTCGCTTTACCGACCGCGTGACTGTGCAGCATATCGCGCGCTTCATCGCGTTCGTGGGCGCGCTGGCGCAGTCGCCACAGACGGCGCCACTCGGTGGCTACAGATCCGACGCCGGCTCCGACGATCAGCGCCCCGGCGACGCAGCCGCCCAGCGCAATCCAGTCCTGGGTCTGCCAGGCGTTAGCCGTCCATTGCACGCCTTGCGCCACGACGCTGACGCCGAAGATCGCCAGTCCGGCGCTGACCATCCGCCGCCACAGGCTGCGTTTGGGTCGCAGGACCGACTCCACCACCGCTTCCGCCGCCCCCTCTTCCTCTTCGCCGGTCACCAGCCGCGCTGGCGCGAAGTTGTCCGCCTCCAGGGTGTCGAAGGCGCGAGCGCCTTTCAGCGGCGGAATTTTCTCCGCTTGCAGCGGCCCATCAAAATCAATCCGCGGTTTTAACGGTTCGCTCATCGCAGTTTATCTCCAATCAAAAATTCCAGCGCCGCGTCGAGACGAATGTGCGGCAAAGGCCGATCGACATCCATGACCTGCGGACGAAAGTTTTCAAACTGAAATCCCTGCTGCTGCCAGAAGGCCTGGCCCGGCAGGCGCGCCGGCACCTCACCGGGATAGATGGTCAACGGCTGGCCGTCGCTCAGGCGATTGCCGCGCAGGGCGGGAATTTTCTCGCCATTCACCTCAATCAGCCCGCTCTGGGTCGCCTGAATGGACGCCAGCCCCAGGCAATCCATACTGATCCCTTCAAAGGCGGCGTTCTGCCACGCGTCCTGAATCAGTTGCTGCAGGAGCGACACCATATTGCTGTGCTGATCGATCGTGACGTGATCGGCTTTGGTAGCGGCAAACAGCAGCTTGTCGATAACCGGCGAAAACAACCGGCGGAACAAGGTGCGCTGCCCGTAATGGAAACTTTGCATCAGCTGGGTCAGCGCCAGGCGCATATCGTTAAACGCCTGCGGCCCGCTGTTGAGCGGCTGCAGACAGTCCACCAGCACAATCTGCCGGTCGAAGCGCAGGAAGTGCTCTTTGTAGAACCCCTTCACCACCCTTTCGCAATAGTATTTGTAGCGTTCGCGCAGCATGCCGGCGTTGCTGTGTTTATCGGCCTGCGCCAGCTTGGCTTCGCCGACGGCGTCGACGTCGGGCCACGGGAAAAACTGCAGCGCCGGCGCGCCCGCCATTTCTCCGGGCAGGACAAAGCGCCCGGGTTGGATAAAGTGCAGCCCTTCACGCTTACAGGCGTGGAGATAGTCCGTCCAGGCGGCAGCGATATCCGCCAGCCGAGCCTCGTCGGCAGGGGCTAGCGGATCCAGCCCGGCGCACAGCTGCCGCCAGCGGGCCGACCACTCCGCACGCTGTCCCTGCAGGAGCCCGGTCATCTGTCGTGACCAGCTCAGATAATCCTGCGCCAGCATCGGCAGGTCGAGCAGCCACTCCCCCGGATAGTCGACGATCTCCAGATACAGCGTGGAGGTATCTTTAAAATGGCGCAGCAGGGAGTCATTCGAACGGTAGCGCAGCGCGAGACGGATCTCGCTCACCCCGCGCGTCGGGGTTGGCCACATGGGGGGCTGGCCGTACAGCTGGGCCAGCCCTTCGTCGTAGGTGAATCGGGGAATGCCAAAGTCCCGCTGCGGCACGCGCTTGACGCCGAGCAGCCGCTCTTCGCGTGCGGCGCTCAGCAGCGGCAGGCGGGCGCCGGTGTGGATATTCAACAGCTGGTTGACCAGCGCGGTGATAAACGCCGTTTTACCGCTCCGGCTCAGGCCGGTCACCGCCAGACGTAAATGCCGGTCAACCCCGCGGTTGACCAGCGCATTCAATTCAGTTTTCAGTCGCTTCATCGCCAGTCCGTTATGCCCTGAAGGTATGTCTCGTCATCATAAGCTATCTGCCGGGGATAAGCAGGACAACGTTAATCCTTTTGCGCCTTCCCCACGGCGGCATTATTTCATCCCGCGCGTGACGCGGTTGGCCAGCCGGCTGAGCAGCGGCTCCAGCGCCACCGCCAGCAGCATTTTCAGCGGCCGACGCGCGACCGATTTAACCGCCCAGCCGGCAACGCCCGCCGGGCCATAACGCAGCGCGGTCAGCAGCGCCAGCTTACCGACGATTTTCAGACCGGGCTTCACCTGCTGCCCGGCGCGTTGCCATTTGCTATTCATGCGTTGCCTCATTCGTTAAAAACAGGGTTTACAGCTGGCGAAAGCGGCTGCGCAGCGTAAAGGTGTCGGAGGTCACATACCGCTCCATTTCACGCAGACGCTGTTCACCGGAGGCCAGTTCGGCATCCACGGCGGCCAGCAGATCGCCATTGCTCGGCGCTTTATGACCGTACAGCTCGCTGTCCGGTATCGGATCCAGAGCAAAAGTCAAAATGATGTAGGCCACCAGGACAAAGAAAAAGAGGCCGAAAATCATCGCCAGCACGGTAATCAGGCGCACCAGCTTCACCGGGACATCAAGATGCTGAGCAATGCCCGCGCAGACGCCCTTTACCATCCCGCGCTGCGGGATACGCCACAGTTTTTTATTCAGATCCAGCCCGGCCATTATTTGTCCCTCCAGTTCGGATGTTCGGCGTCCAGGATCGCTTCCAGCGCCTGAATGCGTTCGCGCATCCGCTTCGCGTCATCGGTCAACTGCAGCAGCCGTTGCTGCTCATTTTGCGTCAGACTGCCGTTGGCGCCGCGATTGTTGTAGTGCAGCCACAGCCAGACCGGCAGAACAAACAGCACAAACAGCGTCAGCGGAATGGCGAGAAAAAGCATGCTCATGTGTACTCCTTACAGGGGGTGAGCCGCGGCGCAACGCCGCGCCGCGCAATCATACTTACTGGTTGGACTGATTCATTTTGGCTTTCAACGCCGCCAGCTGCTCGCTGATTTCATCGTCCGCTTTCAGTTCGGCAAACTGCTGATCCAGCGTCTGCTGCTTGCCAAAGCGGTGGCTCTCCGCTTCCGCTTCCATCTGATCGATGCGACGCTCAAAGGATTCAAAGCGCGCCATCGCCTCATCCAGTTTACCGCTGTCCAGCTGGCGACGCACATCGCGGGACGAACTCGCCGCCTGATGGCGCAGCGCCAGCGCCTGCTGACGGGCGCGGGTTTCGCTGAGTTTGTTCTCCAGCTCGCCAATCTCTTTTTTCATCCGCGCCAGGGTTTCATCCACCAGCTGCACTTCATGATCCAGCTGAGCGATAAGGTCGGTCAGCTTTTGTTTTTCGATCAGCGCCGCCCGGGCCAGATCTTCTTTCTCTTTGCGCAGGGCCAGCTCGGCTTTTTCCTGCCATTCCGCCTGCTGGGCGACCGCCTGCTCAATACGACGTGACAGCTGTTTCTTTTCCGCCAGCGCGCGGGCCGACGTCGAACGCACCTCAACCAGCGTGTCTTCCATCTCCTGGATCATCAGACGCACCAGCTTTTGCGGGTCCTCCGCTTTCTCCAGCAGGGAGTTGATGTTGGCGTTCACGATGTCGGCAAAACGAGAAAAAATACCCATAATTTCAATCCTCATAGTTCTGGTTTCAGGCATTCACCTGTGGCTTAGCTAATACAAATGGCGTGCCAACTTTTTATCTTATTGATTTTAAACAAGGTGGTTGCGAAACGTGCTGGGCATTGCTACAGTCACCTGGTTAATTACACTACTTAATGGCGAAATTCATCATGGCGCAGTACAAGGATAATCTGCTGGGCGAGGCCAACAGCTTTCTCGAGGTGCTGGAACAGGTTTCCCGGCTGGCCCCGCTGGATAAACCGGTGCTGGTCATCGGCGAGCGCGGCACCGGGAAAGAGCTTATCGCTAACCGTCTCCACTACCTCTCCAGCCGCTGGCAGGGGCCGTTTATCTCGTTGAACTGCGCGGCGCTGAACGATAATCTGCTCGACTCGGAGCTGTTCGGCCACGAAGCCGGGGCTTTCACCGGGGCCAGCAAGCGCCATCCCGGGCGCTTCGAGCGCGCCGACGGCGGGACGCTGTTTCTCGATGAGCTGGCGACAGCCCCAATGCTGGTGCAGGAGAAGCTGTTAAGAGTGATTGAATATGGCGAGCTGGAGCGCGTGGGCGGCAGCCAGCCGCTGCAGGTTAACGTCCGGCTGGTGTGCGCCACCAACGCTGACCTGCCGCAGATGGTCGAGGAAGGTCATTTTCGCGCCGACCTGCTCGACCGCCTGGCCTTCGACGTGGTACAGCTCCCCCCGCTGCGCGACCGGCAGAGCGACATCATGCTGCTCGCCAACCAGTTTGCCATCCAGATGTGCCGCGAACTCGGTCTGCCGCTGTTTCCCGGCTTTAGCGAACGAGCGACCGCGACGCTGCTCGGCTACCGCTGGCCGGGGAATATTCGCGAACTGAAGAACGTGGTTGAGCGCTCGGTGTATCGCCACGGCGACAGCGAACATGAGCTGGACGCGATTATTATTAATCCTTTTCGTCAGTCCCCCGGCTCTCCGCCGGAAGCCGCGCCCGGCGATGAGCTGCCCGCGCTACCGCTGGATCTGCGCGATTTCCAGCTCCAGCAGGAAAAACGCCTGCTGCAGCGGAGTCTGGAGCAGGCGAAGTATCATCAGAAGCAGGCGGCGGAGCTGCTGGGATTAACCTATCACCAGCTCCGCGCGCTGCTGAAAAAGCATCAGCTGTGAGAGGCGCGCGGCAGCAGCAGCGCGCTCACCGCCATCGCCCCCAGACATAAGACGGCGTTAAACCACAGGGCATACTGGGCGGCATGGGCCATGCCCAGCGGTAAAAACAGCGCGAAAAGTGACGCTGTCACGGCGATACCCATCGCCCCGCCCAGCGAGCTGCCCATCTTATAGATCCCCGAGGCGACGCCGATTTTGTTCTCCGGGGCATTGGCCACCGCGGTATCCGTCGATGGCGTGGCGTAGCAGCCCAGTCCGAGGCCAAACAGCACGTTGCTGGCGAACACCACCCCGATATACAGCGCCTTTTCGAGAAAGGTGCAGGATATCAGCGCGATGGCGATAGCGGTCAACACCGGACCGGCCATCATCGGCAGCCGGGCGCCATAGCGCTGCAGCAGCTTCTCGCCGACCCGGATCATCGCCAGGACGGTCACCAGATAGCCGAGGGTCATCATCCCGCTCTCCAGCGGCGTCAGGTGGTGCCCTTGCTGCAGCCAGATGCTGGCGATCATCATGGTGCCAATCGCCCCATTGAGCAGAAAGTTCGACAGCACTGCCGCACCGTAGGCCCGATTGCGGAACAGCGCAAAATCAATCAGCGCCGCCTCGCCTTTGCGCATGCCGTTGCGGATAAATATCGTCCCCGCCGCCAGCGCCCCGGCCAGCATGGTCAACGACAGCGGGCTGCTCCAGCCCCAGCCGTGGCCCTTGCTGATAAACAGATTCACCAGCACCAGCGCAACAATCAGGCTCAGCAGACCGCCGACGTCCAGCTTATGCTGGCTGGCGCTGGCGCTGCGGCTCTCCGGCGTGCCGCGCAGCAAAAACAGCGCCAGCAGGGCAACGGCGATCGAGAAGACGAAGATCCAGCGCCAGCCGAGCCCTGTGGCGATAGCCCCGCCGACGAAGGAACAGAGACCGCTGCCGCCCCACGAGCCGATGACCCAGAAGCTGACCGCCCGCTGCCGCGCACGCCCCTCATACCAGGTCTTAATCAGCGCCAGCGTCGCTGGCATAATGCACGCCGCCGACAGCCCCTGCAGCACCCGGCCGGCCAGGAACAGCCCCGGTCCCTGAGCGACCACCAGCATGGCGCTGCCGACGATACTCAGCCCCAGCCCGAGGGTGGTCATCCGCATCCTGCCAAACTTGTCCGCCAGGCCGCCGCTGGCGACCACGAAGCAGCCGCTGAACAGCGCGCTGAGACTGACGGCCAGAGTTAAGGTTTCAAGAGAGATATCAAGGCTGCTTTTCATCGCCGGCACCACGTTAATCACCGACTGGGCGAACAGCCAGAAGGTTAAAACGCTTAACACAATCCCCACCAGCAGGCGATCGTTGCCGACAAACGGGGTGTCGCTTATTGTGACAGTGCTCATCGCATGGCCCTCCCGTTTCTCGTGATTAGCGCAGATAGCGTTCCGTCAGGCCGCACCACAGCGCCGCGCCGGTCAGCAACAGCGCATCGTTGAAGTCATACCCCGGGTTATGCACCATGCAGCGGTCAGGCTCGTCGCCGGCGCCGATAGTGAAATAGCTGCCATGCGGGTGCTGCTCCAGCATGAAGGCAAAATCTTCACTGCCCATAAACGGCTTCACCTCGCCCACCTGCTCTGCGCCAAACAGCGCTGTCGCCACCTCCCGCACCATGGCGTTCGTCGCCGGATCGTTACGCAACACCGGACTGCCGTTGACGTGGGTCAGCGTGGCGGTGGCATTGAAGCTCTCCGCCTGGGCCACGGCGATATCATGGATCCGCTGCAGCACGGTCTCGCGCACCTGCTCATTGAGGGTGCGCACCGTGAGCTTCATCAGCACGTGATCGTTAATGATATTGGGCGCATGACCGGCCTGGATGCTGCCGACGGTCACCACCGCCGGTTCAAACGGGGTGATATTGCGCGAGACAATGGACTGTAGCGCGAGGGTAATATGGCAGGCCACCAGCGTGGCATCCACCGTATGCTCCGGCACCGCGCCGTGGCCGCCAACGCCCTTCACTTCAATATGCAGCGTATCGGAGGAGGCCATCATCGCCCCGTCGCGCAGGCCGATCTTGCCCAACGGCTGACCCGGCATATTGTGCAGGCCGAAGATGGCGTCGCAGGGGAACTGATCAAACAGACCGTCCTCGACCATTACCCGCCCGCCGTACAGCAACTCTTCCGCGGGCTGGAAAATCAGCTGCAGCGTGCCGGTAAACTGGCGGGTGCGCGCCAGATATTCAGCTGCGTAGAGCAGCGTGGTGGTGTGCCCGTCATGGCCGCAGCCGTGAAAGCGCCCTTCAACCTGGCTTGCCCACGGCTTACCGCTCCGCTCCTGCATCGGCAGGGCATCCATATCCGCCCGCAGGCCAAGGCGTTTTTTCCCCTCGCCGACGCGCAGCGTGCCCACCACTCCGGTGCCCGCCAGGCCGCGGTGAACCTCGTATCCCCACTCGCCAAGCAGTCGGGCGACCTCGCTGCTGGTCTGGTGCTCTTCAAAGCCGATCTCCGGCTGCTGGTGGAACCGACGACGCAGAGCAATAAATTGCGCCTCGTTAACCTGCAATGCTTCTAGCAACGGATGTGTCATTTTTGTTATTCCTGTGTTGTGTTTGCACGACACTTTCGAGTTTATGCGGGTGGCTCAGCTTGCAGGCGCGCTTTTTTGTTTTATATTGACGAAAAATCAATGAGTGTTTTTCATACATATCGGTTATGACAAAAAACAACCGGTTGTTTTTTGTCTACAGAGGAGAGTCATGTGGAGCAGCATTCAGGCGACTTTAGCGTCACCGTACGCGATGTGCGTCAGCTGACCCAGCCGGAAAGCGATCTGCTGACGCTGCTGTGGGTACTGGAGGGAAGCGTAAATCTGGCGGTGGCGGAAGGTGCGTCGCAGCCGCTCGCCGCCGACGGGCTGGCGATCGTTAACCGCAACCGTCGCTGGAGCCTGCGCAGCGCCGGGGCCAACGCCGTGATGATCCTCACCCTCTCCGCCAGCTGGCTGGCCCGCCTCGATAATGCCTTTTTTGCCGTCGATTACCAGATAACGCCGCGCACCCGGGATGCCGATGACGCCCTGCGCCGCCTGATGCGCCAGCTGCTGGTGAGCGGCCTGGTCAATCATCCTGGCCATTACCGACTGGAGGCCAACCGCTGGCTGAGTGAGATAGCGCTGCTGCTGGCCACGCGCTTTAGCCAGCCCATCGCCTCCACGCCCCGGCGCGATACCGAAAAATGGAGCCGGAGAATAGCCAGCGTGGTGGCGCGGATCGACGCTAACTATCAGCGTCGCCTCTCGTTGCAGGAGGTGGCGGCCGCGGAATTTGTCTCCGAGGCCTGGCTGTCACGCTTATTTCGCAAAGAGGTCGGGGTAAGTTTTGTCCAGTACCTCACCGCGCTGCGCCTGCGCCACGCCGCCGACCAGCTATTAACCACCCGCAAAACCGTTCAGCAAATCGCCCGCGAACAGGGATTCGCCAGTACGCGAATGATGAGCGATTTGTTTAAGCGCCAGCACGGCGTGACGCCGCGCCAGTATCGTGAACAGCATCCTCTGGAGCTTGCCCGACCGCGCCCGCCGCAGGCCGATCGCTGGCAGCCGGTGGCGGCCGACCGGCTGTATGCGCGACTCAATGAGCCGGAACCACGCGACCGGGAAAGTCCCCCCCTGCCGATCAACCCACCGCAGACCCGGGAGATCAATCTGCGCGATCGTCCAGCGCGCCCCGCAGCGCTGCGCCATACCCGGATGGTGGTGACCGTGCGCGAACTGGACGATCTGCTGCGCGCAGATGTGCGCCGGGAACTCGAACAGCTGCACCACGCCCTGCCGGTGTATGCCATCGATATCAACGATCCCTTTCTCAGCAGTCGGCTGTTCGGCACCGGCTGGGACGATCCGCAGATGGCCGGCTACGCCTGCTGGTACAACCTGCAGCAGATTTTTAGCTGGCTGGCGGCGATGGGCTGGCAGGTGATCCTGCACACCGGCGTCACCACCCGCAGTGACCTGCTGCAGCGCTTCCTGCAGCTCGCCGCCAACCAATTTCCGCCAGCCACACTCAACAGCTGGCGCTTTGTCTGGCACTGGTCGCCGCAGGCCAGCGAAGCTGCGCGCCAGGCCGCCTGGCGGCAGCAGCGCGGGGTCCTTCATCGCCTGCTGCCGCAGCCGCAGCTGGGGATCTGGCACCGCTTTGCTCCCAGCGATCCCGGGAACGATCCGCTGTTCCACTCGCCGCTGCTGGCAGAGGCGGATTTTCTCGCCTGCCAGGCAGATGCCAACGAACAGCTGGATCTGGCCCAGGCAGACAGCCGCCGCCTGGCCTCCAGCGAACATTATCCGCTACACAAGCTGCGGCAGATCCACAGCGCCCTGCGCCAGCGTCAGCTCAACCTGCCGCTGTGGCTGCTCTCCTGGAATACGCTGACCGGCGATACACGGGATACCAACGGCCGCTTTTTTCGCGGCGCGCTGCTGATGGATAATCTGCTGGGGGTGGCGGACCAGGTCTGGCTGGCGGGCTTCTGGTTAAATTCAGGCCTCCAGGGCGAAGCTCGCGCCAACGGCAAGCTCGATACCTCCAGCCTGGCGCTGCACTATCTGCACGGCCTGCCGCGCCCGGTTTACTGGGTACTCTGGCTCTGGCGGCGGCTGCGCGGCGAGATCCTGGTTCACGATAAAAACCTGCTGCTGCTCCACCACCAGGGTCACTACCAGCTGCTGCTGCGCAATACGGTGGTCTACAATCCCTGGCTCTCCAGCGAAGCGGCCTTTATCCAGCGCTTCAGCCAGCCCTACAGCGTGCGGCTGCAGGGCCTGGATGGCAGCTGGCGCATCAAACAGCACCTGTTCGATCAGCACCACGGCGCGTTGTTCCCGCTGGTGGACGCCTTTCGCAGCCGCAGCGGCCCTGACGCCGAGGATTATCAGTGGCTGATGCATCAGGCCCGTCCGGCGCTCAGCGTGGATGAAGCCAGGCTCGATGGCTATTGGCTGCGGATCGACTCGCTGCAGAGCAATGCGCTGGTGCTGTATGAATTTACCCCTCAGCTCTCCTCAGGCGCGGATCCCGCCCCCTGAAGTAAACCGTGAATTTTCCGCTGGCTTTCCGTCGTTGCCGGATTAAAGACCAGCAGGGAAAGATCGGGACGGCCCTCCACGGCAAAGGAGGTAAATTCCAGGTCGAGCGGACCCATCTGCGGGTGATTAATGCGCTTATAGCCCTCGCCGTGGCCGGCGACGTCATGGCTTTGCCAAAAACGGGCGAACTCGACGCTCTGCTGGCTGAGCTCCGCGATCAACTGGTCAGTTTCTTTCGTGGCGCCCATCCGCGTGACGTCGGCGCGGAAGGCGTTGACGATAAGCTGCCCCACCCTCTGCCAGTCCTCCAGAGTGCAGCGGGCCTCCGGCCGGGTAAACAGGCGGCGCAGCACGTTGCGCTCCGCCAGCGGCAGTTGGCTGTAGTCGGTCAGCACCCTGGCCGCCGGCGCGTTCCAGGCGATGACGTCCCAGCTGGCGGTGCGGATAATCGCCGGAATGGTGAAAGCGTCAAGCACCCGCTGCAGCCGCGGCGTCATATCATCCGTCACCGTCAGACGCGTCTGCGGCGGATGGCCAAAGGCGAGAATAAACAGATGCTCGCGCTCCGGGGTGGTCAGCCGCAGACCGCGGGCGATCCGCTCCAGCACCTCGCGGGAAGGCGCCCCGCCGCGCCCCTGTTCAAGCCAGGTATACCAGGTCGGGCTGATGCTGGCGAGCTGCGCGACCTCTTCGCGGCGCAGCCCCGGGGTGCGCCGGCGTCCCGCCGGGAAGCCAAACGTTGCCGGATCGAGACGCTGGCGGCGGGCGCGGAGAAAATCGCCTAAAGCATGGTTGTCAGAAGTGTTCATCATCTGCCTGTGGGTTCTGCCTGTTAGAATTTATACCCCGATAATGTCTCTACTTTTATAGTATGACATCGCAGGTAGGATACGCCTGAAACCCATTCAGGAGATCCATGATGCGTATATTTCTTACCGGCGCGAGCGGATTTATCGGCTCACGTATTCTTCCGGCGCTGCAGGCGTCGGGCCATCAGGTTATCGGCCTCGCGCGCAGCGAAAGCACCGCACAGGCCCTGAAGGCGGCCGGCGCCGAGGTGCATCGCGGCACGCTGGATGCCCCGGAGTCGCTGCTGGCTGGCGTCGGGAACGCCGACGCGGTGATCCATACCGCCTTCGACCACGACTTCAGCCGCTTTGCCGCTAACTGCGAGAAAGACCGCCAGGCGATCCTGGCCCTGGGCCAGGCGCTGCGAGGCAGCACGCGGCCGCTGGTGATCACCTCCGGCACGCTGATGGGCGACGACGGGAGCGGCGCCCCGGCCCGGGAGTCGTTCTTCAACTCAGCGCACCCCAGTTCGCGCACCGCCTCAGAGCTCGCCGGCCAGCAGTTGCTGGAGGCGGGAGTGGATGTCAGGGTGGTCCGCTTACCGCAGGTGCATGACACCGTGCGTCAGGGACTGCTGACCTGCTATATCGAACGCGCGGTCGCCAACGGGGCGGTAGCCCTGCGCGGCGAGGGAAGCAACCGCTGGTCAGCCGCCCATGTCGATGACGTCGCACGTCTGTATGTCAGCGCGCTGCTTCAGGGCGTGGCCGGCGAGCGCTATCATGCGGTGGCCGAAGAGGGGATCGCGTTACGCGATATTGCCGCGGTAATTGCCCACGGATTAAACCTGCCGCTGACCCACATGGATGAGTCGCAGGTCGACGCCTGGTTCGGCTGGTTTGCGCCGTTTACTGCCCTTGACCTGCGCGCCAGCTCGGCATGGACCCGCGAGCGCTTGCAGTGGCAGCCGGTTGGCCCCGGGCTGCTGGAGGACCTGCAGAATATGGACTATCATAAAGTGACACTGTCACAATAATCGAAACACGCTCCCCCTGTATCACACCCGATGGGTACGGCTAGTCGCCCGTCGGGTCATCGGCTTTCTCCCCGCTATACTGAGTCTATTCTCTAGCGTCCGCACGTCGTCGCCGTTTGGTCAACCGCGGCCAAACAGAGCTGACTGGCGATATCGGCGATAAAAAGTTACCATGTTTCACTATACAGACTCGGTTCCGCGACTATTTTAATCAATTGACTGAATACTATACGCACCCGGTAACCGCATTATCCCTCAGGCTTGTTGAAGGCGGTGGTGAATGTCTATTAATCTTAATAAGATAGAGTTCAGCTCTATAATCAAACAGAAAATATGCGCCTGAAATTGTCATCTCTCCTGGCAGCCGTTTCCCTGCTGTGTGGGCCAGCTTTTGCCGCCCCTGCGCTCCCCGACCGCGCCGATATCCGCGATAGCGGTTTCGTCTATTGCGTCAGCGGCCAGGTTAATACCTTTAACCCGCAGAAAGTCAGCAGCGGCCTGATTGTCGATACGCTGGCCGCTCAGCTCTACGATCGTCTGCTTGACGTCGATCCCTATACCTACCGGCTGGTCCCCGAGCTGGCGGAGAGCTGGGAAGTTCTCGATAACGGCGCCACCTACCGCTTTCACCTGCGCCGCCACGTCCCGTTTCAACGCACGGCGTGGTTTACCCCGACGCGGGACTTTAATGCCGATGACGTCATTTTTACCTTTGGCCGTATTTTTAACCGCGACCATCCGTGGCACAACGTCAACGGCAGCAGCTTCCCCTACTTCGACAGTCTGCAGTTTGCTGACAGCGTGGAGAGCGTCCGCAAGCTGGATAATCAGACCGTGGAGTTTCGCCTCAAGCGGCCGGACGCCTCGTTCCTCTGGCATCTGGCCACCCACTATGCGTCAATTACCTCTGCCGAATATGCCGCCCGCTTAACGCAGGACGACCGCCAGGAGCAACTGGATCGCCAGCCGGTTGGCACCGGCCCGTTCCAGCTATCCGATTACCGCTCCGGACAATATGTTCGCCTGCAGCGCCACCCCGGCTACTGGCGCGGCAAACCGTTGATGCCCCAGGTGGTGGTCGACCTTGGCTCCGGCGGCACCGGCCGCCTGTCGAAACTGCTGACCGGAGAATGCGACGTGCTGGCCTGGCCAGCCGCCAGCCAGTTGACGATCCTGCGTGACGACCCGCGCCTGCGCCTGACGCTGCGCCCGGGAATGAACATCGCCTGGCTGGCCTTCAACACCGCCAAGCCGCCGCTGGATAATCCTGAGGTGCGCCATGCCCTGGCGCTGGCGATTAACAACCAGCGCCTGATGCAGTCCATCTACTATGGCACCGCGGAGACGGCGGCGTCCATGCTGCCGCGGGCCTCGTGGGCCTACGATAATGACGCTAAAATTACCGAATATAATCCGCAGGAGGCCCGCGCCCGCCTGAAAGCCCTGGGGCTGGAAAACCTGACCCTCAAGCTGTGGGTGCCCACCAGCTCGCAGGCGTGGAATCCCAGCCCGCTGAAAACGGCGGAGCTTATCCAGGCGGATATGGCGCAGATTGGCGTTAAGGTGATTATTGTGCCGGTAGAGGGACGTTTCCAGGAGGCGCGCCTGATGGACATGAGCCACGACCTGACGCTCTCCGGCTGGGCGACGGACAGTAACGATCCGGACAGTTTCTTCCGACCGCTGCTGAGCTGCGCGGCCATCGCCTCGCAAACCAACTTTGCCCACTGGTGTAACCGGGAGTTTGACGACGTGCTGCAAAAAGCGCTGCTCTCGCAGCAGCTCTCCTCGCGGATGGACGCTTACAAAGAGGCGCAGCGGATCCTCGCCCGCGAACTGCCGGTCCTGCCGCTGGCCTCGTCGCTGCGGCTGCAGGCCTACCGCTATGATATGAAAGGCCTGGTGCTCAGCCCTTTCGGTAACGCTTCGTTCGCTGGCGTATCGCGGGAAAATACCGAAGAGGTGAAGAAGCCATGATTATTTTTACCCTGCGCCGTCTGCTGCTGCTGCTGATCACTCTCTTTTTTCTGACCTTTGTCGGTTTCAGCCTGAGCTATTTCACCCCTCATGCCCCACTGCAGGGCGCTTCCCTGTGGAATGCGTGGCTGTTCTGGTTTGAAGGGGTGCTGCACTGGGATTTCGGCGTCTCCAGCATTAACGGCCAGCTGATTTCTGAGCAGTTGCGCGAGGTGTTCCCGGCGACCATGGAGCTGTGCATCCTCGCCTTCGGCTTTGCCCTGCTGATAGGCATTCCGGTGGGGATGATCGCCGGCGTAATGCGCAATAAATGGCCCGATACCCTGATCAGCGCCGTCGCGCTGGTCGGTTTCTCGATCCCGGTCTTCTGGCTGGCCCTGCTCCTGACCCTCTTCTTTTCCCTGACCCTCGGCTGGCTTCCGGTCTCCGGTCGCTTCGATCTGCTGTATGAGGTGAAAAACGTCACCGGTTTCGCGCTGATCGACGCCTGGCTTTCGGACTCGCCGTGGCGCCATGAGATGATCGTCAGCGCCGCCCGGCATATGGTGCTGCCGGTATTGACCCTGGCGGTCGCCCCCACCACTGAAGTGATCCGCCTGATGCGCATTAGCACCAGCGAGGTGTATGACACTAACTATGTAAAAGCGGCCGCCACCCGCGGCGTGTCGCGACGCAAAATTCTACTGCGCCATGTGCTGCACAACGCCCTGCCGCCGGTGATCCCGCGTCTCGGCCTGCAGTTTTCCACCATGCTCACCCTGGCGATGATCACTGAGATGGTGTTCAGCTGGCCTGGACTGGGCCGCTGGCTGATCAACGCCATTCGCCAGCAGGACTACGCGGCGATCTCCGCCGGAGTGATGGTGATTGGCGCGCTGGTGATTATTGTCAACGTGATTTCCGATATTCTCGGTGCCATGGCTAACCCACTGAAACATAAGGAATGGTATGCCCTACGATAGCACCTACAAAATAATTATTTTTGTCAATTAAAAACAAAGAGTTAAACTTTTAAATTGTGCAATTTTCCTGATTTTAATACACAATTTTGTACACTTTGTTTTTGACGTCATCTCCGACAGTCATCAGTTAGATGGCTGTCGGAGTTCCCCCCTCCTACGTTTCCTCCACACCTTCTATACTTTCAGTCTGAAGACTGGAGGTAACCATGTGCGGACGATTTGCTCAATCCCAAACCCGTGAAGAATATCTGGCATACCTAGCGGATGAAGCCGAGCGCGACATCGCATACGACCCTGAGCCGATTGGGCGTTACAACGTGGCGCCGGGGACTAAAGTTTTGCTCCTGAGCGAACGAGACGAACAGCTGCACCTCGATCCGGTTCACTGGGGTTACGCACCCGGGTGGTGGGATAAACCACCGCTGATTAATGCCCGGGTGGAGACCGCAGCCACCAGCAGGATGTTTAAACCGCTTTGGCAGCACGGTCGAGCGATCTGCTTTGCCGATGGCTGGTTCGAATGGACAAAAGAAGGCGACAAGAAGCAGCCCTACTTTATCCATCGTGCCGATGGCCAGCCGATATTCATGGCAGCGATCGGCAGCGTACCTTTTGAGCGCGGCGACGAAGCCGAAGGGTTTTTGATAGTGACCGCTGCGGCCGAGCAGGGGTTGGTCGATATTCACGACCGCCGGCCACTGGTTTTGACGCCGGAAGCAGCACGCGAATGGATGCGCCAGGATATAGGCGGAAAGGAAGCCGAAGAGATAGCAGTCGACGGAGCAATATCAGCCGACCATTTCACCTGGCACCCGGTATCGCGAGCGGTTGGTAATGTGAAAAATCAGGGGCCTGAATTGATTGAGGCTATCAAAAGCCTGTAGCTTTGATGACGTCCGGAATGTGCCATAAGTGGACATGGCTGATATCATCATGTACTAATCAACGGGGAGCAGGTCACTTAAACTGTTTAACTAAAAAAGGACTCCAAAGAGTCCTCTGAATTTGGCATACCCTGTTTTAATTACCGTTAATGAAATTTTTGAAGTGTTCAGCAAACTCATCATTGTCTTCGTTCTTGCCAGCCACATATTCTTCGAGAATTTTCCTACCAAATTTACGAACGTCCTGATCATGTCTGATATATCCAACTTGATCATTGTCAAAGTAGATGTGCATTAACTTAAGGATCTGGTTCTGGTTAAAGTCTTTATACTTCGAAAGTTTCTCGATTACTCTATGAGTTGCATGGAAATTAGGAGATTCTTCGAGATCCTTGATTGTAAGTTCTACTTCAAGATCAGCAAGGTTTGTTGCTTGTGGGAAGTGGTCTTTGATGAACTCAGACAAACGAGCATACATGTGCGGCTCCGACTTTTTCTTTGTCTTCCACTCATGCTTCATGTACTCGTTCATATCACCTTCAATGAAGGGACTTTTGTAGTCTGAGTCTTCGGTGATCAGGTAAAGATCCTCACGTTCTGGAATCTCTTTCAGCAAGCATTCCCAGTTAACAGCGTCGCCGTAAGATTTGTTCTTACCCGGTGGATTGCCGAGATCATAACGCAGCATACCTTTCTTAATCGTTTCTTCATCTGCCTCAATTATCGTAGCTACATCAAAAATCCTTTTAATAACAATATCGGCGGCTAAAGTTTCAGTCTTGAACTGTTCCTGAATATGACTAAAGATTATGTTCTTGATTTTATTTGATTCAGTGACAGCCTTGTTGAAGTCTCTGATATCATCATGCTGTCTGAAGATGTGAGGAAGAACGGGTTTGTAGTCCTTCTCAATATCTTTGATGTTGTCAGCTACAACTTTAGAGCGATTACGCCAGAACTCATTCTTCAGAAGCGCCGGAAGCCAAAGTTTAAGTTTTCCGTACTGGTGTAATGCAAAAACCTTATCTAGCTCGTCTAACTTATCCTTACCCATACGGTAGAAGTCTAAGAATAGATTGGTATCAATGAAGACGTTCATCAGATTTCCTTTCCATAAACATAAGAAAAACCACCCTATCAGACAATTCTTAACCATGCATCAGATATCAGTAAGTTTTCACAGAATGTTCACTGACCTGATCTGCCGCCTGTAGATTCGCATAGAATACTGTTAGTAATCCCCACTCCTCGCTCTAAACGGACTGTAGTAACAGCATAACTACTACCGTTAATGGCCGAATCATCTCACTTTGAGCAGGTCACAGAACCTCGTAGTATAGCGCGGGGATAGCATTTCTCGTTTCATCTGCCAGGCAGTCTGGATCCCCTGCCCTGCAAAATACAGAGTTCCTCTGCCGTCTTTCGCATTGAGATGGTCGAGTACTTCCATGAGTTTTTCACTGTTCTTTCGTGGTGCGTTGTCATCGAAGAGGTTGAGCTGCGCTACGCCCTGGCTGTAGAAATCACCAAGCATAACGCCTGCTTTCTGATAGCGGTGCCCCTCTCGCCAGATTACATCGAGGCATTTCGTCGCCGCGGTGATTATGTCCCTGCTGTCTTGCGTTGGGGTTAACAGCTTTAACGATGTGCTGTTCCCATAGTACGGCTCGTTCAGCGCAAAGGGGCTGGTTTTGACAAATGCGGAGATAAATCTGCAATACTGGTGCTCACCACGGAGTTTCTCCGCTGCACGTGAGGCGTAGCTGCATATCGCCTGCCTCATCTCATGGTATTCCGTGATACGACCGCCGAACGAACGGCTGCACACGATTTCCTGCTTTACCGGCGCGAACTCCTCAAGCCCAAGGCATGGTTCGCCGCGCAGCTCCCGCACAGTTCTTTCCAACACGACGTTGAAATGCTTCCGGATAAAGCGGATATCGGTATCCGCCAACTGCAGCACAGTTTTAATCCCCATGGCCTCAAGTTTTTTACTGATGCGGCGCCCGACGCCCCATACCTCATCCACCGGAAGCAAAGCCATCAACTTCCTCTGCCTTTCCTGATTAGACAGATCCACCACTCCTCCGGTCTGCCGCTGCCACTGTTTCGCCGCGTGATTGGCCAGCTTTGCCAGGGTTTTAGTCTGGGCTATGCCGACACCGACCGTGAGGTGCGTCCTGCGCAGAACCGTCTCGCGAATTTCCCTGCCAAAGTCGGTAAGGTCGCGACAATTCCGAACTCCTGTCAGGTCGCAAAATGCCTCATCAATACTGTAAATTTCGCAGCGTGGAGAGAGTTCCTCCAGCGTTGTCATCACTCGGTTGGACATATCGGCATAAAGCTCATAGTTGCTGCTAAACGCGATAATACCGTGCCGGCGAAACATGTCCTTTTGCTTGAAATAAGGCTCGCCCATTTTGACGAAGGGCTTCGCCTCTTGCGAGCGGGCGATCACACAGCCGTCGTTGTTTGACAGAACGACCACCGGACGCCCCTTCAGGTCAGGACGGAAAACAGTTTCGCAGGATGCGTAAAATGAGTTCACATCGCAAAGTGCAAACATCTCAGCCAGCTGATTTGATGATGTACGTAACCACCCCGAACACGTCGAGAGTGTCCTCACTACCGACGACTATCGGCGAATATGCAGGGTTCATTGGGTTAAGCTGAACCCGCGGATGCAGCTGCAGCTTCTTAACGGTGAATTCCCCATCCACTGCAGCGATAACGATATCGCCATGAACTGCTGTCCTTGAGCTATCCACAACAAGAAGATCACCTTCTCCTATGCCGGCATCCTTCATGCTGTCGCCGGCGGCTTTGACAAAATACGTCGCACTGGGGTGGTTAACGAGCAACTCGTTCAGATCGATACGTTGCTCAACGTAATCCTGTGCAGGACTAGGAAAACCACATTGCACAAGGTCGCTGTACAACGGGAGCAGCATGATCTGACTTAACTCAACGGGCGTGTAGAACTGCATAATAGACTCGCTCATATTAATACTGTTTTTATATACAGTAGTTTTAACAGGGCGACATATCAATATAGGCTATGGCTATCAATTTACGCCATTGACGTAACATATTGATGTAATGAGTAAGGTAAGTCTTAAAGTGTTTTCAGGCCTTAGCTGTTTGATGATTTTGCGAACAATGCGAGGTTAAAATTTTTCAGCTATAGCAATGCTTCATAGCAAATTGCTCACCTGCGATCTCTTGCATACGGTTCGCAGGTGAGCAAACTTAACCGGCTGGAAAATATTTATAAATCGTCTTCACCCCCTCCTATCACATAGGCCGCCGATCCAATGTTTTAACTGCTCAGACCAGAAATATCTGGAAGCTTTAGGCATCTTCTTGGAAGATAGATGAGCGCAAAGACGCACACAGCAATGATATTATGTAGTATTTTCCCCTTGAGTGTGCCTGCTCAAGGGGATTTTTTATCGCCGTATTGTACTGGCAAATATTTGTAAATCGTCTTCACTCCCACGCCTGTCACATCGGCCGCACGCTACTGGACAGGCGCTTAGTCCGGTATGTTTCTCGCGCTACTACTGCTTACGTTAACGTCTGGTAATGATCTAGCGGCGCGACGTAAAGCGGCGTTGAAAGCAATTATAGTGACCGGCCGGCGATGGTACTTCACACGGTTAGAATGACTCTGAAATAAATAAACATCTTCTGGATAGCGTTCTCTTCTACGAGCAATCATCGCCTCCACTGGAGGGGTTGATTCAACACGTAGCTCCTTCAGGTGACCCTGTTTTCGTATCAGTATCAAGTCACCATCAATATCATCATATCGAATACTCAGCAGCCTTCCAGCGCTTAAACCCGTGTGAAAAATTAACGCCCACAAGTCAGCCCATGTATCTGAGATGGAAACAAGATTGCTGTTAATAGTTAAAAATTGCTCAAAACTTATTGTTTTCTTACCGTTCACGAACAAACCAAACTGTTTTCAAAGCTGAATGAATTGATTAAGCCAAACGTAACATATCAGGAAAAGTAGTGAAATCTTTGTCTTCAAGTCGCCGGGAGGTACTTGTAGATTGTTTTCACGTCTACACCTATCACATCGGCTACCTGCTGCCGGGTAGCGCCGTTCTCCAGCATTCTGCGGCTAAACCCGCTCTGGTTCGCTCGACAATCAGCTCTCGTTCCATCTCTGCCATCATCCACAGCCTGTTTTCGCTATGCTCTGCCGTTTTATCAATGAAATAAGACTGCTCGCGTGCGATCCAGGAGTTCGCCTCCACCTCGGTAAAGTGGATGCCACGCCGGCGCAGCGCTGACACAAAATCCTTTGTGTGCAGGTACTGAAAACCTTTGGAGTTGCGCAATACCGACTCGCGGAATGCCTGATTGATGTCTGACTGTCGATGCATGTCTGCCCTCTGATTTATTACTGGTTATGCATACAGTAATTTCATTCAGTAAGCAGATCAAAGAGGCTGCGGCTATCAATTTCCATGACAGCCGCAATTGCTTTTAACTAAAGTACCCCTTATTTTTTGCGTAATCGTCAGCGATGAGATCTGCGGTCAGCCGAGTAGAGCCACTCAGGTCATCCAGGCGTACACGATAGAAAACAGTGTTCGCCATGCAGTAGCCGTTAGCCAGATTTCCCAGCACAAACGCGTTTGTCACCGTCGGGACAGCCAGGGGAGTAAATGCTGGTGACGTCCCGATCAGCTCACCATTGAGGTAGAAATTGCAGTAGAAATTGTTCAGATTTTTATCTCGAACCACTTCTACGCCGTACTGGAAAGGCTTGCTCTGGCCAACGACTGCTTTAATCTTTGTTTGCGCTTCTGCGGGATACGTAACGCGCACGCCATATACGTACAGGACCTGAATTGGAACGTCCGAACCATCGTTCACCTGCCGCACGCCGCCGATTTTAAACGCCGTGCTTGCGTCATCTGACAATGCGCCGGTGCCTGAGCCCGCGTAGAGCAGAGCCCAGTTAGTATTTGCGGGGTTTATCAGTTTGTCCGCCGGCCATTTTGCCCACACAGTAAACATAAATCGGGTCATATCCGGTGTTGGGTATGCCGACGCCGGGAGTTTTACCCCTAAGTTCTGACCAGTCGCAGAATAAATACCGCCCCCACTGCCGTAGTTTTGCGCGTTTGAATTTGAATCGTTGGCGTTAATCGTTATCGCATCATCGACATAGTTCAGGTTTTTTAACGTGTTCAGATTTTTGTACTGTGCCTTGTTACCGCCCGCCCAGTCCGATGCAAAATCAAAGACTGCTTTCGTTTCGGGAGTAATTGTCTGGTCGCGGTACAGTTTTACACCCGCGCCCAGGGTCAGATTTTTACGTACTTCAAATGGACCTGTTACTGTAGTCATTATAACCAGCCTTTTTTTGTCAGATATTGATAGATAAATTCGGCGTTAACATCCGCGCCGATATGTAATGCATTTTCCTGCAGAACCTGAGACGGATGCAGGTCGTCATATCGCAGACTCCGGGGGGTTGTTCCGGCTGCAACGTCGGCCACATCATCTGCATAGTTCGGGTTGGCGTGATTGATAAAGTTCTGGAGAATATCAACGCCCTCAATTTCGCAATAATATTCAGGGTACGCGCGTTTATACGCAGCGTTCAGCGAAAACATCTGCGCACGGCCTGCCGTGCCATTGGTCTGTCCGGCATCCATGAAATCAGCCAGCACCACGATTCGCGGATATTTAGATGATGCCTTAACTTTTTCCACCATCGCTTTCAAATCGGAAATAACCTGCGCAATACCAGCACTGTTATTTCGTCCTATCCAGAAAATATTAATCCCTTCAGCGTGCCTGTCATACGTCGCATACTGCGGCGTTATCACCTGCCCGGTATCAATATCGGTCAGGGCCTCCTGTGTCTGGGGTATCCAGGTCAGCGTTTCAGCAGCGGGAACCGTAATTTCCGCACCGGCGGCATAGCGGGTGATTTTTAGCGTGTTGTCAGCGTACCAGTTGACCCAGACCTTTTGCCCGCGGAAATATCCCTGCCCGTTCAGTGCGTAATTTTTAGCGCCAAGCTCCAGCGGACCAGGCGATGACGGCGTGACTTGTACGGCGTCGGTTGTCGCAGGAAGTTTTCCCGTCAGCGGCCATACTTCGATACGTTGGCCGCCCTGACGCAGAGCTGCGCCCTTGCTTGTGATATTACTGCGTCCAAAATTCCAGACCGGCATTCCAGTTAATTTATATAATTTATTAGCCAGTCGTGGGTTTTGCAGAAATGAATGCCCCCATAGCGTGATGATGTTTCGTGGGAATACCGGGTGGGGATCGAAACTGGACTTCTTCGTAAACCAGAGCCCGCCTTTTACACCGGCATCGACATCACTCTGCCATTGCACCTCATCGTCGCTATCCCGGACGTTCGTCACGTTCGCATTGTCATGCGTCAACTGAGTTTCAGCGCCATTCGCATCAAATTTAAACAGCTGACTGTATGCGCCCACCACCCTGGCGTAATACACGTCACGCCGCCACGCCTCAGTTAACAGCCGGTCTCCGTCTGTAACAAACATATCGGCGCTCGCATCAGCATACCGGTATCCCGAACGCTCAAACTCTGTCGGCAGGCGAATTTCCCTGCTCCCCTCCTGAGCATTTTCCTCAGTAGTCCTGGCTGCCATAATAAATCTGTCCTCTGAAATAACTGCGTTGATAAAACCACTGCGGGCGAACTCGCGCGAGTCAATAACCCCGACCGAGTCAGAAATGACGGGTATATAAACATCTGAATCCAGCGCCACCGCAGACAGAATAAAGCGGTCAGCTGACAGCACAGCTGACCTGTATCCCGATCGCAAAAACTCAATAGGGTCAATAAATGTGATCTCAGCAGTGATACGAGACAGGGTGTCAAGGTCAATGCCGGGGATATCCAGGTCAGGAATAAAAAATGAACCATCAGACCGGACAGCGGTAATAATGAACATATCCTCGGCTACTACCGCAGACGCATACCCGGAGCGTGAAAACTCTGCAGGGTCGGCAAAGAGAACAGCATCAACTAACCCCTGGAATGGTTCAGCAGATAACATGCGGCGTCCGGTAGGCTGCAGCGTTCCGCTGACGTTCATATATTCATCAGCCAGCGCGCTGCCGTCCTGGCTGCGCACATATGTAGTCGAGCCGGCAGGGATATTCGCGATATCAGCCTGCGCCTCTGACAGCGTCATGTACTGACGACTCAGGGGGATAAGATTCTGGCGGGTTGCCTCCGTGAGGGCTTCATTTTTCGCCATCATCTGGCGCCAGGAATCCAGCGGTTGGCCTGCACGATCGGAAACAGTGGCAGCGGGCCCATTGGCCAGTTCATCAAGACGTTTGGCATTATCGAGCAGCACAGCAGGAGACGTGCTCCCCAGCGGAGGATTAAAGGCCATGTTTTTTGCTCCAAAAAGAGACTTCGCCTAAACGAGGGTTTAAGCGAAAAGAGTTAATCAGGGGTTTTTATGGGGTATTACGAGACGTCGCCGGGGTATGTGGCGTCGTCGTACTGGTAGAACGATTCCAGGTATTCTTTAGCGGTGACCTGGCAGGTTCCGTCAGACTGCGGGGCGATCTCCTCTACAATGGCGTCGTAGACGTGGCGCGTTGAGCCGCAGAACACCAGGCGGATCGGCTCGATGGTTGCCGATGACAAGTCAACCTTCATCGGATCATCAAACTCGCTCAGGTGCGGGACTGACAGCTGAAAGTCACCCACCCTGCTCGCCACCATCAGGCCGGATGCAGAGCCATCCTGATAGCGGATCAGCGCGCGGGGATTTTCGAAAGACCAGTCAAGCGGCTCCGTGACGGTGAACGTTGTCACGCCACCAGCCGTTGTCATCGCCTCCACCAGACAGGAAATCGTGTTGTTGCCCGGAATATCATCCGTGAGCACAATGCGATCGCCCAGGTTGTAGCACAGCGCGTCCAGCTCGGTAGTGGTCTGGAACGTCACCCGCTGCTGCAGGTATTTCATCAGGCGACGCATGCCGATCTGGTAGGCGTGATCCTGATTCAGTACCCCATCGAGTTTGTAGTTTTCGATTTTCACTGGCGTTGGATTGTCCGAAGCCCGGCATTTAACGGTCTCCTCTGCCCAGGTGACGCCGTTGATGTACGTCACGTCGACGCCATCAAAATCATCGTCGGACGGTACGGTAAATCCGCTCTGCAGCTCCTCCACCATCTCATGCGGGGTGATCACGCCGGTCCAGGGCTTAATCCCCTCGCGGTTGACCGTCGCCAGGCCATCACTCAGCAGAAAACGTGACTTCCCGGCGTTGGCTATCTTCTGCAGCATTTCCAGCGCTGAGATACTGTCTCCGGTAGCAAAATCGAAATTTTCGCCCCGTGGCGTCCAGTACGCGGATTCCAGCGCAGTGATGGTGTCGACGTCCATCTCCAGCCCCAGCGAGTTTCCGACATGCATCAGAGCCCCCGAGATAGTTCTGGCCGTTCCGGTTTCATAGGCGCGGGTGGCCACAACGTTTACGCGGCGGTCCGACTGCGCCGCCAGCTTCCCGCCCGTCTCGACGGTCACCGCCATCAGCGACACGCCGGGATAGGATGAAGGGCGCGTCAGCAGTCGCCCGCGCAGTGCCTGCCAGTACATACTGTCTCGCGCGTTGTTTGAGCCCTGCTCATTGCGCCGACGGCAGCGAACCTCTACCAGTCCCGGAGAGCTGAGGGTGATCCGCTCAGTGAAACCTAACCCGTTGACGTTTTTAAGCGCATACTCTCCCTGGTGACTCACCCACCCCGATCCGGAACCGTAGACGCGATACTGAATCTCCCACTCAACATGCCGAAGCCGCTTTTTCCCCTTGCTGTCAAAGCCACAGATGCCGTTCGGGAAGGAGAAATTCACCTCGAACATATCGACGGTCTCATTTTCAGGGCAAACCAGGAACGGCCCCAGCCAGCTCAGCGTGTCGTTAAGACCAGTGGCCTCATAGTCGATCATCGTCCGGGCGGAGAATCCCGGCCATGACTCATCAACGGCACCGGAAACCAGGCGCGCCACCGTCGCCGTCGTGCCGTCAGCTGACACAATCCGGTACTCATTCCCGCGGTGAGCAAGTGAAAGCCGTTGCACCCCCTCCGGCATGCCGGAAAAGGCCGTTCCCGTGGCAGAGTTATAGGCGAGTGTCACATTCGCCGTTACCGCCGGGCTGCCGCCGGTTGATGCCGTGCCGGAGGTGTAAACCGGGGCATCACCGAAAACAGCTGCAGGCAGCGAAGAGGACGTGATCGCCCCACCCGCGAACGGACTGGCCGACTCGGTTATCAGTACGGTGCCGCCGTTGTCCTGCGCAACCAGACCGGAGCCGGTGAGTCCCTCGGTGATGGCCGCCAGCAGTCCCGACATCGAGACGTAGTTAGCCACCAGCGACACCGGGTAGGTAACCCCCTGCCAGGTGATCGTGAACGTGCTGGAGCTGGTCGAAAAATCGTAGGTGGTCGGGGCCGCACTGGCCTGGACTTTTGCCGCACTCCCCCCGGTGCCGGGCACTGCAGCCTGACCGGGGGTATATGACGCGATAAACAGATCGTAATCGACAGAGTTAAACCCCAGCGTCACCGGCATACCTACTACCGGCGCGATCTCCGTCAGCAGCGGGCTTGCGATAACGCTGTATCCGGCCGCCGTGGTGATCTGGTAGTTCGCCGGGGCTTTAAGTTCGACCACGGCGCCAGCGACCCAGCTGGGCGGCAGTGCGTTATCGTTCTCGTCATTATCGTCATCATCATCCGTATCCAGCCCCGTAAACGTCACGCTCGATCCGGAGACGGTCATGCTGTCTGCGATAATGTCGTCTGCGTCCGGCGACGTCTGGGCCATATCCAGCCCGGTGCCGGATGACGTCCCGCCAACTTCGGTGGAGTTGACCCAGTTTTCGCTGCGCTCATCACCGGAAACGTCCGCGCCTGGCGGGTAATGGGTGCTGCTGAATCCCGGTAGCGTTGAAGCTGGCGTACTGCCAACCCGGATATCGCCATTGGTATAAATCAGATCACCGACACCGAGACACAGCAGCATCTGGACGCGCATTTTCGTAGGATCGGCGGCATCAAACCGGGTAACCGGCTGCACCACATAATCAGGGTAGATACGCACCCGGCCAAAAACCTCACGAATGGCATCACCGAGTTTTGCGGTATTCGCCTTTGCCGGGTTCAGGTCGAGACTCCGCCCTGTAGATGAGGTATAGCCTCCCGTATCGATGTTGCTCATCATAAACAGCGAATAGGCTGCAGCGGCAACGGAGATACCGACGCCGATCCACGCGATTGTGGCTGCCTCCAGCCCGAAGGGAACCGGATAAAGCCTGACATCACTATCAGGGCGAATCACACACTTAGCCCACTCGCCTGGCGGAATTAACAGCCCCTCAACCTCAACGGTCAGCGGTGGGACATCCCGATCCTCGTAGCCTTCAACCTTTGCCACCAGCCAGCTGCGAATACTGGTTACACCATGCTCATGCGTTTCGAGTGGTTCACCGGGAAGCCGGGACGGGTAAAAACGAATGGTCATCGCCAGAACTCCACTTTGACAAATCGACGCTTAAACCGCGGCAAGGGCAGAAAGGTGACGTTCGTGCCTGGGTTGCATTCCGCCACATGCAGCAGGCCACCGATACTGACCACGATCCCTACGTGGGTGACGGTCGACCCGGAATAGCAGGCCACCCCAGCCCCTTCGCAGGGTTCGCAGCGCTCAAGGGTAAGCATCATCCGGCGCGCTTCCCGGTCGAGGCCGCCGTCGTCTTTGGTGATCCCGGCAAAATCGGGCCAGACGGGTAAATTCAGGTCGCGGCGTATCTCGTTCACAATGCCGAAGCAGTCAAGTTTTGGAAAAGAGCGACCGCCCTTCTGCCATTTAACAGAACGGTATTTATCAGGGTTGAACATTGGGATTCCTTAGCTGATATAACGCAGTCCGGGGAATACAGGTAGCGTGTAGCGGTAACGTGGCCAGGCGGTATCGAGGATATTCATATAACCCGCGGTAATCTGCCCTTCGGTCGCAGTCCAGTAACCAGACTTGATTTTCAGCGTATACGGCACTTCCGCAGGGGCCGCTAAATCCGTGGAGATGTAACGCCGGTACGTCAGCAATGCAGACAGACGGTTAGCCAGCGCATAGCGGATCGCCGTGGACACAACACCATCGATATTGCACAAGGCAAATTTGAGGTCCTGCGTGCCGTCCGCATTGCGCGCCGGCAGCGCAATGTCTATCGCACAGGCGGTAAACGTTACGGTATCGCCGTTCTCCGTCGTTGCCGTAATACCCTCGTAGCCCTGGCAAAGATAATGGACGTCAGAACCAATGGTGATCTGCAGCGTCTCAATGATCACCTCCGGCCCGCTGCTGGCGTACAGGCGGTTGAGTATTGTCATGATTTTTACCCAATAAAAAAGGCCACCCGAAGGTGACCTTAAAAATTGGTGTCGAATGTGGGTGTACCCTCACCGGCAGGATCGCTATTCCGCGCTTTATTTCACGCTCCGGCTACGGAGCGGCATGAAGGACTTTCCCACAAATCGACACAAGTGATTATGAAGGTGAAACGGTTTTAATCAAGCCTTGGGCCACTCCTTATTCAGCGCAATATCCAGCAGTGAGCTGCCGACGATCCATTCCGGGTAATTACCCCATGGGGCAGGAGCAAGGGGGCGTTCCCATAATTCAAGCGTCGCTGTGTACTTCCAGTAAATCGGGGCCACCAGTACCGGTCCCTGATAAATATCTGTAAAGCGGCATTTGTAAAACTTAATGCCTGCCGGCGTCTGCAGCTTCATCATGAACCATGCAGCCCCGTCAGATAACGCATCACGGAACCAGGACTCAAACGCCAGTCCCTGCGCATCGGTTTCCATAAACCAGGTGATGCTGGCCTGCGTCGGCGTGGACGTAAAAGCCCGCCTTTGCCTCGCGCGACCGGTGGTTAACTGGGTTCGTTTTAACGGGCTTACAGGCTGAAATCCGTATCCTTCCTGTAATGGCATAGGGAGGCTTTCATGTGGGTAGTAGATATCAGTCATGCAGTCTCCCGGTAAAGTATCTCGAATAAAATTTCACCATTAACCTCAGGAGGGTATTCATTTCAGAATAAAGCACGATGAAATCGAAGAAATCTCTGATTTTTTGGTTCAAATTAACGAAGATAAAAATCTTATTAAATCGAAACAAACACACAAGGCGATATATTTATCAATTCACATCAAGAGCTAAAAGAAATCAAAAAAACAGCATTATCAATATATTAATTTTATTGACTTTGATGTGAGCTTACATTGTTTCGGCACAGCCCCACATCAAAATAAAAAATGGCGATGCGCCGACAGGCAATATACGTCAATGTGACTGCTTGTTTAAAAGCAACTCCTGCAGAAGAAGCGCAATAGAAACAAAGATCAAAACCCCACAAAAAACAATTTTTGCAAAATCATAGTTAAACACGGTTGTAAGCGTATCATTATTATATAAGTGATTATGCCTATAGGAATAAGTTGTGTAGATATCATCGCATATTTCAAGAAATCCACCGACTATCAAAACAAGCCAAAGAAATGAAAACTTCACTCGGACCTCCTTACGTTTACGTCTCCTGTTGAAGATAAGTCCGCCAATAAAAAGAGGAATCATAAAAGCTATGAAGTCTTTAAATGTAAATGTTAACAACGCTTCCATTATTAAGATCCTTGTGTTTTCTTGCACCTACTCAGATTGTTAGACTTACCTACCTAATCAAGTCTCAGCTAATGCAGTTTAGCTTACCTAGGACCGTGTCGTGTATAGTTTCCTTTTAGAGCGTTGCCAAAAGCCCCTTGTGGCATGGTAACCTCCTTTGTGAGTTCACCCTTTAACTGCCTGGAAAGCTGTCGATTATTCTGATTGAGTGTAGCGCTCAACTGCTCCGGAGTAATACCCTGGAGATGAAACTCCTGATTAATCGGCGCGTGTACAGTTGTTTGCCTACGGTTATCGCTGTTAACGTTCTGAACACCAGTACCAAACCCTGTACGCCCCAGAGTTGCATCTAGCGGTTGGCCATTTCGAAGTGCCTCAAGCTGAGACACGCCGATCCGGTTCGTTGACGCCTGGTCGAAGACGTACTCTCCTTTGTGAACAATACCTGCGGGCTGATACTTGCTACCGGGGCCGGTGTAACCGCCGGAGGCGAAGCCAACTCCTGAAACAGCCTGGATATTTGAGACGATACTGGCAGTCTGCGCAGCGATTGAGGCCATAGCGATGATGTTGGCCGGATAAGGCGCGCTTACTGCCCCACTTGCTATAGCCTGCTGGATTTTCACCATTGAGTCCGCGATAGCGAATGCCTTGCTCGCAGCAAAAGCAACCTTGTAGATTGCCGATTGCTCACCAAACCCCGTTCGCATGATGTCGGCGGTACTGTCAAACAAGGACTGCGTGGCCGCAGATATGATGGTGTTTTTCTGAGCCTCGATGACCTGATTTGCATCCGCTGCACGCTGACGAATCGAGGTCATTCTGGCCTCACCCTCGGCAGTTATTTCGCCGGCCTTCGCATAAGCTTCCTCCTGAGCTGCCAGCCAGCGCTGGAGCTCTTGCTGCGCCTGGTCATATTCGTTGATTTGCCCCTGCATCCCCTCAAAAGTTCCAGAGAGTCGCCCTCCTGTGGGTGTCAGGTTTCCTACAACATTACGAACCGTCGAGGGCAGTTGCATATCGGTGTTTTGATAAATATCTGCCCGTGTTTTTTCATATTCACCGGGTTTTAGTAGCCCGGTTGCTTTGGCTTTCTCCAGCAGTTCAAGACGGGTTTTAAGCAGATCGTTGGTCCGCTCATCCTTCGTCTTTACCTGTTCCTGCATTTTCCGGTAATCATCCAGGGTTTTTACGGAGTTTTGCAGTGCCTCCTGCTGCTTATACGCCTGGAGGATTTCATCTGAACGGGAAAGGATCGACTTCTGGTCGGCTGTGAGCTGCGTTTTAGACTTGAGGTCAGCAATTTGCTGTTCGAACTTTACCCGCGCCTGGGTTGCGCTGTTAAGCTTGTCACTGGCATCCAGCTGGGACTGCAAGGCAGCTGTCTGCTGGTTTATTTGATCAAGCAGCCGGGTTGCCGCGTCCTCGGTATATGCTTTACCCTTTGGCGTCTTGGGTGATTTCGGGTCTTTGTACAGCTCGTTAATACGAGAAACATTTTTTGCATATTGCTCTGCAGTAATTGCACCTGCCTTCAGGAACTCGCTTTGCTGCTTAATAGCTTTATTGCGCTTATCCGCATTGCTCAAATATTGCTGGTTAACGCGATCTGCTTCCTGCTGCGTTTTAATTCTTTGCTGTTCGGCTTCCTTAGCCTTCGCCTGTCCTTTGGTTACATCCCCCTGAAGATTGGCAACTGATTCGAGCAAATCTCTCTGTTTTATCATCTCCGGGAGGTTGGTAAACCTCGCGCTAAAACTGTTCCAGAACCCACCATCTTTTTGCCCTTTTTGGGCTTCAGCAATATTTTCGTTTAAGGTGGAAAGTTTATCCGTTAGTGTTTGTTCGCGCCCAATATTGAGCATCGCATCCCAGGCACCTTTGGCCGTTTTACCCAGCGAGTCCCATGCACTTTCAAGTAGACCAAGATTCTGATGAATATCATTCGCACGCTGCTGCATGGCATTGGCGTAAGCATCAGTAGCCACCCGTGCAGCATCCTGCTGATTACCTTCATCCTGTAGCGCTTTAATCTGGTTGTAGGTTGCCAGTGTCAGAAAGTGGTACTGGTCGTTAAGTTTGGTAATGGCTGCAACCGGATCAGCAGCAATGTCGTTGAAATCACCAACCAGCTTATCGGTAGCAATGCCCGTCGCCTCGCTGGTCTTAACAATGGCGGTTGTCACGCGCTCCAATGAGTCGCCAGCTACTTTACCGGATGACACCAACTGATTCAGCGTTGAAGCTGCTGCACCGGTTGTGGAGTTAGCTGCGACCGATACACGGGCCGCCATATCTGCCAGTTGACCGGAAGTTTTGCCTACCAGATTACCAGTGAGAACGAGAGACTTATAAAATTCGTCCTGCTCCTGAGTGCCTTTGTAATAGGCCAGACCAAGAAAACCGACCGCCGCAGCTGCAAGAGTGAAAGGGTTAACCAACCCCATAACATAGGTACTCACACCCTTAATTGCCGGGCCAATACCACCAAACATATCTTTTAACTGCCCGCCCTGCTGCATAAGCACCATAAACGGTGACTGACCTGTAGATAAGCCGACAATAATGTCGGTCATCTGCGCTGGGATCATGCGCATGGCAAAGGCAGTCTGTGCGGCTGATTGGCCGGTTTTGCCAAGGTCGTCACGAAATCCAGTTAGCCTGTTTCGTGTTTCCTCGATTTTCTTTGAATAAAGATCGAATGTATCGGCATCTACCATCCCCTTTGATTTGAATTTTGCAAGATCTTGCTGCTGTTTATCCAGTTTGTTCAGGGCGGCGTTCACCGGGTCGATGCGATCTAAGAGTTCAGAAAGAGACTGTTTTTCTTCATCAGTGGCCTTTGTCACCTTCACTGCGCTGGTGGCAGCACGTTCACCTGCCTGCGTCATTTTTACCAGTGCAGTTGCGAGATTATCAGCCTGTTTTTCTGCCCCGGAGCTATCAATAACAATGGCCAGGCGGGAGGTTTGTTCAGTCATTTAGCGATCTCCGGGCAATAAAAAACCCCGCCAGAGCGAGGTTCATGTTTTGGGGCAACAATAAAGACCCACAAAATAGTGGGCTCAGCTGTCAAAGCTTTGCATTATAAGTTCGTATGAATTCATCACGAACCCCACTAGGTAGCTGATTTACCAACTCATCAATTTGCATAAAATATTTTTCTTTGATGCCCTCGGGGCCTAATTCTGGATTAGCTTGTTTCAAGCGTGATACCAAGTTAGTTACCGCCTCTTCATTAACATCAAAGCCTACCCTTTTCCTGATGAAAAAAGCATCAAATGGAATGTCGCTCGGCTTAAAATTTTTGAGCCTAGCAACTTCTATCGCTTCTTTTACATCACTACCGCAGTGCTTACACTTTATGGCTTCAGGCTTAATCATTTCTGCACAATATGGACATTTAACCAGCCCACTATCAAGCTGGCTCTGTTCCAGGGCGCGAATGTCCTTCTTGATTACCAGTGAGTGAATTAGAGCTACGATGAAGAGAAGTGCTCCGTATAACCACCAAGCAAAAAACGAGCGCCCTTTACTGCTCGCTATCGCCGCAGGTATGCACCCAATAATTGCACAAATTATGATTAGTTCCACATCCTTATCCCCATCATTAACATTTGCACACAGGTTAGCACAGGAATAGATGGAGACAATGATATGACTACTTCACTTTTGCCTGTCTTTTCTGATCTTCGGCCCACTCAGCCCTCCAGGCATCATCAAGAGCCAGTATCGCTGCGTCAAACTCAATGCGGTCGATCAGGATGGTGCGCGATGCCAGGTAAAGCTCAATATCGTTCAGGGATAGAGGGAGCGGCACTCCGGCCATGCCGGCATACTTCCTGCCGCGCGATATCATGGCGTAAGCGTTGAGGATCTCCCCAGTGACTGCATCGATTTCAGGCTCCGGAATGGGCGGGAGATTTAGTTTCTCCCTGCGCCACTTTGCTTTCTCGCCCTGCTCGCCGGCGAATTCCTTTAGCCACTTTTGGGCCTCTATGGCTTTTTTACGGTTTCCTGAGTCTGCTGCTCCTTACCCTGAGCAATATTCGCCGCCTCAGCCAGAATAAGCCAGTACAGAGAGGGGTTTTGCTTCAGTAACGCAACACCACGCTGCGGTGTATACGCTACCGCCGTCTCCGTACCATCCACCAGCTCCCCCACGCCTTCCCAGTCTTTCAGAAGAAAGCGCGCGCAATTGTCGATGAGAAGATCATCAACCGAGTCAATCTCACCCACACTGGCGAGATCGAAAGCATCCGTACCGACCTGGTAGCTCGCGTCCATTTTGTCGATATGGCGCCGCACCAACGCATTGCGTGAGCGGTATTGTGGATTCTCGCTACTGGCCACCAACAGACGGAGTTTAAATAGCGCCTCGTCTTCCGGCGTGAATTTCTTTTTACTTCCTGCTGGCTTTTTGTAAGGGAAAAACCAGCGTTCTCCGTTCAAATCAATTTGAGAAGAAATAATCAGCATAAAGACTCCCAAAAAAGCCCGATCCGCGATGACTGCAGAACGGGCCAGGTAAATTAAGGCGCGGTAACGGTGATTTCAGACGTTGCGGTAAAGGTGCGGGCCTTACCGGTGATGGTTGCAGTACCGGCTGCGTTACGTGTGACTTTCGCTGTTTTCTGCCCGGTAGAAACCACACTGGCGATAGTCGGATCCGATGACGTCCACTGGACGGTATCAGTTGAATCAGCTGGCGTAAGCGTGGCGGTTAACGTCACAGTAGATCCCACGGCCCCAGTTGAAGTGGCTGGCGCAACACTGATTGCCGTCGCCGGCACTTTGGGAACGCGGGTGATAGTTGGCGGAGTATTGGCCGCGGTGATATCCAGCTGAACCTGAACAATGTCAGTGCTCCCCGCATCCGGCCAGTCGCCAGAGATCTGCACTTCCGGGAAATCGAAGGTATAGGCGCCTTCAGCATTCTCCAGGGTGAAGCTAAACGGCACCGTTTCGCCGGTGAACGTTTTTTTGTAAACCTCCCAGGCTGCCTTTGACCATGACAGCGTGATTTGACCTGACGGGGTAAAGGTTGTCGGAATGTTTGCGCCGGCGAACGCCGAGCCGGTACCGATGCAGCGCTGAGTCTGCATATTGTTGTTGAACTGAATGTTAAAGGTGTCGACGCAGAAGCCTGTCCCGCCATCAACACCATTCAGCCGGATGTTCGTGACCTCCTTGAAGGAGTAACGCAGCGCCCCCGCTAAATCCACTGGCGTGGTGAAATAGCTGGTATCGTCCCCCTTCGTCTCCCAGTCCAGCCCTGCAAATGTAATGGTTGCAGTGATATCACCATCGGCCGGGATTTCCATCTGGAAGGTGCCAACCTGACAACCGCGGGCAATCTGGGCGATCCCCACATCACTGGCAAAAGTCGCCACGGAGAACGTAATGCGACCATTACCCATCGTCAGCACGTTATTTGCCCATTCGGAACCGAAGCAGCTGGCAAGAAAATCATCATGCTGGTTCCAGCGAAACCGCGTGCCGACATCGCCGCCGACATCCACTGTGCCGCGTGAAACACCCTGCGCCATGCGGTCACCAGCGATTTCGTCATTATCATTGGTGTTCTGCGTTGGTTTCAGACCAAATGAAGAACGACGCAGCAGGTTCCACGCCCCTGCTGTAGGCGTGATTCCTGGCGTTGTCTCGCGAATAAACGCGGCTACTACTTTTGCACCTGAGCTCACAGGAGCCTCCTGTTTTTTGTGCGCTACAGAGCGCGATAAGGAATTTGAAGATTGAGCTGTAACCAGCCATCGGTCTCACCCGCCGGCACAGCAGAAACAGCGAAATAACTCAGCTTTCCGTCGTCCTTAAACTCGAATAGCTCCGTTAGCTGATCGGCCGTTCGGGAGATAAGCAACGTCCCGGATCCGACCGGAACAAACAGCTGAATGATGAGTAATCCCGTCCTGTGGACGACCGGCCCATTCCCGATCTCAGTTGCGCCTGCCTGCCCAGCAATGTTGGTTAGGCGGGCCCAGATATCGCGGTTACTGGGGTCAAATACCGGGCCATTGGGATAATCCACCGCATCAGAGGCAATAGCGGTCTGTGCCGCCATTCGAGAAATGACAGCGTTTCTGATTTCTGTGAAGGTCATTTGTAGGCCTGAATCACACCATTAAACGAGACGGCATAGACGCCTGTCGGCGCTTGCGTTGAGTGGCCATTCTCCAGAGGAACGGAGTAAGGCAGGTTCGACTGGATGTAAATCACCGAGTAGGCTGGCGCCTGGTCAATGATATTTTTGCCATTAAGAAACGTCATTGTCCCGCGCGGATCCGGTTCGGTCGGGACGGAATGATCAGGTTCGCCGATGCTGACGAAATGCGATGCCCTGAAGGTTCCTGCGCGATACTCAGCCGGCCGCCTGATATCCATGCTGTCATTAACACGGACTTTCTTTCTGAGACGGCCTGTCTTTGTCAGGTTGGCAGGATCGGCATAAAGAGATTCGTTCCATTCCCCAACAGCTTTGTTGTACTGAACCGCGGTCGCGTTAATGGCCCACAGCTTCGGGTTTCCTACCGGCGACCGCTGAACGATTTCATTCAGCAACTGAATGGCGATTGCCCGCTGGCGTAGTTTGACATCTTCTGCCACCAGCCCGGCGAATGCCGCCGGGTCAATGTTCCAGCCCTTAGCCATATCACGCCCTCCGCAGTTGAATGGAGTACGCAGCGCCAGCAGAGTCGGCAGAAGCGGTGATGACCTCGTAGCGCTGAAGCTCACCCGTAACCGGATCCGGTGCGGTGATGATATGCCCGACGGCCGGCTTATCAGTCACCTCGTTAACCAGTGCGGTTAGCTTCACATCACCATGCAGAATGTTAACGCCATCGATACGGCGCAGCTTATAGCGCGCCAGCACTCCACGCCCCGAGTAAGTCACCTGCGTTTCAGTGCCGGTTTCCGTCACCGGGTCCCAGGCACCCCGAACGGTGTATGACCCAGTGAAATCCTTAACGGCATCCTGCAGGTCGGTATCGAATGCCGCGGCGACTTCGGTTTGCAGCTCGTCACGAATGCCCATTGCACCCACCAATACGCTGCTGAGGTTTAACGATCACTGTACCGTGGAGTTTGCGGGTATAAATTTCGCCATTGCGCTTAACCCGCAGCGGGAGCGGAGCAAACTCTACAACACCCTTTGCCTGGTTTGCGTAAACGACATGTCTGATCGGGTTTCCATTCACAAACACATCGCGGGGACCGAGCCCGTCGCCGGCATAATGCACATATGGATTTTGCATGTTACCCCCTTACCGCCGCTCAATATGAGCATGGATAAAGTCGGTTTTAAGCGACTCCATAGCGCCAACCATCACATAGGGGCGTCCACCGTTATGCCAGCAATCAATCGCGTTACCCTCATCATCAAGCAGTATCACTGCGACACTGTGGCAGCCGCCGTTTTCGGCTCGCTCCAGAGCCTGTTTCAGCAGGCGAATAACCTGGTCGTTATCGAGGTTGTGATGGCTGGGCTTTTGAAATGGGACCACCTTCAAATCGGACATATCACGCCCTCACAAAGAACGTCTGGAAAGGGTTAATCATCCACGGTTTGAGCATATCCAGCGCCAGCTGCAAATCAGGATCGAGTAATTCAGTGCTGGTGGTTGAAAGCTCGGCAAAAGTGCGGGAAACCTTCACATCGTCGGCCTCAACGCTTTTGCTCGTCACCACGCCGGAATCTGTTTTTTGCTGATACAGATTGCCTGCAGCGGCTACGGAAGCGATAAACGCTCCGGCTTGCTTAACTTCTTCAGGAATATGCTCCGGGTCGATATCCTGAAGGTTAAGCGCCGTCATCCAGGTGTTTGCCTGGAGCACGGCTTTAGCCTTTTTGTCGGCGGCAGCCCAGGTATCCCCCAGCAACTCGTCAACGTCCTGGATTGTTATATAAACGGTCATCGGATCCTCACCAAAAGAAACGGGGCTTTCGCCCCGTCGGTTAACCACCCGCAGGAGCAGTGAACGCGATCGCTTCAGTTGTTTTCACCACGCCGTCAACGGTAGCCGTCAGCGTGAAGGAGCCGGCCGTAGCAGAGGTGAGTTTCACCGTCGAGCCACCAGCAGACCCTGTCTGTGACGTCGAAGCACTTAGCGTGCCGCCTGTAGACGTCCACGCCACAGATGCCCCGGAGACTCCTGCACCATTTCTGGTGTACTTGAGCGAAACGGTCACCGCGTCGGTACTGTCAGCAGTTGCGGAAGTTTTATCCACTGACAGGGTTACTCCCCCGCTGGGGCTTCCAGCTTAATCAGTACGCCTGCAGTGGATTTGTTACTGGTAAAATGTTTCTTCCAGTTCGCGCCGGTGCCGATTTTGGTCAGGTCAGGGTTAGCGCCCTTCGTCTCATCCCAGCTGTAACCCAGCAGTTCAACGTTAACCGTGCCCTCTGCGCGATAGCCAATGGCAAGGTTTTCCTGGTCGTTGATATCGTAGGAACGGAAGCCCGGAGCCTGTGATTCCGTTACGGATACCGCGCCGGCCACCAGCCCCAGAATCGCATCAACTGGCATGGTGTCGGTTACCAGTACCGGTTTACCCAGCGTACCTGGCTGTCCGCCATAAACAACCACGCCAGCTTCTTCGTAAATTTTGTTGTCGATAGCCTGATCAACAATGTCGAAATAGGTCGTGGAATGCATGACGAACAGCGCAACACGGTTAAATTTATCGCCGTATTTACGCAGGCCACGGGTCAGCGTTTTCTTACCATCAGTGGCAATATCCGCGGATACCGTCATGTCAGCATTTGCGCCAATGGCTGCAACAAGACCCTGTAGGGCATACTTGATATAACCTTCAAGCGTTGCATCAGCGACGTCGACGCCGATCACCTCGGAGAATTCGCTAACGTCGCGACCCCGACGTTTAAACGCCTCCTCCGTGGTTTCATACGGGCCGTATTTCCACGGCGCCTTGACGCTGACAGATTCGCCGGCACCGATTTTTTTACCCGTTACCGGGTCGGTGGAGTTAACGTTGCGCGATTCGATAGAACCACCAACTTTATAGAAGGTGCGCTTGCGAAAATCACCCTCGATCAGTTCGTTGTCGAGAATGATTGCGCCGTTTGAAGCGGCGTTGAAGACTTCCAGATTATCCTGGCGACGCTCAAGAAACGCAGTCTGCGCGAGGTCGTCATAGATAATCAGGTCACTGTTTACGGTCGTAGGCATTGATTAGTCCTTACTTAGGCAATTTGAGATAGGCCTGCTGGCCATGTTTGCGGATGTAGTCCGCTTTGTCGCTTGAGCTCATTTCTGAACGTTTCAGACTACCGCCACCGCCACCGGGTTTATGACCACCAGCCCCGGAGCCTTCGGCGCGAGGGAACAGGTGCGGGGCCGTCTCTTTCAGAGATTCAGCCCACTCAACCGGGGTGAGCGGAGTTTTGCCGTCTTTACCGAACAGAACATCGCCATTTGCATCAACTGCTACGGCCTCGCCTTCGTCGTTGAGCTGGAATGTGCCTTTAGCACGAAGAATCAGATCGTCGGATGCTTCTGGCAGCGCGCCTGCCTTAAGCGCTGCACTGCGGATAGCATCACCCAGGACACGATCACGGAATTTGTTGGAGAACGCTTCCGCCTTTTCAGCGCGTTCATTAGCGGCTTTGATTTGCTTATCAACATCAGCACGTAGCCGCTCAGTGCGTTTATCCAGTACCTCGTCAATTTTCCCGGCGGCGATCAGTTGCGCCTCTTCATCATCAGAGAAACGCTGGAGAATAGTTTTCACTGCGTCAGGATCGATACCTTCAAAACGCTTAAGCGACTCAGTGGACTCTTTGAGCTTACCGAGTAACTCACTATTTTTATTTTTCAGGCCTGAAACCTGAGCACTGACCTGCTCATCGATCAGCTTTTGGATTTCCGGCGTAATCTCGGGCGCACCACTACCGGAGCCACCGCCATCACCACCTTCACCACCAGCTGCCGAATAATATTTAATGAGCATGTTACGAATAAGCATGTTGTCCCCTTGGGATAGTTACTGTGGGCCTGGCCCAATAAAAAAGGCCGCCCGAAGGCAGCCTGATTGAATAAGATATGTTAGTTAAAGCCTGGCGTTTCTGAATGCCTGCTCATCCTTTGAGCGCAACTGGTCCAGCGTCAGCCACTCGCCCCTGTCGTTGTAGAACTCATCGGGAGACATGCCGCCATCACGAATCAGCCTGGCGCGCGTTTCTCCGACAATCTCAGCTTGTCGCGTGAACGACTGCCGGGAGAACCAGTCCTGGTAATTCGTATCAGCCGGAACCTGTCCATCCATGCTGGCGCGCGAGCTATTCTTGATTTCGCCGACTTTGATACCCAACTCCTCGGACGATTTCAGGATGTAAGTTTCAGTGCTCCGACAGCAAAAGTGGATTTTTCCAGGTCCCTGCAGATAAGGCACCTTGTGCCCTATCGGTTTATTATCCAGCGTGTACTTGAGACGGTCGCGGATCCGACAATCCTTTGATGTCCGGTTATCCAAAGTAGATAACCACTGCTTACCCTTCAGAATGTCGTCGTTCGCCGACGCAAAGCTTTGTCTGGCTGTCGATGCAAGATGCCCTACTGCCGTTTTTGCAATGCTGGCTGCATTGGCCCGGCTCATCTGCAGCGCACCATCTTGGTAACCACGATTAGCATGGCCACGGACCTTTTTTGCGATTTGCTCCTGCGTATCGCCCAGCAGGAATCCCTGCCGCACCGTATTGGATATCCGCGCCATCCGATCAGCTTCGAGGTTGCTGGCCCATTCACTCAGCAAACGTCCCTGGAATGGACGCCCCATCGCCGCGGCATAAACCGCATCCGGGGAGATGCCCACCAGCGGATGAAGAGCAAGAACATCGTCGGGAATGGCAAACTGGAAGAGGCTCATCTGAAAAGTGGCTTCGTGCTTCGCCAGTTCCTGCAACTCGGCAGTAAGAGCTGCATACATCGACTGAATCGCATCCTTGTTTATTGCCCTGACGCTTACCAGTAACGCTTCCAGCCTAGAAACGGTAAAGCTCTCGGCGTCCAGCGTATCAATAGCCACCAGCAACCTTGCGGTAAGTTCGGCGTCGCTGTCATTCAGGACTTTTATCATCCTGTTGGCAACGCCGGTACTGTAGCGACTCACCCATATAGCGTGGGCTATGGATTCATCCTGCAGTTTGTCATTCGCCGTTGCCATTATTGCCACCAATCAGGTTAGGCGCGCCGTTACGAATAGCGTCAATGACAGTTTCAGGGTCATCAGCGGGATCTATCAGGTCAAGCCTCTGCAGAGCTCTGACCATATCCGTGTCGCGAATCGCACCGTACTGCCAGGCATTGACGATTGCCGTTACCATGCCGGATTCTGCGACTTTGGCGATAAACTCCTGATTGATGCTGTAACGGTATTCCTCGCCTTTTATGCCGAGATATCTGGCGCACCAGCCGAGCGCCAGCGTATAGGCCTCCGAGACATTGGAAACGCAAATGCCGAGCACCGATGTGGATGCGGTTTGCTCGCCGCTGGATTGCGTGGCGGTTTTAACCGCGCCGTTCTGCTCGATAAGCCGGGCGCCAAGCTGAACAGAATAATCACGCTTACTGTCCATCGCCTCTTTAGCCAGGGTGTTTGGTTGCGCCTGAGCATAGGTAAAACTCCCCTCCTTCGGCAGCAGGAATGGAGAACGAGAACCGACACGAATTCCCTTATCCTGCAGCCAGTCACGCCAGGCGGTATCAAGCCCGGAAATCACCGGCTGAACCTGACCGCAGAAAAATACGCTGTCTTCGTAATCCGCCGAATTTCGATAATGACCAAGGTTAATTTCAACGAGGGCGGCTAATGGCGACTCGTCGATGCTGGGATCGTTATTTTGTGCACCAACGAAGGTAAAGGGGATCTCATCCCAAAAATCCTCACCTTTAGGCTTCGGGTGATACTCAGAATCGACGGAAAAAGACCCTGCATCGGCCGACTTTCGCCACACCCTGCAGATAAACTTGCCGTCCTCCAGGGCAAGTTCCCGATACTGGATTTCATCCTTGTACGCAAAACCATCTTCCTTTTCCATGCATTCGCGTAAAACCACCAGCACCAGTTGATCACGTCCATTGATGCGTTTGGTGCGCCAGTTAATGATGCTTTCCGCCTGATAACGAAGGATGATCGCCTCGTCGGTCTCAGCTGCATAATCCGTATAAAGCCCCTCGCGCGCGGCCTCCAGAATATTTTCTGTAACCTGCTGGGACTGCTGATAGATACTGGCACCAGCACCATCGGCGTTATCACGAAGATAATTCAGTTTATCCGGCGCGGTCATGGTAGGGTCTTTTCGGAATGCCAGCCCCAGCAAACCCACTTTTGTATTGCCCGTTATTGCGTAGAAAACGGCGCGCTGAATGTAATCGGCATTGCGCTTTTTATTGCGTGCAGACTTATCGGACGGATCCAGAAAAGGGAGGTATTCGTTTCCTGCAGCCTTTACAGCATCAGCCCCTTTGCACACGTCACGAATTTTTTTCCACACGGGCATCGCCGCCCTGACCTCAGGGCGGACGTAAGTAATATCATTATTGGCCATATCAGAATGTCGTATCGAGGGTGATATCGAACGCTGTAGCGTTGACAGGGAACAGGTACACGATTGGATAACCACCGCCATCATTGCCGTGGTCAAAGCCGCCTTTCTTATCTGGCTCGCCTTTATCGTTATAGACCTGTCGCTCTAGGCACTGAGTGAATTTCGGGCAAGTTACCGTGTTAACCATCATCCTGCGCTCGCCGTAGGTATTGCACAGCATTGAGTTGACAGCGTTTATTCGGTCCCTTACTGCCGGGTTGCTGTCATTAACCAGCACAGAGAATCCAGCATCATAGAGCAGAGAAATATCTGACTCGCTGGCGTTACTGGACTTCCTGTTTTTCCCTGAAGCATCGGGATAGATATTGATTGTGTGCTTCCCTTCCTCGTACCGCGTCTTAATCGCTTCAATCATTGCCGGAGTATCAAATACATCCATGAACTCATCTACCGCCCGGGGAAGCCCATCACGCAGAACATAAACCACTGCCGCCATTTTCCCCACGTTAAAGTCCATACCGATATGCAGCGCTTCACCTGGTTTAACGGTTTCATCAGTATGATTTTTACGGCGATCAAAGCAGTAATAGACAACGCCCTGATAGTTTTCGAACGAAGCTTCATATTCCTGCCTGAACGTTCTGGGATCCATTCGCCGGCGAGCAGCTTCCAGTTCTTCTGGAGGAACATTTCCACCATCCACCGACGTATAAAGCCAGCTTTTATGGTCAGGCTCTCGGTTGTCCTGTCCGGCAAGCCATGAATCATAGCAATGGTTAAATCCCTTGGGTGTGCCAATCCGGAGAGCATGCCCACCTATAAACTGCACACCATTTACGATATACCGACAAGTCGACAGCATTGGGCGCAATACTTCCTCCCATGCTGCATACGGGCAATCCGCCCATTCATCCACCAGCACGAAAAACAAGCCAGACCCACGCAAGTCATCGTAGTTATTCAACCCGACGCATCGCATTATGTGTCCGCTTTTAAGAGTGATGGATAATTCTGTCTCGTTCGGCTTCGATGCCCGCCAGTGTGGAGGTATGGATTGTTTTAGCCTTCGCCAGAAAACACGCTTTGCCTGTTTTTGTGTGGGTGCGCAATACCAGATTTCATCCTCTACACTGACTTTCCATTTCTGCGCCAGTCTGGCAGCCCTGCGCATTTCCGCTTTGCCTAGGAATGTTTTACCAAACCGGCGACCGCATACAGCATCCCTGAAACGCGCTGAGCGCTGCCATCCCCAGACGTAAATATTTGCCTGCTTCGGTGTCAGGCTGACAGCGTCGCTGCTAGAGGATTGGATCATCTGGAGGTTCCTCATCGGGAGTTATTGGCTGAAGTTGATAATCCTCTTCAAATCCCGTCGGGTTTTTATCCAGGGCTATCTCCCGTCGAAGCTGGTCGATCTCCAACTGCCGGCGCTCGATTTCAATCTGCTGTAGACGCTGTGCGAATTCACTATCAGCCAGGCCAAGACGCTTCATCACCGCCTCGAACATGCGCTCACGACTGATGGCGGTTATCTCAATGCCATTCTTACCAAGCTTCACACCGGAATAGGCAAGCGCAGCATCCGGTGCCAGTTTGCGCGTATCGGCGAAGAAAGGCTGGCCGATGCCATCACCATTGCAGCGAGGGCATTCCGGGTTAGGTGCGCTGGTGTGGTCGTAACCGTAGCCGCCATCATCCAAAGGCTCTCGACGTTTACGCTCAAGCGCTTCAAGCCGCTTCTCTTCGTACTCCACCGCATCGCGCCATTGATACTGGTGACCGAAGCCCCAGCAGTAGCGGCAGCTCCCGCGGCGATACTGAGAAAGTTGGTTGGCGTCGAATGTTGCCAGCCGCCACATCTGCTCAAGCACTTCATCAGCGCTGCCAAGCGTGCGCACAATGGATGCTTTCTGCTGCTGCGCAATGGCCTGCGCAACTGAAGTTTTCTGAAGCAGCTGATAGCCAATTTGTTCAGCAGTCTTCTTGCTGTACCCGGCACGGATAGCGGCCTGCGTGGCGTTGTTGTCCTTCAGGTACTCCGCGACAAATAAACGCTGTTGATCGGTGAGGCCATCATCATCCACCAGCTCTTCTGCGCACTTTTCCTTTTGCGCAGTGCGCAATTTCTTCTGCGCAGGTTTTTGCGCAGTTTGCGCAGTGGGCTTCTTGATGTATCGGCGGGCGGTAGCGTAGTTCAGTCCCTGCGCTTTACACCAATCCTTCGGTGATACGCCGGTTGCGGCATGATCGGACAGGAACCGTTGCTGAAGCTCGCCCCAGTCCGGTTTTGCCATGGATTACTCCGTATTCTTTCGCACTGGTCCCGCCTTCACTTTCTGGCCGATGCCATACTTCGCGATGAATGCGGAAATCTTTTCGTAATCAGGCTCGCGCTGGAACATCAGACAGAATAAAGTCAGTGTCTTGACGTAGAACGGTAGCCACCAGCGGCTTTTTACTTCTATTGAAATCGTGCATACCGGCATAGGCTCCCCCTATTCGATAACCATTAAAAAAGCCACCCGCAGGTGGCATTTGTGATGATTACTCAGCGGCGGTATCAAAAAGCGCCAGAGCTTCAGTCGCCTCTTGAACCGCTTTGATGGTTCTTGCAACCACTTCCGATTCAGTTGTCACGCGGCTGTACTGCTGGATGAAGAGCTGATATTTGAGCTGGCTATCCTGGACGAACGCAATCGCCTCTTTTGCGGCTGCTGTGTCGTAGTTCAGGGTGGAAAACAGATTCAGTCGGATCTGTTCTGCTGGTGTGATCTCTGACATGTCTTACCTCTGTGCGATGTGGGGAGCATTATCGAAGCCACTCGGCAGAATGGCTCCTGTAATGCTTTGCCACTTCCCGGAGTGGCCACGCTCATGCCCATGAGTCGCTGTCGCATCATCGCCGCTTATAACCGGTGCGCGTCTGGCACTCGCGCTGCTTTACCGGAGCTTCTTTTGATATAAGAACCTTGACCCGTCACTACACAGGCTCGCTCAATGGCGACTCAGGGGAGCATCACGACTGCTCCATTGCCTTTCAGCTGCGGTCTATCCGCTTATTGCTTCATTGCTTTATCCTCGGGTGGGGATAGTTGGTGTTTTATCCCTTAGTGGGGTTAAGGTTCGGGCAGTTAGCCTGCACCGCTTTGTTGTGCGCCAGAATGTCGCGCTTGGTCTGCTTATCCAGCACGCCGATATCATGGTCAGTCACGTAGACGATCCGCACCCAACTGCAGGCCGTATCAACGACTACCGGGGCGGGTATACTTTTCGCGCAGCTCCCGATCAACGTCGTCATCAGGCATATGGCTAACAGTCTGCTGTACATCGCTGGCCTCCTTCGTGACTTCCGCCTTACGTTCTGCCGAGGCGACAGTAGCAGCGGCTTTTTCTTCGGTGCGCTGCTGCTCGGCCTTTGATTCAGCCTTACTGGTCCCGCGAGCATGACCAATGCCAAACGCGCCAGCGATAACCGCCAGCAAAGCAGTTGCCAGACCAATAATCATTTCAATGCCCATAGTGACCTCATACCAGTACAGATTTAGCCAGGTTAAACAGCGCTCGGCGTTTATCCAGACCGTTTCGACCACCGTTAATAAGCAGCGTTACACGCTCCACGTCGCCGGAATGAAGCAGGCAGCCGTGGGAGACATAAAACCATGCGGCGGAACGAGCTGCGTAATCATCTCGCTCCAGCAGCTCAGGCTGGGTGACAAGTTCAAGCTTCAGCGCCAGTCCGCAGCTGCGATAGTTGCTCAGGCCCGTGACTTGTTTCAGGCCGCGACCGCGATATTTCCAGCCATCACCAGCAACCTGATTTCCGAGGTTCTTTTTCCCCCACTCGCCACCATAGACCAGATTTGCGATTGCTCGCTGATTAGCTGGTTGTGTTGCCGTTCTGCCGAGTGCTGCGGCTTGCTGGGCGGTGATCCGATGTTTACCGAACGTAGGCACAAGTCTATCTGCTGAATAGTTCAGATTTTCCACCAGCCGGGTAAATCCTCCGGACTCATGTCCCATCTGGGCAATAAACATTGCCTGATCGAGTGGAGCAGTGATGCCGAACTCATTCATCGCGGCTGTAATATGCGGAAACCAGCGCGCAGCTAACCCGGCGCTGATACCAGCCGCCTTCTGGAATTGTGTTTGATTCATTAGTGCCTCAGTACATCAACCAGCCGCGCTACATTGCCTCTAACGCTCAGCAGCACAACAAGGATCATGATATTGGCCGCGATGGTGGGCCATGATGAATAGGGATAGATGCCGCACAGATACGCCAACGGCACAGAGCTGTATATCACTGTTATCAGCCATGCCAGCAGCGACACCCACTTACGATGACGTGAGTCTCTACGTCGATAGAACATCAACGTAACAACGACACCAGCACATAACAGCGCATTGATGGTTGCAGTAGGATCATTTAGTACCACCGGAACCTCCCCGGCGCGTTATTAGCGCCACCAGCGAGCCAATATCCTGATTGTTCAGGAAGGTGAGTATTTTTACGGCCAATGCCGAAATGATTACGGCACCAATTGCATCCAGAGGCTTATCGTTATACCCGGTCAGGTCGGATAACTTAGAACCGACCAGCCCGGAGCACAGCACTCCAGCGATATAGGACACAACGAAATATGCCATCCGTCGTGGGGCGCTCAAATCGGCCGCTGTCGCTATATAAAAGACGGAACCAGCAAATGCCCCGAACACAACACCGTAGTCTGTACCGGTTAATAGCCCGTAAACACTCGCCCCAGTTAAAGCGCCACCAGCTAAGCCTGTGCCGGTTATTGGTTCGGACATCGGTCCCCCTCAATTGCTGTGAATCCTCTCAGAACGAGGGGAAAGAATTCAGGCCGCAGGCTCATGCATTTCACGGTTAATCTGCAATTTTATCCTGGGTCTGAAATGAAAAAGGCCCGCCGAAGCGAGCCCAAAACGCAGAAAGCCCCGGCATTTGCCGAGGCTTTAAATTTTTTCTTCAACGGTGAACACACAATGCCCATCGTTAGAACAAATTAACACGAATTCGGGAAAAGTAAATATCTCACCGCGTTATTTGTTTGAGTTGCGCCTCTGCCCACGCCTCCTCTATATCGAATTTAGTGATCAATACGTCGAAGAACGGTTTAACCGATTTCTTCCAGGTATCCAGAGTGATGGCGTCCGTTATCTGGCAAATGGCCCTATGCACAGCAGTGGAGAGGATTCGCTCATACCCGCGACCACCACAGCGTTTACAGTTACCCATCACAGGCACTCCCTGCTTCTCCGTCTCATCCTGGTTCACTACCTTCCCACGACCGTGGCAGTCGTTACAGGCGGCGCTAACAGTCCCTTTTCCCTTGCACTTTTGGCAAAGCACCCGGACCTGCTCCCGGACCGATTTCACCTCCTCCCAGTATGATGGATAAACCCCCTTTGTAACTTTGACCCACTTCGGCGGTTTGCCGTCCGGATACGTTACTTTGTTGGTGAACGCCACTGCGTCGATGAATCCAGACCCATTGCAGCAGTCGCATGTTTTTTTACTGGAAGCACTGCGGGAGTAATCCTCAAAGGCGTACTCTGCGAGGATCCGGATAACCTTTGGTTTTACGGTTGGCGAGAGCTTTCGCAACGCAGCAACCTTATCGCATTTTGTCAGCGCGTACTCAGCCAATAGTCCGATAGCCCGATCCCGGTCATTGTTGCTTATGCCCATCTTGCCCAGGAAAGCGCTATACCCCATCGCGGCACGTTCCTGGGTCATGCCCATTGCTGCCATGATGTCGGTGCCGGTCAGTGAATCAGAGGCGGTAGCACGCGGAGAATCGCTAATCAGCGTGGATTTTGCGAAGTGGTATTTCACTGTGTTTTCAAGATTCACGCTGCGGCCCTCTTTGGCTGTTTGGTTTTGGTCTGGTTCAGGTTGTGCTTTGCTACTGGCTGCATACTGGCGCGCTTAACGCTCTCAGTTTGGTACTGCATGAAGTGATCGAGGGTCATAGAGATTCCCCAATGATGATCTGCCCTTTCTCGCCCCATATTTTGGTGATGCGGCAATCCCAGACGTGTGAATCATCCTCATAGAGGGCGTCCATTAGGGCTTTCAGCATATTGTCGCAGTCGGGCTTTGACTGATGTGGACGTCCTGCGTATTGCGCTCTCTTTTTCTGACTCCAGCTTTGCGGCATAGGCATGACGAACGTGACGTGAGCGCCGGAATCTGGCAGGTGAATTTTGCGCAGACGAGCTTCATCACAGAACGCCCGGTAACGTATTACTTCCGGACGCTGCTTCCATTTATCAGCTCTGGTCATCCTGGGTTTGCCGATGGGCGTGATATCGTAGATTTTCATGATTTGATGAGTCCCTCTTTCCGCCAGATTTCCAGGGTGCGCATCACCCCCTCTGCGTGCATCAGGCGCAATTCGTCGTAGGTGAAATCGGTGGTTTTGGTTCTGCCGTCAATTACGTCATGGCACCCGTTGCAGGCGATCGCCGCCTGTGTATCGTCAGGCTTGCATCCTGTGCCGCACGTACCCGCCAGGCGGTAATGCGCCAACACGCTGGTTTCCGGGTTGCCGTTGCAGTAACCAGGGATCCGCACTGTACATTCGCGACCTCGGGCCGCTTTGCGAAGGTTCGCCATAATCACCCCCACATCCGATTTCGGGTGCGAGAGGCGGGCCGGGGAGGATTTTTATCCTCCACCAGCTGCGCACTGACGGTCCAGGTGATTAAGTCCTGATTCAGGCTGCGTTCGACCCTAACGCCCCGCTGGCGATATTTCGCCATCAGCTCATCAGCCTGCTGAGTTGTGCAGTCGTGATGGTGAAACCATGAATATTTCATCGGCATCACCCCGCGAAGCTTAAAAGCTGGTTGGCGGCGTTCTCGACTTCCAACTGGCTGTTGAATGAACGGGAGAGGATCCACCGCCAGAGAACATCCAGCGATGCTTTGTACAGTTCCTGAAATTCGCATTCGTCCATGCTGGCGAAAGAAATACTGCGAGGGTGTTTTTTCAGCGTGCCGTCCGGCAGCTGTATGGCGTCATAGTGGCCAGCTTCAACAATGACCCACGCCCGGTAGGCGTCGAAAGATTTGCAAATGCTGATACTACCGGCGCGCTTCTCGGCCACACGTTCGAGGTATTGCTCGGCGGCATCAAGCAAAGCCGATTCACTCCCGCCATATGCCGCCAGGTATTTGGCGTAACCGGTGATAAGCCTGCGCTCGTTAGACGAAATCGCCCCGCCGGTAGGTTCCCAATATTCAAAACCGAGATTGAGTAAAGCAAAGTAACGGCGGTGAAACGCCGGATTGCGAACAAGCTTAAAGTCGGCCTCCAGAACGGCGCCGAGCTTGCATTTTGATTGCAAGAAATCGCTGGTCTCCTGCGTGGCAGGGATCAGAATTCCTTGGGTCTGTTTTATAAGGTGTAATTGCTGCGCCATGGGTTTCACTCCGTGGCGCTGAGATGCTCCGTTGCCGTTGTTCAGGCGGCAGGTAAATTATTGCAGCTTACTCTCGGTTTCGTCAATGCAGCCAGCTTCTTTAGCTAGCTCTTTAAACTCTTCAATCGTTAGCAAAAACTGACTTTTTCTTACCTTTTCGAGTCCGGTTATTTTCCCTCCATCACTCGAAATTAAAAACTTCCCGCCCTGCCTGATAATGTCCACCACTTCGGCGATATCGAGCTCCACTTCATCCCCCTGAGCGACATACAGACGCAAAAAATATAGTCCGGCGACAGCATCAAAGGGACACGCTTATTGCGATGCTTTGGGAAATGCCAGCCACCAAAAGGTGAATCAGTAAAACCAGTCGTCCGCGCTTTCCCACGTCTCTTGCAGGATTTGCTCTACGCGTTTCTTATCGCCATCAGCGCCGCCCAAAACGCTAAGACCATCGTTGCTTGTGCGTCGAATGGTTAATTTGCAGTCATCGTAAGACTGGGACAAGCGGCGCAGCAATTCTTGCTCAAGCGCAGGTATGGCGCCATCAGGGAGTTTCTTATGTTTATCAATTGTGACTTCAACTTTCATGGTTAGCACCTCACATGGATACTGTATAAATAAACAGTATCTGCTTGTGAATAATTTTTCAACCCCAAGATTCACTTTTCGCAAAATGCATGCCCATGTATAACAAGAGCTTTTATGAGACTGGCATCTTCGTAAAATGAGATGTCAGTAGCCCCAAATCTCATACCCTTCATCTTTTTTGACTTACACTGTTTGCTCCACACCCTCATTTTTGGTGAAATTTTGAGCAAAAGACCGTTCACTTAAAAGTTAATGATGTAAAAACCATGGTAAACACCAGAGAAATACATAAAATGACCCTATTAACAAGCCTATACCGGTATACATAGCGATGAAAACTATCTTAGAACCGTACAAGACCCAACCGATATCCCCGACAGAACTGCTCTTGGATCCTAAGAATCCAAGGCTCTACAACGGGAAGAGTTTTGGCGATAACACAGATCCCCATGAACTGGTGAAAGCTTTAGCTGACACTGCAGATTTAGAAGAATTAATTAAATCAATATCTGAAAACGGTTACATGTCGATTGAACCCTTAATTGTCATGCAGCGAAGGGATAAATATGTCGTACTTGAAGGGAATCGACGTTTAGCTGCTATAAAATTACTCACTGAGGAAGGTCTTGCGAGAAAATGCCGTGTGGTCGTTCCTCGTGAACTGACACCAAGTGTCATTGAAAGTCTACGCGAAGTAGCTGTGTATTTAGTAAAAAACGAATCCGAAGCCAGATCTTTCATTGGTTTCAAACACGTCAATGGCCCACATAAATGGGACTCATTTGCTAAAGCACAATTCGCCTATAAATGGTTTGTGAATGAACGGCACACTGGATTGACAATAGACGATATCACAAAAAAATTAGGTGACAGCAATAATACAGTTCGTTCTATTGTTAGTGCTATGTTTGTTTTAGAACAGGCTAAAAACCAAGAAATATACGACATCCATGCAGACCGAATGTCTCCAAAATTTTCATTTTCACACTTATATACTGCATTGAATCGTACAGAATATAAGGATTTCCTAGGCTTAGAGCGCGACTGGAACGTTACGCTTCAGGATAATCCTGTTCCGAGTCAAAACGCAGAAAAGTTAAGGGATGTTTTAGTTGGCTTGTATGGAAGCAAAAAGGACAAACGAGCTTCACTTATTTCATCGCAAAATCCTGATCTAAAATATTTCGGTGAGGTTTTGGTTAATGATGCATCTTACGGAGCCTTTAAAGCCGGGGGCGAAAGTCTTTCTGAGCTATACAAACAGGCAGGTGATCCCTTACAGCATATTAAGGATGCTTTTTTAGAAATCAATAAGCAACTTGACACAATATCTTCTGTTTTAGATAGAACTGAATTACTTGATGAAACAACTAAAAATTACATTGAGCAATTTAAGAAAAAGGTCAAAAAAGTCACGTTTCAAATAGAAGACCTTGAGGGTTAACAGATGCAATTGCTGACCTATCCTGAAAGCCATCCGATTCAAGTAAAACTTGATTGGCTGGAACTTCTGTGCTTATCCAAACCTTATTTTGTTTTGCGTATTTCAGAACTTAGAAATACACTTGAAAATCTGGAGTCATTCACATCAACTGATATTGGAGAGGAAGATGCTGAGGTAGAAAATGAAATACAACGGCTTATAAATCAATATCAACAACGAAGCCAAATCCTCCAAGATAGTTATCCTTTTACATATGAAGAGGACTCGCAGTGTTTAGTATTGAAAGGTGATAACTTAGAAGATTTATCCGCAGATAAACATATCTACCTTTATTGCCTGTATTTTTCTCATATGTCCGCATCACGCTTGTTTAGTGGCTTATCGGGTCCAACTAACCAGCAAAGGGACTTTATGCAAGTTGCAGCAACTATAGCTTTCGCAGGTTACTTACAAGGTCATAGCATATCTTTTGGCTGGCCAAGGCCTGATAGTTCAACATTCTACGAAGCACTTGAAAGAGCTATAAAGTTAATAGGTGAAGGTCATTTAAAACCTTTCGAACAAGTCAATAGATACTTACAAACCATTGACCATAAGGATGCTGGAATAGACGTTATTGCATGGAAAAATTGTAACCCTCATGATAACTTCCCTGGTGGTAAAATAATTTACTTTGCACAAGTAGCTAGTGGCAATAATTGGCGTTCTAAGGCAGTAAAAGAAGACATAGCAAGAATCCAAAATCATTGGCTTTCACAACGAATCTATAGAATAACTGATGCAATAGTAATTCCTTTTGATTTTGAGAGTGATGATGAATCTATGAATCACGATCAGATATCATTATATGCAGATGAATTCGGAGCGATTTTACATCGTTTGAGAATACCAACATATTTTCGACAAGGACTGCAATTGTTAACAAGCAACCCTGAATTGTTAATTGAGCGTGGAGATGATGTTAATAATATTCGTCAATACGTAATGTTAACAACAAGTACACTTCAAGCAGAGGCGGCCTAAATTAGGCCGTCCTTATGTTTTTTTTGAAGTTTGCGGAATCATCTTCAATAGGTAGAACATCAACAGAAAATAATGACTCAGGCATTCTTAGTCTTGAATCAGCTATCATAAGCTCTTTCCCAACCTTAGCTTGGTTCATTACATAGCTAAACTCTACAGCCCTAGTGCCATGTTTAGAGTAAAGTTCGTGGACCAATGGATGGTCATCATACGATATCAACCAGCGATTGGAATAAGTTGATATATAGCTTTTCAACTCCCTGTGTTGAATTTCATCAAAACAGAAATTTTTAGAGTATATATTCTTACCTTCTTTAACGTATGGTGGGTCCAAATATATAAAATCTTTATTATAAAATTCTTTATTATCAAACCTCTTAAGAAAGTCAATGCAGTGCTCATTGTATACATATATTGAGTCTCGCATCTCCGCAATTTTCTCAAGTTTCTTAATTAACGTGGATACGGTATAACGGCAGTCAATTTTGTATTTCCCTGACTGATCCAAACCACCAATTGGCCCAGCCCCGAGAATACCTGATCGGTTTGCTCTATTCAGATAAAAAGCACTAAAGCCAAACTCAAGTTTGGTATATTTATGGGGTGTGAGAATGCTCGATTGGTAAATCTCTTTTTGTTTATGCCAGCCATCAATAGTTGGCACGTTCTGATAAACCATATCTAATAAATTTTCAGTATTGTTTAATAATTGCTCCCAAAAACAATACAAAGCGTAGTTTTTATCATTTAGATGAACTTCACTAACATATCCCCCAAAAAGCAAAGAAAGAGAAGCCCCTGCCCCCCCACAAAACGGCTCAATAAACCTAGCACCACTTAACTTATTATGCGTAAGAAATATAGCTAAAAAAGAGGTAAGTTTATCTTTCCCCCCCGGGTAGCGGAAAGGAGAACTTGCCCTAGGGATATCATGAACCCCGAACAACTTACGTACAGATTTTTTGCTAAGTTGTTTAATTGCTTCATGTTCGAGGATTCTTTTATCCATACGCCACCAACTCTAATGCGAGAAATATTTACATGATCGCATATTTTTCAAAGCACTGCAATTTTTCAAAAGTATTCCCACATCCAATCTTATGTCCATAAGTTTTACACCCTATAAGTTTAAGACATCAGGTAAAGTGGTCCGACTTACCAAGCAAACTATTCAAAGAGTTCACCGCTGTCAACTCTCCAGCAAACTCGTTACTAGCCTCTGATCACTTGAATTTCTCCATGGCACAGGCCAGCGAACCAGCCGCGGCGATAATTGACGGTACCGGCATTTTTTCCAGCCACATACGGTTGATATGGTGCTGCAGTCGGCGCTGGTGGTGCGCCGGGAGTGTCCCGGCTTTTTCAATCTGAGCGAAGACCATGCTGACTTCCGCTGGCCATACTGTTTCAGGCACATCCACCAGCAGCAGGCTTTCCAGTTCCTGCAGGCGTTTGCAGGCGTATTCCAGGGAAGAGTCCATCACCTCACCTCCTGCGGGGCTGCCGGCAGCGGCATCCAGTGAGTTATATTCTTGGCAACGAATTGGTTTGCCTGCCAAGCACCAAATATGAATGCGTAGGTAGTTACGTAACGATTATCCCAGCAAAGATACGCCCCATCATTTTCAGGCATCCGCTCGCTTACCGGAATCCATTTACCCGGCACGGTAGCGGGTTCACTGCCGGGTGACTGCGGGGCGGCTGCTAATGTGGAGTCAATGATATGCTGACGCATCCAGTTAGCTCCTCGTGCAAACACGTCTACCGGGTCTCCATAGCAATATCCTATTTCATATGCCTGCTCTGATGTCATCTCATCAGGAATTACCAGAGAGTTGACGGCCATTTCTGTGCAGATTCTGGCAGTAGCCTTACACCCTGAGCATTCGCACTCTGGTAGATAACCGTGATCGATTGGGCTTTGCGCTGGAGCGACGACGTTTTGCGCCGGGCAGCAATCGGATTGCGCCGGAGATTTGGTGTGCAGTACCTGCACATTTTCGTCACTCCTGCAGATCGCTTCAGCTCCTGCACTTTTTTTTAATTCCTGCAGCATGGCGGCGCGGCAGGCGTTCCAGCCATCGCAATAGCAATCCCGATGAGTTTTGAAGCGTCCAACTTCATAAGGCACGTCTTCGTAGATTTTCACATCAGGGACAGAAACGCTTTGCTTTTGCCGTTGCCTTTCAGTTGCTGCTTTCCACGCAGATTCAGCCATCACACCCAGCATTTGCTTAGCCGCTGTGGTGTATTGGTTATGCTGATAATTATCCTGCCACTCCCTGCCAAACCACGAATAGAAATTATCATCGGCGTCAACTACCGGCTGCTGTGCGTGGCGATAGAGCTTAGTACCAGGCGCAAAGGACTGGATAAGGCGGCGATAAGAAAGCGCATCCCCTCCATCATCGCCAACAACAATCACCGGCTCGCTGTCAACCTTGCGGCGTTCCTGTAGCTCACGCAACCATTCTGCGAGCTGCTTATGCTGCTCAGCGCACGGGCCAGAAAGGGCTGCTGCTTTTTCGTCAGTATGCTGAATCGCCTGCTCAAGCGTTAACTCGTTATTGGTCATTGGTTGGCTCCCCGTGAAATTTTGTGGCCCGGCGCATAGCAGCGCTGGCGGTCTTTGCTGATGCGCCAGCCAGCTTTGCGCGCCTGCTGTGAAATGTCTGTCATATTCCGGCCAATAAAATCCGCCTGCGCCTGCGGATAGATTTTCCCTGACTGACAACCATCACAGTCGCAGTAGAGGTCCGCGCAGAATCCTTCAGTGATAGCCATCACTCAGCCTCCACCTTGATGCCAGCGGCGGCAGCTGTACGCGCATAAACGATCACGCCATCCTCGGGGTGCTTGCGTGGCAAAAAGATGCCGGGGCGCGGCCACAATGCAATAAAGCGACATTCTCTGTTTTCAAGACGGTGAAATGCTTGCTCGCTCATCACACCGACTGGTCGAAGATGCTCCTGTTCGCGCTCCAGCTCGGCGATGCGCTGGCGCAGTGCTGTGTTATCGTCGAACAGCTCACAGATGTGGCGATTCTGCTTGCGAACGCGATTTTCGCTTTCAGTCGTTTGCTGCTGCGCCTTCTCCAGCGCCTGCTCTGCGGTTGCGCACGCTACGGCGACCTCATGAAGCCGTGATTCTGAATTCTCCAGCGCCTCTACCAGCGCGAGGATGTTTTCCGGCGTTACAGTTCTTTCCCAGATTTCAGAAGTTTCGGCGACATCTCGGCAAATCATCTCTCTATCTGCTGCCGCTTTCAGGCGATGCGCCAGTTCGGTGATATCTGTCATGCTTCATCCTCACATTCGTGACTTTCCGGATCGTCGGCTTTGTAATAACCGCCGCACAAGGTGCAACGAACATCAGGAACTTCATCGTAATTCGTGGTCCCAGTGATCATTTGGCCCCCTCGCGCAGCTGCTTGGCGATGCACGAAAAAAAAGACTCCCGCGTATGACTGTTAAGGGCTGATGCAAACGCCGCGTTAAGAACGGCAACATCACAGCCGTCATCGGTATAGAGCGCGATTTTTTTCTCCAGACGCGCTTTCGCTTCCTGCAGCTGCATACCCCGGCAGGCGCGCGGGATATATTCCGCAATCTGTGAAATAGCCTTTTCGTTCTGTTTAAACATGCTTCACCTCGATAGGCTTGATGGTGTCGAGCAGCAACCGGCGGCGCGTATTTTCTGCAAAGTGACGGCGCCCGGTTTCTTTGTGGTAAAACTCGTTTTTGCCGACGACCCACATCCGCTCTGTCTGGTGCAGTTTTTTTACCTTCGGACCGTCTTTGGTGATCACGGTGCCGGTATGAGTTTTTACAATTGTCATACAGACCCCCGGGCTGAAGATGCAGGCGCGCAGGCAAAAATGGCTTCCTGAATATCGAGGAAACGCTGGAATACAGGACAACCAAGCAGGCTGTAATTCATCCCAACAGCAACTTTCGGCACCAGGCCAAAGCGCTTCATGTCAAAGTCGATGACGGCCCGCTGATCGCGGAACAGCCCCAAACGACCATGCCGGACAACCTCGCCAGTCGCTTCTGCTTCGGAAAAATACCGCTGGACAGTAGCGCGGCTCAGCCCCAGTTTTTTCATTGCCTCGGTGGTCGTAAGGCGCCCCTGATGCCTGGTGATCCGAATCACTGCACGGACGTACTCTCTGCGCTCAACTGCTGATAATGCTCTAGCCATGATTCCGCCCTCTGCCTAAACCGAATTTCGCGCGGATTTCAGCGATTTTGTTTAAGCCCTGCTCGTTACTCAGCGGACGTCCGCCAAGCTTTGGGATCTGTTTAACCGGCTCGGGGATAGCTTCACCGGTCTTAATGCGACGAACCATACGCAGAAGCTCATCCTGCGCCTTACGTCGCAGCTCAGTGTCGCTGAGGCCGTTTGCGCGCATGTCTGCGTACAAGCCAGTCACCATCCAGTAGCAGGCTTTGTGTTTCAGCGTTAACGGTTCGATTTTGTGCTCAGGCCATGGGTACGACTCAGCGTCTGGATACTGGCCGCGAGTCCGGCAATACTGGTAAACCATTTCAACCAGCTCACTCGCATCTGGCAGGCCTACAGTTACCGCCTCCTCAGAACGACACCAGGCGACGAACTGTCCGGGTGATGGCATGAATGGTTTTTCCTGTTTGCGCGCAACCCGCATTCCTGCGTTAATTTGCTCAACCGTGGTGATCCCGTTCTCTTTGAACGCCAACAACCACTGGCGACGCATCTCGTTGAGGTCTTCCACTGATTTGTTGGCCAGCACCGGGAAGACGGCAAGCAACTGGCGGAACAGCTCGTTGAAGATCTCCGCAGTCTTGGCCGCCTGGCGCTTTACTGCCTGCTCGTCCTGCATTTCCGGAAGCCCGGCAGCCACTCGCTGGAAGTTTTCACGGTCGAAGTTGTGCATGCTTTCTGCGATAGATTTCATTCGAGTACCCCGTCGATCCAGTCTGTGTTGTTCAGCGCACTGGCGCCTGATGAGTTTCTTGATGGACCATGGCTGCGCAGGCGTTTAGTTGTGAGCTGATCCCATTTCTTACGTAGTTTTGAGGGGCAAAGGATGTTTTCCTGCCAGAAACCGTCCTCATTTGCCCACTTGAACAGTTCGCAGATCTCATAGTGAGTGCGCTTGTCCTGCAGGCGCATCAGGCGGATGGTGTTCGCCCATTCAACCCAGTTCGGCTCAGAGAGGGAGGCATTCACGGTAAGGGCTTTATCGAAAATCCATCGCGCGGCTTTGAGGTCGTCAGCTGTTCCCCAGGATTTACCCGCAGGGGTATAAATCCCATCGGCCGCTTCTGGATGACGAGAGAGAAACTTCAAAGTTTCCTCGTTTCGGGATTCTTTAGAATTCCGAGACGAAGAAGATCTTTTACTATTGTTCTTGTTCTTGTATTGGGTGTCTCCCGTTTCCGGGAAAGGTTTTCCCGTTTTCGGTAACACTTTTCCCGATTCCGGGAAGAGTTTTCCCGTTTTCGGTTTGTCTAAAATCCACTCAGATAGCTCAGTATTTATACCGACAATTTTCATCACTCCCTGCTTATGAGCGAAGATAATTTTCCGCTCCGCGAGAGATTTGATTGTGTCGGAAATATGCGACTCTCCGAGGTCTGTCAGCTCAGCAATCACCGTGTTTGTTACTCGGTCCTGCTTCTTGTTCCATCCATAGGTAAGCCAGATAACAGCCTCAAGACACTGCCACTCACGACCTGACATCCGCAGACGCGGCTTGAGCTTCTGTATCTCGTTTGCGATCTTGGTATACCCGTTAGCCAGGTCGGCCATTTGACCTCCCGAACGCTCGGTTTTAATCGGAAAATTGATAACTTCAGCGGTATTTGACATACTTCATCCCGTGAATTGACCCAATTAATTCACCCGAAGACTGGCTGTGTTGGCGCACAACAGTCTTCACCCTTTCAGAACAACCCAGCCTGGTCGCCGCCCTTTCGCACTTTGCGCTTTGCTTCCCGGCGTTCAGCTGCGCTGGTCTGCTTCTCTGCCCATAACTTTGCGTGTCGCATAACATCGTCAAAAATTCCCCCTTTGCGGCTTGCCTGTGACATCCGCTTGTACATATCGACCGCCTGGTATGCCCCCCCCTGAGCCACTGCTTGCGTGAAGCCCTGCCGAAGAAGTTCCTCGCGGACGTTCTTTTCAATAAATTCGATGTGATTCATGGATACCCCGCTTACATCACGCCGAGCATTGAGCTCACGATCGTCATCAGTGCTCCTGTCTGCTCAGGCATTAGCCTGAAAAGCGACGCTATTCCCTCGCTCACCTCCTTCAGTTTCTGGTGCTCTGGCGCGTTCAGCATCACCGCCTGCTTTGCTTCAGCGCATTCCTTCATGGCCGAAGACAGGCGCGACAAAATATCGTCCTGAGGCATCAGACGATGTCGGAACTCCAGCGGAAGAACGGCCATGATTGCCGGGGTAAGAAGGCGAACGTACTCGCGATAGCGCTCAGACTCGGCCGGGTTGTCCAGGTAGCGAAAAAGCTTCTGTCGGGCACGGCTGATGTCATCAGGAAACGCGATCTCCTCGCCGCCCTGTTGTCGCCACTCATCGATGATGTATGCCGAGACAACATCCTGCCCTTCAGCTGCTGCCCAGGCGCGAACGGCAGAGCGAATTGCGTCGTGATCTGCCTCTCTCTGTTGATTTCGCTTTATCAGGGCGCCGGTGTTGAATCCGGTATTTTGTTGAAAGGATAGTGTTTGCATGGTTAATCCCCATTAAGCTCGGAGCTGTTAGTTTGGGGAGTTGCAGGAGGTATAAACTCAGGCCAGATTGTTTCCCAATCATCTGGGAAACAATCTGCTCTGGTAACAGCGCCTTCCGTAAGCTGTTCTATTTGTATGGCACGAGATGGGGATATGGCAGCAATCCCAGATGCCATTTGTGAAAGATAAGAGGTCGATACTTCGAGCTTTGTAGCCAAGGCCTTGGAGCTGCCTCGTTTCATGTTTAGATAATCTTTAAGTTGCATAGTGGCTCCCTCGTGTGATTACGGTGAGTTTATAAAATACTAAACCAAAACGTCAAGTATTTGCTTGTTTATAAATTACTAATCAAAATGCTTTCTATGACGACACAGGAAATTAGACGCAGGCGACTTAAGGAATGGTTCTCAGAAAAGTCGCTTCCAGAGAAAGAGAAAAGCTATTTATCTCAATTGATAAATGGCCGCAGTTCCTTTGGCGAAAGAGCGGCAAGAAGGTTAGAAAGAGATTACGGAATGCCCTCAGGCTTCCTTGACTCAGACACCTCTGGTTCCCAAAGCACACCGCCAAGTCTTGTGTTGAGTGATGAAGAACTTAAGCTCATTACTTTTTTTCGTGGATTCCCTGACTCCGCAAAGAAAGAAGCGCTAATTGAATTTGAATCTAAGTTCAATAAATACAACGAACTTTTCAAAGAGTTACTGGCTTCACGCAGTTAACGCTCACGCCTCCCAAACCAAATCTCGACAAAGGCGGGCTTTGGTTTTTTCACAACCCCTTCCTTCATTTGGGCCTCAGGATCTGAAGGCTTCAATTTTTTACGCACAAAAGTTTACTTTTTGCTTTACAGCATAGTTTAGTAATGATTAAACTCATTACATCAACAACGCGCTGCGTTGCTCCGATAAACGTTCCGCTGGCCGGCGACAAGGCAGAGGTTGAAATGAGTAAACAAGGCATCAGAGCCATGGTCATTTCGGCAGTAATTGGACTCTTCATCTGGATAGCGCTTATCAGCGCACTGAGGGAGTTATTTCTATGATTGATTTCGCACGAAAACCCGCTCGTCAGCAGGCTGTTCGTTTAAGTCCGCTGTCAGCTTTCATCCGCCGGGTGTGCTACATGCTCGCGCAAAAAGGAGCCCCTTCATGAGCACGATGTTTGCCCTGGTTCTCACCGTTAGCATGCTGACGGGCGGTAATCAGGATGTCCTGCTAGGCGTTTACGACACTGAGAATGACTGCAAGGCAGCCGCAGAAGAGCAACACGTGAAAGCTGAATGTTATCCGCTGAAAGGTGTACTGGACGAGCATCCGGCCGGGTTCACGGTGCAAATGTAGGGGGAAGAATGCAGAAGAAATGCGGTTACTGCCGTAAAGCGATCGAGGGAAAACCAGTGGTGAGCACCCTGTTATACCTCCAGGGGAACCAGCTCGCACGGAAAGAAAAAGAGTACTGCTCTGAACGTTGCGCCTCTTACGACCAGATGGCGCACGAGGGCTAACGTAAACCCGCCGAAGCGGGCTGTACGTCCGGTGCCACCGACCAAAGTTACACCGGAAATTACCAAAACCAATGACCACCCTGAATGGGCGCTACCAATGGCCCGGGGGATTCTACATCCAAAATAGAGGCTATCACATGGAATATTTTTATCTGATAAAAGCGACTCAAAAATCGGGTAAAGCTGATGCCGTAATCTGGCGCACTAATAAATCAGAAGCTCGCGCCCTTCTGCAGCTGGACGTCGATCTGGAAGACGCTGGGATCGAAACAGGCCGCGGCAAAGACTATCAAAAACCAATTCGCACCGATTTTCCGGTATTCAATGACCTGCCGGCGGAAGGTGTTCTCGATTACTCATGGTGCGAACGCTACCAGCTCGGCGACGATGGTCGCACCTGGGCTCTGAAGCCAGGTCAGGTGCCTGCGGATCATCACATCGATGATGCAGGAGTAACCTCTGAGACCGTGGAAACTTTCGGTAGTGATGAATACCAGGACGATTCCAGCGCGCTTTTTAACGTGGCCGAACTCCCCTTTCGCGCTCAGCTGCTGGCGCAGTACATGGCTGAAGAACGTCACGTTTATCATATCAGCATGCCTCACCGGCAGGAGCTGTCAGCTCTTGAAATGGACACTGATAATGCGGCCGTCCAGGACCTGATCCTGGCCGCCGAGAATGTCCCTGAAATCAAAAAATACGATATGCCAGCGCTCTGGAAATTCACCAGCGCCAATAAAAAAGTCTTCCCGGAAGGGAAACGGCATGAGCTCGGCAAGCGTATCCAGTTTGCAAAGCTGTGGTTCGCCACGAACGCGATCGACCGCGGCATTCTCACCAGGGAATGGGCTGCCGGTAACTGCATTTCTTCGGTTTTGAAAACCGATGCAGGTACGAATGCTGGCGGCGGTAATAAAACCGATCGTAACCCTGACTACACCCATACCCTTGATACGCTCGATGTAGAAATAGCCCTGGCCACAATGCCAATGGATTTCGATATCTACAATTTCCCGGCATCAATTCACCGCCGGGCCAAAGAGATCGTTCAGAAGAAAGAAAGCCCGTTCAAGGAATGGTCGGCAGCGCTGCGCAAGGTTGCAGGCATCCTGGATTATTCCCGCGCCGCGATTTTTGCCCTTATTCGTGGCGCCACCAGCGACATTCATCATTTCCCGGTAAGTCTGCAGACCTATATCAATGCGAACCTGACCGAGCATAAGCATGACGCCCCTTCTACTGAGACGCTTGAAAAAGCTGGTCATGTTTCATCTGCCGCCGTCACTCTGGACGCTGTGAAAAAGGCTATCGATGGAGATGAAGGTGTGCCTGACCTGGAAACTCTCCCAACTGACTTTCAGGTAATTGGCACCGAACTGGTGAAAGAAGCTCAAAAGAAACGCCCTGACGCTAATCAGGTTCTGGCCGCCGAACGCGGCGAATATGTCGAAGGTATCAGTGACCCCACGAATCCGAAGTGGATAACCGAAGACCTGACCAAACCCAAACAGCCTGAAGTTTCAAACATGGGCAATGGTGTTTTTTCGATTGATGGTCTGATGGATAGCCAGCCAGCACCAGCACTTTCTATCGTGGACCAAGCGCGCCAGCGTGCTGCAGAAGAAAAATTACATCCAGTTAATTCCGGGGGCACCACCAGCGATGTGCAGATGGAAACGGCTCAGCCGGTCGAAGACGAAAATGATAATGCGGTATCAGCAGGCGAAGGCGCTGATGAGCCTCCTGCGCAAACAATTGCCGTGAACATGAGCAAAATACTGGCTGAACGCTGCCCGGATCTTACCGCCGAAGTGCTGAAAAGCCAGGTTTCCGAGAGTGCTCATAGCGATGAAGAGGAAGATGCTGAACAAGCAGCGCCAGCATGGCCGGAGTATTTCGAGCCTGGTCGATATGAAGGCGTGCCAAATGAGGTCTACCACGCCGCTAACGGCATCAGCTCCACGATGGTTAAAGATGCCCGGGTATCGCTGATGTATTTCGAGGCGCGCCACGTATCCAAAACAATCCAGAAGGTGCGCTCTCCTGTTCTGGATATGGGCAATCTGGTGCATGCACTGGCGCTGCAGCCTGATCAGCTGGAAAAAGAATTCAGTATCGAGCCGGAAATCCCGGAAGGTGCCTTCACCACGACTGCGACGATCCGCGCGTTTATCGACGAGTACAACGCGGGGCTTCCGCCGCTGTTGAGTGCTGACGACATCAAGGCACTGCTGGAGGCTCACAACGCCACACTGCCCGCTCAGATTGCGTTAGGGGCATCAGTTGAAGAAACCGGGCAGAGCTATATGTCATTGCCTGCTGAGTTCCAGCGCATCGAAGACGGTCAGAAGCAAACCGCGACCGCAATGAAGGCATGCATCAAAGAATATAACGCCACTCTGCCCGCCCAGGTGAAAACCAGCGGTAGCCGTGATGCCCTGTTAGAACAGCTGGCGATTATCAATCCTGACATGGTCGCTCAGGAGGCCCAGAAGGCGCAGCCGCTGAAAGTATCAGGCACCAAAGTGGATCTGATTCAGGCCGTGAAATCGGTTAAACCGGATGCCGTGTTTGCCGACGAACTGCTGGATGCATGGCGCGAAAACCCGGAAGGAAAAATACTGGTTACCCGCCAGCAGATGAGCACTGCGCTGGACATTCAGAAAGCACTATTGAACCACCCCACCGCCGGCAAGTTGCTCCAGCATCCGAGCCGCGCCGTTGAGGTGAGCTATTTCGGTATTGATGAGGAAACCGGGCTGGAAGTTCGCGTGCGCCCTGACCTTGAAATAGACATGGGCGGCCTGCGCATTGGTGCGGACCTGAAGACCATCAGCATGTGGAACATCAAGCAGGAAGGCCTGCGCGCCAAATTGCACCGGGAAATCATCGAGCGCGATTACCACCTGAGCGCGGCTATGTACTGCGAAACCGCAGCCCTTGACCAGTTCTTCTGGATATTCGTCAACAAAGACGAGAACTACCACTGGATCGCCATCATCGAGGCATCCGAAGAACTGCTGGAACTCGGCATGCTGGAATATCGCAAAGCAATGCGTGCCATCGCGAACGGTTTCGACACTGGCGAATGGCCGGCGCCGATTACCGAAGACTACACCGAAGAACTTAACGATTTTGATATGCGCCGTCTCGAAGCGCTGCGCGTACAGGCATAAGGGGGAACAGTCATGGAAAACACTAACATTGTTACAGCCGAACAGCAGGCACCAAACACCATTTCAGCTAGCAACGCGATCTTTAACGTTCAGGCTCTCGGTCAGTTAACTGCTTTCGCAAACCTTATGGCTGATTCACAAGTGACAGTGCCAGCTCACCTTGCAGGTAAGCCAGCCGATTGCATGGCCATCGTTATGCAGGCTATGCAGTGGGGCATGAATCCCTATGCAGTCGCGCAAAAAACGCATCTGGTAAACGGCGTGCTCGGATATGAAGCCCAGCTCGTCAACGCGGTAATCGCCAGTTCCAGCGCTATTAACGGTCGATTTCATTATCGCTACGGCGGCGACTGGGAACGTTGCACAAGGACGCAGGAAATTACCAGGGAAAAACACGGTAAAAATGGGAAATACAGCGTTACAGAACGGGTGCGCGGCTGGACTGATGAAGACGAAATCGGGTTATTCGTCCAGGTCGGCGCGATTCTGCGCGGTGAATCAGAAATCACCTGGGGGGAGCCACTTTATCTCTCTGGAGTCGTCACACGTAATTCTCCTTTGTGGGTTTCTAACCCGAAACAGCAGATCGCTTATCTGGGCGTCAAATACTGGGCGCGGCTGTATTGCCCGGAAGTCATCCTGGGTGTTTACAGCCCGGATGAAGTTGAACAAAGGACCGAGCGAGAAATAAACCCGGCGCCGGCGCAAAGAATGTCTGTGGCTGAGATTACAAGCAGCTCTGACACCACCACCAGCGAACAGGTTACAGGTATCAGCATTGATTCACTTGCTGATGATTTCCGTGATCGCATTGAACGCGCCGAATCGGTCGATGCGGCAAAAGCCATCAGAGCTGATCTGGATAAAGAGAAAGCTGTGCTGGGTACTGTTCTCTTCACCGAACTGAAAGGTAAAGCAGTGCAGCGCTACTTCATGGTTGATGCCAGAAACAAAGTTGAGGCTGCCATAAATTCACTCCCTAACCCGGGGGATCCGGAAGCCGTCGAACTGTTCGCTAAAGCTGAAGGCATTCTCAACGGCGCGAAACGCCACCTCGGTGATGAACTGTATGACCAGTTCCGCATCACCCTGGACGACATGAAACCGGAATACGTGGGCTAAGGGAGGCGGGAGGGTTCGCCCTCCCGGTAACGATATGAGCAAATCACTGAATGCACGATGCATACGTCGCTGGGAAGTGGAATTCAAACCTTTCTGCGATTCAAAAGTTAACCCCTACTGGCGTAAACGCGATCTGCGCGGGTATATCCGCGAAGCTGCACTCACCACCGCTTACTGCATGGTTGAACGAATGGCTGAAGATAACGCCCGAGCTGATTTTGGTATCAAGGGTTGGTCGTCGGATTTCTCAGCCTGGTACGACGAACGTCGGGAGCACTATCGCAAAGACGCAAAGCTCATTCTTGATGCGTTTGCCTGCAACGAAGCTATTGATGAAGAAATTCAGAACGAGCTGGAGGCCTGGAATGACTGATATCGCCACCTTCACTAATGAGCAATTAATCGCCGTGTGCCGTGCTGACGTGGCGGAAATGTCGAAGTTTTTAAAAGAGGGTGAATTCAGCAATCCGTCCCGCGCAGCCATGTATTTGCGTATTACTGAAATCGCATTGGCTGCGCTGATGGGGGAGTTCTCATTTGCTCGCAACCAGGTACGCCGCGAGCACGCCGAGTGGTCACAGTCCACCTTCGGGAATGTCGGCCCGATCGGCCCCCTGAAGCACCTACGAAGAGAAGTGCTGGAAACCATCGCTAAGCCGCATGATCTGATCGAGTGGGCTGATATGCAATTCCTGTTGTGGGATGCGCAACGCCGTGCCGGTATCACTGACGAGCAGATTACCCAGGCGATGATCGATAAGCTCGCGGTAAATAAGGCGCGCCAGTGGCCCGAGCCAAAGGACGGGGAACCTCGGATGCATTTACGAAGCGAAGACGAATCACTCAACGCCAGGCGCCGCCGTAATCGTGAATCTAATGCGCGCGCTCGCGAACGTGAAACGCCCGCACAACGCAAAGCCAGACTGGAGAAAAACAGATTGAGAATGGCTCTTCGTCGTAAGGGAGGTGCCAAATGAGCCTGAAACACCGCCTTCCCGAACTGGAAGCTAGCATCGACCCGGCAGCATTGCGCGCAGCCGCCGACGAATATTCGGATCTGCTTCTGACTTTGTGCTTGTGCATGAAGATGGCCGGCCCCACCCGGGCTAACGTGCGCGCCTGCGCCACCGAGCTTAAAAAGCGCCTGACTACCTGGCACAGCCATAAAGAGCTCAATGCAATTCTGTCCAGTTGGGATCCCGTTGGCTATGTTCTCGGCCTCCGCCGGGAAGCGAACGACAACGCGCGCGCAGCTGGCGATCCAGTTGATGTTTTTGTGTGAGGTGAATATGCGACTGATTAACCGAAGCAAGCAATCACCGCTGGGCCGCCAGGCGTGCGATGCGGCACTGGCAAAACACGTTGAGCTTTATGGAGCCTACGGGCGACAGAAAACGAAAAGAACTTATACGGTGGTGGTTCAAGGCTCAAAGATCACTGTAGAAGTTGTTAACAGAAAAAGTAGCTATGTGGCCACAGCCATGAGCTGCGCGCGCCGGCTACACCATCTGCATGGACAATGTAACTAAGGGGTTTTTATGACTAATACATCTCATAAATCAGATGAAATTTTGATAACCGATGACGTTCTGTCCAGATACAAAATATCGCGCAGCACACTCTATTTCTGGAGCACCCCATCCCGGATGCCCTCTTACTTTGCTCAGCCATTCCCGCAGCCTAAAATAAATGGCAGCCCTAAAAGGTGGAGACTTTCAGACCTGCTGGCCTGGGAAGATAACGTGGGGATCAAACCAGAGGCTGACCAACCAGCTTCTCAAGGTGATCCTGCCAAACAGCAAGCCAGTGACGCTGATCATCCAGATAATCATGCAGGTTATAACGTGCCATGACACCTGCCATATGATGGCCAAGCAGTTTTTCCACAACATGTGGCGGCGCACCTAATTCAGAAAGGCGTGTCGCCACTGTTCGCCTGAGGTCATGGAGAGACCAGGGCTTCATGCCTGTTTTAGCTATAATCTGAGCAGAAAACAGAGCGACGTTTGGTTGTAGTGGCGGTCTGTCATCTTCCGGCCCTCTGTAGCGTGACAGTGTCACAACGTGTTTTGAAACTGACGTTTCCTTCTCTGCTAACATCATTCTTACTACTGCCTCGGGAAGTGCCCTTCTGACCGATTTCCCGGTTTTATAATCGCTTGCCGGAATGGTCCACGTTTGCTCATGGAAATCGAACCACTCCCATCTTGCTGTCCTGATCTCCGTACTCCGGCAGCCAGTCATGATGAGAAACTTCATTATCAGCTGTTGTCTGTACTTCAATTCAGGAAGGATATTCCAAACTGTTTTGATTTCCTCATCACTCAATCTGCGATCTTTGACGGATGCTGTGAGACCTACGTCAGAGCGCCTAAGGCTCTCAATTGGGTTCACATTAATTACCCCTCGATTGGAGCAAAAACGGAACGTACGCTGCATCAGCCCAAGCATCTGACCAGTGACAACTCTTCGCCCCATGCCATCAAAAAGGTTAAGCCAGTGCGCTTTAGTGGTCTGATCAACAATCATGTTCCCCAGCACAGGCGCTATATGGTTATTGAAGTCCCGTCGGTTAACCTTGATTTTCACAAGACCTTCGGGGATGCAGTAATACTTTTCCCAGTAATCGAAAGCCTCTTTAACGGTGAGCGCTTCGACTTTTTTCTGTTTCTCCAGAACTGTTTGCCGTCTCGGATCGAGTCCTTCTGTCAACCAGGCCCTGAACTGCTGTCTACGTTCGCGAGCTTGAGATAAGGAGGTGGTGGGATAATCGCCAATCGTTAGCTGAGCGGCTTTCCCGTTCCATCTGTAGCGGTAAAAGAATGTTATACTGCCGGAAGTAGACAACCGGACATTCAGACCATGGGCGTCCGATATGACCTCGATCTGGTCTCTCTTTTTGCCAAGAGCTTTTCTTAATTTTGTGTCGGTAAGCAATGTGTACACTCCGGAAGATGATATACACATCAGTGTACACATTTTGGTTAAATTGATAACCTTCAAATCAATGCAGAACACACAAAATTAAAGCACTCAATGCTGGCAAGGTGTTGGTATTAGCGGGATTTTTGAAAAGACTTAAAGCATGACTAACAAACTTAAAACGGATTCATATGCCCTACGATAGCGTTTATCTGGAAAAGCGTCCGCCCGGCGCGCTGCGCACCGTATGGCGTAAGTTCTATGGCGACACCACGGCGATGATCGGTCTGTACGGCTGCGCGGGCCTGCTGCTGCTCTGCGTCTTCGGCGGCTGGTTCGCCCCCTACGGCATCGACCAGCAGTTCCTCGGCTACCAGCTGTTGCCGCCGTCGTGGTCGCGCTATGGCGAAGTCTCCTTCTTTCTGGGAACCGATGACCTCGGCCGCGATGTGCTGAGCCGACTGCTGAGCGGCGCGGCGCCCACCGTCGGCGGCGCTTTTGTCGTCACCCTCGGCGCCACGCTGTTTGGTCTGGTGCTGGGCGTGATTGCCGGATCGACCCACGGCCTGCGCTCGGCGGTGATGAACCATATCCTCGACACCCTGCTCTCCATCCCCTCGCTGCTGCTGGCGATTATCGTCGTCGCCTTTGCCGGGCCGCATCTCAGCCATGCGATGTTCGCCGTCTGGCTGGCGCTGCTGCCGCGCATGGTGCGCTCCGTCTACAGCATGGTCCACGATGAGCTGGAGAAAGAGTACATCATCGCCGCCCGCCTTGACGGCGCCTCGACGCTGAATATTCTGCTGTTCGCCATCCTGCCCAATATCGCCTCCGGCCTGGTGACCGAGATCACTCGCGCCCTGTCGATGGCCATTCTGGATATTGCCGCGCTGGGCTTTCTTGATCTCGGCGCCCAGCTGCCTTCGCCGGAATGGGGAGCCATGCTGGGCGATGCGCTGGAGCTTATCTATGTGGCGCCGTGGACCGTGATGCTCCCCGGGGCGGCGATTATGCTCAGCGTACTGCTGGTCAACCTGCTGGGCGACGGTATTCGCCGGGCGATCATTGCCGGGGTAGAATAATGCCGTTACTCGATATTCGTCACTTAACCATTGAATTTAAAACCAGCGAAGGCTGGGTAAAAGCCGTCGATCGCGTCAGCCTGACGCTGACCGAAGGCGAAATCCGCGGCCTGGTGGGGGAATCCGGCTCCGGGAAAAGCCTTATTGCCAAAGCTATCTGCGGCGTGACCAAAGACAACTGGCGGGTCACGGCCGACCGCATGCGCTTCGATGACATCGACCTGCTGCGACTGTCGAACCGCGAGCGCCGGAAGCTGATCGGCCATAACGTGTCGATGATTTTTCAGGAGCCCCAGTCGTGCCTCGATCCCTCTGAGCGCATCGGCCAGCAGCTGATTCAGAGTATCCCCGGCTGGACCTACAAGGGCCGCTGGTGGCAACGGCTGGGCTGGCGCAAGCGCCGGGCCATCGAGCTGTTGCACCGCGTCGGCATTAAAGATCACAAAGATGCCATGCGCAGCTTCCCCTATCAGCTGACCGAGGGCGAGTGCCAGAAGGTGATGATCGCCATCGCCCTGGCCAACCAGCCGCGTCTGCTGATTGCCGACGAGCCGACCAACGCCATGGAGCCGACCACCCAGGCGCAGATTATTCGCCTGCTGACGCGGCTCAACCAGAACAACAACACCACCATCTTGCTGATCAGCCATGACCTGCAAATGCTCAGCAAATGGGCGGATAAAATCAACGTCATGTACTGCGGGCAGACGGTGGAGAGTGGGCCCAGCGAAGAGCTGATCACCCTCCCACATCACCCCTACACCCAGGCGTTAATCCGCGCGATCCCGGATTTCGGTAGCGCCATGCCGCATAAAAGTCGCCTCAACACCCTGCCTGGAGCGATCCCGCTACTGGAGCAGTTGCCTATCGGCTGTCGGCTGGGGCCGCGCTGCCCGTACGCCCAGCGCGAGTGTATCGAAACGCCGCGTCTTACCGGGGCGCGCAACCATCTGTACGCCTGTCATTTCCCGTTGAACATGGAGAAAGAGTGAAATGGTCGAAACATTGCTGGAAGTTCGCCAACTCAGTAAGACCTTTCGCTACCGCACCGGCTGGTTTCACCGTCAGACGGTTGAGGCGGTTAAACCGCTGAGTTTTACCCTGCGCGAACGGCAGACGCTGGCGATTATCGGCGAGAACGGCTCCGGGAAATCGACCCTCGCGAAGATGCTGGCGGGCATGGTGGAACCCACCAGCGGCGAACTGCTGATTGACGATCATCCGCTGACTTTTGGGGATTACTCCTACCGCAGCCAGAAGATTCGCATGATCTTTCAGGATCCGTCGACCTCGCTGAACCCGCGCCAGCGCATCTCGCAGATCCTCGATTTTCCGCTGCGACTGAATACCGATCTCGACGCCGAAGCGCGGCAGAAGCAGATAATCGACACCCTGCGCATGGTCGGTCTGCTGCCGGACCACGTCAGCTACTACCCCCATATGCTGGCGCCCGGTCAGAAGCAGCGTCTCGGCCTCGCCAGGGCGCTGATCCTGCGCCCGAAGGTTATCGTCTGCGATGAGGCGCTGGCCTCGCTGGATATGTCGATGCGCTCCCAGCTTATCAACCTGATGCTGGAGCTGCAGGAGAAACAGGGCATCTCCTATATCTATGTCACTCAGCACCTGGGAATGATGAAACACATCAGCGATCAGGTGCTGGTGATGCATAACGGCGAAGTGGTCGAGCGCGGCAGCACTGCCGATGTGCTGGCCTCGCCGCTGCACGACCTGACCCGGCGCCTGATCGCCGGCCACTTCGGGGAAGCCCTCACCGCCGACGCCTGGCGCAAAGACGGGAAATAGCTGGCAGGCAACGGCAGGGGCGGCCCTCACGCCGCCCTTGTCATTCAGGTAGAAGGGAAAAGACTCTGCGCCGGCAGCGACCGGCGGTCAAAGCGGCGCAGCGCGTAGTAAAGAACCCCGGTGCCAAACCAACCTATTATCCATGAGACATCGTTACCGGCGAAGATCCACGTGAGCGAACCATGGAACAACGGGTTCTCAATGAACGGCAACTGGATAAGCACACCGACGATATACAGGGTGATCGCGTACAGGTTCCAGAACCCGTAGCGTTGCTGCGGGTCGCTTAGCGCCGGAATATCGATGGCGCCCTTCGAGATAAGATAATAATCCGTCAGACAGATGGCGCTCCACGGCACGAAGAACGCCAGCAGAAACAGAAGAAAATGCGTGAAATGCTTTAAGAAAGCGGGTTCGCTAAGCAACGCGATAATGCAGGAAGCCGTCACCATCAGCACCACGAATGCAATGCGACACTTTTGCGACAGCACGGTTTGCCGGCGGAAGGCGGAAACAATGGTGGTCAGCGACATAAAGCTGCCGTACGCATTGAGGGTAGTGAAGGTAATTTTACCAAAACAGATGGCGAAATAGATAACCATGGCCATCGCCTGACTCTTACCTAATCCCACCAGATAGCTCACCTCGTGACCAGGGAACGCGCTGCCGGCAATGGCCGCTGTCAGAACCCCGAGCGTCATCGACGTTTGGGTACCCAATACGGTGCCGAAAAACACTGAGCACCACGTTTTCGTGGCGGAAACATCGCGTGGCAGGTAGCGCGAATAGTCGGATACATAGGGGCAAAAAGCGATCTGCCACGATGAGGAGAGCGATACGGCTAATAAAAACGTCGGCAGCGAAAAATGGTTATTGTGCGCGAGCGCACTGAGATCGGCCGAAAGTAGCAGCGTGATGAACATATAAACGAAGGCGAGAATTCCGACGCTACTCGCCAGTTTGCCCAGCTTGTGGATCACCTTATAACCGAGGACGGCGATAACGATAATAATCGCACTGAATATCAGCATCCCGGCTACGTGGCTGATATTCAGTAGTTTGGCCATTGCCTGCCCGGCCAATACGGTGCCGCTGGCAGAAAAACCGATGTACATGACGCAAACCAGCACCAGCGGCACCACCGCGCCAAAAACCCCAAACTGGGCGCGGCTAAGGATCATTTGCGGAAGTCCCAGTCGCGGTCCCTGCAGCGCATGCAGAGACATCACCGCCGCCCCCAGCATCTGACCGACCAGAAGCCCGACCAGCGACCACACTACATCGCCGCCCAGCACAACGGCTAAAGCGCCAGTGACAATCGCCGTAATTTGCAGATTGCCGCCAAACCAAAGGGTGAACTGGCTAAAAGGGTGTCCATGCCGTTCGCTTTCCGGGATGTAATCAATCGACCGCCTTTCACTCATTCCAGCATAATTGCTCTTTGACTGCCCGTCTGTAGACGAAAACGAAGACATAGGTTCCTCACTCAAGTTATTAATATCACCTCACTCAATCGTTCTTGTATATACAAGCATTGACAACTCACCGCCTTGCATGCACTCTCATTTTGTGACGAATATGTAAAATATTTGCATTGCAGAAAGTTACTAAACTAGCTCAAGGCGGTGCTTATTGTTGACGCCGGAAGCGATTAACTAAGGTATGCTGCCCATGATGGTCCCTTTTCAACTTTCGACGCTCCCCGTCACGCCGTGGAAAAACGGCGGCGGAGAGACGCGCGAAATCATCTGCGTACCCGCTCCAGATGCCCCTTTTCTCTGGCGAGCGAGTATTGCCACCCTGCAGGCGGATGGCCCTTTCTCCCCCTTTCCTGGCGTCGACCGGGTCATTACTCTGCTGGCGGGGCAGCCGCTACGGCTGTGTGGCGAGAATATCGACCAACCGCTGGGGCTCTGGCAGCCGTGGGCTTTCCCCGGCGAATGGGCGCTGTCCAGCGTCGGGATCGTTGCGCCAGGGCTGGACTTCAATATCATGACTCAGCGCGGGCGCGCGTCGGCGACAGTTCAGGTCGTTAGCGACCTGCAATGCCCTGCCAGCGAGGGGGTCGCTTATGTTCTACAAGGCGAGTGGGATCTGGCCGGGCGGCGCTGCGCGGCCGGCAGCGGCCTCTGCTGGCGCGGTGGATCCCCGCGGAATCTGCGTCCCGTGGGCAGCAATGGACGCCTGCTGCTGGCGGAGATCGCGCTCAAATAATCGTCAGGAGAGATGATATACTGCAGCTATCGCGATGTACTTTTGCCCCGCGCGGCGCGGACCGGCTGAAAAATATCGTGACACAAGGGGTCGTCAGTGGGATATAATTCCCGGCTAAATTTGAGTTATTTTGAAATAACAATGTTAACGTTATGATTGTTAAAGTAAAAATAAGCAATAACGATAAGGATTAAAGCTATGGGTTTTCTTTCCGGTAAGCGCATTTTGATCACTGGCGTCGCCAGCAAACTGTCCATCGCCTACGGCATCGCGCAGGCAATGCACCGCGAAGGCGCGGAACTGGCATTCACCTATCAGAATGAGAAACTGAAAGGTCGCGTAGAAGAGTTTGCTGCCGCGCTGGGTTCTGACATTGTGCTGCCGTGCGACGTTGCTGAAGATGAGAGCATCACCGCGCTGTTCACCGAGCTGGAAAAAGTCTGGCCAAAATTCGATGGTTTCGTCCACTCAATCGGTTTTGCCCCGGCTGACCAGTTAGACGGCGACTACGTTGACGTTGTCACTCGCGACGGCTTTAAAATCGCGCACGACATCAGCGCTTACAGCTTCGTGGCAATGGCCAAAGCCTGCCGCGGCATGCTGAACCCGGGTTCGGCTCTGCTGACGCTCTCCTACCTGGGCGCAGAGCGCGCGATCCCGAACTATAACGTGATGGGTCTGGCCAAAGCCTCTCTGGAAGCTAACGTCCGCTATATGGCTAACGCCATGGGTCCGGAAGGCGTTCGCGTCAATGCCATCTCTGCCGGTCCTATCCGTACGCTGGCCGCGTCCGGTATTAAAGATTTCCGTAAAATGCTGGCGCACTGCGAAGCGGTCACCCCGATCCGTCGCACCGTCACCATTGAAGATGTGGGTAACAGCGCAGCCTTCCTGTGCTCCAACCTGTCTGCGGGGATCTCCGGTGAAGTCGTTCACGTTGACGGCGGGTTCAATATCGCCGCCATGAACGAGCTGGAACTGAAATAAGTTCCTTCCCCTCCTCGCCCCGGTGAGGAGGGTTCTTCCATCCCCCACGCCTTACGCCCCACCTGTTATTCCAATCGGCTATTTGTTAGCACGTATCAATATTTTCTCCTGCTTCCGGGTTACGCCAGGATAGTTCTGCATAAACGATCCGCGGAACGGCGGTTCGCCACATACCGAACAAGGAAAGCCCATGGAGCCACGCCGCGTGAATGGCAAAAATCACTGGTATCACGAAACCCAGTCAACAATCTGCCCGGTGGATGTCCTGCCGCTCGTCCCTGAAGCCGCCCATGTTGAAGACCGCTTTTTGCTGGACCTGACGCTGCCGGCCGCCTGGCTACGTGCCCACGCTGACTGGCTACACCCCGCACGCCAGCTGGCCGAACTGCTGTTTCCCGACCAGGTGGCGGTGAGTCGCCTGCAGACCTTTACCGCTTACGATCGACTCAGCACCGCGCTCACCGTCGCCCAGGTCTACGGCGTCCAGCGGCTGTGTAACCACTACGCCGCCCGCCTTGCTCCCCTGCCAGGCCCCGACTCCTCGCGCGAGAGCAACCGTCGTCTGGCGCAAATCACGCAATATGCTCGTCAGCTTGCCGGTTCGCCCTCGGTTATTAACGCTCTCTCCCGTAGCCAGCTTGACGAAGTGGGCTTAACCAGTCGGGACATTATTGTGTTCAACCAGATTATCGGATTCGTCGGCTTCCAGGCGCGGGCGATTGCCGTCCTGCAGGCGGCCCAGGGCTTTCCGGTGCGCTGGATCCCCGGTATGCCCCAGCAAGAGGAGGCACCCGCGGAGCTGTTCGCCCCGCCGCCGGGAGCATGGCAGGCAGACATTGCGGATCCCGACCTGCAGTATGCCGATGATGAGCGTCAGCGGCGCATCGCCGGCTGGCAGTCGCTGCCCGGTCTGGGCGAGCTGGCGCCGCTGCTGGCCTGCGACCCACAGTTATTCGCGCCTCTGGAGACCTTGATCCGCCAGCTCAGCACGGATGATACCTTTGGCCCGCAGGTCGCCTTACTCACGGCGCGCACCAATGGCAGCCCCACCTGCTTTGACGCCTGGCTCCCCCACTGGCAGGGTGAAGAGGAGTTCGCCAGCCATCTGCGGGAGGGCGATCAGGCCCTCCATCACTGGCTCCAGCAGCATCCTCAGGCCCGGTCTCTCGTGACCGCGGTGCAGCTGTTAACCCGCTCGCCTGACCGGTTTAGCGCCGCCCAGTTAACGCCCCTCGCGGAATATCGACTCTCTGAGCAACAAGCAATCGATCTGTTGATCTGGAGCGGGCTGTGCGGATGGATGAATCGTCTGAAAATCGCCCTCGGCAATGTGCGTCAGCAGACGTAAATTGCTGAAACAGCGCTTGCTGCGGCAGGCATATTCGCGTAAAAATGTCAGCCGCTCTTTTAGCCACGAAAATACCTAATTATGTTTCAGGATAACCCGCTGCTAGCGCAGCTTAAACAGCAACTGCATTCCCAGACGCCGCGCGCGGAAGGGGTCGTTAAGGGCACGGAAAAGGGCTTTGGCTTCCTCGAAGTGGACGCTCAGAAGAGCTACTTCATTCCGCCGCCGCAGATGAAAAAAGTGATGCATGGCGACCGTATCGTCGCGGTGATCCATTCTGAAAAAGAACGCGAAAGCGCCGAGCCGGAATCGCTGGTTGAGCCCTTCCTGACTCGTTTTGTCGGTAAAGTCCAGAAGAAAGACGATCGCCTCGCTATCGTTCCTGACCATCCGCTGCTGAAAGACGCCATTCCCTGCCGCGCCGCCCGCGGCGTTGAACACGATTTTAAACAGGGTGACTGGGCCGTCGCCGAGATGCGCCGTCATCCATTAAAAGGCGACCGCGGGTTTTACGCGGAGTTGACCCAGTTCATCACTTTTAGCGACGACCACTTCGTCCCATGGTGGGTAACCCTGGCGCGCCATAATCTTGAGAAAGAGGCACCGGACGGCGTCGCCACCGAGATGCTCGACGAGGGGCTGACGCGCCGCGACCTAACCACCCTCGACTTCGTCACCATTGACAGCGCCAGCACCGAAGATATGGACGATGCGTTGTATGCCGAGTCCACTGCTGATGGCAAACTGCTGCTGACGGTCGCCATTGCCGACCCGACCGCCTGGATTGCCGAAGGCAGCAAGCTGGATAACGCCGCAAAAGTGCGCGCCTTTACCAACTATCTGCCGGGCTTCAACATTCCAATGCTGCCGCGCGAGCTGTCAGACGATCTCTGCTCCCTGCGCGCTAACGAAGTGCGCCCGGTGCTGGCCTGCCGGATGACTCTGGGGGCCGATGGCACCATCGAAGACAATATCGAGTTCTTTGCCGCCACCATCGAATCGAAAGCCAAGCTGGCCTATGACGACGTCTCTGACTGGCTGGAAGGCCGCGGCAGCTGGCAGCCGGACAGCGAGGCGATCGCGCAGCAAATTACGCTGCTGAAGGACGTGTGCCAGCGTCGTAGCGAATGGCGTCAGACCCATGCGCTGGTGTTCAAAGACCGTCCGGACTACCGTTTTGTTCTCGGCGAAAAAGGCGAAGTGCTGGATATCGTCGCGGAACCGCGTCGCATTGCCAACCGCATTGTCGAAGAGTCGATGATCGCCGCCAACATCTGTGCCGCCCGCGTTCTGCGCGACAAGCTCGGCTTCGGCGTTTATAACGTTCATACCGGTTTCGACCCGGCGAACACCGAGCAGTTGGCCGCCCTGCTGAAAACCCATGATGTGCACGTCGACCCGACGGAAGTGCTCACCCTGGAAGGGTTCTGCAAGCTGCGCCGGGAACTGGACGCTCAGCCGACCGGTTTCCTCGACAGCCGCATTCGCCGCTTCCAGTCGTTTGCGGAAATCAGCACCGAGCCGGGCCCGCACTTTGGTCTTGGGCTTGAAGCCTATGCCACCTGGACCTCGCCGATCCGTAAGTATGGCGACATGATCAACCACCGTCTGCTGAAAGCCATTATTAAAGGCGAGACCATTGCGCGTCCCCAGGATGAAGCCACCGTGCAGATGGCGGAGCGCCGTCGTCTCAACCGGATGGCCGAGCGCGACGTCGCCGACTGGCTGTACGCCCGTTTCCTCAACGATAAAGCCGGGACCGATACCCGCTTCGCGGCGGAGATCATCGACGTCAGCCGCGGCGGGATGCGCGTGCGTCTGGTGGACAATGGCGCGGTCGCCTTTATTCCGGCCCCGTTCCTCCACGCCGTGCGCGACGAACTGGTGTGCAGCCAGGAGAACGGTACCGTGCAGATCAAAGGTGAAGTAGTCTATAAAGTGACTGACGTTATCGATGTCACTATCGCTGAAGTTCGCATGGAAACCCGCAGCATTATTGCGCGTCCGGCGGTCTGACGCCCCTTCACAGCGGTTCCTGCGGGAACCGCTGCTTCTTTCCTCTCTATCCAGCCATTTCCGTCGCACCGATTAAGGTTGTGCGTTTTTTTCGCTTCTCTTTTTCATTCATTTTTAGCATCATTGATTTCATTCGTTTTTGTTACCAGGATAATGCCATGTCAGATGTGAATGCCCACCTGCTCGCTCAACGTATCGATACCGTGCTGGATATTCTGGTTGCCGGTGATTACCATTCTGCGATCCATAATCTGGAGATCCTCAAAGCGGAGCTGCTGGCGCTGGCGGCGGACGATGCTGAACAACAAAACCAACCCAAGGCGCCCTGGGAAATCTGAATATCAGCCATGCCGCAGCCGGCCATATGGACCGGTTGCTCGCCATATAGCCCCCTAACAGTGATGTTGCTATGAACGCCCGACAACAAAGTATTTTGCAAGTGGTCATCGATAAAGGCCGCATGAGCGTCGCCGATCTGGCGAAGATGACCGGTGTCTCTGAGGTTACTATTCGTCAGGATTTGAATTTGCTGGAAAAGCAGAGCTATTTGCGCCGTACTCATGGCTATGCCGTACCGCTGGACAGCGAAGATGTCGAAACCCGCATGATGACCCATTTCGCCATTAAGCGTGAGCTGGCCAGCCGGGCTGCGGCGCTAGTGAATACCGGTGAAACGGTATTTATCGAAAACGGCAGCAGCAATGCCCTGCTGGCGCGTACGCTGGCCGAGCGCGGCGATATCACCATCATTACCGTCAGCAGCTATATCGCCCATCTGCTGAAAGAGACCCCAGGAGAGGTGATCCTGCTGGGCGGAATTTATCAGAAACGCAGTGAGAGTATGGTCGGTCCGCTAACCCGTCAGTTCATCCAGCAGGTGCATTTCAGCAAAGCCTTCATCGGGATCGACGGTTGGCAGGCGGAAACCGGCTTTACCGGCCGCGATATGATGCGTGCGGACGTGGTGAACGCCGTGCTGGAGAAGCATTGTGAGGCAATTATTCTTAGCGACAGTTCAAAATTCAGCGCGGTACATCCCTATCCGCTCGGTCCCGCCGGCCGCTTTAATCGCGTTATTACCGACGATCGCTTACCGGACGCCTGTCGCGAACAATTGCTCCGCAGCGGCCTGACCGTCGATATCGTGCCCTACATCTGATCCTCCGCCGCCCCATCTCCTGCCAAAGCGCCGGAAGGGGCGCTTTATCGCTCTGAGAGTATTCCGAGCCGCTAATTAAGACTTTTTACCTGACGATAAATTTAAAAAAAAGTAAAATTATTATTAGCGATATAACAGGAAGTGACTATCACCTGCGTGATTTTCGTGACACCTGCGCACCTTAACTTCATGGAATTGCCCTAAAGCTGCTTTATCAGGCTATGCTTAAAGGAGCGCTGTAATCCATGAATAGATTATTCAGGAGAAAAAAAATGATGACTTCAACGAGCAAAAAAATGGCTGCTGTCGTTCTGGCTGTCACTGTAGCAATGTCTCTGAGCGCTTGCTCTAACATGTCTAAACGCGATCGTAACACGGCTATCGGCGCTGGCGCCGGCGCTATCGGTGGTGCGGTGTTAACTGACGGTAGCGCGCTCGGTACCCTGGGTGGCGCAGCAGTCGGTGGTATTATTGGTCACCAGGTCGGCAAATAATTTAATTATCTGACGAAATAAAAGAATAATTCACACGAATTGACTTACGCACGTTAAATCATTCAAGGCCGCGGCATTTACCGCGGCCTTGTTATTTCAACCAGACCATTGGAGCAGAGGGAAAATAGCGATCAGCCACCGGCTAACTTGACCTTCATCCCTTTCGCCTCAAGCAGCGACTTGAGTAAATCCCGCTTATCGCCCTGGATCTCGATCACGCCATCTTTCACCGCGCCGCCGCAGCCGCACTTCTTTTTCAACTCTGCCGCCAGAGCGGTTAGCGCAGCATCGTCGGCATCAATCCCGCTAATCAGACAGACGCCTTTGCCCTTGCGGCCGCTGGTCTGGCGCTGGATCCGCACAATGCCGTCGCCTTTCGGGCGCACCGGCGCCGGTTTCGCCTCGTCGATACGCCCGGTTTCGGTGGAGTAGACCAGACGGCTGTTGGAATCGCTCATTATGCCCCCTTGCGCAGAGAATCGTTGATCGCCCGCAGCGTCGCGGCTGGATCCGCCGACTGAGTAACCGGGCGACCAATCACCATATAGTCTACCCCAGCTTCCTGAGCCTGCTCAGGAGTCATAATTCGCCGCTGATCGCCAGCGTCGCTGCCCTGCGGACGAATCCCCGGGGTCACCAGCTTAAACGCCTGCCCCAGCTCATGCTTAAAGCGCACCGCCTCCAGGGCTGAACACACCACCCCATCAAGACCGCAGCGTTGGGTCAGCGCCGCCAGCTTCGCCGCGTAGTCAGCCGGAGATAAGGTAATGCCCAGATCCTGTAGATCGCTGGACTCCATGCTGGTGAGCACCGTGACAGCGATCAGCAGCGGCGCATCTTTGCCAAACGGCAGCAGCGCTTCGCGCGCGGCGGTCATCATTCGCGCGCCGCCGGAAGCATGGACATTCACCATCCATACGCCCAGCTCAGCCGCTGCGGCCACCGCGCGGGCGGTGGTGTTGGGAATATCGTGAAACTTAAGGTCCAGGAACACCTCAAACCCACGCTGATGCAGATCGCGGACAAACTGCGGGCCCAGCAGGGTGAACATCTCTTTGCCCACCTTCAGGCGGCAGTCGCGCGGGTCGATGCGGTCGACAAATGCCAGCGCTTTATCGCGATTATCATAGTCGAGCGCAACCACAACGGGAGAGGATGTGACAGCGCGGGAAGATGGGATAGCTGTAGACGTCATGACCAGACCTTAGTGTTGATGGGCGCCGGGGTGGCGCAAAAAAGGTAAACGGGCAGCATTCTACCTGTGAAGCGAACAAAATAACAGACTGCCGTACCTGCCCTGACCGGACGATGGCGCTGCCGGGGCCGCGCCTGGAGAGGAGTGAAGCCATAAATATGTTGTAACTAACGGAGGCCTTTTTTTTGGCTTTACTGGCCGTCGAGACCGCGAATGGGTTTAATGGTCGCCCACGAGCGGCAGGACGGACAATGCCAGTAGAGTGTATGAGCGGTAAACCCGCATTTCTGGCAGCGATAGCGTGGTTTGCTGCGCACCTGCTCACCAACCATGTTTCGCAGCACCCCAAGGCTTTCTTTCGCCCGCCCTTCTTCCGCTTCGTTGAGATGGTAGTCCATCAGCTTATGGAAGACGCGCATGGTCGGGTGGCGTTCCAGCTGCCGGGTGACGTAGTTTTGCGCCGCTTCGACGCCTTCCCGCTGCTCAAGGATCTGCGCCAGCATCAGTTCGGCGGTCGCCCCGGCGTTCTCCTCCACGCAGCGGCGCAGAAAAACTTCCCATTCATCGGTTTTGCCGAGCTGCTGGTAGCAGGTCTGCAGCATCTCCAGCGTTTCACCCACCAGCTCTTTATCCTGATCGATAACCCGCTCGAGGCTCTCCACCGCTTTGGCGTAGTCGCCCTTTTCCATCCACACCCGGCCCATCATGATCGATACCCGGGCGCTGTTGCGGTCCGCGGCGGCGCCTTTTCTCAACAACGCCATCGCTTTATCCAGATCGTTGGCTGCCATCTGCTGCAGGGCCAGTTCGCACCAGAAGTTGGCGATTTCGCCACGATGTTTCTCTTTCCCCAGCTTCACCAGCCGTTCAGCCACTTCAATAGCCGACTGCCAGTCGCTGGTCGCCTGGTAAATCTGCAGCAGTTGCTGCAGCGCGCCGAGGCGGAAATCGGTCTCATCCACCAGCTGTTTGAACATGTCTTCCGCGCGGTCATACAGTCCGGCGGCCATATAATCCCGTCCCAGCTGCTGCACCGCTAACAGGCGCTGATCGTAGGTTAACGACGCGCTTTCCATCAGGCTCTGGTGAATTCGGATCGCGCGGTCGACTTCGCCGCGCGAACGGAACAAATTACCGAGCGTCAGGTGCGCCTCAACGGTACCGGTATCCTCTTTCAGCATATCAAGGAACAGGTCGACGGCTTTATCCTGCTGGTTGCTGAGCAGGAAGTTAACCCCCGCCACGTAATCTCGCGACAGGCGGCTCGCATCGTCCTGTTTGGACTGTTGTGCACTTCTGCGCCCCATGTACCAGCCGTAAGCGGCAGCAACGGGTAAAAGCAGAAACAACAACTCCAGCATAAGAGGTTATTCCTTCACCACAGGCACGCCTGCGTCGACAGCCGCCGGGCTGACGGGGGCAATCTGATGCTCAAGACGCTTAATTTTCCGCTCCGCGCGCGCCAGTGAGACACGCACCCGCAGCCAGAACAGGCCGCAGATCAGCCAGCCAATGGCAAAGCCCGCGGCAAACAGCACCGCCAGCAGCGTCGATATGCGGAATTCACCCTGAGCGAGTAAATAGTTGAAAGTAACCTGTTGGTCATTCTGCGCCCCCAGCGTCACTGAAATGACGAAGATTGCTAACACCAGTAAGAAAATGAGTAAATATTTCACATGACTTCCCGTTATGTGGGTTGCGCGAAAAAAGCCCGCTTTCAGCCCTATAAAGTATCATTTTCGCCGCAGCGGTGGAATGAAAAAGCATGGCAACTCTTCAGGATATGCGGTCGGATGCCGCTAAAATCAACATTATTCCGCTTCAGGCATCCGTTTTTTAATATCCTGCGCCTCTTCTCCGGGCGGCGAGAGCGGCCCACAAAGGCGCTGCGTCAGCCAGCAGGCCACCGTGACCAGCAGCCAGGAGATCAGCGTGGCGACGATGAGATCCAGCGGCCAGTGCATGCCCAGCGCCAGGCGACTGCCCATCACCGCCGTCGCCCACACCAGCAGCACCGCGATTGTGCCCCAGCGGCGACGCGGCCACAGCAGCCCCGCAGCGAGTAACGCCCAGCTGGCGGCAAACATGGTGTGACCTGACGGGAAAGCAAACCCCGTCTCCTTCTGCCAGTGTTTGCGTAAAAATGACGGAATGTCCTGCGCCTGCGCCAGCTGTTCATGCACCAGTTTAGCGCGTTCTTTACGCTTTAACGCGTAGAATTGCGTCACCGGCACCTGCCTTGTGTTTTCCAGCCAGATGACGAACGGTCTCGGCTCCTGGACCCGCGCCTTGACCCAGGATTTCGCCCCCTGTCCCGCCAGGATAGCGGCGGCAAGGATAAGGAACAGGATCAACGCCGCGCGCAGGCGAAAGCGCAGACACCAGAGGAACCAGCCGCAAAGCACGACATGAGTGATAATTCCCCACGGCTGGGTCACCGTTTCCGTCACCCACCACAGGCTTTTCAACATGGCAACCGGCAGTCCAGGCTGCCACAGCCACCCGGAAAGCCAGACCGTGAGGGGCATAACCAGCAGCAGCGCCGCCGCGAGAGCAGTTCGTCGGGCTATCAACAGCATTTTCTCTCCTTCTCCTTGTAGATGAACATCATAGCGGAAAGTAGATCGTTTGTGCGCTTTCCACACGGCTAACCGTTCGCGATTAGGAGAACGTCCAGGCGTTGTGGCAAAATAGCGGGAAACAGAAAGCACAGTCAGGTGCTGACAGAATCTGGAGAATCACATGCAGCTTAAACGTGTGGCAGAAGCCAAACTGCCAACCCCCTGGGGCGATTTCCTGATGGTGGGTTTTGAAGAACTGGCAACCGGACAGGATCATGTCGCGCTGGTGTATGGCGATATATCAGGGCAGTCGCCGGTCCTCGCCCGCGTACATTCAGAGTGTTTGACGGGCGATGCCCTGTTTAGCCTGCGCTGTGATTGCGGCTTTCAGCTGGAAGCGGCCCTGTCGCATATCGCTGAAGAAGGTCGGGGGATCCTGCTCTATCACCGCCAGGAAGGACGCAACATTGGTTTATTGAATAAGATCCGCGCCTACGCGCTGCAGGATCAGGGCTACGACACTGTCGAAGCGAACCATCAGCTTGGCTTCGCCGCCGATGAGCGCGATTTCACCTTGTGCGCCGACATGTTCAAATTGCTCAACGTTGAGCAGGTGCGGTTATTAACCAATAACCCGAAAAAAGTGGAAATTCTTACCGAAGCCGGAATCAACATTGTGGAGCGGGTGCCGCTGATCGTCGGGCGTAACCCGAAAAACGCTCACTATCTGGACACCAAAGCCGCCAAGATGGGCCATCTGCTGAACAGCAAGCCGACGGAATAAACCGGTGGAATAACCGCAAAAGGGCCAGCGATGCTGGCCCTTTGTTTCACAGCATATTACGAATAACGTAGTGCAGGATGCCGTCGTTGCGGTAGTAGGTGAGTTCTGTCGCCGTGTCGATACGGCACCGACAAGGGATCGCTTCCTGTGAGCCGTCAGCGCGAGTCAGGGTCACCGGCACCGTAGCGCCAGGCTGAAGCGACTGCAGATTACTGATATCAATCCGCTCTTCCCCGGTCAACCGTAGCGTTTTGCGGGTGACGCCCTGCGGGAACTCCAGCGGCAAAATGCCCATTCCGATCAGGTTGGAACGATGGATACGCTCGAAGGACTCGGCGATCACTACCCGAATCCCCAGCAGGCGCGGCCCCTTCGCCGCCCAGTCACGGCTGGAACCTGAGCCATACTCCTTACCGGCAATCACCGCCAGCGGTGTGCCCTCAGCCTTGTACAGCATCGCCGCATCGTAGATCGCCATCGGTTCAGGATCCGGCAGATGGCGGGTCATACCCCCTTCCACCCCTGGGACCATTTCGTTACGGATGCGGATATTGGCGAAGGTGCCACGCATCATCACCTCATGGTTACCGCGACGGGAACCATAGGAGTTAAAGTCGCGCCGGGCAACCCCATGCTCCTGCAGATAGCGGCCTGCCGGACTATCGGCTTTGATGCTCCCCGCCGGCGAAATGTGGTCCGTGGTGACTGAGTCGCCCAGCATGGCGAGGATCCGCGCGCCGCGAATATCCTCTACCGGCAGCGGCTCGACGCCCATCTCGTCAAAGAACGGCGACAAGCGAATATAGGTCGAGTCCTCCTGCCAGTCGTAGGTATCTGACGCCTCCACCTTGATCGCCTTCCACTCCTCAGTGCCGGAAAACACTTCCGCGTACTCTTTGCGGAACATCTCGGTGGAGACCTGTTCCACCGCGCGGACAATCTCCTCCCCGCTCGGCCAGATATCTTTCAGATAGACCGGCTCGCCATTCTTGCCCTGTCCCAACGGCTCGCGGGTGAGGTCGATATTCATGTTCCCCGCCAGCGCATAGGCGACCACCAACGGCGGCGAGGCCAGCCAGTTGGTTTTCACCAGCGGATGAATACGCCCTTCGAAGTTACGGTTACCGGAGAGCACTGCCCCGACGGTCAGATCGCCTTTTTTGATCGCTTCTTCGATAGGTTCAGGCAATGGACCGGAGTTACCGATACAGGTGGTGCAACCATATCCCACCAGATTGAAGCCGAGCTGGTCGAGGTAAGGCGTCAGGCCGGCATGGGCCAGATAATCCGACACCACTTTCGAGCCTGGGGCCAGAGAAGCTTTCACCCACGGCTGCGGCTGCAGGCCGCGTTCGACGGCTTTTTTCGCCAGCAGGCCGGCGGCCATCAACACGCTGGGGTTAGAGGTATTGGTGCAGGAGGTAATCGCTGCAATAGCCACCGCGCCATCCGGTAGCGAATAGTGATGCCCGTTCAGCGTATAGTCAACCGGCTGACGCTGACGCTGAAGGTGGTTAACCTCCAGCTCGCCGCTGGCGGCGAAGGCTTTCGGAACATCGCCCAGCGCCACGCGATCCTGCGGTCGCTTCGGCCCGGCGAGGCTCGCTTCGACGCTGCTCATATCCAGCGCCAGGGTACTGGTAAAAACCGGCTCATCGCCAGGCTGGCGCCACATGCCCTGGGCTTTAGCGTAGGCTTCCACCAGCGCGACCTGTTCTTCGCTACGGCCGCTGAGACGCATATAGCTGAGCGTTACGTCATCGATAGGGAAAAAGCCACAGGTGGCGCCATACTCCGGCGCCATATTGGCGATGGTCGCCCTGTCGGCAAGGGGTAAGGTATCCAGGCCGTCACCGTAGAATTCAACAAACTTGCCGACGACGCCATGCTGACGCAGCATTTGGGTAACCGTCAGTACCAGGTCAGTGGCGGTGATGCCTTCGCGCAGTTTGCCGCTGAGCTTAAAGCCCACAACATCGGGGATCAGCATTGACACCGGCTGGCCCAGCATAGCGGCTTCCGCTTCAATCCCGCCCACTCCCCAGCCCAGCACGCCAAGACCATTAATCATGGTGGTATGGGAGTCGGTGCCCACCAGCGTATCCGGCCACGCCATCCACTGGCCGTTCACCTCCTCGCTCCAGACCGCCCGGCCAAGGTATTCCAGGTTCACCTGATGGCAAATACCGGTGCCCGGCGGCACCACGCTGAAGCGGCTGAAGGCCTGCTGCCCCCAGCGCAGAAAAGCGTAGCGTTCGTGGTTCCGCTCCATTTCCAGGCGGACGTTGTCTTCGAAGGCCTCGTCGTCGCCGAAGCGGTCAACGGTCACCGAGTGGTCGATCACCAGGTCAACCGGCGATAGCGGATTAACCTTCGCCGTATCGCCGCCAAGGCGTTTCACCGCCTCGCGCATGGCGGCCAGATCCACTACCGCCGGCACGCCGGTAAAGTCCTGCATCAGGACGCGTGCCGGACGGTAGGCGATTTCCCGGTCGGCATGGGCCTGTTGCAGCCAGCCGGCCAGGGCGCGAATATCTTCTTCAGTTACCGAGTCACCGTCCTGCCAGCGCAGCAGGTTCTCCATCAGCACCTTCAGCGACTTGGGCAGTCGACTGATCTCGCCCAGCTGCTTCTCCGCCAACGGCAGACTGTAGTAATGCCAGGTTTTATCGTTGACCTGCAGCGTGTCCTTACTGGCTTCTCGTAGGGTTGACGACATAGCTCCTCCTTTATCTCAGGGATGGCATACCCTGATTCTCCTCAGGGTCTCCATTAAAGATAACACATACTGAGCATAACACTTTGATAACAACCCAAATTGCTAAATACGACGAGACAGAGAGAGAGGAAACGGGAATTATCCGAGAGCAGGCGAAATAGCACCAAAATAGTGCAAAGAGGGCGTATGCCGATATTGTATTAGTACACGAGGACAAAAAAAGAGCTAATCGGCCAGCGGGCAGTGATTAGCTCTGGTGAGTGATTTCAGGTTGGATGAATCCAGCGGCAAAATATATTCTCCCTGTATTGCCGGTCACTGATTTTATATTACAGTTTCCTTTCACTGTCATAAAAATGACATGTATCTACAACGATGACCTACAGCTTTAGCTGACAATCCAGATGTTGCAGATGGTGAGCGCGATGATGCTCCAGAACATCGCCAACCCTACCAACACTACGCCCCATACGCGACTACGCAGAACGGGATCGATTTCGGTTTTGTCATTCTCGTATGACATCGCCAGTTTCATGTAATCGATATTACTTATCATATTGTCACCACCAATTGCTCAAATCATCAGGTACAGATAAATCTTAATTATGGATAAAAGATTAATCCAGTGAATTTAGGCCTGATGGAATATATTTAACCGGTTATTTGATCGCGGCGGGCATAATGAAAAACGTGTTGCCAAAAATTATTAATTTTGTGATTGGTTCGAGGTTTAAGTTGTTAAATACAGTCCATCATAGTTAATGGCACTCCTCGCAGGGAGTGCCATTATTATTTTCAGGGTTATTTTTCCGGAAGTTTTATATCTTTGAACATCGCTTCAATATCTTCATTCGAGCGTAAAGCCACCGCGGTATCTACCACGTCCCTGGTCAAATGGGGAGCAAAACGTTGAATAAAATCATACATGTAGCTTCGTAAGAAGGTGCTACGGCGGAAACCTATCTTAGTGGTGCTGTGGCTGAAAATACCGTTCGCATCCAGCTTCACCAGATCCGGGTCAGAGACCGGATCCACCGCCATGCTGGCGATTACCCCTACCCCCAGCCCCAGGCGAACATAGGTTTTGATGACGTCGGCATCGGTGGCGGTAAAAACAATGCGCGGCGTCAGGCCCGCACGGTTAAACGCGGTATCCAGTTCGGAGCGGCCGGTAAAACCAAAGGTATAGGTTACCAGTGGATACTGGGCCAGTTCCTCTATGGACACCGAGCCCTTGGTGGCCAGAGGATGCTCGGGGGTCACTACAATCGACCGGTTCCAGTGATAGCATGGCAGCATCACCAGATCGTCATACAGATGTAGCGCCTCGGTGGCGATGGCGAAATCGGCATTGCCTTTCGACACAGCCTCCGCAATCTGAGTCGGCGAGCCCTGATGCATATGCAGCGACACCCGCGGGTAGCGTTCAATAAACCCCTTGATCACTCCCGGTAACGCATAGCGCGCCTGGGTATGGGTGGTGGCAACGTAAAGAGACCCTTTGTCAGGCCAGGTATGCTCTCCGGCGACAGATTTGATGGCATCGACTTTCGACAGCACTTCGCGGGCGATGCGGATGATCTCCTGCCCGGCCGGCGTCACCTGGGTTAAGTGTTTACCGCTGCGGGCAAAGATCTGAATGCCCAGCTCATCCTCCAGCATGCGGACCTGCTTACTGATACCCGGCTGGGAGGTATAGAGCCCTTCGGCGGTGGATGAAACATTCAGGTTATGGTTAACCACCTCAACGATGTAGCGAAGCTGTTGTAGTTTCATGGCTGATATCCGTTTGCGCGTAAAATGAAGCCGCTTAATACACTTTACGTTCAGGCAACTTGTCGCCGATGAAGGCCCTGGGCTCCCGGCAGTTGGCCATAGTGGCGCCGCAATGCATCCTGAAAGCGATGATGTATAAGACGTTTTAATAATAAAAAAGGCATTAACTATAACCACTATATCATTTATATCAACACTGTATAGACGTTAACGAAAAATAATATAGGTGGTTATAAGGGGAGGAAATTAACGCAAAGAGGGGAAGACGACACGGCAGAGAAATGCACTCTCTCTGCCGGTCGCCTGAGCAGGAAAAGCGCGCTTTTCCTGCCCGAACGAACGCCATTACTTTTTGGCTTCCGTCCACTTACCGTCGATAAAGAAAGCTGACCAGCCGGTCGCTTTGCCCTCTTTTTCGGACGCCACGTACTGCTGCTTGGTTTTACGGCTAAAGCGTACCAGCGTTTTATTGCCTTCCGGATCCTGCTGCGGCGCATCGGCGAGATAACGCAGTTTTTCCGGCAGACGATCGCGGAAGCGGTACAGCTCCTCCACCAGCGGCGCACGCGTTTCCCGTGATTTCGGGAAGGTGTTGGCCGCCAGGAAGACGCCCGCCGCCCCGTCGCGCAGCACAAAGTAGGCGTCAGACTTCTCACACGGCAGCTCCGGCAGCGGCACCGGATCTTCCTTCGGCGGAGCCACTTCGCCATTGCGCAGGATCTTACGCGTGTTCTTACACTCGTCGTTGGTACAGGCCATGTATTTACCGAAACGCCCCATTTTCAGGTGCATTTCAGACCCGCACTTCTCGCACTCCACCACCGGGCCGTCATAGCCCTTGATGCGGAATTCGCCCTCTTCAATCTCGTAGCCGTCGCAGGTCGGGTTATTACCACAGACATGCAGCTTACGCTTAGGATCGATAAGGTAGCTGTCCATCGCCGTCCCACACTTCTGGCAGCGACGTTTGGCGCGCAGCGCGTTGGTTTCCGCGTCATCGCCTTCCAGCACGTTGAGGACTTCGTTCTCCGGCACCAGGTTGATGGTGGTTTTGCACCGCTCTTTCGGCGGCAAGGCATAGCCCGAACAGCCGAGGAAAACGCCGGTGCTGGCGGTACGGATCCCCATTTTACGGCCGCAGGTCGGGCAGTCGATGCTGGTAAGCACCATCGGGTTCGGCTGCATGCCGCCCTCTTCCGGATCTTTCTCTGCCGTCGCCAGCTGGGTGGTAAAATCGCCGAAGAAGTGGTTCAGCACCTCTTTCCACTCGGCCTGGTGGTTCGCAACCTGGTCGAGGCGATCCTCCATCTGCGCGGTAAAATCGTAGTTCATCAGATCGCGGAAGTTTTCTTCCAGCCGGTCGGTAACGATCTCGCCCATTTTTTCGGCGTAAAAACGACGATTTTCCACCCGCACGTAGCCGCGATCCTGAATGGTCGAAATGATCGACGCGTAGGTCGACGGACGGCCAATCCCGCGTTTTTCCAGCTCTTTCACCAGCGAGGCCTCGCTGAAACGCGCCGGCGGCTTGGTAAAGTGCTGCGCAGGCGTCAGCTCCACCAGGCTCAGGCGGTCGCCCTGTTTGACCAGCGGCAGCGTTCGGTCTTCATCGCCCTTGCGCAGCGCCGGCATGACTTTTGTCCAGCCGTCGAAACGTAAAGTGCGACCGCGCGCTTTCAGTTTGAAATCACCCGCAGCCACGGTCAGCGTGGTGGAGTCGTACTGCGCCGGCGTCATCTGACAGGCGACAAACTGGCGCCAGATCAGCTGATAAAGCTTCTGCGCATCCGCTTCCATATCTTTCAGCGTTTCCGCCAGCACGTTCACATCAGACGGACGAATCGCTTCGTGCGCTTCCTGCGAGTTTTCTTTGCTGGCGTACTGGTTCGCGCTATCCGGCAGATATTTTTTGCCAAATTTGTCGCTGATGTAGCCGCGAACCATGTTCAGCGCGTCCTGACTCAGGTTGGTGGAGTCGGTACGCATATAGGTGATGTGCCCTGCCTCATAGAGTCGCTGAGCCATCATCATGGTCTTTTTCACGCCGAAGCCCAGACGGGTGCTGGCCGCCTGCTGCAGGGTGGAGGTGATGAACGGCGCGCCCGGCTTGCTGCTGGTCGGCTTATCTTCACGCTCCAGTACGCTGTAGCTGGCTTTTTCCAGCAGCGATACCGCCGCCATGGTCTCATCGCGGCTGACCGGACGGAACGGCTTATCGTCCTTATGGGTCACCTGCAGCGGCAGGGCGTCACCGCCCGGCGTGGTGGTGCTGGCGTCGACTTCCCAGTACTCTTCCGGGACGAACGCTTTAATTTCACGTTCACGCTCCACCACCAGGCGGACCGCGACGGACTGCACGCGCCCGGCAGAAAGACCACGGGCGATTTTTTTCCACAGCAGCGGCGAAACCATATAGCCCACCACGCGGTCCATAAAACGACGCGCCTGCTGGGCGTTAACCCGATCGATATTCAGTTCGCCCGGCTTTTCAAAGGCCTGACGAATAGCGTTTTTGGTGATCTCATTGAACACCACGCGGCTGTAACGCTGTTCATCGCCGCCGATGACTTCCCGCAGGTGCCAGGCAATGGCTTCCCCTTCGCGGTCAAGGTCGGTTGCGAGATAGATGTGGTCAGCTTTTTCCGCCAACTGTTTGAGTTCTGAAACTACCTTTTCTTTACCCGGAAGTACTTCATAGTGCGCATTCCAGTCATGCCATGGGTCCACGCCCATACGGTTAACCAGAGCACTACGTTCGTCCTTTTTAGGCTTTTTAGCCCCTTTGGTGGCGGTAGAGTCGGCGCTCTTTTTGGAAGCTGATCCACTGGTCGGCAAATCGCGGATATGACCGACGCTGGATTTCACCACGTAGTCATTACCCAGATACTTATTGATCGTTTTGGCTTTTGCCGGGGACTCAACGATAACGAGAGCTTTACCCATATTCACCTTTACCTAATTTGATTCATCCAGGAATACATCGCACATTCATACACCCTCCACTGGCGACTGCCTCATATGTTGCGGCACCGTCGGTGAATATCAACCCTGAACACCCGTTTCATCTCCGTAAAACCAGGCGCTTGAGTTTGCTGACTTTTTCTCGTCAGGTGACATAGCACGAAGAATTTTTGGCCGAATGTCAAGCAAATCTGTTGCCAGATCGCCGAAAGCGTCACACTGTACCTGATAAAATTCGTTACGCAACTTTATTAGCATGCAAAAGCAAATCCCGCCAGTAAACGGCTGTTTCTCCACTGGTTACCATTACCCCTGATTTATGCATGGAAAATTTGCCCCACGCCGCCGCGCGGCGTAAACTACGCGCGGAGAAAAAGAGGAGTCCGTTATGCAAGGTACAACCCAACCAATCGATCGCCAGACGCTGCTCGAAAAAGCCAACAAACTTATTCGCGAACATGAGGATACGTTAGCCGGTATCGAAGCCACCGACGTCGTTCAGCGCAACAATGTCCTGGTGTTTAGCGGTGAGTTTTACCTTGATGAGCAGGGACTACCGACGCCGAAGAGTACAGCGGTATTTAACATGTTTAAGTATCTTGCTCACGAGCTGTCGGACAAGTACCACCTGGTCGATTAAGACCAGTGAAAACAATAACGCGAGGCCCAGGCCTCGCGTTATGTTATTTACATCAGCGGTTTCTGACCGCGCTGCCACCAGCGCAGCAGAAGCCGATCGGCGCTCTCCGCCGCGCTACCGGTGAAGCGGTCGAGCATCTTCTTACGCTGTTGATAACGCACCCCGATCACCTCGTGGCTCTCCATCAGCCCCAGCAGCAGCTCATCGCTGGTTTCAACCGCATCCACCAGACCTTTTTCCAGCGCCTGCACCCCGTACCAGTGCTCGCCGGTGGCCACCTGCTCAATATCAAGTCCCGGACGCATCCGGTGGACGAAATCCTTGAACAAATGATGTGTCTCATTAAGATCCTCGCGGAACTTGCGCCGCCCTTCCTCGGTATTTTCGCCCAGCATGGTGAGCGTTCGTTTGTACTGCCCGGCGGTGTGCAGTTCGATATCGATATCTTTATTCTTCAGGAAGCGGTGCAGGTTCGGGATCTGCGCCACCACGCCAATAGAGCCAAGGATCGCAAACGGCGCCGAGACAATTTTGTTCGCCACGCAGGCCATCATATAGCCGCCGCTGGCCGCCACTTTGTCGACCGCCACCGTCAGCGGGATCTGCTTGTCGCGCAAGCGCTGCAGCTGAGAGGCGGCCAGACCGTAGCCGTGCACCACCCCGCCGGGACTTTCCAGGCGAATCACCACCTGATCGCGCGCTTTCGCCGCCGCCAGTACCGCGGTGATCTCTTCCCGCAGGCTATTGACCTCATGGGCATCCATACTGCCTTTGAAATCCAGCACCCAGGCGCGCGGCTTGCCTTCCGGCTCGGCATTGCCCAGCTTCGCCCGCGCTTTGGCCGCCTTCGCCTCTTGTTTTTGCTTTTTCTTCTGCGCCTTATGCCACTGCTTCTGCTGCGGGCCGTCCAGCAGCGCCACCGCCAGCGATTCCTTCATCTCTTTATAATGCTCGCTAAGATTGGTCACCCGCAGCTCGCCGCGCTGCTTCTTGCGCTGAGCGAGGTTGACGATAATAGCGGCAATCACCGCGATGGCGACGACAACCGTCGCGATCTTGGCTAAAAATAAGCCGTACTGAGCAAGTAATTCCACGTTTTCACCTTGTGTAAAGCACTGACGTTGCTGCACAGTGTACCTCAGCCGCTGGCGAGAAGTCTTTGTGCTTTGTGTTCTCTGCACAGCGGATTCTGTTTTTTTTCGCGCGGCTGAAATCGTTGCAAGATATTAATTTTGTGAATACTTTCCGCTTCGCCGATTGCAATGGCGGGCGCTTTCAGGCATAACAGCGCAAAAGTGAGATACCAAAGATGAAGCGCGATCGGGAACCGATCGCCCAAGGAGTTGCCGTGCATTATCAACCACAACGTCACTTGCTGAAAGATCGCATCATCCTGGTCACCGGGGCCAGCGACGGGATTGGTCGTGAAGCGGCCCTGACCTACGCGCGCTATAGCGCCAGCGTTATCCTGCTGGGTCGCAACGACGACAAACTGCGCACCGTCGCCCAGGAGATTGAGCGTGAGGGTGGTATTCCCCCTCGCTGGTTTACCCTCGACCTGCTCACCTGTACGCCCCAGGCGTGCCAGCAGCTGGCGCAGCAGATCAGCATGCACTATCCCCGCCTTGACGGCGTGCTGCATAACGCCGGCCTGCTCGGCGACATCTGCCCAATGGAAGAGCAGAAGCCGGAGGTCTGGCAGCAGGTGATGCAGGTGAACGTTAATGGCACCTTTATGCTGACCCAGGCGCTTCTTCCTTTATTACTCCGTTCGGAATCGGGCTCGCTGGTCTTCACCTCATCCAGCGTCGGTCGTCAGGGCCGCGCCAACTGGGGCGCCTATGCCGTTTCCAAATTCGCCACCGAAGGGATGATGCAGGTGCTGGCCGACGAGTATCAAAGCCGCCACCTGCGGGTAAACTGTATCAACCCCGGCGGCACTCGCACCGGAATGCGCGCCAGCGCGTTCCCGACGGAAGATCCGCTGAAACTGAAAACCCCCGCTGACATTATGCCCGTCTATCTGTGGCTGATGGGTGACGACAGTCGTCGCAAGACGGGAATGACCTTCGACGCCCAACCGGGACGTAAACCAGGAATTGCCCAATGAGTGATGAACGCTACCGCGAACGCCAGCAGCGGCTGAAAGATAAAGTTGACGCCCGGGTGGCGGCGGCCCAGGACGAGCGCGGCATTGTGATGGTCTTTACCGGCAACGGCAAAGGCAAAACCACCGCCGCCTTTGGCACCGCGACCCGCGCCGTCGGCCATGGCAAAAAAGTCGGCGTGATCCAGTTTATCAAGGGGACCTGGCCTAACGGCGAGCGTAATCTGCTGGAGCCTCACGGCGTCGAATTTCAGGTGATGGCCACCGGCTTCACCTGGAACACCCAGGATCGCGACAGCGACACCGCCGCCTGCCTGGCGGTCTGGGAGCATGCCCGCCGTATGCTCGCTGACGACCAGCTCGATCTGGTGCTGCTGGACGAGCTGACCTACATGGTGGCGTATGATTACCTGCCGCTGGAGTCGGTGCTGAGCGCCCTGCGTGAGCGCCCTGCCCATCAGTCGGTGATCATCACCGGCCGCGGCTGTCATCGCGATATTATTGAACTGGCCGATACCGTCAGCGAACTGCGTCCGGTCAAGCATGCATTTGATGCCGGGATTAAAGCGCAGATGGGGATAGACTACTGAGGGCCTGATAGCGCGGAAGGAAGTAAGCGTTCCGGCGGCAAGTCACCGGAACGCATAACATTAACCGTTAGTCTTATTGCGAGTACTGGAACGACGGTTGCTGTTGTTACCCTGGCGCGGATTAGCGCTGGTCTGGCTGTGACGCTTCACCGCCCGACGGATCTGATTGGCTTTCAACCGCCGACGGTCTTTCTCGACGGCAACCTTAGAGCTGGTTTCCGGCGTGAGCTCCACCAGCTCGCGCAGGTAGTTGGTCTGCGCCAGGTCCAGCTCGGTATAGCCGCCGCGCGGCAGGCCTTTCGGCAGCAGAATATCGCCGTAGCGCACGCGGATCAGACGGCTGACCTGCACGCCGACCGCTTCCCACAGGCGACGCACTTCGCGGTTACGCCCTTCGGTCAGGGTAACGTTATACCACTGGTTAATCCCTTCGCCGCCGGTGAATTTGATGGTTTTAAACGCTGCCGGACCATCTTCTAACTGTACGCCGCGCGACAGCTGGCGCAGCTTATCATCATCCACCTGGCCGAAAACGCGAACGGCGTACTCACGCTCGACTTCACGGCTCGGGTGCATCAGGCGGTTGGCCAGTTCGCCATCGGTGGTGAACAGCAGCAGGCCGCAGGTATTCACGTCCAGACGACCAACGGCAATCCAGCGCGCGCCGCGCAGTTTAGGCAGACGATCAAATACCGTCGGGCGTCCTTCCGGATCGTTACGGGTGCACAGCTCGCCTTCCGGCTTATAGTAAGCCAGCACGCGGCAGATCTGCTCGGCAGACTCTTTCACCGAGATCAGATGACCATCGATACGAATTTTTAAACCAGGGACAATTTCCACACGATCGCCGAGGGTGGCGATTTTGCCGTCGACGCTGACGCGGCCAGCTTCGATTTTCGCTTCAATTTCACGGCGGGAGCCGTGGCCGGCGCGGGCCAGCACTTTTTGCAGTTTCTCGCTCATTGAGCTTCCTTAAGGTGTCGCCTTCCCAGGCGTCTGGTATGCTTTCAAAAACAACGAGTTAGCCTAAAACTCAACTTAACTCACTGATCTGTAAATATTTCATGGCACACAGCATGGCAAACAACGTACCACACAAGCTGTCACACAATGATTCGTGGGCGCACATACTACACGAATTTTAGACTAAATGATTCAACAAGTTTTGTGCGCCTGAGTCTTTCTGAACTTAGACGTATAACGATGAGCAATCCGGAACAGTCAAGCACAGCGAACGGGAAAACGCTGTGTGTCTATTCCAACAGTATCTACACATTAACCTTCGTCACGGAGTCGCAGCATTGCCCGTACAGCAAAAGCTTCGACATAGTCGATAGTAAATGAATCGCGCCATAACATTCACAAAATAAATATTTTAAAACGCAGTTTCATTTTTATGAAAAACAACTTCCGGCACATGGGTGTTATTTGTACAATGAATTACGTATGAAGATTAATTCACAACAAGCAGAGGGACTTATGCAGCAATATACCAACGAAATCACACCCGAAATTAATGAGGCCCAATCACAACCGCCTTACGACGAAGAGCTTTTGTCACTCTGCGATGACAAAACCCGGAAAGAACTTGAGGAAATTAAAAAACAGCATCTAAGCCGCCCGTTAGCTCACATTTTCCGGTTTGCAGTCGTTGGAAGTCTGACCCGTCGCGGTGGAGTCATTCGCCATGCTTCAGGCGGTGCGACTACCGGAGGATTACAAGTTGCTCGGGTAGGTGACAAGGTTGTATATGCTGATGGCAGCGAGTCCACTATTATTTCCGGTGCTGGCAAGGCCCGAATCATGCAGGGCGCATCCGCTGCACTCGTTGGCAGTATGCTTGATAATGGTGATGAAATAATCTCTACCCCACAATCGTGCAGCAAACTGGTTTTTCGTGAAGGCCGCGAACTCCCGGAAGGATTCTTGACCGTGTCAGGGAGTAAGCACTGATGGGCGTTAAGGGATACTATTTATTCAGAGGTGATAAGACACGATGTGGTGGCGTTATCACTGAAGGATGGAGCGACCACCAGCATTTTGACAGAGATATGTCCTGTGAAGGGCATAAAGTAACTTGTGGTAAACATCCAGGGCTTTACCGTATTTGTGGTGGGCTTGATGATGACATACACGGCAAAAGGATTGCCGGAACACTACACAGTTATAGCTCCTGCCCCTGTAAATCCAAATTCATCAATTCAAACTGGGATGATGATTACGAACTTGGTGGAGAAGCAACGGTAACGCACACTGATCTACCTCACCTCGTCAAGATGCCTGAACTTCCAGGGCCGATTGAGTCAGAACCGGAACAGAACGCCCAAACAGCAAAAAAGAAAACAGGTATAGATGCAGGTTTTGCCGTTATCACTTATGGCGGTACTACGGAAGCGTGGCAACGCCTGTTATTCACTGAAAACCCACCAGCAGGGGCAAAAGAGCTATTCTCTATTCTGAACGGCCCGGATGAAAGATACAAAGCTGGTTCGATTATGCTTCTGGTTGATCCAGAGAAACAGGACGACGAGCAGATTGCCCACATGAAAGCCGCGAAAGCGCGAGTTGATGCGGCGTTAGAACCGCTGACAATCCAGGAAGCTAACTTGCTGCACAAACACTACGCAACCATAGCTAATTTCACCAGCTACGCTGATACAGGAATTGGCCTTGCTGCTGATCCTGTTGGAAAATACTTTGAGAGTATCGAAAAAATACTCAGAGAGATTCAAGAAACGTATAAGAATACCTACATAACGAGAGGCTCGTTGCTAGGAGAACAATTTTACGTTCAACGTAGCCAGTTGTTTAAAGAGCTTGAATCAATACTTAAAGTCAGATTCCTGAATAAGGCTATGAAATTCGGAGAGTATACAAAAATAAAAAAAGCACTTGGCCTATCCAGCAGTTCTATTACCCACAAATGGAATGAAACGGGGATCAGTGACATTGAAGGCTATGCTACCCACATCGAACGGGCAGCTAAATACGTAAAAGCAATGCGTTACACTGGTTATTTAGGCATTGGTTTTAGCGGACTGCATTCACTAAATGAAATAAATGAGGCTTGTTCTGTTGGTCGCGAAGCTGAATGTACCAAGAAAAAGTATACTGAGATTGGTAGCTTTGCTGTAGGTACGGGGGTTGGTGTTGCTGGTGGCTATTTAGCAATACCTCTTTGTATCGCTATCGGTGTTGGTACTGCTGGTGTCGGAGGGCTTGCTTGCTCTGTGATTGCTGGGGCTGGTTTAGGCTATGTCGGTAGTAGTGCAGGTGGCGCATTCGGTGAATGGGGTGGAGAGCAGCTGTATGAAACTTTCGGTAATTAATTTTATAATTATGCATCGTAACTCGATTGGATTGGTATTGTGTCTATGCCTAATACTTACGGGGGTTATTTCAATTATTTACGATCGCATTTCGAAAAATAAATTCATTACTCTCTGTTCGCTATTTGTTGAAAAATTTGGCGCAAGACCAGTAGAGGCTTTAATTTATCAGGATGGGGGGTTCTTTTTCTCGTTTATGCGTGATGCATTTTTTATTAAAGCATTATACTTTAAAGAAAACTCATTTCATACGCGAGGAATGGATAATGAACAAATTCGATTCATTAAAGAACTTCCTAATCAGTATACCGATTGGTTACGTGTAAAAGTACGATTTTCCGTGGTCGGTATTATTTTTCTATTCATGATGTTATCAGTTTTCTATTTACCATCATTCATTTAATTGAAATAAATAGCCAAGAGCAAAACTTGGCTATTTTATTCACTCCCAATCAGTATCATCAATTACATAAGAAACTGAGGATAAGGGAAACGTATGCAATTAGCGCATAGCGATCCCTCATATTGATCTTTGGCAAAAAGTCTATTCAGAGAAAAAATGATGATGTCGATTATATACGGGAGCTACCTGCAAACATCAAATACTGGTTTATCGCCGAATTGTTGTGTTCATTGGTAGGTTTTATTGCCCTACTAATTGGTGGTATCTGTCTTTGGGTCGATAAATGATTATTTCAGCAGAACTGATCATCTGCGGGTTAGGAAGATTAAGCCTCATCTGCGGTATAGCTGTTACGGTGCTCTCATTTATCAACAAAAAGCGCTTCTCCGCGACCTGTACGCTGTAAAAAGAAAAACTTCGTCGGGAAAGCTTCTGTTCGCCGCGCCCCGTCTTTAGTATGGAACAGATTTTCCTCATTCTCCTGTGCCCATTCACGCATACGGATCTTTATCGGACAGCGCCCCCCTCACTACGCGTGCTCCTCAGCAACGGCCGGGCGCTGGCCAAGCAGCCAGTCGCGAAAACAGCGGTTGGCAGGCGCCAGCAGCGCGGTCTCGTGGTAAACCAGATGATAGGCCAGCGGACAGGCGATGGGCTGCGCCAGAGGATTAACCAGCCGCCCCTGCGTCAGCGCAGGCGCTATGAATGAGCGTCGCAGCAATGCCATCCCCATACCGGCGAACGCCGCCTCCGTCACGCCGTTGGAATCAGTGAACACCGGCCCACGCCGCGCGAAGTGCGGCGCCAGCCCCACGGCCTCACACCACAGCGCCCAGTCTTCACGATGTTCATCGTGCAGCAGCGGATACTGCAGTAGATCGCTCGCATCGGTGAGCGTCCGGCGCGGAGCAATCAGTTGCGGGCTACAGACCGGCATCAGGTCGTCATCCAGCAGGCGGTAAGCCTGCAGTTCCGGCCAGCCGCCGACACCATGACGCACGGCAAAATCGATCCCTTCACTCAGCAAATCCACTAGCCGGTTGGTGGTGCCGATCTGGATCTCTATCTGCGGATAGCGTCGTTCAAAATCAGCCAGCCGCGGCAGCAGCCACTGAATGGCGAAGCCGCTGGTACAGCTGATAGCCACCTTTTCTGGTCCCGGGGGCACCTGCAGACGCTGGGTGGCGGCGGCTATCTGATGAAACGCCGGCTGAACGGCCCGCAGGTAGATATCTCCCACCGCCGTTAATTGTAACCGTCGCGGAGTACGGATAAATAGCGGGACATTCAGCGTCTCCTCAAGGCGGGCAATCTGCTGGCTGACGGCGCTGGGCGTGACGCAAAGCTCACTGGCGGCCAGCTTCAGGCTGAGCAGCCGCGCCGCCGCCTCAAAGCAGCGCAACGCATTCAGCGGCGGGAGTTTCATGGGTATGGAACCTCGGTTAAGAAAAACTTAATCATGTAAGCATAACGCGTTTGTCGCACGCTGCACGTGGGTTCTACAGTTGACTTCCTTCGTGACTACAAGGAGTCAATCATGCGTGTTATCGACTATGGCCGCCTGCTGCTGCTCGCCGCCCTCTGGGGCGCCAGCTTTTTGTTTATGCGCATCACCACCCCGGCCTTCGGGGCGTTGAACAGCGCTTTTCTTCGCGTACTGTTCGCCGCTATCGCGCTCGGGCTGTTACTCGGCGTGCAGGGTAAATGGAGCGGGTATCAGGGAAAATTCACATCCACTCTGCAGCTGGGGGTCATTAATTCAGGCCTTCCTTTTCTCATGTACTGCCTTGCCGCGCAATGGCTGCCGGCAGGGTACTCCGCCACGCTTAACGCCACGGCGCCGATGATGGGGGTGCTGATCGGCGCGTTATGCTTTGCAGAACCGTTAACCCTGCGCAAAGGCGGCGGCGCGATACTGGGCGCCATTGGCGTGGCGGTGATCGCGCGCCCGACGTCTGGCCTTAGCGCCGCCCTGCTGCTGCCGGGGATTGGCGCCTGCCTGACCGCGACCGCCTGTTACGGTCTGGCCGGCTTTCTGACCCGCCGCTGGATCCAGCAGCGAGGCGGCCTCGAGGCTGAACGCGTCGCGCTGGGTAGCCAGGTCGGCGCCACGCTGTTTCTGTTTCCTTTCTTTCTCTGGTCCTGCTGGCATGGGCCTGCCGTAGACTGGCGGCAGAGTCTGCCGTGGATAGCGATAGTCATGCTGGGCGTGGTCTGCACGGCGGCAGGGTATATTCTCTACTTTCGCTTGATTGCAGATATAGGGCCGCTGCGTTCGCTGTCGGTGACCTTTTTGATCCCACCTTTTGCGGCGCTGTGGGGCTATCTCTGCCTCGGAGAGACAGTGGAGAAAGGATTGATTCTCGGCGCGCTGCTGGTTTGTGTAGCGCTATGGATGATTATCGTGCCGTCGGGGCGAAAACGCGGGGTACCGGACGGCGCATGATGCACCGCCCGGCAGATAGCCTTAGAGAAACGGCCTCACGTCGCCGACGCCTTCGCGCAGCACCACCGGGGTGTCTTCAGTGAGATCGATAACCGTGGTCGGCTGCTGCCCAAGGAAACCGCCGTGAATGATGAGGTCCACCACTTTCTCCAGACGATCTTTGATCTCTTCCGGGTCGGATTCGGTAAAGTCGCTGCCGGGCAGCATCAGCGACGTGGAGAGCATCGGCTCGCCTAAGGTCTCGAGCAACGCCTGAGCGATGGGGTTAGACGGGACGCGCATGCCGATGGTTTTACGCTTCTCCTGCAGCAGCCGACGCGGCACCTCTTTGGTCCCCTTAAGGATAAAGGTATAGTTGCCCGGCGTGTTGTTTTTCATCAGGCGAAATGCCACATTATCCACAAAAGCGTAGGTTGACAGCTCGGACAGATCGCGGCACATCAGGGTAAAGTTGTGGCCGTCCGGCAGCTGACGGATGCGGCAGATCCGCTCCATCGCCCCCTTGTCTTCAATTTTGCAGCCCAGCGCGTAGCCGGAGTCGGTAGGATAAACGATCACCCCGCCCTTACGCACAATCTCCACCGCCTGGTTAATCAACCGCGCCTGCGGGTTATCCGGATGGATATAAAAAAACTGGCTCATACTTCCCTCTCAATTTTTATTCGGCGGCCGCTTCCCAACTGTGCCAGACGCCTTCCACGCCGGCAGGAAGCCAGAGCTTACGGCCAAGTTCGATCCACGCGCAGGGCTGATGAAAATCGGATCCCTGCGACGCCAGAAGACCAAACTGCACGGCCAGGGTGGCCAGCTGGGCGCGTTCATGGGGCGCCTGCTGACACTGGGCCACTTCCATGGCATCACCGCCCTGCTCGCTAAAGTGGGCCAACAGCCGCTTCAACCACTTGGCGGAGAGATCGTAGCGCCCGGGATGGGCAATCACCGCCTTGCCGCCAGAATGATGAATCACATCAATCGCTTGTTTTATTGTACACCACTGCGGCGGCACGTAACCGGTTTTCCCGCGGGCAAGGTATTTTTTGAAGACTTCCGCCATGTTTTTCGCATGGCCGGCCTCCACCAGAAAACGGGCAAAATGGCCGCGGGTGACGGCGCCACCGTCCGCCAGTCGCAGCGCCCCTTCCCAGGCGCCGGGGATCCGCGCCTTCTCCAGGCGCTCGGCAATCATCTGACCGCGCTGCTGGCGCCGCGCTTTCTGCTCCTCCAGCAGGGCGGTCATCGTTGGGTGCGCAATATCAATATTCAGACCCACAATATGAATCTCGTGATTCTCCCAAAGGGTGGAAATCTCGACGCCGTTCACCAGGGTCAAGGGTAATCCGGCGCGGGCGATCTCCTCCCGGGCCGCCGGGATCGCCGCCACGCTGTCATGGTCGGTGATCGCCAGGGTGCCGACGCGCATCTCATGGGCGCGATGGACCAGTTCCTGCGGAGTCAGCCGCCCGTCAGAGGCGGTGGTATGGCTGTGCAGATCGTAAATCACTGCGTATTGGCTGTCGCTCAAAAGGACTCCTGCTGGACATCAACGTAAATAAGCGCATTATCATACCGACAGGCAGAGAAAATCTGCAAACAAGGGTTGACTTTATTCCATTGAACTAGTTAACTAGTACGCAAGTTCACATGAAGGGGTATCACGATGAAAATGCACTTTATCACTCTGCACAGCTGGTGGCGCACCTCCTGACGACGGGCGGCGTGATCGCGTTTTGCATTCAGCATACAGATACCCGGCCCGCCAATGAGCGGGCTTTTTATTGGACAAAAATAATACGAACAGGCGAGAACAATAATGCAAACATCCAAACCGGCACTCGAGCTTCTCACCAGCGACGCCATCTACCGGGAGAACCCGACGGCGTTATTCCACCAACTGTGCGGCGCCCGTCCGGCGACGCTGCTGCTGGAATCCGCTGACATCGACAGCAAAGATGACTTAAAAAGCCTGCTGCTGGTCGATAGCGCGCTGCGCATTACGGCCCTTGGTGACACTGTCACTATTCAGGCCCTCTCCGCCAACGGCGCGGCGCTGCTGGAACTACTGGACGGCGCGCTGCCCTCCGGGATCATCAATCAGCGCCAGCCCAACGGCCGCATCCTGACCTTCCCGGCCGTCAGCGCCCTGCTCGATGAAGACGCCCGTCTCTGCTCACTGTCGGTGTTTGACGCCTTCCGTCTCCTGCAGGAGCTGGTGAGCGTTCCGGACAACGAGCGCGAAGCGATGTTCTTCGGCGGCCTGTTCGCCTATGACCTGGTGGCCGGTTTTGAAGATCTTCCCCAGCTGCAAAGCGACACCGCCTGCCCGGACTACTGCTTCTATCTGGCGGAAACCCTGCTGGTCATCGACCATCAGACCAAGCATACCCGCATTCAGGCCAGCCTGTTCACCCCGCTGGAGAGTGAAAAACAGCGCCTGGAGCAGCGCCTGAGCCAGCTGCGTCAGCAGCTGAACGAGCCGCCGGCGCCGCTACCGGTTACCACCGTGGCCGAAATGCGCTGCGACGTTGACCAGAGCGATGAAGAGTACGGCGCGGTGGTGCGCAAAATGCAGCGCGCGATCCGCGCCGGGGAAATCTTCCAGGTGGTTCCTTCCCGCCGCTTCTCGCTGCCCTGCCCATCGCCGCTGGCCGCTTATGATGTGCTGAAGAAGAGCAACCCCAGCCCGTACATGTTCTTTATGCAGGACAATGATTTCACCCTGTTCGGCGCCTCGCCGGAAAGCTCGCTGAAGTATGATGCCGTCAGCCGTCAGATTGAGATCTACCCCATCGCCGGCACCCGGCCACGCGGCCGCCGCGCCGACGGCTCGCTGGATCGCGACCTCGACAGCCGCATCGAGCTGGAAATGCGCACCGATCATAAAGAGCTTTCCGAACACCTGATGCTGGTGGACCTGGCGCGTAATGACCTGGCGCGCATCTGCACCCCGGGCAGCCGCTATGTCGCTGATTTAACCAAGGTTGACCGCTACTCCTTCGTGATGCATCTGGTCTCCCGTGTAGTAGGCGAATTGCGTCAGGATCTCGACGTCCTCCACGCCTATCGCGCCTGCATGAATATGGGCACCCTCAGCGGCGCGCCGAAGGTCCGCGCCATGCAGCTGATTGCCGCCGCCGAAGGTAAACGCCGCGGCAGCTACGGCGGCGCGGTAGGCTATTTCACCGCCCACGGCGACCTCGACACCTGCATCGTCATCCGTTCCGCCTACGTGCAGGAAGGTATCGCTACCGTCCAGGCCGGAGCCGGCATTGTGCTCGACTCGGTTCCCCAGTCGGAAGCGGATGAGACCCGAAATAAAGCCCGCGCGGTGCTGCGCGCCATTGCCCAGGCCCATCACGCGAAGGAGATTTTCTGATGGCTGACATTCTGCTGCTCGATAATATCGATTCCTTTACCTATAACCTGGCAGACCAGCTGCGCGCCAACGGCCATAACGTAGTGATTTATCGCAACTCCGTTCCGGCGCAGGCGCTGATTGAGCGTCTGGGCACCATGGACAACCCGGTGCTGATGCTCTCCCCGGGCCCGGGTACGCCAAGCGAAGCCGGCTGCATGCCGGAGCTGCTGACCCGTATGCGCGGCAAGCTGCCGATCATCGGCATCTGCCTCGGCCACCAGGCCATTGTCGAAGCCTACGGCGGCTATGTCGGCCAGGCGGGGGAGATCCTCCATGGCAAAGCCTCCAGCATTGAGCACGACGGCCAGGCGATGTTTGCCGGTCTGGCTAACCCGCTGCCGGTGGCGCGCTACCACTCGCTGGTCGGCAGCAATATTCCCGCCGGGCTGACGATTAACGCCAATTTCAACGGTATGGTGATGGCGGTGCGTCACGATGCGGATCGGGTGTGCGGCTTCCAGTTCCACCCGGAATCGATCCTCACCACCCAGGGCGCGCGACTGCTGGAGCAGACCCTGGCCTGGGCGCTGCAGAAGCTGGAGCATACCAACACCCTCCAGCCGATCCTTGAGAAGCTGTACCAGGCGGAAACCCTGAGTCAGCAGGAGAGCCACCAGCTGTTCTCCGCCGTCGTGCGCGGCGAAGTGAAGCCTGAGCAACTGGCCGCCGCGCTGGTCAGCATGAAAGTGCGCGGCGAGCAGCCGCAGGAAATTGCCGGCGCCGCTACCGCGCTGCTGGAAAACGCCGCGCCGTTCCCGCGCCCGGACTACCTGTTTGCCGACATCGTTGGCACCGGTGGCGACGGCAGCAACAGCATCAATATCTCCACCGCCAGCGCCTTTGTCGCTGCGGCCTGCGGGTTAAAAGTGGCGAAACACGGCAACCGCAGCGTCTCCAGTAAATCAGGCTCTTCTGACCTGCTGGCGGCCTTCGGCATTAATCTCGATATGAACGCCGATAAATCCCGCGCCGCGCTTGATGAGCTGGGCGTCTGCTTCCTGTTCGCGCCGAAGTACCACACCGGTTTCCGCCACGCGATGCCGGTCCGTCAGCAGCTGAAGACCCGCACCCTGTTCAACGTGCTGGGGCCGCTGATCAACCCGGCGCATCCGCCGCTGGCGCTGATTGGCGTCTACAGCCCGGAACTGGTGCTGCCGATCGCCGAGACCCTGCGCGTGCTGGGTTATCAGCGCGCGGCGGTGGTGCACAGCGGTGGGATGGATGAAGTTTCACTGCATGCGCCTACGGTGGTGGCCGAACTGCATAACGGGGAAATTAAAAGCTATCAGTTGACCGCCGACGACTTCGGCCTGACGCCTTACCATCAGGCGCAGCTGGCGGGCGGCACCCCGGAAGAAAACCGTGACATTCTGACGCGCTTGCTACAAGGTAAAGGTGAAGCCGCTCACGAAGCCGCCGTCGCCGCCAACGTCGCCATGTTGATGCGTTTACACGGGCATGAAGATCTGAAAGCTAACGCTCAGCAGGTACTGAATGTGCTGCACAGCGGCGCGGCCTATGACAGAGTGACCGCCTTAGCGGCAAGAGGGTAAATAATGCAAACCGTTTTAGCAAAAATCGTTGCCGACAAAGCGATTTGGGTGGAAGCCCGCAAACAACAACAACCGTTAGCCAGTTTTCAAAATGAGATCGTTCCGACGCAGCGCAATTTCTATGACGCACTGGCCGGCACCCGCACCGCGTTTATTCTCGAGTGCAAGAAGGCCTCACCGTCGAAGGGGTTGATTCGCGAGGATTTCGATCCGGCAGCGATCGCCAGCATCTACAAGCACTACGCCTCGGCGATCTCGGTGCTGTGTGATGAGAAATATTTCCAGGGCAGCTTCGATTTCCTGCCGATCGTCAGCCAGGTCGCGCCGCAGCCGATCCTGTGTAAGGACTTCACCATCGACCCTTACCAGATCTACCTGGCGCGCTACTATCAGGCCGACGCCTGTCTGCTGATGCTCTCGGTGCTCGACGATGAACAGTATCGTCAGCTCTCGGCGGTGGCTCACAGCCTGAATATGGGCGTGCTGACCGAAGTCAGCAATGAAGAGGAACTGGAGCGCGCCATCGCCCTGAAGGCGAAGGTGGTGGGCATTAACAACCGCGACCTGCGCGATATGTCGATTGACCTTAACCGCACCCGTCAGCTGGCGGCGCGTCTCGGCCCGGATGTCACGGTGATCAGCGAATCCGGCATCCATACCTATGCCGAAGTGCGCGAGCTGAGCCACTTCGCCAACGGCTTCCTGATCGGCTCCGCCCTGATGGAGCAGGCGGATCTGGAAGCGGCGGTCAAGCGCGTGCTGCTCGGCGAGAACAAAGTGTGCGGCCTGACGCGCCCGCAGGATGCGCAGGTGGCCTGGGAGTCTGGCGCCATCTACGGTGGGCTGATCTTCGTCCCGACCTCGCCGCGGGCGGTAAATGACGCCCAGGCTAAAGCGGTGATCGCCGCCGCGCCGCTGCAGTACGTCGGCGTCTTCCGCAATGCGCCGCTGGATGAGGTGGTCGCCCGCGCCCAGGCCCTGGAGCTGGCCGCCGTGCAGCTGCACGGTGATGAAGACCAGGCCTATATCGACGCGCTGCGCGACGCCCTCGCGGACAACGTCCGCATCTGGAAAGCGCTGAGCGTCGGCGAAACCTTCCCGGCCCGTACGCTCCACCATGTCGACAAGTACCTGCTCGACAACGGCCAGGGCGGCAGCGGCCAGCGCTTTGACTGGAGCCTGCTGCAGGGCCAGGATCTGCGCAACGTCATGCTGGCGGGCGGCCTCGGCGCCGATAACTGTGTGGAAGCGGCCAAAAGCGGCTGTGCCGGACTCGATTTCAATTCAGGCGTAGAGTCGCAACCCGGGATTAAAGACGCCAGCAAGCTGGCCTCCGTATTCCAGACGCTGCGCGCATATTAAGGAGCAATAATGAGCACTTTACTGAACCCCTACTTCGGCGAATTCGGCGGCATGTATGTGCCGCAGATCCTGATGCCCGCCCTGCGCCAGCTGGAAGAAGCCTTTGTCAGCGCGCAGAAGGACCCGGCCTTTCAGGCGGAATTCACCGACCTGCTGAAAAACTACGCCGGTCGTCCGACGGCCCTGACCAAATGCCGGAATCTGACCGAAGGCACCCGCACCACCCTGTACCTGAAACGCGAAGATCTGCTGCACGGCGGCGCGCACAAAACCAACCAGGTGCTGGGCCAGGCTCTGCTGGCCAAACGGATGGGCAAAACCGAAATTATCGCCGAGACCGGCGCCGGCCAGCACGGCGTCGCCTCAGCGCTGGCCAGCGCCCTGCTCGGCCTGAAATGCCGTATTTACATGGGGGCCAAGGACGTCGAGCGCCAGTCGCCGAACGTCTTCCGTATGCGCCTGATGGGCGCCGAGGTGATCCCGGTGCACAGCGGCTCCGCCACGCTGAAAGATGCCTGTAACGAGGCGCTGCGCGACTGGTCCGGCAGCTACGAAAAGGCGCACTATATGCTGGGCACCGCCGCCGGTCCGCATCCGTTCCCGACGATTGTGCGTGAATTCCAGCGCATGATTGGCGAAGAGACCAAAGCGCAGATCCTTGAAAAAGAGGGCCGCCTGCCGGACGCGGTGATCGCCTGCGTCGGCGGCGGATCAAACGCCATCGGCATGTTCGCTGATTTTATCGAGGAAACCAACGTCGGCCTGATCGGCGTGGAGCCCGCCGGACACGGTATCGAGAGCGGCGAGCACGGCGCGCCGCTGAAGCATGGTCGCGTTGGGATCTACTTCGGTATGAAGTCGCCGATGATGCAGACCGCCGACGGCCAGATCGAAGAGTCTTACTCCATTTCCGCCGGGCTGGACTTCCCGTCCGTTGGGCCGCAGCACGCGTTTCTGAACAGCACCGGTCGCGCTGACTATGTGTCGATCACCGACGACGAAGCGCTGGACGCGTTTAAAGCGCTTTCCCGCCACGAAGGGATTATCCCGGCGCTGGAGTCCTCTCACGCTCTGGCCCACGCGCTGAAGATGATGCGCGAGAACCCGGAAAAAGAGCAGCTGCTGGTGGTTAATCTCTCCGGCCGCGGCGACAAAGACATTTTCACCGTACATGACATCCTGAAAGCGCGAGGGGAAATCTGATGGAACGCTATGAGACGCTGTTTGCCCAACTGAAAAATCGCCAGGAAGGCGCCTTCGTCCCCTTTGTCACCCTTGGCGATCCGGGACCGGAGCAGTCGCTGAAAATTATCGATGCGCTGATCGAAGGCGGCGCCGATGCCCTTGAACTGGGGATCCCTTTCTCCGACCCGCTGGCGGACGGCCCGACCATCCAGGGCGCGGCCCTGCGCGCCTTCGCCGCGGGAGTGACCCCGGCGCAGTGCTTTGAGATGCTGGCGGCGATCCGCCAGAAGCATCCGACCATCCCAATCGGCCTGCTGATGTATGCCAACCTCGTCTTCAGCCCGGGCATCGATGCGTTCTATGCCCAGTGCGCCCGCGTCGGCGTCGACTCGGTGCTGGTGGCCGACGTGCCGGTGGAAGAGTCCGCCCCGTTCCGCCAGGCGGCGATGCGCCATAACATCGCGCCGATTTTCATCTGCCCGCCCAATGCGGATGACGATTTACTGCGCCAGATTGCCTCTTATGGCCGCGGCTACACCTATCTGCTGTCGCGCGCCGGAGTGACGGGTGCGGAAAATCGCGCCGCGCTGCCGCTGCACCACCTGGTGGAGAAGCTGGCGGAATATCACGCCGCGCCGCCGCTGCAGGGCTTTGGTATCTCCGCGCCGGAGCAGGTGAGCGCCGCCATTGACGCCGGAGCCGCCGGGGCTATCTCCGGTTCCGCCATCGTCAAAATCATCGAACGCCACCTCGATGAGCCGCAGACCATGCTCGACGAGCTGAAAGCCTTCGTCCAGAGCCTGAAGGCAGCGACCAAAACCGCCTGACCATCAGCCGCCTGGCATCGCGCCAGGCGGCGATTTCCACGCGTTACCTTCCTTTCCATGTCATCTTGCACGCCAACACATCAGACGGACCGATGATCGACACCTTGACGCCAGGCGATGCGCTTTAGCGTGGAAATGGATGGCGGGCGGATACCGAAGATTTGAACTATGTTGAAAGGGAAAAATATCGCTCTCCCTGGCACAGGAGAGCGATACAGTCAGGCAATCAATATTGCCCGAATATCATTGACGTTGGTTAACGTCGGGCCGGTGATCAGCAAATCATTAAGCGCGTGAAAATAGCAGTAACTATCATGGCCATCCAGATATTGCACTGCATTAAGACCGCTCAGCTTGCCGCGCGCAAGCGTATCCGGGAAGACGATCGCACCTGCGGCATCTTCTGTGCCATCAATACCATCGCTATCTCCCGCCATGGCCCAGATACCGTGTTCCCCCTGGAGCGCACAGGCCAGACTGAGTAAAAACTCGGTATTGCGGCCCCCTTTTCCAGGCTGAGTGTTGTTTACTGTCACCGTGGTTTCGCCACCTGACAACAGCACAGCAGGCCCTGAAATCGGGTGACCATACTGCTTCGCCGATCTCGCCATACCGGCCATGACCACCGCCACTTCCCTGCTTTCACCTTCTATAGCATCCCCCAAAATAAGGGGGGTGAACCCATGTTGTCGTGCGGCCAGAGCCGCCGCCGCTAACGCCATCGCCGGCGTGGCGATAAGCCTGACCTCGCCTGTCGCGGCGTTTTCCACCGGGCCGGCCGGCTGGTTTAGCCGTTCGCTAACGGGCTTCGGGATCGCAATGCCATACCGCTGCAGTACCCGGAGCGCATCACGTGGTGCGCTGTTATCGGCAACGGTGGGGCCAGACGCTACGTCCGTCGGATTATCGCCAGGCACATCGCTGATAATCAGTGATACGATGCGCGCCGGTTGCGCCATGGTCGCCAGCTTTCCGCCTTTCACCGCTGAGAGATGACGACGTACCAGATTCATCTCTTTGATGCTGGCCCCGCTATGGAGCAGGGCCCGGGTGATGGTCTGCTTATCTGCCAGCGTTAACCCCGGGGCGGGCAGCGCCATCAGCGCCGACCCTCCCCCTGAAATCAATGCCAGCACCAGATCATCGGCAGTTAAACCGCGCAGCGTCTCCACAATCAGCATTGCGGCAACCTCGCTCATGGCATCTGATACGGGATGAGCCGCCTCAATAATGCGGATGCGGCCCGCAGGAACCGCGTAACCGTAACGCGTCACCACCACGCCCGACACCGCCACATCCGGCCAGGCCGCATCCACGGCAGCCGCCATTGCCGCGGACGCTTTACCCGCACCGATCACCACACAACGGCCGCGAGGTTTTTCCGGCAGGTTAGCCAGGGTCACCGGCCCGGCGCGGGCACTGTTGACCGCATGTTGAAAGATATCCTGCAGGATCTCTGCAGCCTGTTCGTTATTCATGTTTATGCGGTCTCGGCAATGTCAGCTTTAGCGTCAATGTAGTGCACCACGGCGCGTGTCACCTCCGCGGTATTGGCTGAGCCACCGACATCTGGCGTCAGAATGCCTTTTTCACACACATACTCAATGCTTTCCATAATCAGCGCAGCGGCATGGCGTTCGCCCAGATGTTCAAGCATCTGTACCGCGGTCCAGAAAGTGGCAATGGGGTTCGCAATCCCTTTGCCGGTGATATCGAATGCGGAACCATGGATCGGTTCGAACATGGAAGGGAAACGGCGTTCAGGATCAATATTCGCGGTCGGCGCTACGCCCAGACTACCCGCCAGCGCGCCAGCCAGATCGGAAAGGATATCGGCGTGCAGATTGGTGGCAACGATGGTATCCAGGGTCTGGGGATGCAACGTCATACGGTGCGTCATGGCATCGACCAACATTTTGTCCCACTGCACATCCGGGAATTCCTGCGCCACTTCAGCGGCAATCTCATCCCACATCACCATACCATGGCGCTGGGCGTTGGATTTGGTCACCACGGTCAGCAGTTTACGTGGACGAGACTGTGCCAGTCTGAAGGCATAGCGCATAATGCGTGTCACCCCAACACGGGTAAAGATTGCCACTTCGGTACCGACTTCTTCAGGTAAACCACGGTGGGTACGGCCGCCGTTACCAGAATATTCACCTTCGGAGTTTTCGCGCACGATGACCCAGTCAAGATCGCCAGGCCCGCGGTTGCGCAGCGGTGAAGTGACGCCCGGCAGAATTTTGGTGGGTCGCACATTGGCGTACTGGTCAAAGCCCTGGCAAATAGGCAGCCGCAGGCCCCAGAGTGTGATGTGGTCAGGGACATCCGGGGCCCCCACCGCGCCGAAGTAAATGGCATCAAATGCTTTCAGCATGTTCAGCCCTTCTTCCGGCATCATCACGCCATGTTTTTTGTAATAGTCTGACCCCCAGTCAAAGGTCTCTATATCAAATTTCAGTTGCGGATCGTGGCGCGTCAGCGCGTGCAAGACTTCAATACCTGCCGAAATGACTTCCGGTCCGATACCGTCCGCAGGGATGGCAGCAATTTTGTAGTGACGCATCGTTACTTCTCCAGTTAATGAGTATGAGGATGTGGAAGCTCTGCCGTCGGCGATTTGTTCGCTCTGGCAGAAAGAATCATGACCACGAGGGCCGAGAGCGCCAGCAATCCGGCGACAAAGTACAGGCCCCAGCTGTAACTACCGGTTTGCTCGCGGATCACGCCAATCATCATCGGGCCAACGAAACCGCCGAGGTTGCCGATGGAGTTGATAGCGGCAATGCCAGCGGCCGCAGCCGGGCCGCTGAGGAACAGGGTTGGCATGCTCCACAAAGGGGGTTTTGATGCGCTAATCCCCACGGTGACCAGCGTTAAGGCGACCATTACGGTAAACAATGTGCTGACATTACCGGCGTATATCAGCCCGGCAGCCGCCAGCAGGCAGGCGCCAATGACGTGCCAGCTGCGCTCTTTGGTTCGATCGGAATGACGCGCCCAGAGGATCATGGCGATGACGCCGATCACCGCCGGAAAGGCGTTCAGGAAACCAATCTCCAGCGAGGAAGCACCGAAACTGCGAATGATTTGCGGGGACCAGATGCCAAGCGTATACAGCCCGGCTGAGGTACCGAAATAGACCAGCGCCAGCGCCAGGACGCGTATATCCGCTAGCCCTCGCCATGCGCTGGAATGGCTCTGTTTTGCCGCCCGTGCCCGCTCCTCGTCTTGCATGGCGTTTTCCAGCCAGGCACGCTCTTGATCAGTCAGCCATTTGGCCTTGGCCGGACGATCCGTCAGGAAGAACAGAACCACAACACCGAGCACCAGCGCCGGCAAAGCTTCCAGTACAAACATCCACTGCCAGCCGGCGTAGCCAAGGAAGCCATGCATCTCCAGCAGTGCGGCCGAAACCGGCGATCCCAGTGCTGTCGACAGGGGAGCTGCGGCCATAAAGATGGCAGTGACCTGCGCACGCCTGGCGGCAGGAAACCAGTAGCTGAGATAGAGAATGATCCCCGGGAAGAAACCGGCTTCCGCCACGCCGAGCAGAAAACGCAGAATGTAGAAGCTCGTCGTGCCCTGCACAAAAGCCATGCAGCCAGAGACGAATCCCCAGGTAATCATGACGCGGGCGATCCAGATGCGGGCGCCCACTTTATGAAGAATTAAGTTTGACGGTACCTCAAACAGAAAATAACCCAGGAAGAAAATTCCAGCGCCCAGACCAAAAACGGTGGGTGAAAATCCCAGATCCTGATTCATGGTCAGGGCGGCAAAGCCAATGTTGACGCGGTCAAGGAAGGCAATGAAGTACAGCAGCATGATGAAAGGAATAATGCGCAGGGTAACCTTACGCATCACCTTCTTTTCGAGGTCGTTTTTCATGACGGGATGCTCCATAGTGATGTAGGGTTGTTATCGTTTTGTAATAATCCCAGTATGAAGTTTTGAACCGCTTTATCATCGGCTCGGCTTTATATAAATAATTTGTATAATCAGGTTTTGGTGAAAAAATGGATATAAATCAGCTACGTTGCTTTGTGGTGTTAGGTGATGAGCTTCACTTTGGCCGGGCTGCCCGTAAACTCGAAATGATGCCTGCGTCACTGAGTCGCTTTATTAAGCTACTGGAAGATGATTTGGGGATCAGGCTACTGAATCGATCGACCCGCAACGTGTCGCTAACACCTGAAGGCGCCGCCTTTTTAAATGAGGCCAAAACGGTCATTGCTGATTTCGATGCGCTACGGCAGCGATTCCGGAAAAATAGCCTGTTGCAGAAAAGAACGTTGCGGATCGGGGCTATCGACAGCGCAGCCAAAGGATTACTTCCTGAATTGCTTAATCTTTTCGTCAGGCGTTTTCCTGAAGCAGATATTCATCTTACAGAAGATAAATCTCACAAACTTATCCCCCGACTCATTTCAGGGTGGCTGGATGTGGTTTTTGTGCGCCCGCCGGAACACATTGATGCCATGCTGACAACGCGATTTATTGCCAATGAAACTTGCGTGCTCGCCGTGCCCGCTCATCACCGGCTGGTCAGTTATGATGAAGTCAGTATCGATGACTTTCGGCACGAGCCTGTTATCTTGCCGGAAAGACGCACCCGGCGTCACAGCCATGACCTGACAATGAATATTTTCAAAGAGGGGGGCAGCATGCCTGTCATCGCGCAGTATGCTGAAGAGAAGCAGACTATCCTGAGTTTTGTTGCCGCAGGACTCGGCATTGCTCTGGTGCCAGCGTCCTATAAAGACATGAATGCCGACGGCGTGAAATACCTTGCGCTCACGCCGAAAAAGCATGTCGAAGGGCTCCCCCTCAGCGCGATGTGGCATCAGGGAAACAACACTCTCTATGTGAGATCCCTGCTGGAGATACTTTCCGACAACATCGACGAACTGACCCGTGAGTTGTGACGCAAAAGCTGATTGTTGCGCCAGGCGGCAACACACGAGAATTTAGCCTGGTTGCTGCAAACTGTCGGCGTATTTGCGCGTTAAGCGAAACAGCGCCTGCACTTCATCTTCCGGCCACTGCGCCAGCACGTGATTCATTAACCGCCGCCGCGCTACCGCAATACTGTCGATCATCTGTTGTCCGCTGGCGCTAAGCGTCACTTCGCTGATCCGTCGATCATGACGGTTCGGTTGCTTACAGGCGAGTCCCTGGGCTTCCAGTTTTTTCACCTGGCGGCTGACGGTGGTGTAATCGCGCCCTAAATGATCCGCCAGCTCAACCACCCCCACCGGGCCATGGCGCCCTACTGCCACAAGCAGCGGAAACAGCATCTGTTCCAGCTGGACGCCGGCTGCCTGCAGGATCTGCTCATCGCGCAGCGGCTGGTTCATTACGCTGATGATATCCAGCAGCGCGCCGTGAAAGTCGGTAATGTCGTAGTCATTATGTGCATCTTGCATGTATTAATTTTCCGCGTATAGTGCTGCAAAACAATATGTGTATTTTACACATAATTCCCGACAGGAGATAATTTATGAAAGCAGCCGTGGTTTTTGATCTCGCAGAAGGCCCGGTTTGGGCCGATTTTATCGACCCGCAGCCCGCGCCCGGCCAGACGCTCATTAACGTCCGCGCCGCCGCGATAAGCCATGTGGTTAAGGCCCGGGCATCCGGACGCCATTACAGCTTCGACGGCAATCTGCCCTTTGTGCCCGGTATCGATGGCGTCGGCACCACACCTCAGGGCCAGCGCGTCTACTTCGCCTTCCCCACCGCCCCCTTCGGCAGTATGGCGCAGCGGGCGCCGGTCGCCCTGCAGAATTGTCTGCCGCTGCCGGATGCGCTCGATGATGTTAGCGCCGCGGCGATGGCCAATCCCGGCATGTCCGCGTGGGCGTCTCTGGTGACTCGCGCCCAGATCCAAGCCGGTGAAACGGTGCTGATTAATGGCGCCACCGGCAGCGCCGGTCAGTTGGCGGTACAGATTGCCCGCTATCTGGGGGCGAAAAAAATCATTGCAACCGGGCGCAATGCGCAGTCGCTCGCGGCGCTGGACGCCGATGAGTGTATTCAGTTAACCGCTGATGATAAAACCTTGAGCGGGCAATTTTCAGCGGTCAGCGCCGCGCAGATCGATGTGGTCATCGATTACCTGTGGGGACACAGCGCGGAATTATTATTGCCGGCACTGGCGAAATATACCCCTGCCGGCAGTCCGGTGCGCTATGTGCAGGTGGGTTCCCTGGCTGGCGCCGATATCGCGTTAAATGGCGCAGTGCTGCGTTCCGCCCCGCTCCTGCTGATGGGCAGCGGTATCGGTAGCCTGTCGGTATCGCAACTGCTGGCGGCGACCGGTGAAATGCTGCAGGCGGCGGTGCCGGGGAAATTGACCATCGCCACCACCCCGCGGCCACCGCAGGAGATCGCGGCGGCCTGGCCGCAGGACGACAGCCAGAAGCGCACGGTTTTCACCCTCGGATAAAAAATCGCTTCCGCACAAAAGATGGGGTTGATATCTTAAATGAGAAATATTATCTTTCTCATCACTGAATAGTTGAGTAAATCACTCGGGTATTCAGTACGACATTGCTCACATTGCTTCCAGTATTTTTGCCCGCACTTGTGCGGGCTTTTTTTTACTCGCGACACACCTCACGCACCCGCTGCCGCAGCCAGCGGTGGTCGGGGCCTGCTCCAGACGCGGATGCCACGCCTGCGAAACCGTAATCACCTCGGTACTGACCGGCAGCGGATCGAGAGCCGCCAGCAAATTAAAATCGGGATCGTTCATTATCGCTCCAGTCGCCAGACAGGGCGTTTGCTGCAAGATATGAGTGCACTGGCGGCGTCTTCCGCCCGATCTCGGGCCTGATTATAGTGAAGACCTCCTTTCTGCAGCGAGAGACATCATGAAGTCCGATCAGCACAACACTATCCTCATCGTCGGCGCCTCGCGCGGCCTTGGCCATGCTATGGCGGCGACGTTCCTGCAGCACGGCTGGGAGGTCATCGGCACCGTGCGCGATTTATCATCCCACACGCCGCTCCACGACCTGGCCAAGACGCATCCCCTGCGGCTACGCCTGGCGACGCTCGACATCCGCGATGAAGCCCAACTGGCCGCTCTGCAGGCGACGCTTCCCGCCGCGAGCCTCGATATGCTGTTTGTCAACGCCGGTACCACCAATCGTGACCCATCGCAGATCATTGGCGACGTCTCCACCGAGGAGTTTTACCAGGTGATGCTCACCAATGCCCTGGCGCCGATGCGGGTTATCGAGCGCCTGCAGCAGGCAGTTAAACCGCAGGGGCTGCTCGGCGTGATGTCCTCTGGCCAGGGGAGCCTGACCAATAACCTTACCGGCCAGCGGGAACTCTACCGCGGGAGTAAAGCTGCGCTGAATATGTTCATGCGCAGCTTCGCCGCTCGCCCCTCCTCGGCCTCCCATCCGCTGGTGGTGATGGCCCCGGGATGGATCCGCACCGAGCTCGGCGGGGCAGATGCCCCGCTGACCATCGAAGAGACGATCCCACGCCTGGTGAACGTCCTGCTCGACAAACGGCAACGTCCGGGACTGGAGTATCTCGATTACCAGGGCCGTACCGTGCCCTGGTGATCCGTGCCGGAACAACCATCATATGGCCGCCCGGAAGTTAACCCCGCCCGGCGCGGCTTGCTACCGACCTTATTCTGCAGCACTTTCCCTATATTCCCGCTTTATCGTTCAAAAAATGTGAATTATGTAAATCGAAGTGAAGAAAGTTGTTTTAAGGTCAACTTTTCTATGTAAATATTAAGGCAAATGATAACTATTCTTTTTATCATTTATAGAATCACACCGGGTCAGCGCAAGCCAGACGACGAATAACGTCGCTTTTGCGCGGTGTGATATGTGCTCATAACAAAAAATAAGCCTGCATTTATCATGGAAAAAAACGCTTCTCTGCCTTTCGGCAGTTTCAACTCATTGGCATTGTTTACAGGTCTGTGTCTGGGAGCCTCGCCGGCAGCAGGCATCGCAGCGGAAAATTCGGTCAAAAATAGTGAAGAGACGCTGGTAGTGGAAGCCGCTCCGCCTTCACTCTACTCCCCCGGCGCTTCCGCCGATCCCAAGTTCAATAAACCGCTGGTCGATACCACCCGCACCATCACCGTGATCCCGGAACAGGTGATTAAAGATCAGGGCGTCACCAACCTGACTGACGCCCTCAAAAACGTTCCCGGCGTCGGGGCGTTTTATGCCGGGGAGAATGGCAGCTCAACCACCGGGGATGCCATCTTTATGCGCGGCGTGGATACCTCTAACAGCATCTATGTGGACGGCATTCGCGACATCGGCAGCGTGACGCGCGATACCTTCAATACCCAGCAGGTGGAAGTCATCAAAGGGCCCGCCGGCACGGACTATGGCCGCAGCGCGCCCTCCGGCTCGATCAATATGATCAGCAAGCAGCCGCGCCTTGACTCCGGGATCGACGGCTCGGCCAGCATCGGCAGCGCCTGGTCGCGCCGGGGCACTCTCGACCTGAACCAGGCGTTTAGCGACAACGCTGCGTTCCGTCTGAACCTGATGGGGGAAAAAACCCATGACGCTGGTCGGGACCGCATTGAAAACGAACGCTATGGCATCGCACCGTCGCTGGCCTTCGGCCTTGATACCCCAACTCGTCTGTATCTGAACTATCTGCACGTCCGGCAGAACAACACCCCGGATGGCGGGATCCCTACCGTCGGCCTGCCGGGCTATTCGGCGCCTTCGCCGAAGTATGCCGCACTCAACTCCGCCGGGAAGGTCGATACCAGCAATTTCTATGGCACCGACTCCGATTACGATAAATCTACTACCGACAGCGGTACCCTGCGCTTCGAACACGATCTGACGGAGAACACCACCGTGCGCAATACCACCCGCTGGTCGCGAGTGAAACAGGAGTATCTTTTGACCGCGGTGATGGGCGGCGCGAACAATATCACCGCCCCCGATATCAATGACGTCAACACCTGGAGCTGGTCGCGTCTGGTTAATACCAAAGATGTCAGCAACCGCATTCTGACCAACCAGACCAATATCACCTCGACTTTCAATACTGGCTCGATAGGCCATGACGTCAGCGCCGGCGTGGAGTTTACCCGGGAAAACCAGACCAACTATGGCGTTAACGCCAGGACCGCGCCGGCGGTGAATCTCTACCATCCGGTGAGCAACCTGTCGATTGGCGGGCTGGACAGAAACGGGGCGAACGCCAACGGCCAGACCGATACCTTCGGGATTTATGCCTTTGATACGCTGACGCTGACCGAGCGGATTGAGATCAACGGCGGGCTGCGTCTCGACAATTACCATACCAAATATGACAGCGCCACCGCCTGCGGCGGCAGCGGACGCGGGGCTATCGCCTGCCCGCCCGGACAGTCGACCGGCAGCCCGGTCACCACTGTCGATACCGCTAAATCCGGCAATCTGGTTAACTGGAAAGCCGGGGCGCTGTACCGCTTAACCGAGCAGGGCAATGTCTACGTCAACTACGCCATCTCACAGCAGCCGCCGGGAGGCAGCAGCTTCGCCCTGGCCGCCAGCGGCAGCGGCAACAGCGCTAACCGAACCGACTTTAAGCCGCAGAAGGCAAAATCCAGCGAGCTGGGCACCAAGTGGCAAATCTTCGACAACCGTCTGCTGCTCAGCGCGGCATTATTCCGCACCGATATTGAAAACGAAGTGGCCGCCAACGATGACGGAACCTGGTCGCAGTACGGCAAAAAGCGCGTGGAGGGGTATGAACTCTCCGCGACCGGAAACCTGACCCCGGACTGGACGATTATCGCCGGCTACACTCAGCAGCATGCGACAGTGACGGAGGGACAGAACGTTGCACAGGATGGATCTTCCGCCCTGGCCTACACCCCGAAACATGCCTTTACGCTGTGGACGCAGTATCAGGCCACCAGCGATCTGTCCGTCGGCGGCGGTGTGCGCTATGTCGGAAGCCTGCGCCGGGGCAGCGATGGTGCAGTTGGTACCCCGGATCACACCGAGGGCTACTGGGTTGCCGACGCCAAACTGGGCTATCGGGTCAACAGCAACCTCGATCTGCAGCTCAATATGTATAACCTGTTTGATACCGATTACGTGGCCTCCATCAACAAGAGCGGCTATCGCTATCATCCGGGCGAACCCCGGACCTTTATGCTGACGGCGAACGTCCATTTCTGAGTCTGCGCGTGGGGCCGTTGCGCCCCACCTTTTAGAGAGAACACCGCGATGATGTATCACATTCCTGACGTGCTATCGACAGACCAGGTGGCGGAATTTACCCGGCAGCTGGCGCAGGCCAAGTGGGTCGACGGGCGGGTTACGGTGGGTAGCCAGGGGGCGGCCGTCAAACAGAACCAGCAGATCGATACCCGAACGCCGCTGTATGCCCGCCTGCAGGCCGCTGTGCTCGATATGCTGCGCGGCCATCCGCAGTTTTTTTCCGCCGCGCTGCCGCGGACGATTTCCGCGCCGTTGTTTAACCGCTATGGGCCAGGGGAGACCTATGGTTTTCACGTCGATGGCGCCGTTCGCCAGAACGGCGAGGCGGGCTGGATGCGCACTGATCTATCAGCGACGCTGTTCCTTTGCGATCCGGAGAGCTATGAGGGTGGCGAACTGGTGATTGAAGACACCTATGGCCAACATCGGGTGAAGCTCCCGGCCGGGCATCTGGTGCTCTATCCCGCCAGCAGCCTGCACTGCGTCACCCCGGTCACCCGCGGCGTCCGCCAGGCCTCTTTCCTGTGGATCCAGTCGATGGTCCGCGACGATAAGCAGCGTGCGATGCTTTACGACCTGGACCGCACCATCCAGTCTCTGAAGGCCCGCTTTGGCGACGGAGAAGAGGTCCTCTCCCTGCTCAACATGTATCACAACCTGCTGCGCCAGTGGACGGAAGTGTGATCCGCTGTTGATGACAGAGGCTTGCGGCAGACAGGTGTGACGAGACAATGAACTGGCCATCCGTTGGCCAGTTTACAGAAGAATTTAGAACCGATAGCCTGCGGAGAACATAAACACCCACGGATCCAGACGGGTGCTGACTTTCTGGTCCACGCCGCCGGCTTTGAATTTCACATCGGTATCGATATCCATGTACCACACCGACATATTCAGCAGCCAGTCGCGGTTAATCAGATAATCGAGGCCGACCTGCCCCGCCGCGCCCCAGGAGTCCTTCAGGCTCAGATCGGAAAGCCCGGCCGCCTTGCCGGTATCGTTAAAGTCTTCATTAAAGAAGGTGGTGTAGTTGATACCGGCCCCCACGTACGGGCGCACCTTGCTTTGCGCATCGCCAAAGTACCACTGCGCCATCAGGGTGGGCGGCAGCTGATGGACGGTGGCGATAGTCCCGGTTGGCCCGGTGCCGACCTTATGGCGGAACGGCGTCGCGGCAAGCAACTCCACGCCAATGTTATCGGTCGCCATATAGGTAAAGGTTAAACCCAGCTGGGTATTGTTACTGACGTTGAAACTGCCAAGGCTGCCTAACACATTGTCCGAGCCCTCCGTCGGTCGGACGGTGGCGGTCCCGGCACGAATGAAAAATTCACCCGCTTCATGCGCCCAGACGCTGCCGGTAGAAAGCGTGCCAAGAATCAATGCCGCCGCTGCTAACTTCTTCATATCCACTTCCTCATTATGGTTTTTCAGCGCGGCCAAATATACCTATAACGAGTTACGTTTGATCTGTTTTAGATCACACTAAGTCCTCAGATTTAACATTTATTGATCCAGATTAATTTTCGCTACCGATCGCAATGCCTTGAATTGTTCGCACATCAATTTTCACTTTTCGCGCAAAAATTTATTTCTGCCCCTCTTGCCGTCGCTGAGGCGGCTGGATAAGTTAACTGCCGACAATCTGTGTTGATGCGTTTTTTTCAGGTGTAATTATGAGTGAAATCAACCCGTGCATGACGTGCGGTGCCTGTTGTGCGTATTTTCGAGTCTCTTTCTACTGGGCGGAAGCCGACGATGCGGGCGGCCTGGTGCCCTCCGCGCTGACCGAACCGCTGACCCCTTTCCTGCGCTGCATGAGCGGCACCAATCAGCGCCAGAGCCGCTGCGCGGCCCTGTCTGGCGATATCGGCGACGCCGTTCACTGCACTATTTATGAAAACCGGCCTTCGCCGTGTCGCGAATTCGCCATGTCCGGGGAAAATGGCGAGGAAAACGATGCCTGCAACCGGGCGCGGGCGCGCTACGGCCTGCCACCATTGCGGCCTCTTTACAAAGATATACCTGCCCTGACCGGCGCAGAGAGTGCTACGACGGAACGATTTGCGGTACAATCGCCGGCTAGTTAACACCTGCGACACTCAAGGAGAATGCATGTCTATCACGGCGAAGTCCGTCTACCGTGACACCGGGAATTTTTTTCGTAATCAGTTCATTACTATTTTACTGATTGCGCTGTTGTGCGCGTTTATTACGGTAGTACTTGGCCATGCCTTTTCACCCAGCGACGAGCAGCTGTCGATACTCAGCGAAGGCGATAACCTCGCCGGTAGCGCCGGGCTTTTCGAGCTGGTGCAGAACATGACGCCGGAGCAGCAGCAGGTTCTGCTGCGCGCCTCGGCGGCATCAACCTTCTCGGGTCTGGTAGGTAATGCGATCCTCGTCGGCGGCGTCCTGCTGCTGATCCAGCTGGTCTCCGCCGGTCATCGCGTTAGCGCCCTGCGCGCCATCGGCGCCTCGGCGCCGGTGCTGCCCAAGCTGCTGCTGCTGATCCTGTTCACCACCTTCCTGGTGCAGATGGGGATGATGCTGGTGCTGGTGCCCGGCGTGCTGCTGGCCATCGTGCTGGCCTTTGCGCCGATCATGCTGGTACAGGACAAAATGGGCATCCTCGGCGCCATGCGCAGCAGCATGCGCCTGGCGTGGGCCAATCTGCGGCTGGTGGCGCCGGCTATTATCGGTTGGCTGGTGGCGAAAACCCTGCTGTTACTGTTTGCTTCCAGCTTTGCCGCCCTGACGCCAAACGTCGGCGCGGTGGTGATTAATACCATCAGCAACCTGATTTCCGCCCTGTTGCTGATCTATTTATTCCGCGTGTATATGCTTATCCGCAGCTAATTTTAACCAGGACCGGGGCCTTCCCCGGTCCGTCCTGAAAGACGGGATCGATGTATGAAGCAGTTTCTGGATTTTTTACCGCTGGTGGTCTTCTTTGCCTTTTATAAGCTTTACGATATCTACGCCGCCACCACGGCGCTGATTGTGGCGACCGCCGTCGTGCTGATCTACAGCTGGGTGCGCTACCGGAAAGTGGAAAAAATGGCGCTGATCACCTTCGTGCTGGTGGCCGTCTTCGGCGGGTTAACCATCTTCTTCCATAATGATGAGTTTATTAAATGGAAGGTGACGGTGATCTATGCCCTGTTCGCCGGCGCGCTGCTGTTCAGCCAGTGGGTGATGAAAAAGCCGCTGATCCAGCGCATGCTGGGTAAAGAGCTGAGCCTGCCGCAGCAGGTCTGGTCGCGACTTAACCTGGCCTGGGCGGTGTTCTTTATTCTCTGCGGGCTGGCCAATATCTATATCGCCTTCTGGCTGCCGCAGAATATCTGGGTTAACTTTAAGGTCTTTGGTTTAACCGCCCTCACGCTGGTCTTTACCTTGCTGAGCGGGATCTACATCTACCGTCATATGCCGCAGGACGACCACCACTAACCCCTCCGCCGGCGCGCCATCGCGCGCCGCGCTCGCCCTCTATATTCTTACTGCACTGGCAAACATTCCATGCAACCACACAACCTCAGCGCATACGCTGACAGCTTCCCAGCCACACTGTGTAGGCTCTCTTCACGATTTCTCTCAACTGCATCAAAAGTTGCGGTAATTGTGAGGATTTTATGGAGATTCATCTCGTTACATTGTAATGATAATTGTTATCATTAATATTCTCGATCTCATTTTGCATTGTTTTGAAAAGGATATTTACATGAGATCGCCGCAATATTCTGTGCCCACGGCCCTGGCGCTGGTCATATCCAGTCTCCTCGCCCCTAACGCCTTTGCTGAAGAATCAGAACAAGATACCGAAACGATGATTGTGCGCAGTACGGCGGAAGAGGCGCTTAAGCAACAGCCCGGGGTGTCGATTATCACGGCTGAGGATATTGCTAAGCAGCCGCCGGTCAACGATCTCTCAGACATCATCCGTAAAATGCCCGGGGTGAACTTGACCGGCAACAGCGCCAGCGGCAGTCGGGGCAACAACCGCCAGATTGATATCCGCGGCATGGGGCCGGAGAACACCCTGATCCTGATAGATGGGGTACCGGTCACGTCACGTAACGCGGTTCGCTATAGCTGGCGCGGCGAACGCGATACCCGGGGCGACAGCAACTGGGTACCTGCCGAAATGGTCGAACGGATTGAAGTTCTCCGCGGTCCGGCAGCCGCGCGCTATGGTTCCGGCGCGGCGGGCGGAGTGGTCAATATCATTACCAAACGTCCGACCAACACCTGGCACGGTTCGCTGTCTTTCTTCACCAACCAGCCGGAAAACAACAAAGAAGGCACGACCAATCGCGCTAACTTCAATCTCAGCGGCCCACTGGCCGGCGAGGCGCTGACGATGCGCCTGTATGGCAATATCAATAAAACGGAACCCGACGCCTGGGATATTAACCATGCGCAAAACGGCTCTTACGCTGCGGGGCGCGAAGGGGTCCGCAATAAAGACATTAACGCGCTACTGTCATGGAAAATGACCCCGCAACAAATTCTCGATTTCAGCTACGCCTATAGCCGTCAGGGGAATATCTATGCTGGCGATACCCAGTACAGCAACGGCAATCTTAGCCCGAACGGGCTGGTGGACTCCCTGTACGGCCACGAAACTAATCGCCTCTATCGCCAGTCCTGGGGACTGACCTACAACGGTCTATGGGATTGGGGCCAGTCCAAAGCCGGTGTTTACTACGAGAAAACCAACAATACCCGCCTGCAGGAAGGCTCTACCGGCCGCGTCGAAGGCATGATCAACAGTGAAGATTATGCCACCAGCCGTCTGGAATCCTGGCGTACTACCTCGGAATTCAATGTGCCTTTCTTCTGGCTGGCGGACCAGACGCTGACGCTGGGAATGGAATGGAACCATGATCAGCTCGACGACCCGGCATCGATGCAGGCCACTAACAGCAACGGCGAGACTATCCCTGGGACCTCGGGCGACCCTACGCAACGCAGTACCAAAAACAGCGCCACCCTCACCGGTATCTATCTGGAAGATAATATCGAAGCCGTGCCCGGCACCAACCTGATCCCCGGCATTCGCTTCGATTATCATAATCAGTTTGGCAGTAACTGGAGCCCCAGCCTCAATCTGTCCCAGGAGCTCGGCGATATGTTCACGCTGAAGGCCGGTATCGCGCGCGTGTTTAAAGCGCCAAACCTCTATCAATCCAGTAAAGGCTATTTGCTCTCCACCCGCGGCAACGGTTGTCCAAACACGATCGCTGAAGGCAGCTGCTACCTGCTGGGTAACCCTGACCTCGACCCGGAGATCAGTATCAACAAAGAGATCGGTATCGAATTTAACCTTAATGGTTACGCTGCCGGAGTCACCTGGTTTCGCAACGATTACAAAAACAAAATCGTCTCCGGAACAGAGGTACTGGGCTATACCTCCAGCGGCAATAATATTTTGCAATGGCAGAACGGCGGCAAAGCCGTGGTCGAGGGGCTGGAAGGAAATCTGCTGATCCCGGTGCTGAGAGATGTCCTCAGCTGGCGGACCAATGCCACCTGGATGCTCAAATCTGAAAGTAAAGAGACTGGCAACCCGCTGTCGGTTATCCCGAAATATACCGTTAACACGATGCTCGACTGGCAGGTAAACGACGCCCTGTCTGCGAATGTGAACTGGACGCTTTATGGCCGTCAGAAGCCGCGTCAGTATGCGGAGATCCGCAACGAAACCGGGACCCTTGCCACCACCGAGGTTGGCGCCTATTCCATCGTGGGTATTGGTACTCAGTATCAGCTAAACCGGGATATTCGCCTGAATGCCGGAATAAGTAATCTATTTGATAAACAACTGTATCGCGAAAATGCCGGCGCCTCGACCTACAATGAGCCTGGCCGCGCGTATTACGCCGGCGTTACCCTCTCCTTCTGAACCACCGCGCCCGCGCCAGCGGGCGTATTCCCCTATTCTCACTGCGCTATTTTCATAGTAGCATCCCGCTGATCGTCTTTGACCACAACAGAGTAGAGCATGACAACAACAGATCTCGCCCCAAAGGGCGAAATGGTTTTACGCACCCTGGCAATGCCGGCGGATACCAATGCCAACGGGGATATTTTTGGCGGCTGGCTGATGTCGCAGATGGATATTGGCGGCGCCATTATGGCCAAAGAGATCGCCCAGGGTCGCGTGGTGACCGTGCGGGTGGATGGGATGACCTTTTTACGTCCGGTCGCCGTTGGCGACGTGGTGTGCTGCTACGCCCGCTGCGTGAAGCGCGGCAACACCTCGGTGACAATCAATATCGAAGTGTGGGTGAAAAAAGTTTCTTCAGAACCGATTGGCCAGCGCTACAAGGCGACGGAAGCGCTGTTTATCTACGTTGCCGTTGATAATCAGGGAAAACCACGTCCTCTGCCAGCGGAATAAGAAGGTGCCCGGCTTGCCGGGCACCTGACTTACAGAAAGCCCAGCAGCGAAAAGAAGAAGTAACCGATGACAATCACGATCACCGGCAGCACGTACAGTGGGAAATACTGCACCAGGATCGTATGGCGCGGTACCACAATGCGTTCAGCGAGCTGCTCGCGGGTTAACCCATCTGCGCCTTTGGCCTGTTCGAGGATCAGCTGATCCTCAATCCCCTCGCGGAGAAATTTCGCCTGCCGCGCCATTCGCGCGCCGGAAGCCTGCAGGGCCATGCCGACAAACACCAGAATGAAGATGATCCAGAAGCCGATGTTCAGGCTATGGTGAAAATCCGGCAGCGGCGAGTTGTACCAGAAAAAGTTCAGGAACGGCGTGTTAAAGCGCATCATCTCAATCATCACGTGCGCAAAATCCATCATTACCGCATCAATGCCGGGTTTCTTTTCACTGTGCTCATACATAAATTTGAGCACAGAAATCAGCGTCGACAGCACGGCGGGAATAAAGATAACCCATCCTAAAATGCGTTTGATAACCGCTATGCGTCCAGCTTGTTGGTACGTCATGAGTTCCCCTTGTTAAAGACGCGTTGGTGGTTCGCCTGCTGCCTGTTGCGTGGCGCTGGCTTCCCTCGCTCCCCCGAGTATGTCGGGTATAAGTCTATCTGCCACGGCGAATTTCGCCCAATAATGCGCGGTATGATATACCATGATTGCCGATTCGTTTATCTGATTACGCAACAGGAGAAGGACATATGTCAGCGAAGCGCCGCATTGAGGCCGCGATATTTGATATGGACGGGTTGCTGATTGACTCGGAGCCGCTCTGGGATCAGGCGGAGGTCGAGGTCATGGAAAGCCTGGGAGTGGATACCCGTCGCCGCGATGAACTGCCCGACCTGCTCGGTCTACGAATCGACCTGGTGGTGGATCTGTGGTACGCGCAGCAGCCGTGGCACGGCGTAGACCGGGCGGAAGCTACCGCGCGCATTATTCGTCGCGCCATTGAGCTGGTGGAAGCCTCACGCCCGCTGCTGCCGGGCGTACGCGAGGCAGTGGCCCTGTGTAAAGCTCAGGGCTTAAAGGTGGGCCTGGCCTCGGCCTCGCCGCTGATGATGCTGGAGAAAGTGCTCAATATGTTTGAACTGCGCGACCAGTTTGATGCTCTCGCCTCTGCGGAGCATTTACCCTGGAGCAAACCGCACCCGCAGGTCTACCTCAACTGCGCCGCTGCCCTGGGAGTCGACCCGCAGCGCTGCGTCGCGCTGGAGGATTCGGTCAACGGCATGATCGCCAGCAAAGCCGCGCGCATGCGGTCTATCGTGGTGCCGGAAGCGGAGAACAGCCGCGACCCGCGCTTTGCGCTGGCGGACGTCAAGCTTCCGTCACTGCTGGCACTCACTGCTGAGAACTTGCTCGGTTAAGACCGCTGGCGGGTGCAACAATCGCTGTCACGCCGCCAGCTGCAAAATCAAAACATTGTTTCATTTTAATTGTAATTTTGTTTTCCTCCCTCTATGCTGGTCACAGGTGGCGTCATCGTACGCCAGTAGATCAGCTGACAGAGGTGAATATGGTACTGAACGCCTTCGACCTGACGGGTAAGGTCGCCATCGTGACCGGTTGCGATACCGGCCTGGGACAGGGAATGACGCTGGGCCTGGCGCAGGCCGGGTGCGATATCGTCGGCATCAACCGTAAAATTCCCCATGATACGGCCGCCCAGGTGCTGGCGCTGGGCCGCCGCTTTCACGCCATTCAGGCGGATCTCAGCCAAGAGAATGATATGAGCGGTCTGGTCGACCAGGCGGTGGCGGCGATGGGCCGGGTCGATATTCTGGTCAACAACGCCGGAATTATCCGCCGCCATGATGCCCTGACCTTCACGGAAAGCGACTGGGACGCGGTGATCGACCTGAATCTCAAAGCGGTTTTCTTTCTCAGCCAGGCGGTCGCCAGGCAGTTCATTCGCCAGGGGGAAGGCGGGAAAATCATTAACATCGCCTCGATGCTCTCGTTTCAGGGCGGGATCCGCGTCCCTTCCTACACCGCCTCGAAAAGCGGCGTGCTGGGTTTGACCCGTCTGCTGGCTAACGAATGGGCTGGCCAGGGTATCAACGTCAACGCCATAGCGCCCGGGTATATGGCCACCAACAACACCCAGGCGCTGCGCGAAGATGAAGAGCGTAACCAGGCGATCCTCGAGCGCATTCCCGCTGGTCGCTGGGGAGCGCCGAAAGACCTGCAGGGGCCGGTGGTGTTTCTCGCCTCATCAGCGGCCGACTATATTAACGGCTATACGCTGGCCGTCGATGGCGGATGGCTGGCGCGCTGAGAGTTTGTGACAAAGAGTTACACCGTCACCTCTTCCGTACACTGTATAAAAACCCTATACTGTATGAATCGACAGTTTAGGGTGTGTTATCATGACGGCGGAAGGCCATCTCTTCTTTTCAATCGCCTGCGCAGTATTTGCCAAAAACGCAGAGTTAACGCCGGTGCTGGCGCAGGGCGACTGGTGGCATATTGTGCCCTCGGCGGTATTGACCTGCCTGCTGCCGGACATCGATCACCCAAAGTCGTTTCTTGGCCAACGGCTGAGCTGGATCTCAAAGCCCGTGGCGCGGGCCTTTGGCCACCGCGGCTTCACCCACAGCCTGCTGGCCGTCTTTGGCGCGCTGACGCTGTTCTATCTGAAAGTGCCTGACAGCTGGATTGTCCCGGCAGACGCTCTCCAGGGCCTGGTGCTGGGCTATCTCAGCCACATTCTCGCCGATATGCTCACCCCCGCCGGTGTGCCGCTGCTGTGGCCCTGTCGCTGGCGCTTCCGGCTGCCGATCCTTGCGCCGCGCAAGGGCAATCAGCTCGAACGCGCCTTGTGTATGGCGCTGTTCGTCTATGCCGTCTGGATGCCGCAGACGCTGGCGGACAACAGCGCGATACGCTGGTCATCCGGGGTGATCAATTCCCTGCAGATCACCTTCAATCGCTTTATAAGTCACCAGAGTGGGCGATAAAGCGGCGGAAAACGCCATTTGGTTATAACCCATTCCATTTGAATATAAGTCCTTGATAACGCCTTCTGCTAACCTTGCCGTCATAAGAGCTGGTTATCCACCAGCCCAGGTTATAAAAATATCAGGAGAACGGGGATGAACTTTCCATTAATAGCGAACGTAGTCGTGTTCGCCGTATTACTGTTTGCGCTGGGGCAAACACGCCATAAACAGTGGAGCCTGGCCAGAAAAGTGCTGGTCGGTCTGGCGACTGGCGTGGTCTTTGGTCTGGCGCTGCAGCTAATCTACGGGTCTGACAGCCAGGTGCTGAAGGATTCCATCCAGTGGTTCAATATAGTCGGCAACGGTTACGTCCAGCTGCTGCAAATGATTGTTATGCCGCTGGTCTTCGCCTCCATCCTTAGCGCGGTGGCCCGCCTGCACAATGCCTCGCAGCTGGGGAAAATTAGCTTCCTGAGCATCGGTACTCTGTTGTTCACCACCCTGATCGCCGCCCTGGTTGGCGTGCTGGTGACCAATATGTTCGGCCTCACCGCCGAGGGTCTGGTCCAGGGCAGCGCGGAGACCGCCCGTCTGAACGCCATCCAGAGCAACTATGTGGGGAAAGTAGCGGATCTCAGCGTCCCGCAGCTGATCCTTTCCTTCGTGCCGAAGAACCCGTTTGCTGACCTGACCGGGGCTAACCCAACCTCCATCATCAGCATCGTCATTTTCTCGGCGTTCCTCGGCGTCGCAGCGCTTAAGTTGCTGAAAGAGGATGTGGAAAAAGGCCAGCGCGTGCTGACCGCGATCGATACCCTGCAGGGCTGGGTAATGAAGCTGGTTCGTCTGGTCATGCAGCTGACCCCTTACGGTGTGCTGGCCCTGATGACCAAAGTGGTTGCCGGGTCGAATTTGCAGGACATCATCAAGCTTGGCGGCTTCGTGGTAGCCTCGTACATTGCGCTGGGTATTATGTTTGTCGTCCACGGCCTGCTGCTGGCGATTAACGGCGTCAGCCCGCTGAAGTACTTCCGTAAAGTCTGGCCGGTGATCACCTTCGCCTTTACCAGCCGCTCCAGCGCCGCCTCCATTCCGCTGAACGTTGAGGCGCAAACCCGTCGTCTCGGCGTACCGGAGTCGATTGCCAGCTTCTCCGCCTCCTTTGGCGCCACCATCGGCCAAAACGGCTGCGCTGGTATCTATCCGGCAATGTTGGCGGTGATGGTCGCGCCGACCGTGGGCATCAACCCGCTGGATCCGATGTGGATTGCCACCCTCGTGGGCATCGTCACCGTCAGCTCGGCGGGCGTCGCCGGGGTGGGCGGCGGCGCGACCTTCGCCGCGCTGATCGTCCTGCCGGCGATGGGCCTGCCGGTGACCCTGGTAGCCCTGCTCATCTCCGTCGAACCGCTGATCGATATGGGGCGTACCGCGCTGAACGTTAACGGCTCAATGACCGCCGGGACGCTGACCAGCCAGTGGCTGCGCCAGACCGACAAGTCGATCTTCGATAGCGAGGAAGAAGCCGAACTGGCGCATCGCTAAACGGCAAGCACAAAAAAAACCGCTGATCATTCAGCGGTTTTTTTATTTCTGCAGCCGACTCAGGCTTCAATCTCACCTTCCTGACGCACCTGGTTAGCCCAGCGCTGCGCCGACTCCGGCACGCTGAATGCCGGTGAGCGACGGAAATGCTCCCCCATCAGCAGAAAAGCGACATACTTCCCGCGCAAAATCCAGACATCGCGAAAATGGTCCATTTTCACGGCATGTTCCGGGGGCGCAGGCTCCACGCGCGGCACGTAGCTAATGACAGGGCGATTTTGTTGGCGCAATGGTTTCATAACAAATGGATTCACTAAACATAGCGGGAAACAGAAACCTCTATCATAGCCGATTGTGGCCCCGTTCGTCGCCCCTTCGCCGCCGATGCGCATTTTAGGATAACTCCCTGCCCCCTCGCCGGGCGCAGACAGCGTAATGTTCTATAGTTAGAAGGGTTTTGGTCTATCAACGACCACTTTTAGCAATGAAAGCAGGAGACGAGTAATGTCTGATAAGCACCCGAACCCTCACCAACAGCAGGCACCGGTCCACGACAGCGAGGAAGCGCAGCCGGGTCTCGATTCGCTGGCGCCGGACGATCGGGAGTGGCGCCCCACGCCGAAACCTACCGCTCCGGGCGTCGAACCCACCGCCCCAGGCAGCCTGAAAGCGCCCGATACTCATAACAGCAAACTGGATTCCCTGGAGGCGCAACGCAAAGGGGGGGAAGATTTTCCGCTGACCACCAACCAGGGCGTGCGCATTGCTGACGATCAGAATTCGCTGCGCGCCGGTAGCCGCGGCCCAACGCTGCTGGAAGATTTTATCCTGCGGGAGAAGATCACCCACTTTGACCACGAGCGTATTCCGGAGCGTATCGTTCATGCCCGCGGCTCTGCCGCCCACGGCTACTTCCAGCCCTACAAAAGCCTGGCTGCGTTGACTAAAGCCGATTTTCTTTCGTCAGCCGATAAAATCACCCCGGTGTTTGTACGCTTTTCCACCGTGCAGGGCGGCGCGGGGTCGGCGGACACCGTCCGCGATATTCGCGGCTTCGCTACCAAGTTTTACACTGACGAAGGGATTTTTGACCTGGTGGGCAACAACACACCGGTCTTCTTCATCCAGGACGCGATGAAATTCCCCGACTTTGTCCACGCCGTGAAGCCTGAACCCCACTGGGCCATCCCACAGGGGCAGAGCGCCCACGATACTTTCTGGGACTATGTTTCCCTGCAGCCGGAAACGCTGCACAACGTGATGTGGGCGATGTCGGATCGCGGCATCCCGCGCAGCTATCGCACCATGGAAGGCTTCGGGATCCATACCTTCCGTCTGATTAATGCCGAGGGCAAAGCCACCTTCGTTCGCTTTCACTGGAAACCGGTCGCCGGCAAGGCGTCGCTGGTGTGGGATGAAGCGCAGAAGCTGACCGGCCGCGACCCCGATTTTCATCGCCGCGATCTATGGGAGGCCATCGAAGCCGGGGACTACCCGGAATTTGAGCTTGGCCTGCAATTGATCCCCGAAGAGAATGAATTTGCTTTTGACTTCGACCTGCTCGATCCCACCAAGCTGATCCCCGAGGCGCTGGTGCCGGTGCAGCGGGTTGGCAGAATGGTCCTCAACCGCAACCCGGATAACTTCTTTGCCGAAAATGAACAGGCGGCCTTCCATCCCGGACATATCGTCCCGGGCATTGATTTCAGCAACGATCCGCTGCTGCAGGGGCGTCTCTTCTCTTACACCGATACGCAAATTAGCCGCCTGGGTGGGCCGAACTTCCATGAAATCCCCATCAACCGTCCGACCTGCCCGTATCATAATTTCCAGCGTGACGGGATGCACCGGATGGACATTGACACCAATCCGGCCAACTACGAGCCCAACTCGATTAACGACAACTGGCCGCGCGAGACGCCGCCTGCCGCCAAACGCGGTGGCTTTGAGTCCCTCGCCGAGCGCGTCGACGGCGAAAAAATCCGCCAGCGCAGCCCTTCGTTCGGCGAATATTACGCCCAGCCGCGTCTGTTCTGGCTGAGCCAGACGCCGATTGAACAGCAGCATATTATCGATGGTTTCAGCTTCGAACTCAGCAAAGTGGTCCGCACCTGGATCCGCGAGCGGGTGGTCGATCATCTGGCCCACATTGATACTAAGCTTGCGGAAGCGGTTGGGGCGAACTTAGGCATCGAACTGAGCGACGATCAGCGCAACATTACCCTGCCCGCCCCGGTCAATGGCGTGGAGAAAGACCCCAGCCTCAGCCTCTACGCCGACGCCGAAGGAGATGTAAAAGGTCGCGTGGTGGCAGTCCTGCTCAACGAACGCACCTCAGCGCAGGATCTGGTTCAGCTCCTGCAGGCGCTGCAGGCCCAGGGCGTGCACAGCAAGCTGCTCTACTCGCGAATGGGCGAAGTCATTGCCGACGATGGTTCTCCGCTGCCGATCGCCGGCACCTTCGCCGGTTCCCCGTCGCTGACGGTGGATGCGGTGGTGGTGCCCGGCGGCGACCTCAGCGCCCTGAGTCAGAGCGGTGACGCGCGCTATTACCTGCTGGAAGCCTATAAACATCTGAAGCCGATCCTGCTGGCAGGGGATGCGCGGCAGCTGACGTCCGTTCTGCATGTTCCGACCCAGGGTGAAGAGGGGGTCATCGTCACCGATGCGCTCGACACGCCAGCGGCGGACAAACTGCTCGCCCTGATGACGGCCCACCGCGTGTGGTCGAGAAGCCCGAAAATCGCCGCTATTCCGGCGTAGTAAAAAGCCCGGCACGCTGTGCCGGGCTTGATTCACTTTCCCTTTCCCCCGTCGGGCTTACACGTCGCGGTAGGTTCCCAGACGATAACCCCGGTCGGCCACCGCCGCTTTCAGCGAGGCAGATGTCAGCACATCAAGCTCATCCAGTCGCGGATAGCAGTAGGCGCTGCCCATAATGATCCGATCGACATAAGCCGGATGACACATCACCTCCAGGGAGCGCTCCCCGCGGGCGATGGAGGCATCCAGCGTCTGCAGAAACAGTTCCTCAGAGACCGCTTCGCCGTAAAACTCGCTGCTGAAGCCGGCGCTGCTGCGCGCCGCCTGCTGGTCGAGCTCACTCTGCGCCGCCACCTGGCGGTCAATGCGTAACGCAATGCCCTTCTCGCGGGCAAAGGCCGCGACGATGGGATAAATCTGGGCGAACATATGCACATGGTGATGGCTGTCGATATGCGTCGGCTCATGGCCGAAGAGTTCGACAAAACGATGGTACTGACACGCCAGCTCGTGGGCGATCTCTTCCAGCGGCAGGCTATCTTCTTCCGCCTGCTGCCAGATCCATTTGCCCAGCCGGCCATCGCGGGTTAATCCCGGCATGGCCGACAACGGCTCGCCCAGCGTCAGCACAAAGTGCATACCGACCGCCAGCTCCGGAGTACTGCGGCTCAGCTGGGCGGCGTGGTCAATGGCCGCGCCGTTGACCAGCGCGGTGGTCGATGTCACCACGCCGTTGCGACAGGCCTCGATAATGCCGTAGTTCTGCCCTTTACTGAGGCCGAAGTCGTCGGCATTGACGATCAATACGCGTTCCATTTGCTACTCCCGTTACGATTTTAATTTTTCGATCGTCGCCGCAAAGTTCGGCAGCCATTTTTCATGCGCCAGAATCATCTCCCGCGCCAACTGTTCGGCGTCACGATCGGAATGGATCAGCGGGCTTAAGTTCAGCGCCAACAGGACATCGTTCAGCTCACCGCTGATCGCCGCCTGGCTGGCCGCCACTTCGAACCCCTTGATGGTGTAGATAAGCCCTAACACCTTCTCATCAAAATGAGTAATGCGCGGCGTCGGCTTCGCGCCGTCGCGACCTAAGGTGCAGCTCATCTCTACCGCCCAGTCCGCCGGGATATTATCGACATGACCATGATGCGGGATATTCACATAGTGCTCAGTCTGCTTGTCGTTATAGATGGCATTGATTACTTCGCAAGCGGCATCAGAGTAATAGGCCCCGCCGCGCTGCTCCAGCTCCTTCGGCTTAACGTTAAGATCCGGGTTTTTATACAGCTCGAACAGCTGTTTCTCCACCTTCTGCACCACCTGGGCGCGCGCACCGCCTTTGTAGTACTCGCCCATCTCAATCGCCAGCATCTCTTTTGGCTTAAAGTAGTAGAGCAGGTAAGAGCATGGGATCAGGCGCAGGGAGCGGATCAGCCCTTCGCTAAACGGCAGGTCGAAGATGTTTTTCACCGAGTTCGCGGTCAGACGGCCGGAGGCCACGCCGTCCAGCAGTTCATCGAAGCGCGAGACGCCGTTAACCAGCACGTCGCGGACGAACACCAGGTGGTTCAGACCAAACAGGTCGATATTCAGCTCATCGCTCGGGCTCAGCTGCAGCACGTCGGTGATGAACATCTTCATGCCGATAGGAATGTTGCACACGCCGATAAAGCGTTTGAAATTGGTGTGGCGATAGACCGCCTCGGTGACCATGCCCGCCGGGTTGGTAAAGTTGATGATCCATGCGTCGGGGCAAATTTCCTGCACATCTTTCACGATGTCGAAGATCACCGGGATGGTGCGCAGTCCTTTAAACAACCCGCCCGCCCCGTTGGTCTCCTGACCCAGGTAGCCGTGGCTCAGCGGGATGCGCTCATCTTTTTCACGCGCCTTCAGCTGGCCCACGCGCAGCTGGGTGGTGACGAAATCTGCGCCCTGCAGCGCTGCGCGGCGATCCAGCGTTTTATAGACTTTCATCGGCACGCCGGCTTTTTCCACCATCCGCTGGCACAGCGCGTGGATAATATCGAGCTTCTCCTGTCCCTCTTCGACGTCTACCAACCACAGTTCGCTTACCGGCAGTTCATGATAACGTTTCAGAAATCCTTCCAGTAATTCCGGGGTATAGCTGCTGCCGCCGCCAATAGTGACTACTTTTAATTTCTGGCTCATCTTTTTCTCCCTTAGGCGCTGCGCCTGGACGCAGGCCGCTCTCCGCAACAATGCGGACAGTTAACTTGAATGATTTTCGGTATAACCCTGGCGGCGAACGCCGCGCGGGTTTAATTAATACTGGTCAAATGTTTGCGATAACTGCTCGGCGTAAACGACGTCAGTTTTTTAAAGGTTTTAATAAACAAACTCGGGCTGCTGTAACCTGATTCATACGCAATATCCGTCACCGAATAATTGGTAATTTCCAGCTGTTTTTTGGCAAAGTTGATACGGATATCATTAATTATCTGCATCGGCGTTTTACCATAATAGCGCTGGGTCGCCCGGGTTAAATATTCCTGCGTTTTTCCGGATAAGCGAACCATATTTTCGAGAGCGCCTTCACCGAATTTCAGCTTATCATGCATGGCTTCCACGGTATTTTTTAACCATTGCGGCGTCACGTCGGCAACCGGCTCTTCACGATAGTGACGTAAACGGTTAATGACATAAAAGGAGACCAGCTCGATAAATTCGTCAAATTCCGTTTCGCGAAAATTGAGTGAGGCGATGACCGACTCAACGTAGCCGAGAAAAGCGCTCTGCACGGCGTAGACTTGCGAAGCCACCAGGCCAAACGGCAGCAGCGGCAGGTAGTGTTTCTCAAAGAAGCGTCTGCTGATGCCGACGTTAAGGATGCGCGTCGCCCCGAACTCGTAAAAGCTCTGGTGGTGCGAGCCCATCGGGATAAAGACGAAATCCCCGCGCTCCAGCAGCACCCGTTTGCCATTGATCTCCTGGTAATAGCGCCCGGTTAACACCACGGTAAATTCGTAGTAATCATGCTGGTGAAGCCCGCTCACGCTTTCCGTTTTGTTATAGATGACCACATGAAAGTTCTTCCCGTTGAACAGCTGTTGTTCTCTGGCGGTACTGATCTCGGTGGTCATCATTTTGGGCTGCCTCATCGTCGCGATGGCCTATTGTACCTTCTCGTGCAGCTCAATCAATTCGGCCACCAGCTCACGAGCCAGCATGGAGGTCATCAGATGGTCCTGGGCATGCACCAGCACCAGGCTGACCTTCATTTTCCCTTCGCCCTCGTCGCTTTCGATAAGCTGGGTCTGCACGCGATGCGCCTCGCTCAGCGCCTGGCGCGACTGCTCCATCATCGCTTTCGCTGCCGCAAAGTCGCCCTGCTTCGCCTGCTTCAGCGCGCCATAGGCCAGGCTACGGGCTTGTCCGGAGTTGATAATCAGCCCCATCACTACCTCTTCGAGGTCATTTTCCGGGGTCTCTACCGCGTCGATGTTGTCCAGATCAAACATAATATTTCCCTCATTTATCAGGCGGTACGGGACGCTGCCCGTACCGCGCGGTATCAGAATTTCAGTGCGTTAGCGATGTCTTCTTCGCTCTCTTCCTGCTCGATAACGGTCTGCGCTTTATTCGACAGCACCACAAACGGCAGGTAGACCAGGGTAGCGACGCCAAGGTTGAACAGGGCCACCAGCAGGGCGGCAACGCTGCCGTTACTGTTAAAGAACGCTCCCAAACCGGTCGGCATAGTCCACGGCGCCAGGTTGGTCACCGGTGGGATAATCCCCAGGCTGTAGGCCGCCAGCGTAATGGCCGCCAGAATCGGCTGAACCAGCACGAACGGGATGAACATCACCGGGTTCATGATGATCGGCAGACCAAACAGAATCGGTTCGTTAATCTGGAAGATGCCTGACGGCAGCGCCAGCTTGGCAACCTGACGATGGTCAGCGCGGCGAGAAGCGATAAAGATGGCGATAATCAGACCCAGCGTCGCCCCGGAGCCACCCAGCAGGATGTAGGAGTCGAGCATCGGCTTAGCCCAGAAGTGGAACTGTTTGCCCGCTTCGATGGCCGCATCAACAGAGCCGTACTGGTTGTACAGCGCGATGTTTTCCAGCGCCCACGGCGTCATGATGCCGTTATCCAGGGCGGTAAGCGCCAGAGAACCGTGCACACCGAAGAACCACAGCAGAGAGTTAAAGATAACGTATGCCCAGCCAACCACGCTGCCCATCGCCGCCAGCGGCGTCGAGATAGAGTCCATGATGATCTGGTGGAAGTTGCTGCCATAGCTCGCCAGGGCCCACGAAATAATGCCGAAGATGGAGAGGATCAAGAAGCCCGGGATCAGCGCTGAGAAAGAGCGTGATACCGACCCCGGCACGCTGTCCGGCAGTCTAATCACCCAGTTGCGACGGATCACGAAGGTGAACAGTTCCGCAACGACCAGACCGATAATCATCCCGGAGATGATGTTCTGCCCGCCCAGCCAGTTGGCGCCCACCGCATAGGCTTCGCCCACGCTATACGGGGTCACGGTCATGAAGGCCGCCACCGCCAGCAGGCCAGCTGCCATCGGGTCAACTTTGCGCTCTTCCGCCAGCGCGGAGCCGATAAAGAACGGCGCCATTAGCGACATAATCCCGAGGGTGCCGTTATAGACGTTTCCACCGATAGCCTTAAAGCCGTTTAAGGTTTCAATGGTGGAGGCATCCAGGCGAATGCCCATGGAATAAAAGAAAGAGCCTTCGCCGAAGCTCAGAAAAACGTTGTTAATTAACACAAACATGGCCCCGGCGAGGGTCAACGGCATTAATTTAATAAATCCATTTTTTATTGCATTAATATGCGGCTGCTTTCCTATTTTCACTGCAAAAGGAAGGAGTACCTTTTCAAGCGAATCGATCACTTTACTCATAGTCAATACCCTTAAAAGCCGCAATAAACTATTACGGCGATGATGTATGAAATTACTCTTTGACGGGAAAATAAACTCATTATTTTTTGACGTCCGGCAACAGGCAGCCGCCAGGCGTCAAAATACATCGAGTTTTAAAAGTTAAAATTATTGTGCTGCAGCTTTCTTAATAGCCGCGACGGCGGCTTTCAATACCCCTAAACCATCAACTTTGCCATAGAGAAGGGAGTCGATAACTTCAACCGGTTTATTCGGCAGCAGGCGCTGAATTTCCGGTAACATATACGCAATTTGTGGCCCTAATAATACTACGTCGGCTTCCGGCCCTTTTTCGCCCGCGAGGGTTTCGGGATAGGCTTCAATAATGACCGGGACTTCATATTTTTCCGCCTGCGCCCGCATTTTGGAGACCAGCAGTGACGTGGACATGCCTGCCGAGCAGAAGAGATAAATGTGTTTCTTTTCCATGAACGCTTCCTCAATGTGTGAGACCAGGGCCTTCAGTAACCGCTGAGAGCCGGTAAGACTGGTAACATCCGGTTAATTCTGTTTATGAGTTGAGTATACGGCAAGCTGAGCCGCCAGGATAATTCGCTGTTGAACAGAATTGTCTCTCATTGACCTCCGGTTTTGACTACCCTCACATTTTCATCCAAATAATTCGCGCAATTAAATAAGCATCATGACTCACAAAAAAGCCCGACCAGTGGTCGGGCTTACGTAGAAGTCAGTAAACAGTAGGAAGCTTACCTGGCGTTGCGCGGGTCGGTATCATACTCGGCGCAGGTCTGGTAGCCGGAGTTCATGACGTGACCCGTTTCGTCGAGGGCCACAAAGTAGGTTTCAACTTTACCATCTCGTTGACCGAGGATATAGGTCTGGCAGGTGCCGCGGGCATGGACCATGGTGACTTCCGTTGAAGGTTTGCCGGCGATCTGCATCACCTGCTGACGCGACATCCCTTTCTTCACATCTTTCACCACCGGCTGGGTAAACTGGTCTTTGGTACGATCGTAAGCGGTACAGCCCGCCAGTAAGGTTAACGCGACGGTGACGCCCAGTATTCCTGCTAAGCTTTTGTTCATTTTGGTTCCTCTTTTCTACTGTGTAACGATAAGCCTGGAATAAATAGTGTTATTTTTCAAGCCGAACAGCGAAATCATGTCAGGTTATGTTATTGCGTAAACAGGATTGATCTGCCGACGTCGGACGGCGGCGCAATGCGCGGTACAGCATCTATAATGAAAACCTATGTCATTGATTGCCTTCTTTTCCGGCAGTCAAAACCCCGGTCCTTGTCGTTTCAGCGGCAAAGAGGTAGCTTTAAGCCAACAGCTTGCCAAACAGATTCACTTTCGGAGGGCGCGATGACGCTACAACAAGAGATTATTCAGGCGCTGGGCGCAAAGCCGCAGATTGATGTCGCAGGCGAGATCCGCCGCAGCGTCGATTTCCTGAAGTCATACCTGCAGACCTACCCGTTTATTAAATCGCTGGTGCTGGGTATCAGCGGCGGTCAGGACTCCACCCTGACGGGAAAACTGTGCCAGATAGCGATTAACGAACTGCGTGCCGAAACCGGCGACAGTAGCCTGCAGTTTATCGCCGTCCGTTTACCCTATGGCGTGCAGGCTGATGAGCAGGACTGCCAGGACGCCATCGCATTTATCCAGCCTGACCGGGTGTTGACAGTCAATATTAAAGCTGCGGTGCTGGCCAGCGAACAGGCGCTGCGCGAAGCAGGCATCGAACTGAGCGACTTCGTTCGCGGAAATGAAAAAGCCCGTGAGCGAATGAAGGCCCAGTACAGCATCGCCGGAATGACCAAAGGAGTTGTGGTCGGTACCGACCATGCGGCGGAAGCGATTACCGGCTTTTTCACCAAATATGGCGACGGCGGCACCGACATCAACCCAATTTTCCGCCTGAACAAACGTCAGGGCAAACAGCTGCTGGCCCATCTCGGCTGCCCGGAACATCTGTATAAGAAGCTGCCCACCGCCGACCTGGAAGACGATCGCCCCTCCCTGCCGGATGAAGTGGCCCTGGGTGTCACCTACGAGAACATCGACGATTATCTGGAAGGCAAAACGCTGGACCCGAGCATCGCCAAAACGATCGAGGGCTGGTATCTGAAAACCGAACACAAGCGTCGGCCGCCGATCACCGTCTTTGACGATTTCTGGAAAAAATAGTCTCTCCCCCCGCCCCGGCCTGCGCCGGGGTTATTTTTTGTCCTTTTCGCCGCAAAAATGGCCTGCTATACTGGATGGATAGACAGTACCAGGAGTTATTGTGGCCAGAAAGCAATCAGCCCCGCGTCTCGAGTTTGAGGCGGCGGCGATCTATGAATATCCCGAACATCTTCGCCCGTGGCTGGAGGCGCTGCCGAAGCTGCCGGGCGTCTATCAGTTTCACGGCGACAGCGACACGATGCCGCTCTATATCGGTAAGAGCGTCAACCTCCGCAGCCGGGTGTTATCCCACCTGCGCACCCCTGAAGAGGCCGCGATGCTGCGTCAGTCGCGGCGTATCACCTGGCAGCGCACCGCTGGCGAGCTGGGAGCGCTGCTGCTGGAGGCGCGGTTGATTAAAGAGCAGCAGCCGCTGTTTAACAAGCGGCTACGGCGTAACAAGCAGCTCTGCGCCTGGCTACTTGCGGACGACCGGCCGCAGATTGTCTATGCCCGTGAGGTTGATTTCTCGCACCAGCAGCATCTCTATGGCCTGTTCGCCAACCGGCGGGCGGCGCTGCAGATGCTGCAGAGCCTCGCTGACGAACAGCGCCTCTGTTATGGCCTGCTTGGTCTGGAACCACTCAGCCGCGGCCGCGCCTGCTTTCGCTCCGCGCTGGGCCGCTGCGCCGGGGCCTGCTGTGGAAAGGAGAGCGTGGAGGCGCACAGAGAGCGCCTGCTGGCGCAGATGAGCAGACTGCAGCTGGTGTGCTGGCCGTGGGCGGGGCCCGTGGCGCTGGAGGAGCGCGGCCCGGACATGACGCAGTATCACGTCATTCATAACTGGCTGTGGCTGGGCGCCGTTGAATCGCTCGACCAGGCGGCGGAGTTGACCCGTCTGCCCGCCGGATTTGACCAGGATGGTTACAAGATCCTCTGTAAGCCTTTGCTCAGCGGAGACTATCCGCTGCATCCGCTTGGCTGAGAAGCCACCAATAAAAAACCGCCGGCCCTGCCCAACGCCTGATGGCATTATTGGGCAAGACCGGCGGTCTTGATTCGGTGCGCTAAATTATTCAGCAGGTGCAGGCATTTTACCTGCCGGCGCGTTGCGTTCTGTCAGATGCTTCTCAAAATTAGCATTGAACTGTTTTTTCTGCTCTGGGGTCAGAATGTTGTAGATCTTGTTCTGCGTTTCCAGGCGGGACAGCGCCATCGCTTTATGCTGCGCTTCCATCTTATCGATCTGCGCTTCCGCCTTCGCCTTATCGAAGGTGTCGCTGGCGATCAGATCGTGCATCGCGCGGCGTTCTTCAAGGGACGGACGTTTCATATTTTCGCGCTGGCTCTTCATGATGTCGCGGATCTGCTGCTTCTGCGCATCGGTCAGGTTCAGGCCTTTAAACATCATGTCATGCTGACCCGGGCCGCCTTTATGATGCATCATCATCGGCTTGCTGTCGCTCGGCGCGGTGGTGGTATCGGCGGCGTGTGCCAGGTTAGCCGCGCCCAGAGCCAGAGTAGAGGCAACAAACAGTGCAGTGAGTTTCTTCATCATTCAATCCTTACTTTACGTTATTCTTACGGCGCGTTGCCGTGTTGACGAGATTAACTTTACGACGTTAATCGTCAATTAGTCAGAGCAAGAGTAAAACAATGAAAGTGTAAAAAACAGTTTCTCGCCAATTATGGAGAAAATAAGGAATTTAGCCGAAGAATTGCAATAAAAAATAAATAACTTACTGTTTTGCAGAGAAATTATGGAGAGTATAAAGGAGGGGAGATTAAAAACAAAGCATTTTACCAGGAATAATCTGCAAATTTACAGTGGAGCACGAAAAAATAAGATGGCGAAAAAAGACGCGCGAAATAAAGCAGGCCGCCCGGCGGACGGCTTGCCCTCAGGATAATTTCTCCAGCATCAGGCCGGCGCGCAGTCCTTTCGCCACCGTCGGGTTAGGAAACAGAACATACTCCGTCTCAGGCCCCACCACATACCGCGTCTCGCCCTCCTCCGCCAGCAGCGTGCCGGGTTCGAAGGGGGTGAAGTTCAGCGTCTGATCCGCCATATGCAAGCGGAAATCATCACTATGGCGGGTTAGCTGCTGTACCACCCGGTAGCGCAGCGGCGCCGGGGCGTCGGCAATGGCCAGATCCCCCACCAGCAGCCGGGAGAGCGCCCGCTGGACGGCGGCAAACTGCGTCAGATCGTTTTCCCCCAACGGCAGCGCTTTGCCCAGCTCAAGGGTGCAGGCCAGCGCCGCGAACCGTTCGCAGCTGAAGTGGGTGAAGGTCCCGCCGGGCTGGCGATGAAACACCAGCGCCTCCAGCCCGGCGCCGCCCAGCCAGTGAAGAAAATCCTCCTCCCACGGCGTATCGCGGGCCGGGAGCACGCCGAAGCGCGGATGTAGCGACCCGCGGATCGCGGTATGCAGATCGAGGTGCCAGCGCGGACCATCGTGGTCGCGATAAAAGCGGGCCACCGCCTGCTCCAGCCGCTGCGCCCGCTGCGTCTCCTCACTGAGCGGAAACTGCCGCCAGCGCTCGCCAAACATGCGGTTCATATCGCTGTGCAGATAGCGCTTATTCGCCCGCAGCGCTGGTGGGTTGCCGACGATCACCAGCAGCCGCCAGCGCAGCGGGAGCGCCTCCCGGACCAGTCGCTGCACCAGCTGGTCGACTATCTCCACCGGCGCCGTTTCGTTGCCATGAATGGCGCAGGAAAGTACCAGCCCGCGCTCGCAGCGCGCATGCGGCGTCAGCTCAAGGATCCCTTCCCCGAGCCAGTGCCAGCGGAAATGGGCCGTCTCGCCGTGAAAGTGATGGGGCAATCGCCCCGCCAGGGTTAATGCCAGAAAATGTTCCACCGCGCCCCCTTATTGCTGAAATGGATAAACCGAACCGAGCTGCAGGATCTGGGTCAACCGATCCAGCGCGTCGCGCCCTTCCCGAAGCAGGTGCGGGTCGGCGAGGTCGGCCTGGGTGAGACGATCGCGATAGTAGCGATCCACCCAGTCATTGAGGGTGGCAAACAGCGTATCGTTCATCAGGACGTGCGGATTGACCGCCTGATACTCCTCGGCCGTCAACACCACCCGCAGGCGCAGGCACGCCGGACCGCCGCCGTTGGCCATGCTCTCGCGCAGATCGAACACCCGCAGGTCGGCGATAGGGTTATCCCCGGCCAGCAGCTCATTGAGGTATTCCCACACGCCGGCATGCTCCTGCGCTTCCTGAGGCAGGATAAGCGCCATGCTGCCATCCGCCCGGCTCACCAGCTGGCTGTTGAACAGATAGGTGGCAACCGCCTCTGCCACCGAGACCCGGCTGGCGGGAACTACCAGCGGCGTAAAACCCGGCACCCGCTGCGCCAGCTGCTGGAGAAGCGCGGTCTGGTCGGCAAAGGCCTGCTCATGGCAGAACAGGACCTGACGGTTGCTCACCGCGATGACGTCGTTATGAAAAACCCCCGTGTCGATCGCCGCCGGATGCTGGCGGGCGAAGATCAGCTGGCGGGGATTGACCTGATTGAGGCGCGCTACCGCCTGGCTGGCCTCAAGGGTTTGCCGCGCCGGATAGCGACGCGGCGCCTCCTCGCTCCCCCGGCGGCGGCCATAGACAAAGAGCTGGACGCCGGGAGCGCCATACTCGCCGCCGAGACGATTATGGTTCGCCGCCCCTTCGTCGCCAAACCAGGCCGAGGCGGGCAGCGCCGGGTGGATAGCAAATCGCGTGCGGTCGGGGAAAATCGCCTGCAGCAGCGCCTCTGTGGTCGGTGCTTCGCTGGCGCGGTGGAATTTATCCTGCAGATTCGCCACCGTCAGATGCACCAGGCCATCCAGCGAATCGGCGGAGGGACACACCGTCGCCGCGTTCGCCACCCACATCGCCGAGGCCGAACTCACCGCCGACAGCAGATCCGGCTCCTGCTGCGCCACCCGGGCCACCACCTGCTCATCGCTGCCGCTAAAGCCCAGCTGGCGCAGAAGCGGCACGTTGGGACGCTCCTGCGGCGGGATCACCGCCTGCGGGTAGCCAGCGTCGGCGAGGGCTTTCATTTTTTTCAGCCCCTGCTTGGCCGCCAGCTGCGGGTTAGACACCCGATAGCGATGCCGGGTGGAAGCCTCATTGCCAAAGGAGAGCCCGGCGTAGTGATGGGTCAGCCCGGGCAGACCGTCAAAGTTGACTTCGCGGGCGGTCATGACGCCTCCCCGGCCAGAAAGTCGAGCCCCGGGCTCAGGCTGGCGGGCAGCGTCAGGGTCGGCGATTCAAGGCTGGCCATCGGCCAGGCGCAATAATCGGCGGCATACCAGGCCCCCGGACGATGGTTACCGGACGCCCCGGTGCCGCCGAACGGCGCGGTACTCGCCGCCCCGGTCAGCGGTTTGTTCCAGTTAACTATCCCTGCCCGCGCCTCGAGCAGCAGTCGATCGAACTTCTCCCGTTCCGGGGAGATTAACCCACAGGAGAGGCCGAAGCGGGTAGCGTTGGCTAAGGCAATCGCCTCCTCGAACGTGTCGTAGCGCCAGACCCCAAGCAGCGGGCCAAACACCTCTTCATCCTCGACATTGGCCACGTCGCTCATGTCGACAATCCCCGGCGTTAGCAGCGACGTCCCGGCCTGCAATAACCGCGGCTCCAGCAGGGTGACCGCGCCAGCGGCGACCCGCTGCAGCCAGGCCTGATGCACTTTCTGCGCGGCTTGTTCAGAGATAAGCCCGCCGAGAAACGGCTGCGGCTCGGCGTCCCACGCCGCCGGGATCAGCCGTTGGCTCACCGTCACCAGCCGGGAGAGGAAGGCATCGCCCGCCTCTCCGCGTCGGACCAGCAGACGCCGGGCGCAGGTGCAGCGCTGGCCAGCGGTAATAAAGGCGGACTGGATGGTCAGATGCACCGCGGCATCCACGTCCCGCGGATCGTCGACGATCAGCGGGTTATTGCCGCCCATCTCCAGCGCGAGGATCTTCTGCGGTTGCCCGGCCAGCTGGCGATGCAGATGAAAACCGGTGGTTGAGCTGCCGGTAAACAGCAGTCCGTCGATATCCGCCTGGCCGCTGAGCGCCTCGCCGGTTTCCCGACCGCCCTGCACCAGGTTGAGCACCCCGGCGGGCAGGCCGGCCTGCTGCCATAGTTTCACCACCGCTTCGCCGCTGCGCGGGGTGAGTTCGCTGGGTTTAAAGACCACGGTATTGCCCGCCAGCAGCGCCGGCACGATGTGCCCGTTCGGCAGATGGCCGGGAAAGTTATAGGGGCCAAACACCGCCAGTACGCCGTGCGGCCGGTGACGCAGCGTGGCGGCGCCGTCGGGCAGGTCGCTGTGCTGTTCGCCGGTGCGGACGTGGTAGGCCTTCACCGAGATCGCCACCTTGTTGATCATCGCCGTCACTTCCCCGGCCGCCTCCCAGCGCGGCTTTCCGGTCTCGGCGCCGATAACCGCCGTCAGCTCCGCCTTACTGGCTTCCAGCAGAGCGGCAAACTTTTCAACGATCGCCTGACGGGCGGCAAACGGCAGCCGCGCCCAGGACGGGAACGCCTGGCGGGCAGCCGCCACCGCCTCGGTAACCTGCCCGGCATCCGCCGCCTCGCCCTGCCAGACAACCTTCAGGTTAACCGGATCCTGTTTACTGAAACCTGGCCCACGGCCGGGCCGCCACTCGCCGTTAATCCACAGACTCATGCAGTTTTCTCCTCAGGGATCAGGCGCACCATGCGCACCTGGTCGCCAGCATGACACTTCAGCATATCCAGTTCGCGGGCGCTGAGGGTCAGCGTCTCGCCATCCGGATCGGCATGTACCAGCAGAGCGCGGAACTGGTGATACTGTTCATTCGCCACCAGGCACAGCGGCCAGTCACCGGGCGAGGTTTCACCTGCCTCGGTGGTCACCAGACGGCTTTTGCGGATCGCCCGCACCCGGTCGATGTCGCACTCCAGAGTCGGGCCGCCGTCGAAAATATCGATGTAGTTCAGGTAGCGGAACCCCTCTTTCTCCAGCACCGTCCGGGCCGGGGCGGTCTGCGGATGAACCTTGCCGATCACCGCCTGTGCCTCAGGGGAAAGGAAATCGATATACAGCGGATGCTTGGGCATCAGGGCGGCAATGAAAGCCTTCTGTCCGGTGCCGCACAGGTAGTCGGCACGGGAAAACTCCATGGCGAAAAAGCGTTTGCCCAGGCTCTCCCAGAACGGCGAGTAGCCCTGCTCGTCAATCACCCCGCGCATCTCGGCGACCACCTTCTCATTGAAGCGCTCGCGAAAGGCGGCCATAAATAAGAAGCGTGATTTCGACAGCAGATAGCCATTGCCCTCTTTGCGCCACTGCGGGTCGAGGAACAGGGTACACAGCTCGCTGCTGCCGGTATGATCGTTGCTGAGAAACAGCGTCGGCAGCGCCTGATAGACGTTGAGCTCCTTCGAGGCATGGACCTGGGTGCCGACCCGGTAGTTATACCAGGGATCGTTGAGCCCCACCGCCACCTCGATCGCGCAGATGCCCACCACCGCGCCGCTTTCGCTCTCCTCCAGCACAAAGACATAGCCCTGCTCGCTTTTCGGTAGCTCGCCGCGCCAGGTCTGCTGCGAGCGGGCGATCCGCGCCGCGAGGGTCGCTTCATCCACCGGCAGCGAGGTCAGCCCGCCGCCGGTCTCCGCTGCCAGCTTCAGCAGCCCGGGCAAATCGCCCGGCTCCACCGGTCGAATAACCATCATGATGAGACTCCTGCCACGAAACGCGCGCAGGCCCGCTCGACGCGATCCAGCCCGCTGTTCACCTCTTCTTCACTGACGTTCAGCGCCGGCGCGAAACGCACCACGTTGGCGCCGGCGATCAGAATCATCACCCCCTCTTCCGCCGCCAGGTTACTGAGGGTTTTCGCCTTCCCGGCCCAGGCGTCGTTTAGCACGCAGCCGAGCAGCAGTCCCAGGCCGCGGATCTCCTTGAACAGGCCATAGCGGGCGTTAATTGCCTGCAGGCGTTCACAAAACCACTGATGGCGCTGTCTGACGCCGGAGAGCACTTCCGGGGTGTTGACGATCGACAGCAGTTCGCCGGCCACCGCCCCGGCCAGCGGGTTACCGCCGTAGGTGGTGCCGTGGGTGCCGACGGTCATCACGCTGGCGCAGGCCTCTGTCGCCAGCAGCGCGCCGATAGGGAAACCACCGCCCAGCGCTTTGGCGGTGGTCAGCACATCGGGCGTCACGCCGTAGTGCATATAGGCATACAGCTCGCCGGTGCGCCCGACCCCGGTCTGCACTTCATCGAAAATCAGCAGGGCGTTGTGCTGGTCGCAAAGCTGACGCAGGCCGCGTAAAAACTCGACGCTGGCCGGCACCACGCCCCCTTCGCCCTGCACCGGCTCGACGATCACCGCGCAGGTCTGGTCATTGATTAAGGCCTTTGCCGACTCGAGATCGTTAAATACGGCATGCTGGATCTGCGGCGGCAGCGGGGCGAAATCCCGGGAATAGGCCGGCTGACCGCCCGCCGAGACGGTGAACAGCGTCCGCCCGTGGAAAGCGTTCTGAAAGGCGACGATGCCACTTTTCTCGCTGCCAAAGCGATCGTGGGCATATTTACGCGCCAGCTTGAGCGCTGCCTCATTGGCCTCGGCGCCGGAGTTACAGAAGAAGACCCGGTCGGCGAAGGTAGCATCGATAAGCATTTTGGCCAGACGCAGGATCGGCTCATTGGTGTAGCCGTTGCCGGTATGCCAGAACTTGCCGGCCTGGTCGGTCAGGGCTTGCACCAGACGCGGATGGGCATGCCCCAGCGCGTTCACGGCGATGCCGCCGGCAAAATCGATATACTCTTTGCCCTGCTGATCCCACAGCCGTGACCCGGCGCCCCGCACCGGAATAAACGCCGCTGGCGCGTAGACCGGCATCATCCATTCATCAAAGTGGTTACGCGTAATTGACTGAGACATATCGACCTCTTCCGGTAAATTAAAAGTAGCAATAATGTTAACAAATATGAGTTATTACGCTGTAAATGTAGATTGCACGGTTCGTGCCAGCCAGCGATAAAAATGCATAAATCGGATGAGATAACGCAGAATCAATGAGTTACAGCCGAACGCTATTCACATAAAATGCATATTTAGTGAATAAGTATCCGACAAAGGGGGATAAACAGTGATTAAAGAAGATAAATTATGCAATGGTAAGATATAATTCTGTAATTGTGATCCTCTGCGAAATTTATCGTAGCTATTTGCCCTTTTTTGGCGCGGCATGCCCGCAAAAGGGGCACCCACGGCACGCTCATGCGCAGCGATTGGCAGAATGACGCATCCGGTGGCAGCCAGCCTGGCGAATTTCTGCTACCATCCCTGCACTATTCACCTTGCACAGTGGCAGCGACTATGAAATTCGTCTCTTTTAATATCAACGGCCTGCGTGCCCGCCCACACCAACTGGCCGCCATCGTCGAAAAACACCAGCCGGACGTGATTGGCCTGCAGGAAACCAAAGTTCACGACGACATGTTCCCTCTCGAAGAGGTCGCCAGGCTCGGCTATAACGTCTTTTATCACGGGCAGAAAGGCCATTATGGCGTCGCGCTGCTGACCAAAGAGACGCCGATTGCCGTCCGCCGCGGTTTCCCGGACGATGGCGAAGAGGCTCAGCGCCGCATCATTATGGCGGAGATCCCGTCGCCCTTCGGCAACGTCACAGTGATTAACGGCTATTTCCCGCAGGGTGAAAGCCGCGATCATGAAACCAAATTCCCGGCCAAAGCGGCGTTCTATCAGAATCTGCAGAACTATCTGGAGACCGAACTCAACAAAGAGAATCCGGTGCTGATCATGGGCGATATGAACATCAGTCCTACCGATCTGGACATCGGTATCGGTGAAGAGAACCGCAAGCGCTGGCTGCGCACCGGCAAATGTTCCTTCCTGCCGGAAGAACGGGAATGGATGGACCGCCTGCTGGGCTGGGGCCTGGTGGATACCTGGCGTCAGGCTAACCCCGACAATCATGAGCATTTCTCGTGGTTTGATTACCGCTCCAAAGGCTTCGACGATAACCGTGGGCTGCGCATCGATCTGCTGCTGGCCAGCCAGCCTCTGGCGCAGCGCTGCGTGGAAACCGGGATCGATTACGAGATCCGCGGGATGGAAAAACCGTCCGACCACGCGCCGGTGTGGGCCACCTTCCGGCCATAATTCACACCCTTCTCTCGCCTCCCGCTGTGCGGGGGGCAGAATTTCCTGAGCAAAATCAACAAAGCGACGGTAAAGGATTGTGACCGTTGTCGGAACAGGATACTGTCGCGCGCACTTTTTGATGTCCACCGCGTCCAGACTGTACAGGAGCACCTCTCATGCAAAAGAAGCCGTCATCCGGCCATTGGTAAAGGGCTGGGACTTCTCGCGCTGGTGGCCACGCTGGCCGTTATCAGCCACCGCGTCGGTCTCCACGATCTGCTGACTCATCTGCATCTGCTTCAGGACACCCTCCGCCATCAGGGCGCCTGGGGATATCTGGTCTATGCTGCGCTGTTTATCATTGCCACCCTGTGTCTGATCCCCGGCAGCCTGCTGGTGATCGCCGGCGGGATGCTCTTCGGCCCGCTAACAGGCTCCCTGCTCTCGTTTGCCGCCGCCACCCTCGCCTCTTCGCTGTCGTTTTTAATCGCCCGCTGGCTTGGGCGCGATCTGCTGCAGCGCTATGTGGGCCATACCACCGTCTTTCAGGCGATTGAGCGCGGTATCGCCCGCAGCGGCTGCGATTTCCTGATCCTCACCCGCCTGGTGCCGCTCTTTCCCTACAACATTCAGAATTACGCCTACGGCCTGACGGCGATCCGCTTCTGGCCCTTTACCCTGATCTCGGCCGTGACCACCCTGCCGGGTCTGGTCATCTATTCGGTGATGGCCAGCGAACTGGCCCGCGAGGGGGTGACCCTCGCCTTCGCGCTCAAACTGAGCCTCGCCGGCGGGCTGCTGTTTGCCCTGGTGCAGATAGGTAAACGGTTTGCCCGCGCCCGTCGCGTGGCGGCGTGCAGTGAGGGGGTGCGCCATGACCCAACCTGATCGCCGTCACCTGCGCCGCGCCCGGCTGGCCCTTGCCTTCGTGGTCGCCGCCGCTCTGGCCGCCTGGCTGTGGTTCCCTGGCGGGCGTACCTTTCTGCAGCAGAGTCTGACGGCGTTAGCCTCCCTGGATCCTCAGCAGGTCAGAGGGTTTATCGCCGCCTGGGGGCCGCAGGCCGCGCTGGTCTCATTTGCGCTGATGATCCTCCAGGCGATCGTCGCTCCGCTGCCGGCTTTCCTGATTACCCTGGCGAACGCCGCCCTGTTCGGCGCCTTCTGGGGCGGGGCGCTGTCGTGGTTCAGCGCCATGGTCGGGGCCGGGCTTTGCTTCTGCATCGCCAGAGCGCTGGGGCGCGAAGTGGTGGAGAAACTCACCGGCCGCGCGGTGCTGCGCAGTGCCGACGGCTATTTCACCCGCTTTGGCCCGCAGACGATCCTGGTCTGCCGCCTGCTGCCGTTTGTCCCGTTTGACCCGGTCAGCTATGCCGCCGGACTAACCTCGCTGCGCTTCTGGCCCTTTATGCTGGCCACCGGCGTGGGCCAGCTCCCGGCGACTATCGTTTATTCCTGGGCCGGGAGTCTGCTCACCGGGGGCACCTTCTGGCTGGCCACCGGGCTTTCGCTGCTTTTTGCCCTGGCGGTGGTCATCTCTATCGCCAAAAATATTTACCGTGAACGTCATAAGAGATCGTCGCCATGAGCTTACCCCCGCTGGATTCTGTCCCCCTGATCCTTCGTCCGCAGGCCTGGCTGCACCGCCGGCATTACGGCCAGGTGCTGAGCCCCATTCGCTGGTGGGGTCGGATCCCGTGGCTGTTTTACCTGGTTTCGCTGTTCGTGGGCTATATTGAACGCCGCCGCTCGCCGCTGGATCCGGTGCTGCGCTCGCTGGTCAGCGCCCGCATCGCCCAGCTGTGCCACTGCGAATTCTGTATCGATATCACCAGCATGACCCTCGCGGCGCGGAGCGGGAGCCAGGACAAGCTGCTGGCGGTCGCCGACTGGCGCAGCAGTACGCTGTTCAGCGAAAAAGAGCGCCTGGCGCTGGCCTATGCCGAAGCCGCCACCCAGACGCCGCCGGCGGTGGATGATGCCCTGCGTAGCGCGATGGCCGCGCATTTTGACGCCCGGGCGCTCACCGAGCTGACCGCCCTGATTGGCCTGCAAAATTTATCAGCGCGGTTCAATGCCGCGATGGCGATCCCGGCTCAGGGGTTGTGCCAGATACCCACCTCTTCCTCGCAGAATAAGGAGTAACGATGCGCCGTTTGCGTGATTACAGCCTCTGTCTGTGCCTGCTGCTGCTCTGGCCGCTGGCGGTTAATGCCGACGACAGCTGGCAGCAGATTCAGACGGAAGCCCGCGGACAGACCGTCTGGTTTAACGCCTGGGGCGGCGATCCGGCCGTCAATCGCTATCTGGCGTGGGTCAGCGAAGAGGTCAAACGCTATTACGCAATCGACCTGCGTATTGTGCCTGTCGCCGACGCCGCCGACGCAGTGAAACGCATCCAAACCGAGGCGCAGGCCGGTCGTCGCCAGGGCGGGTCAGTGGATCTGCTGTGGATCAACGGCGAAAACTTTCGCACGCTTAAGCAGGCCGATCTGCTGCTCACCGGCTGGGCCGAATCGCTGCCCAACTGGCGCTATGTCGATCTGCAAAAGCCGGTACGGGAAGATTTTTCTGTCGCCACCGAGGGCGCGGAGTCGCCGTGGGGCAGCGCCCAGCTGACGTTTATCGCCCGCCGCGGGCAAACGCCGCAGCCGCCCACCAGCCCGCAGGCGCTGCTGGCCTTCGCCAGAGCCCATCCGGGCAGCGTAACCTACCCGCGGCCGCCGGACTTCACCGGTACCGCCCTGCTGGAGCAACTGCTGATCGCGCTCACCGACCAGCCAGCCGCCCTGCGCCAGCCGCCGCAGCCAACGACCTTCGCGGCGGTCACCGCCCCGCTGTGGCGCTATCTCGATGCGCTGCACCCGGCCCTGTGGCGGGCGGGCAAGGATTTCCCGGCGTCGCCGGCGCGGATGGACGCCATGCTCAACCAGGGCACCCTCCGCCTGTCGCTGACGTTTAACCCGCTGCACGCCCGGCAGAAAGCCGCCAGCGGCGAATTACCGACGGACAGCTACAGCTTCGGCTTTACCGCGGGGACCCTCGGCAACGTCCATTTCGTTACCATCCCGGCTAACGCCCGCGCTGTCGCTGGCGCCAAAGTAGTGGCCAATTTCCTGCTCTCCCCTGAGGCGCAATTGCGCAAGGCCGATGCCGCCGTCTGGGGCGATCCGAGCGTACTGGATCCGCAGCGTCTGCCTGACGGCCAGCGCCAGGCGCTGGCGGCAGCCCTGCCGCAGGATCTGCCGCCGGTGCTTGCCGAGCCTCACGCGGCATGGGTTGACGCGCTGGAGCAGGAATGGCTGCGCCGCTACGGTACCCACTGATCCTGCTGGCCTGGGGGGCGATGGCGGCGATCTATCTGCCGCTGCTCCCCGCCGCCGGGGAACTGGTGGGCGCTGCGCGCTCCCCGGCCCACTGGCGGGCGCTGTTCGCCGACCCGCAGCTGAGCCAGGCGCTGGCCGCCACCCTCGTCTCCACGCTGTTGTCCGTCGGCGGCGCGCTGCTGATCGCCCTGACCATCGTCGCCGCCCTCTGGCCTTCGGCCCGCTGGCGGCGGCTGGCTTCCCGTCTGCCGCTGCTGCTGGCGGTGCCCCATCTCGCCCTGGCGACGGCGGCGCTGCTGCTGTTCGCCGAAGGGGGCTGGCTCTGGCAGCAGTTGCCGTTTCTGACGCCGCCGGTCGACCGGTACGGCATTGGGCTTGGCCTGACGATGGCCCTGAAAGAGAGCGCCTTTGTGCTGTGGGTGATCTATGGCCTGCTGGGAGAGAAACGCCTCGCCGACCAGGCGACCGCCCTGAAGAGCCTCGGCTACGGCCGCTGGCAGTGCCTGCGCTGGCTGGTGCTGCCCGCCCTGCTGCCCGCCCTCGGCATGGTGCTGCTGGCCACCACCGCCTGGAGCCTGTCGGCGGTAGACGTCGCCCTGGTGCTGGGGCCCGGCAATCCGCCCACCCTCGCCGTGCTGGCGTGGCAATGGTTAAGCCAGGGCGATGAGCTGCAGCAGGCCAAAGGGGCGCTGGCCAGCCTGCTGCTGATGGCGATCCTCGGCGGGCTGGCGCTGGTCGCCTGGGGCGGATGGCGGCTACAGCGCCAGTACCAGCCCGATCTGCGCGGTGTTCGTCACCCGCATCCTCATGCCCTGCCCGGCCGCCTGCTGGCGGCGCTGCTGCCGCTGAGCGGTCTGCTGGGCGCGCTATTGCTGGCGGGGCTGGCGCGCTCGGCGCCGCCGCAGATGGATGCTCTGGGCAACAGCCTTGGGCTGGCGCTGGCGGCCTGCGCCCTCGGCGCGGCTGTCTGCCTGCTGTGGCTGGCCTGCGGCCCGGCGCGAGGCGATGGCTGGGTCTGGCTACCGCTGGTCCTGCCGGCCCTGCCGCTGGCCGACGGCCAGTACCGGTTGGCGCTGTACGCCTGGCTTGACGGTGACTGGCGGACCGTCCTGTGGGGCCATCTGCTGTGGGTGGTGCCCTGGATGCTGTTTATTTTGCGCCCGGCCTGGCGCCAGCGCGATCCGCGGCTGACGGTTGTCGCCCGCACGCTCGGCTGGGGATCCACGCGTATTTTCTGGTTGCTGACCCTGCCTTCGCTAACTCGCCCACTGCTGACCGCCCTGGCGGTGGGCTTCTCAGTGAGCATCGCGCAGTATCTGCCAACGCTATGGCTGGGGGCTGGCCGAATTCCGACGCTCACCAGCCAGGCGGTGGCGCTCAGCAGCGGCGGCGAGGCGCAGACGCTCGCCGCTCAGGCGCTGTGGCAATTACTGCTGCCGGCGGTATGCTTTACCCTGACGGCTCTGCTGGCCTGGCTGGCAGGCCGCTATCGACGAGGACTTCGCTAGTGCTAACCGTAAACCATCTGACTCTGAGCGTGAGACGCCAGCCGCTGCTGCGGGAGGTCGCCTTTTCGGTAGCCCCGGGGGAGGTGCTGACGCTGATGGGCCCCTCCGGTAGCGGGAAATCAACGCTGTTTGCCTGGATGATTGGCGCCCTGTCCGGCGATTTTCGCGCCCGAGGCGAACTGTGGCTCAACGAACGGCGTTGCGATACGCTGCCGACAGAGCAGCGGCGCATCGGCATTCTGTTTCAGGACCCGTTACTGTTCGACCATTTCAGCGTCGGGCAAAATTTACAGCTGGCGCTGCCGGAGAACGTGCGCGGCGAGGCGCGAAAAACCGCGGTGGAGGAAGCGCTTAGCCGCGCCGGGCTGGCGGGCTTCGCCCCGCGCGATCCGGCCACGCTCTCCGGCGGGCAGCGGGCGCGGGTGAGCCTGCTGCGCGCCCTGCTGGCGCGCCCCGAGGCATTGCTGCTTGATGAGCCCTTCAGCCGCCTGGATGCCAGCCTGCGCGCCGAGTTCCGCCGCTGGGTCTTTGAAGAACTGGCCCGCCAGGCCATTCCGGCGATCCTGGTGACCCACGATCGCGAGGACTGCCCGCCGACGGGGCGCTGCCTGGCGATGGAGCGCTGGCAATGAAGGACAATAGCGTGCAAACCTGCGTTACCGCAAAGAAATCGGCGCCTGGCGAGTGGAGAATACGCCCTCCACTTTTTACCGTCGGGCATTTCGATGAAACGTGTTTCTCAATTGACCGCACTCGCCCTGCTCATGGGGCTTGCTGCTTCCACTACCTGCGCCGCTGAAACCATGCCAGCGCTCACTCTCTCCCACCTGCAACAGCAGCACGGCGTGGCCATCGACACCCGGCTGAGCGCTTATTACAACGGCTGGCCGCAGCGCGCCAACGGCCCGGAAGGCCATGAGCCGCAGGCCCTCAATCTTTCCGCCCGCTGGCTCGGCGCCATGAGCGACGATCAGCTGCGCGCCTGGGCTAAGCAGCACCAGCTCCAGTCCGATACCCCCATCGCGCTGTACGGCAGCCCGGAGGATAACGTCAGCGTCGCGGCGCGGCTGAAACAAACGGGTTTCACCCGGCTCAGCACCCTGAGCGATGCGCTGAGCCAGACCGACCGTCTGCAAAAGCTGCCGCACTTTGAACAGCTGGTCTACCCCCAGTGGCTGCACGACCTACAGCAAGGAAAAGCGTTCGCCGCCGCCCCGGCAGGCGACTGGAAAGTGTTTGAAGCCGCCTGGGGAGCGCCGAAGCTCTATCTGCTGAGCCATATCCCTGGCGCGGGCTATATCGATACCAATGAGGTGGAGAGCGAACCGCTGTGGAATAAAGTGTCCGACGCGCAGCTGAAGGCGATGCTGGCGAAGCACGGCATCCGGCATGACACCACGGTGATCCTCTATGGTCGCGACGTCTACGCCGCAGCGCGGGTGGCGCAGATCATGCTGTACGCCGGGGTCAAAGACGTGCGCCTGCTTGACGGCGGCTGGCAGACCTGGTCCGACGCCGGGCTGCCGGTAGAGCGCGGTATGCCGCCGGCGCAGCAGCCGGCGCCTGATTTCGGCGCGCCGATCCCCGGCCAGCCGCAGCTGATGCTGGATACCGAACAAGCCCGCGGGCTGCTGCATCGTCAGGACGCCTCGCTGGTCAGCGTCCGCTCGTGGCCGGAGTTTATCGGCACCACCAGCGGCTACAGCTATATCAAGCCGAAGGGCGACATCGCTGGCGCCCGCTGGGGCCACGCCGGGAGCGACTCCACGCACATGGAGGATTTCCATAACCCGGACGGCACCATGCGCAGCGCTGACGATATCGCTGCCCTGTGGCGCCAGTGGAACATTCTGCCAAGCCAGCAAGTGGCGTTCTATTGCGGGACCGGCTGGCGGGCCTCGGAAACCTTTATGTATGCCCGCGCCATGGGCTGGCCGCACGTCGCGGTGTACGACGGCGGCTGGTACGAATGGAGCAGCAACCCGCACAATCCGGTGGCCCGCGGAGAGCGCGGCCCGGAAAGCAGTCAGTAACTCGCCCCGCCTCAGCGCGTCGCCCTTTGTCGGCGACGCGCGATACCCCGTTTACGCTGTGGTCGTTACCCGCTTTAAGGTCTGGTAGCCACTGCAGATGCGCGTCGCCGTCGTCAGCCAGCACAGCGCGCCAAACAGCCACGCCAGCCAGGCGAAATGCGCCGGAAACAGGCAGCCGAGGACAAACAACAGGATGGTCTCCGTCCCCTCCGTCAGTCCCCCGAGATAGTACAGCGATTTATGGGCGTAGCCGGGATTGGCGATCTGGTGCCTGGCCGCCAGGGCGGCAAAAGCGAGAAAGCTGCTGCCGGTGCCGATAAAGGCAAACAGCAGCCAGCCGCCTGCCAGGGCATTGTTCAGCGGATCCGCCAGAATAAAGCCGAACGGCACCAGGGCGTAAAAGAGAAAATCCAGCGCAATATCGAGAAAGCCGCCCGCGTCCGTGAGCCCGCGCCGCCGCGCCAGAGCGCCGTCCAGGCCATCCAGCAGGCGGTTAAGGAGAATGGCCGCCAGCGCCGCGCCATACCACCCCAGCGCCAGAAAGGGCAGAGCCAGCACGCCGATGGCAAAACCGACCAGCGTCAGCCCGTCCGGTGAGATGCCGGGGCGGTCAAGGACGCCGGCGACAGCGTTAAGCAGGGGTTTAAGGCGCGGATGCAGGTGGCTATCAAGCACGAAGGTCTCCAGCAGGGTTGGCGGTTGTCAGTTACGGTCTATGGCGGTGATAATAGGCCATATTCGTCTTATTAACCTTGATGCTTATGCTAAAAATGATTGATGTTGTCGCCGCCATTATTGAACAGGATGGCCAGATTCTGCTGGCGCAGCGTCCGCCCCACGCCGACCAGCCGGGGATGTGGGAGTTCGCCGGCGGCAAAGTGGAGCCGGGTGAAAGCCAGCCGCAGGCGCTGGCCCGCGAACTGCAGGAGGAGATGGGCATCATCGCCCGCCCGGCTTGCTATATCGCTAGCCATCAGCGGGAGGTCTCCGGCCGCCGGATCCATCTGCACGCCTGGTGGGTGCCGCACTTTCAGGGCACGCCGCTGGCCCACTATCACACTCAGCTGCGCTGGTGCCTTCCCACAGAAGCGCTGGCCCTCGATCTCGCCCCGGCCGATATTCCTCTGCTGCACGCCTTTATCGCCCAGCGCCCCACCCTTTCCGTCCGCTGATCCGCCCGCCGCCTCGTCATCGCTTTTAGTTATGACGAGCGGGCAATTATAAATTTTGTTGTCGGCTCAATTTTTCCTTGCTTGCCTAAGGATTAGCGGTGTTATAGTCGGAAAATCGGTTTTTTCAAGGACCGAATCATAATAAATACATGCAACCACAACCATAAGGGGAACTGATATCTATGGATCAGACGTGCACTCTGGAAGGCTTTCTCACCCGCGTTCAACAGCGCGATCCTCATCAAACCGAATTTGCTCAAGCCGTCCGGGAGGTGATGACCACCCTGTGGCCTTTCCTTGAGGAAAATCCGCGCTATCGTCAGCTTGCATTGCTGGAACGTCTGGTGGAACCGGAGCGCGTGATCCAGTTCCGCGTGGTGTGGGTGGACGACCGCAATCAGGTCCAGGTCAACCGCGCGTGGCGCGTGCAGTTCAACTCGGCCATCGGCCCGTATAAAGGCGGGATGCGTTTTCACCCGTCGGTTAACCTGTCGATTCTCAAATTCCTTGGCTTCGAGCAGACCTTCAAAAACGCCCTGACCACTCTGCCGATGGGCGGCGGGAAAGGCGGCAGCGATTTCGATCCTAAAGGCAAGAGCGATGGCGAAGTGATGCGTTTCTGCCAGGCGCTGATGACCGAACTCTATCGCCACCTTGGCCCGGATACCGACGTACCGGCGGGCGATATCGGCGTCGGCGGTCGCGAAGTCGGCTTTATGGCCGGAATGATGCGCAAGCTCTCCAACAACAGCGCCTGCGTCTTCACCGGTAAAGGACTCTCCTTTGGCGGCAGCTTGATCCGTCCGGAAGCCACTGGTTACGGCCTGATCTACTTCACCGAAGCGATGCTCAAACGTCACGGCCTCGGCTTCGAAGGCGCTCGCGTGGCGGTCTCCGGCTCCGGCAACGTCGCGCAATACGCCATTGAGAAAGCGATGGAGCTTGGCGCGCGGGTGGTGACGGCCTCCGACTCCAACGGCACCGTCGTTGACGAAGCGGGCTTCACCAAAGAAAAACTGGCCCGCCTGATCGACATTAAAGAGCGTGCCCACGGCCGCGTGGCCGATTACGCCCGCGAATTTGGCCTCACCTATCTTGAAGGCCAGCAGCCGTGGTCAGTGCCGGTGGATATTGCCCTGCCTTGCGCGACCCAGAACGAACTGGACGTCGATGCCGCCCGCCAGCTGATTGCCAATGGCGTCAAGGCCGTGGCGGAAGGCGCCAACATGCCGACCACCATCGCCGCAACCGACCTGTTCCTGGAAGCTGGCGTGCTGTTTGCCCCGGGCAAAGCGGCCAACGCCGGCGGCGTGGCGACTTCCGGTCTGGAGATGGCGCAGAACGCCGCGCGCATGGGCTGGAAAGCGGAAAAAGTGGATGCCCGCCTGCATCACATCATGCTGGATATCCACCACGCTTGCGTGCAGTACGGCGGCGAAGCGAAGCAGACCAACTACGTGCGCGGCGCGAATATCGCCGGTTTCGTGAAGGTTGCGGATGCTATGCTGGCCCAGGGCGTGATTTAACCTCCCCTAACTCCATCCCGGCGGCAGCCCGCCGGGATGCGTCTCACGACGTCATCGTGATCACCACTTTCCCCAGATGCTGACCACTGTCCAGACAGGCATGGGCCTCGGCAATCTCCGCCATCGGGTAGCTGGCGTAGATCAGCGGCTTGCATTTCCCTGCCTCTAGCAGCGGCCAGACGTGGCGGCGCAGCGCCTCGGCAATCTGCTGTTTCTCCGCCGCCGTCCGGCCGCGCATGGTCGAGCCGGTGACGGTGGCTCGCTTGAGCATCAGAGTCTGAATATCAACCTCATGAGCGATTCGCCCGCCCATAAAGCCGATGATGACCAGTCGTCCATCCTTTTTCAGTAGCCCAAGGTTGCGGTTAAAGTAAGGGCCGCCAACAATATCCAGAATGACGTCCACCCCTTCATCGTTGGTCAGCTGGCCGATTTTCTCGGCAAAATCATCGGTTTTGTAGTTAATCGCCGTAGCATAGGGACGTAGCGCAGCAATTTTTTCGTCCTGGCCGACGGTGGCATAGACGGTCATCCCCAGCGCGTGGCACAGCAGGACCGCGGTGGTGCCAATCCCGCTGGCGCCGCCGTGGACCAGAATGCTTTCGCCAGGCTGCAGCTTACCCAGCTGGAAGACATTCGCCCAGACGGTGAAGAAGGTTTCCGGAATGGCGGCCGCTTCGCTAAAGCTGAGACCCGCCGGGATCGGCAACGTCTGGCCTGCCGGCACGGCGCAGTATTCGGCATAGCCGCCGCCGTTGGTCAGCGCGCAAACGCGATCGCCGGGCGTAAACGCTGTGACCTGCGCGCCGACCTTAACAACCACGCCCGCCACCTCGAGGCCGGGCACGGGGGTGACGCCCTCAGGCATGGGATACAGACCCTGGCGCTGCAGAATATCCGGCCGGTTGACGCCCGCCGCCTTCACCTCAATGAGCACCTCATGCTCCCCGATGGTGGGGATCTCCCCTTCGCGGATCTGCAATACCTCCGGGCCGCCCGGTTGGCTGATAGCAATATATTTCACGGGTCCTCCTTATCGCCTGTGAGAGAAATGGGGCATCGGCATCAGGAAAAGCGCAGCGGGCATCCCCTGCTCAGGGGCCCCGCGTCCAGGCTCTTCCCGGCTGTTTAGTGTAGACCATTGGCCTGACTGGCGGAGAAGCGGTGGCCGCGGGGTAACGCATCCTCGCGACCACCGGCGGGTTACTGCGGCGGCGGCGCGGTATCGTCTGCCGCTTTTTTGCCTTTCGGCTTCCCTTTACCTTTGCTGAACGACTTCTTCGCCCCGCCCGGCGCCACCAGGCCGCGGAACTGACGCACCGGCGTGCTGCGCGCCTGCTCGATCAGTTGATACAGCGTCCCCACCAGCGGCTGCATAAAGTCCTGATAGCGGCACTGTTTCTCGCTGATCTGCGTCAACACCGACTCCCAGTGGGCGGTCATGTCCGGTCGCCCGGCCATCTCCGGCAGGGAATGAATGAGCGCCCTGCCGGCCTCCGAAGAGTGGATATAGCGCCCCTTTTTGCTCAGGAAACCACGCTTGAACAGCAGCTCGATAATCCCTGCGCGGGTCGCTTCCGTGCCGAGGCCGTCGGTGGCGCGGAGGATCTTCTTCAGATCTTTATCCTGCACGAAGCGGGCAATCCCGGTCATCGCCGACAGCAGCGTGGCGTCGGTAAAGTGGCGCGGCGGCTGGGTCTGACGCTCCACCACCTCGCCCCTCTCGCACAGCAGTTCATCGCCTTTGGCCACCACCGGCAGCGGCGTGCCGTCGTTCTCTTCATCGCGCTCTTTGCTGCCAAGCAGCGTCCGCCAGCCCGCCTCGGCCAGAAAACGCGCCTTGGCGACAAACTTGCCGTTGGCGATCTCAAGATCAATCTGGCATTTGCGGAACACTGCGTCAGGGCAGAACTGCATCAGATACTGGCGGGCGATCAGGGTGTACACCTTCGCTTCGTTATCGGTGAGCTTCACCTGGCTGCTGCGGGCGGTTGGGATAATCGCATGGTGCGCGTCGACCTTTTTATCATCCCAGCAGCGGTTGCGGATCTCCGGATCCACTACGGGCTGCGGCAGCAGGTCCGCCGCATGGACGGCAATCGCATTCAACACCGCATGGCGGCCAGCGAAGTGCTCTTCCGGCAGATAGCGGCTGTCCGAACGCGGATAGGTGATGAGTTTGTGGGTTTCGTACAGCTTCTGGCAGATATCCAGCACGTTCTGCGCGCTAAAGCCGAAACGTTTGGCCGCCTCAATCTGCAGCGCCGACAGCGAGAACGGCAGCGGCGCGGGTTCGGAATCGCGCCTATCGTTATAGCCGGTCACGATTGCCGGCTGGCCTTCGATGCGCTTAACCACATGCTCGGCCAGCGGACGATGCAGCAGGCGCCCTTCTTCATCCTGGTAAGGTTCGCAGGCTTCGCTCGGCACCCAGGTGGCGACAAAACGCTCCTCCTGCGGCGTGACGATATGCGCCTTCACGTCGAAGAAATCTTTGGCGACGAAATTTTCAATCTCTTCATCGCGACGGACCACCAGGCCAAGTACCGGGGTCTGCACCCGCCCCACCGAGAGCACCCCCTGATAGCCGGCGTTGCGCCCCAGCAGGGTGTAGGCGCGGGTCATATTGATGCCGTACAGCCAGTCGGCGCGGGCCCGCGCCAGCGCCGACACGCAGAGCGGCACGAACTCGCTGTTGGCGCGCAGACGGTTGATCGCCCGCTCCACCGCCTGCGGGTTGAGATCGTTAATCAGACAGCGCTGCACCTGCTGACGCTTCTCCGGCGCCAGCTGCAGGTAGTCGAGTACTTCGTCCACCAGCAGCTGCCCTTCTCTGTCCGGGTCGCCGGCGTGGATAACCTCCTCGGCGTCGCCGAGCAGGCGCTTGATGACATTCAGCTGTTTGGTGACCGAGGGCTTTGGCTGCAGCTGCCATTTCTCCGGCACAATCGGCAGATCGTTGAGATTCCACCGGGCATAGCGGCTGTCGTAGATGTCCGGCTGCGCCTGCTCCAGCAGGTGGCCGATACACCAGGTGACCACCTGCCCGTTGCCGCACTCAATATAGCCATCGCCTTTGCGGTGCGGTTTAGGCAACACATCGGCGATAGCCCGACCGAGACTCGGTTTTTCTGCAATAAACAACCGCATCGAATCAACGGATCTCGATCATGGGTCGCCCGCCGCGGGCGGTCACCAGCTCGCCGATGGCGGCCAGCTTAATGCCGAACTCCGCCGCGGCGCCCTGAACTTCCGCCTCCGCCTCCGGGGTCACCGCCAGCAGCAGACCGCCGGAGGTCTGCGGATCGCACAGCAGATCCCGCCACTCCGTCGGCATCTCGCCCATGAGATGGCCGTAGCTGGCAAAGTTGCGCCCGGTGCCGCCCGGCACCGCGCCGGCGGCGATATAGTCCTCCACCCCCGGCAGTTTTGGGATATCGGCATAGCGCAGCTGCGCCTGCACGCCGGCCCCGCGGCACACCTCGCTGAGGTGGCCGAGCAGGCCAAAGCCGGTGACGTCGGTCATCGCCTTCACCCCGTCGATGGCGGCAAACGCGGCGCCGGCGAGGTTCATCTGGCACATGGTCTCCGTCGCTAACCCTTGATGCTCTGGCTTGAGCAGCGATTTTTTCTCTGCAGTGGTCAGTACGCCGATCCCCAGCGGTTTAGTAAGATACAGTTTGCAACCCGCCTGGGCGGTGCTGTTTTTCTTGATGCGCTCGGTGGGCACCACGCCGGTGACCGCCAGACCGAAGATCGGCTCCGGGGCGTCAATGGAGTGGCCGCCCGCCAGCGCGATCCCCGCCTGCTGGCAGGCAAAGCGCCCGCCCTCCACCACTTCGCGAGCGATTTCCGGCGCCAGGGTGTTGATCGGCCAGCCGAGGATGGCAATCGCCATAATCGGTTTCCCGCCCATAGCGAAAATATCGCTGATGGCGTTGGTGGCGGCGATGCGGCCAAAGTCGAACGGGTTATCGACAATCGGCATAAAGAAATCGGTGGTGCTGACGATCGAGGTGCCATTACCGAGATCGTAAACGGCGGCATCATCGCTGGTTTCGTTGCCGACAAGCAGGTTTGGATCGACAAACTTCGCCTGCTCGCTATGCAGGATAGTTTCCAGCACTTTCGGGGAAATTTTACAACCACAACCGGCTCCGTGGCTGTATTGCGTTAAACGAATGGCTTGCTCGCTCATGGACATCTCCTGTCATTGCAATCCCGCTATGTTAGCGCCCAAACGCCAGGGTGGTAAGTACGACAGTCTGAAATCGCGTATGGTTGCTCATTAAGCAGACAAAAAGCCGTTTTTGCGAGACACGGCAATTTTTTCCCGATCATTTTCACTTTTACTTAAAGATGACAGAAATGTGACAGCACAGGACTGTCTTCTCTGGAATGATTATGACGTAAGGAAATTCTAATGAAAAAGCGTGTTCTTGCCCTTTGCCTGGCCAGTTTCTTCTCCGTTAACGCCTTTGCTCTGGTTCCCCCCGGGAACGATGTCACCACCAAGCCCGATCTCTACTATCTGACCAATGCCCAGGCCATCGACAGCCTGGCGCTGTTGCCACCACCGCCGGCGGTGGGCAGTATCGCATTTTTAAACGATCAGGCGATGTATGAGCAAGGACGTCTGCTGCGCAATACCGAGCGCGGGAAGCTGGCGGCAGAGGATGCCAACCTCAGCGCGGGCGGCGTAGCCAACGCCTTCTCCAGCGCCTTTGGTTCGCCGATTACCGAAAAAGACGCGCCGCAGCTTCACAAACTGCTGACCAATATGATTGAAGACGCTGGCGACCTGGCGACCCGCAGCGCGAAAGAGAAATACATGCGCATTCGCCCGTTTGCGTTCTATGGCGTCTCCACCTGCAATACCACCGAACAGGACAAGCTGGCGAAAAACGGCTCTTACCCGTCCGGGCATACCTCTATCGGCTGGGCCACCGCCCTGGTGCTGGCGGAGATCAACCCGCAGCGGCAAAACGAAATTTTGAAGCGCGGCTATGAGCTCGGCGAGAGCCGGGTGATCTGCGGCTATCACTGGCAGAGCGATGTCGATGCGGCGCGCATCGTCGGCTCCGCGGTGGTCGCTACGCTGCACACCAACCCGGCCTTCCAGCAGCAGTTGCAGAAAGCCAAAGATGAATTCGCGAAAAGGCAGAAGTAACGTCATCGCCGTTGCATTCCCGGATGCGGCGCCTGGCGCGCCTTGTCCGGGCTACAAAAACCGCGATTGATTCGAATGGTAGGGGTTGTAGGCCGGGTCAGGCGCGAGCCGCCACCCGGCATAGATGCGGCTCCGAGCCTGCTGCCATCGCCCGGCGGCGCTGCGCTTGCGCGGCCAGCCGGACGGTTCCCTCTCCCTCCGGGAGAGGGCCAGGGTGAGGGGAAGCACTGCAGTGTGGTTGTTTATGTTATCTGTGGCTTCAGCGTAGTTTGCGCTCCCGGTTAATCGTCTGCGTTATGTCACTCATGGCGCCGGGAGCGCACAGGGGGCGGCCAGTCGCCGCTGCCCCCTGTACCCCCGGGCTCCGGCCAGCAAAATCGCCGCTGCGCGGTCCCTTCGACTTATCCCTGCAGGCTTCGGGTCGGGCCGAGGTAGCGTCCATGCAAAACACGGCCCTCAGCCCGCATCCATGCGGGCTGCCCCGGCCTGCCGGGAACGTCTCAGCGATTTTGAGGCCGTCAGCACCGGCAGTTTCAGCAAGAAAAGTGAATAAATTAACGACAGGTCGTACGAACGTAGGCCGGGTAAGGCGACAGCCGCCACCCGGCACAAAATCGGCTCCGTGCCCGCTGTCCTTGCCCGGCGGCGCTGCGCTTGCGCGGGCCTACAGACAATCAGAGCCGGATGCGTTGGCCGGGTAAGGCGCCAGCCGCCACCCGGCATAATAAGCACCGACTCAGAATCGCGTCACAAACGGCGCGGTATCCGGCAGGGCAATGGTGGTTGAGGCTTTTAGCTGCGGCGTCCCCAGATAGAGGAAGCCGACAATTTTATCCTGTTCGCGGCACTCGAAGCCGGCCCGCACCACCGGACTCTCGGTCAATGCTCCGCTGCGCCAGATACCGTTGAATCCCTGAGCCAGGGCCGCCATCTGCATCGCCATCACCGCGCAGCCAGCGGACATCTCCTGCTCCCAGCGCGGCACCTTAGGGTGGTCTTCACAGCGCGCGACCACGGTAATAATCAGCGGCGCGCGGAACGGCGCATTGCGGGCTTTCTCAATTCCCTTCTCATCCTGGCCGGCCTCTCTGGCCCCTTTTTCCAGCAACTGGCTGAAGCGCTCGCGGCCGTCATCGGCGATAATAAAGAAGCGCCACGGCTGCAGGGTGCCATGATCCGGGGCGCGCAGCCCGGCGCGCAGAATGTTTTCCAGCTGTTCGCCCGCCGGGGCAGGTTCCGCCAGGCGGGAAGCGCTGCGGCGATTAAGCAGTAGATCGAGAGCATCCATCTGTATAACTCCTGTGATGTCATTTTTCATAAAATTAACATGCACAAGGATTTTGTTACAGCGCGGTCGGTGATTCCTGCTGACAACCGACGGCTCACTCTTTAGGATAGCCAGACGCGGCGGCCCCTGCGGCCTGCCCTTTTTAGATAACGTTAGGGAGAAGACATGCGAACCCTTTGGCGACTGATTGCCAGCTTTTTTAAATGGACGTGGCGGATACTCAACTTTATTCGCAAACTGGCCCTCAATGCGATCTTCCTGGTGCTGGTGCTGGTGTGTATCGGCATCTGGAGCCAGTTCAGCAGCACCACCAGCGAACATGCCGCGCGCGGCGCGCTGTTGCTGGATATTACCGGCGTGGTGGTGGATAAACCATCCGCCAGCAGCAAGCTCGGCGTGATTGGCCGCCAGCTGTTTGGCGCCAGCTCGGACCGTCTGCAGGAGAATTCCCTGTTCGATATCGTGCAGACCATTCGCCAGGCGAAGGATGACCGCAATATCACCGGTATTGTGCTGGATTTGAAAAACTTCGTCGGCGGCGACCAGCCATCCATGCAGTACATCGGCAAAGCGCTGCGCGAATTCCGCGATAGCGGCAAACCGGTGTATGCCGTCGGCAGCAGCTACAGCCAGGGCCAGTACTACCTGGCGAGCTTCGCCAACAAAATCTGGCTCTCGCCGCAGGGCGAGGTAGACCTGCACGGCTTCGCTACCAACGGGCTATATTACAAATCGCTGCTGGATAAGCTGAAGGTCTCCACCCATGTCTTCCGCGTCGGCACCTATAAATCCGCCGTCGAGCCATTCATCCGCGATGATATGTCCCCTGCCGCCCGCGAAGCGGATAGCCGCTGGATTGGCGAACTGTGGCAGAACTACCTCAACACCATTGCCGCCAACCGCCAGATCACCGCCCAGCAGCTCTTCCCGGGCGCCCAGGGCATCATCGATGGCCTGCGTAAGGTGGGCGGCGATACGGCGAAATATGCGCTGGACAATAAGCTGGTGGATGAGCTGGCGACCTCCACGGAAGTGGAAAAGGCGCTGACCAAACAGTTTGGCTGGAGCAAAGCGGATAACAATTACCGGGCGATCAGCTATTACGACTACAACGTGAAGACGCCGTCTGACCAGGGTTCCGCCATCGCGGTAATCTTCGCCAACGGCGCCATCATGGACGGTGAAGAGACCCCGGGCAACGTCGGCGGCGATACCACCGCAGCGCAAATTCGCGATGCGCGCCTCGATCCGAAAATTAAGGCCATCGTTCTGCGCGTAAACAGCCCGGGCGGCAGCGTAACCGCTTCGGAAATCATTCGTGAAGAGCTGGCGGCAGCCAAAGCCGCCGGTAAACCGGTAGTGGTCTCGATGGGCGGCATGGCGGCGTCCGGCGGCTACTGGATCTCCACCCCAGCGGATTACATCGTGGCGAACCCAAGCACCCTCACCGGCTCCATTGGCATCTTTGGGGTGATCAACACCGTGGAAAATACCCTCGGGTCGATTGGCGTCCACACCGACGGCGTCGCCACGTCGCCGCTGGCGGATGTCTCCAGCACCAAAGCGCTGCCGCCGGAAGTGCAGCAGCTGATGCAGTTGAGCATTGAGAATGGCTATCAGCGCTTTATCACCCTGGTGGCTAACGCCCGTAAGAGCACGCCGGAGAAAATCGACCAGATCGCCCAGGGCCACGTCTGGACCGGGGAAGATGCCAAAGCCAACGGCCTGGTCGACAGCCTCGGCGACTTCGACGACGCGGTGGCCAAAGCCGCCGAGCTGGCGAAGCTGAAAACCTGGCACCTCAACTACTATCAGGAAGAGCCGACCTTCTTCTCGATGGTGCTGGATAGCCTAACCGGCTCGGTACGCGCCTCGCTGCCGGCGGCCATTCAGGCCTGGCTGCCTGCGCCGGTCGCCGCAGCGGCCGAGACGGTGAAAGCGGAGAGCGACAAGCTGGCGGCGTTTAACGACCCGCAGAATCGCTATGCCTTCTGCCTGACCTGCGCTAACATCCGTTAATACGCAGCGGCTGCCCCGTCTCCCGGGGCAGCCTTTTTCCCTCTCCTGCCAACACTGCCACAAAGCCCGCGACCGACGCTGTATTTTTTCCTGCGTCTCTTTATACTGCGCCTGTCTACGACCAACCTAAGCGATGCTATGCAAAAAAAATCGATTTACGTTGCCTACACCGGTGGGACCATCGGTATGCAGCGCTCTGAACACGGCTATGTACCCGTTTCCGGCCATCTGCAGCGTCAGCTGGCGCTGATGCCGGAGTTCCATCGTCCGGAGATGCCGGACTTCACGATCCATGAATACCATCCGCTGATGGATTCATCCGATATGACCCCCGAGGACTGGCAGCACATCGCCGACGATATCCGCAGCAATTATGAGGAGTATGATGGCTTTGTGATCCTCCACGGAACCGACACCATGGCGTTTACCGCCTCGGCGCTGTCGTTCATGCTGGAAAACCTTGGCAAGCCGGTCATTGTGACGGGGTCTCAAATTCCGCTGGCCGAGCTGCGTTCCGATGGTCAGATTAACCTGCTCAACGCCCTGTACGTCGCCGCCAACTATCCGATTAACGAAGTGGCGCTGTTCTTCAACAATCGACTGTTCCGCGGCAACCGCACCACCAAAGCCCATGCCGACGGCTTCGACGCTTTCGCCTCGCCAAACCTTGCCCCGCTGCTGGAGGCCGGGATCCATATTCGCCGTCTCGGTACTCCGCCGGCGCCGCAGGGTAGCGGAGAGCTTATCGTGCACCCCATCACTCCGCAGCCGATTGGCGTGGTGACGATTTACCCCGGCATCTCCGCCGACGTGGTGTGTAATTTTCTGCGCCAACCGGTGAAAGCGCTGATCCTCCGCTCCTATGGCGTCGGCAATGCCCCACAGAATGGCGAGTTTATTCAGGTGCTGGCGGAAGCCAGCCAGCGCGGTATTGTGGTGGTCAATCTGACGCAGTGCATGTCCGGAAAGGTGAACATGGGCGGCTATGCCACCGGCAACGCCCTCGCCCAGGCGGGGGTCATCAGTGGTTTCGATATGACGGTGGAAGCGACGCTGACCAAGCTACACTATCTGCTTAGCCAGCAGCTGGACGTTGACGCCATTCGCGCGGCGATGCAGCAAAATCTGCGTGGCGAACTCACCCCCGACGAGGCTTAAGGAGGACGTATGGCACATCGAGCGCTGTTACTGGTTGATTTGCAGAACGACTTTTGCGCCGGCGGCTCGCTGGCGGTTCCTGAAGGCGACAGTACCGTCGAGGTAGCCAATGCGCTTATCGACTGGAGCCTGGCGCGCGGCGAGCCCATCGTCGCCAGCCAGGACTGGCATCCGGCGGATCACGGCAGCTTCGCCAGCCAGCACCAGGTGGAACCCTACACCGAGGGCGAGCTGGACGGCCTGGCGCAAACTTTCTGGCCGGATCACTGCGTGCAGCACAGCGAAGGCGCGGCGCTGCATCCGCTGCTCAAGCAGCAGGCGATCGCCGCTGTGTTCCACAAAGGGCAAAACCGGATCATCGACAGCTATAGCGCTTTCTTTGACAACGGTCACCGGCAGAAAACCGAACTGGACGGCTGGCTGCGTGGTCAGGGGATCGTGGAGCTGACCGTTCTCGGCCTCGCCACCGATTACTGCGTTAAGTTCACCGTGCTGGATGCCCTGGCGCTGGGCTACGCGGTCAACGTCATCACCGACGGCTGTCGCGGCGTAAATCTGCAGCCGCAGGACAGCAGCCAGGCGTTTATGGAGATGGCCGCCGCGGGCGCCACGCTCTATACCCTCGACGACTGGCGGGAAACTCAGGCCTGATCCCTCCCCCCCGGCGCCCTCGCGCCGGGTCTTCTTCTGCCGCCTCGCTATTGTCCATAAATTGAACTCTCTCGCAGTTTCAACAGGTTATTGCTGCTAGTCTGGCAAGGCTGTTTTTTCGCCACGCCATTTCCGTGGCGTGGTTATTTTTATGTCAAAGAGGAACCACTATGAAACGTTTGCCCTTGCTGGCAGCCTTGCCCTTGCTTTGCGCTTCCGCGCTCTCTGCCCAACCGCTGATGTCCGTCGGCTATTTTAACGGCGGCGGCGACGTCACCGCCGGGCCGGGCGGTGATATCGATAAGCTGGACGTCCGGCAGATCACCCATCTCAACTACTCGTTTGGCCTTATCTATAACGATGAAAAAGACGAGACCAATGCGGCCCTGAAGGATCCTGCTCATCTGCACGAGATCTGGCTGTCGCCGAAGGTGCAGGCGGATCTGCAAAAGCTCCCCGCCCTGCGTAAACAGAATCCGGACCTCAAAGTCCTGCTGTCGGTCGGCGGCTGGGGCGCGCGTGGTTTCTCCGGCGCGGCGGCGACCGCAGAAAGTCGCGCCGTCTTTATTCGTTCCGCGCAGAAAATCATCCAGCAATATGGTCTGGACGGCATTGACCTCGACTGGGAGTTTCCGGTCAACGGCGCCTGGGGACTGGTGGCCAGCCAGCCGGCTGACCGCGACAACTTCACTGCCCTGCTGAAATCGCTGCGTGAGGCAGTCGGTGAGCAAAAGCTGGTGACTATCGCCGTGGGCGCCAATGCCGAGAGCCCGAAAAGCTGGGTGGACGTCAAAGCGGTGGCCCCGGTGCTGAACTACATCAACCTGATGACCTACGACATGGCCTACGGCACGCAGTACTTCAACTCGAATCTGTATGACTCCAGCCACTGGCCGACGGTCGCCGCAGCGGATAAATACAGCGCCGATTTTGTGGTCAACAATTACCTGGCCGCCGGGCTTAAACCCAGCCAGATGAACCTCGGGATTGGTTTTTATGGCCGGGTACCGAAACGGGCGGTCGAGCCGGGGATTGACTGGACGAAAGCGGATGCGCAAAACAATCCGGTCACCCAGCCCTATTTTGGGCCACAACAGATCGCGCTGTTTGCCTCGCTGGGCTATGACCTGAGCAAAGACACCTACGTGAAATACAATGATATCGTGGGCAAACTGCTCAACGATCCGCAAAAGCGTTTTACCGAGCACTGGGACGATGAGGCGAAGGTTCCGTGGCTGTCGGTGCAGTCCGCGGAGGGCAAGCCGCTGTTCGCCCTCTCCTATGAGAACCCGCGCTCGGTAGCCATTAAGGCGGACTATATCAAGGCGAAGGGCCTCGCCGGGGCCATGTTCTGGGAATATGGCGCCGATGACCAGAATCAGCTGGCCCGTCAGCTGGCGGAATCGCTGGGGATCAAACACTAATCATGGCTGTTCCGCCGCATCGTCGGCACCAGGAGGCGTGACGCAGGCAGCATCGCCTGCAATGCAGGTATATCACGCCGCCCGGGATAGGTTATGATCCCTGTTATCCGCTGCGCCAGGGGTTGGCGCAGCTTAACCGTTTGACAGGAGGCAGGGGGCCATGGCCTATATCCCCAAAAATTACGCACGTCTGGAAGTGGGTTACCGCGAAAAGGCGCTCAAGCTTTTTCCCTGGGTGTGCGGACGCTGCTCACGGGAGTTTGTCTACTCCAATCTGCGCGAGCTGACGGTGCACCACATCGATCACGACCACTCCAATAACCCGGAAGATGGCAGCAACTGGGAGATGTTGTGCCTGTACTGTCACGATCACGAACATTCCAAGTACACCGAAGCCGATCAGTATGGCTCCACGGTGGTGGCAGGGGAAGATGCGCAAAAGAGCGTCGGCGAGGCCACCTACAACCCGTTTGCCGATCTGAAAGCGATGATGAACAAAAAGTAAGCGAAGCGGCTGACCGCCGGACGCGGTCATTCGACATGACGCCATCCGGCGCGCGGTTACCCGACGCCGGAACGTCTCACCGCCGGCCGGCGGTTTATTGCAGTTTAACGGTGGCGATCGGCTTCGGCACGATGCCAAAATCCTCTTTCAGCTGCTGTTTGCTCTTCATTACCATCTGCCCGCTGGTGTCGATGGTCATGTGCTGGGCGTCGGTGTTATACCGGGCCTGCCAGAGCATCACCAGCTGCAGGCTATTTTCCTTCTGCTCCGGCGTCAGCGCGACGCCATCCGGCCATTTTCCCAGCTCTACCGCCGTCGCCAGACGCTGATACACTTCCGGCGTCATACTGTCGATAATTTGCTCAATATCCATCTTCCGCTCACCTCCGCCTGGAATAATTTGCTGAATCGTTTCTTCAACCCTTGATTTGCTCGCCATTTTGCTCATCGGTGAAGCTCAGCGATGCCGAGTTGACACAATAGCGCTCGCCGGTCGGCTGCGGACCATCCGGAAACACGTGGCCGAGATGGGCATCACAGTTTCCGCAACGGATCTCAATGCGCTGCATGCCGTGCGAATTGTCGGTCAGATAGCGAATGGCCTCCGCGCTTACCGGCTCGTAGAAGCTCGGCCAGCCGCAGCCGGAGTCGTATTTAGTCTGGGAGTTAAACAGCGGCGCATCGCACACCAGGCAGTGGTACACGCCATTTTTCTTGTTGTGCAACAGCCGTCCGGTGAAAGGCGGTTCGGTGCCATGATGCTGCGTCACGTAAAACTGCATTTCGCTCAAGCCATTTTTCAGCTCTTCCGGGGTGGGTTTATTCGCCATGGGCTTACATCTCGCTTTGCAATGGACTACTTTCGCTCCAATTCTAACAAAACATTAACAATGAAGCGTACACTTTTGTTCTAAACTTATCCGGTGCCCACAGGCAGCCAGATAATTGTGACTTAAATCACGTTTTTATCTTAAATGCCCTTTAAAATTCCGCGCGCAGCCCCCATATGGAATTGGGCTCAAAGGGAAAGTGAGGCAAATCAATCGCGCAAAGGTCTGCTCAGGATTGATTTGTCGCAATGATTGACACGATTCCGCTTGACGCTGCGTAAGGTT